>OGTI01000003.1_pt1 | contig 382615 bp, 349 predicted proteins | sample 1574601 | NCBI WGS metagenome assembly OGTI01 (sample SAMN03295810, study PRJEB24534) | human gut metagenome | isolation source: fecal sample 5 from infant 1 | host: Homo sapiens | place: USA: Pittsburgh, PA | collected 2014-07
CAGTAATTTACTGGCTCCATCGCCTATAAAACCAACACGTTTTGTCCTATAACCCAAAAAAGGCGTACCCGAGGGTACGCCTTTTATTATGGCTAGAATTATTTCAATTCTACAGTTGCGCCAGCTTCTTCCAATTGAGCTTTCAAAGCTTCAGCTGCTTCAGTAGCTACGCCTTCTTTTACAGGTGCAGGAGCGCCGTCAACGATAGCTTTAGCTTCTTTCAAGCCAAGACCAGTTGCTTCACGAACAACTTTGATTACGTTGATTTTGGATGCGCCAGCATCTTTCAAGATTACGTCGAAGGAATCTTTAGCAGCGCCGCCTTCAGCACCACCAGCAGCTGCTACAGCTACAGGAGCTGCTGCAGTTACGCCAAATTCTTCTTCAATTGCTTTTACAAGATCATTAAGTTCAAGAATAGTTGCTTCTTTCAATTCAGCAACGATGTTTTCAATGTTCAATGCCATTTTAGTTTTCCTCCATAAAATAGTTTATTGTATCAGTCTTAAGCGACCAATGAATACTTCGCAGAAATTATTATTCTGCAGCTTCTGCTGGTTGAGCTTCTGCAACAGCTTTGACAGCGTATGCAACGTTGCGAACAGGAGCTTGCAATACGGAAAGCAACATGGAAAGCATGCCTTCGCGGTTTGGAAGACTTGCAATTGCTTTAACGCCTGCAGCATCCATAACTTCGCCTTCAACGATACCAGCTTTAACTGTTACAACTTCTTTCTCAGTAGATTTGATGAATTGTTCGATTACACGAGCAGGTGCAACAGCATCTTCTTTAGAAGTAGCCAATGCAGTTGGACCTTCTAAATGCTCAGCGAAACCTTCAAGATTCAATTCATTTGCAGCAATGCGAGTCAAAGTATTTTTGATTACTTTGTATTCAACGCCTTCAGCCAACATTTTGCGGCGAAGATCAGTTGCTTGCGCAACAGTCAAACCAGTGTAACCAATCAATACAGCGCCTTTTGCTTCAGAAAGAGTTTCTTTCATTTGAGCAACGATTGCTTTCTTTTGTTCAGTGACAGCCATTAGATTACCTCCTTGTAGATTTTTTGGTGCTCTATGTACTATCTTAGCGTAAAAACGACCCCATCGCACGCGATGAGGTCGAACTAGTCCTAGATTATCTAGTGTCAGCCTCAGCGGGCGGATTTTCATCCATTATACATACCAGCCGTCTACAGCTAAGAGACATATGTGATTATTGCTCTTTTGTAACGTTGCTCAATTTGAACACGTTCAAAGGCACACCAGGGCCCATTGTAGCGGACAAGGTTACAGATTTAATGTATTGACCTTTAGCTGCTACAGGTTTAGCCTTGATAATAGTATCAACGATTGTACGGTAGTTGTCAAGTAATTTTTCTTCATCGAAGGACGCTTTACCGATGGAGCAAGAGATAATACCTGCTTTATCAGTACGGTATTCGATTTTACCAGCTTTGATTTCGTTTACTGCACGAGCAACGTCTGGAGTTACTGTACCAACTTTAGGGTTTGGCATCAAGCCTTTAGGACCCAAGATTTTACCAAGACGGCCAACTTGACCCATCATGTCTGGTGTAGCAACTACTACGTCGAAGTCGCTCCAACCACCTTGGATTTTAGCTACTAACTCTTCAGAACCTACGAAATCTGCACCAGCTTCTTCAGCTGCTTTAATGTTGTCGCCTTTTGCGAATACAAGAACGCGTTTAGTTTTGCCAGTACCATGAGGCAATACTACTGCACCACGAACTTGTTGATCAGCGTATTTAGGGTCGACATTCAAGTTGAAAGCGATTTCAACTGTTTCATCGAAATTTGCAGTTGCAGTTTTCTTAACCAACTCGATTGCTTCTACTGGTTCGTAGAACTTACCAGCTTCAATAAGTTTTACTGCCTCAGCGTATTTCTTACCTACTTTTGCCATTATAATATCCTCCTTATGTGGTCAAACGGGAATTCCCTCCCACCGATTTGCGCCTTATGCGCAAGTCGTACGCTTATTAGTCAACGATTTCAATGCCCATGCTGCGAGCAGTACCTTCTACCATGCGCATACCTTGTTCTACGGTATTAGCATTCAAGTCAGGCATTTTCAATTCAGCAATTTCACGAACTTTATCGCGACCTACTTTTGCTACTTTATCACGGTTAGGTACACCAGAACCTTTTGGAATACCTGCAGCTTTTTTCAATAATACTGCAGCTGGTGGAGTCTTAGTGATGAAGTCGAAGCTACGATCTTCATATACGTTAATAACTACTGGGATAATTAAGCCAGCTTGTTTAGCAGTACGTTCGTTGAATTCTTTTGTGAAAGCAACGATGTTAACACCTGCTTGACCTAGTGCAGGACCAACTGGTGGTGCTGGAGTAGCTTTAGCGGCTTCAATTTGTAGTTTTACTTGTTTAACTAATTTCTTAGCCATGGGTAATTAAACCTCCTATGCTTATACTGTGGTGGTAACGGATATACATCCTCCCACTGGCAACCAAAATCGATTGCTCTTTTTTAGAGTTATAATATATATATTAAAGAGCTTTCTCAATTTGAGAGAACTCTACCTCTACCTCGGTATCTCGGTTGAACATTTCCACATTAAGTTTTAATGTTCCTTTTTCAGGGTTAAGTTCGGTAATAACACCTAGTTTATCTTCAAAGGCCCCGGACGTAATGCGTACCGTTTCACCAACTTCTACATCGATGTTGATGCTTGGTTTCTTATCCAAGCCCTGAGACTTAAGTATATGTTCTACTTCGGAATCAGAAAGTGGAACTGGTTTAGTGGCAGAGCCAACGAAGCCTGTTACACCTGGTGTGTTGCGCACAACATACCAAGAGCGGTCGTTAACTTCCATTTCAACCAATACGTACCCAGGAAATATCTTACGTTTTACTACTTTTTTAACCCCATCTTTTTCGTCTATTTCGTCTTCAAGAGGTACCAAAATTCGGCTAATCACATCTTGTAGACCCATAGACTGAACTTTAAGTTCAAGAGTGGTTTTAACTTTATTTTCGTAGCCTGAATAGGTATGAATTACATACCACTTCTTATCTGCTTCCATGAAATGGCCCCCTTATCCAACAAAGTGCAACAACGTATTAAAAAGTTGGGCAAAGACTGCATCAAGTACATAAATAATAAAGGCGATAAAAATCGTCACTAAAAATACTACTATTGTGTAATTGATGAGTTCTTTTTTTGTTGGCCAGACTACTTTTTTAAGTTCAGCTTTCACACCGCGGAAGAATTTTCCAAATCCACCACGCTGCTGCACTGCTGAGTTAGACTTTGCCATTGTTTCACATCCTCAAATCAACAGGTAATGAATGATAAGAATTATTTTGTTTCACGGTGTAATGTATGTTTACCGCAGAATTTGCAATATTTCATCATTTCAATACGATCAGGATTGTTCTTTTTATTCTTGTTCGTTTGATAGTTACGTTGTTTGCAATCTGTGCAAGCTAAAGTAATGGCATTACGCATCCGGATACACCTCGCTTTTTATTTACTAATCTGTCTCTTGTACTCGAAAACGCTCGACTACATACTAAAGAAATATATCATACGTAGCAAGCGATGTCAAGAATTTTGAGCAACTCAAAAAAGCCAGGCACATGTACCTGACAGGGATAGTATAACAAAAAATGGCGTTCCTTGTCTAGAAAGGAACGCCATTAATATGGTAATAAATTATCACATATTTTTCATGCAATTTATGCCGTTAATGCATAGAATTATATTATGCCTGTCAATTACGATTTCTTCGGAAATAGAACTTTCACAATTTGCCAGAAGAATGCTACGGCACCAATGATTAGTATTGTATCACCAATCATACGAAGCCAACGCAAGTTTTGTAACAATGGTTGTTGCATAAATTCTTCGCTACGTGCAAACCACAAACCATGTGTAATGCTTGCCCACGCTTGGATAAGACCAATCGGCAATAAGCTGATGAGCACCATTAAGGCAAGGCCTATATTGAGAGCCCAGAACCCAAATTTCATCAATTTATCGTTGAATTCAACTTCAGGTCGAATATAACGAGCAATAAGGAATACAAAGCCTAAGCTTAAGAAACCATATACGCCAAACAATGCGGTATGCGCATGTACTGCAGTTGTATTAAGACCTTGAATGTAGAACAAGGATACAGGCATATTGATCAAGAAGCCGAAGACCCCCGCACCAACAAGATTCCAGAAGGATACCGCAATGAAGCAGTATACAGGCCATTTCAAACGATGCATCCAAGGTGCGCTGTGAAGACGTGTATAGTTTTCAAAGGCTTCATAACCTAATAGTACAAGTGGTACTACTTCCAATGCGGAGAAGGATGCGCCTGTCGCCACAATAGTAGAGGTAACACCTGTAAAGTATAGATGATGGAATGTGCCAGGAATGCCACCGATGAGATAAATAGCGCCAGAGGAAATGGCTGCCACAGTACCAGCACGATACGATACAAGACCAAGTGTAACAAAGATAAATGCCATCAATGTAGTAGAGAATACTTCGAAGAAGCCTTCTACCCAAAGATGAATTACCCACCAACGCCAGTACTCCATAATTGCTAAGTGGCTATGTTCACCATAGAACAAACCTGGACCATAGAAGATACCTACCATGATAACAGAGAAGATAAAGGCAGCAATAAGGTTTTTATCCCCTTTTTGTTTGAAAGCACCAATAATACTGCGTATCATGAGTACAAGCCAGAATAGAATACCAATGTATTCAATCCATTGCCAAATACGTCCTAGTTCTATATATTCGTAACCTTGGTGTCCGAGAAGGAAATTCCAGGCTGCTGGAATTTGATGTGCTAAACCTAAATATGTGCCAGCGAAGGAACCAACTACGAGGACTACAAGCGCCCAGAATAAAATATCTACACCTAGCTTTTGATATTTAGGATCCTTACCACCATTAATGATTGGTGCCAAGAATAAACCAGCGCTCAAGAATGCCATAGCAATCCAGAACAAGGACGCTTGAATATGCCATGTACGCGCAATAGAATAAGGGAAATATTGTGCCAATGGAATACCATAGAACGCTTGGCCTTCTACAGTGTAGTGAGCAATAATGCCGCCCATCCCCAATTGGAATAAGAACAGTGCTAAGATTGTAAATAAATATTTACCTAATGCACGTTGAGATGGAGTTAAAGTAATCTTGCTAATTGGATCTTCTATTGGCAGAACCAGTGCATGCTCATCATCCTTTTTACCAAAGGCCCATAACCATACAACTACACCAATGCCACATAATAAGATAATAACACTCACAACAGACCATGCGATACTTTCAGGTGTAGGATTATGATCCAACAAAGGTTCATGTGGCCAGTTGTTTGTATACGTTGCATCCGTACCAGGACGTTGCGTAGAGGCCATCCAAGTAGTCCAGAAGAAGAAGCGTGCCATATCAATGCGATCTTGTAACTCAGGTAGTGTGTTATCCTTCATTGCAAAATGATCACGAGTCAATGTTAACTCAGGGTTATCACCGTACAACTCAACAAAATAACGACCTGTAATATTCATCGCCGTAATGCGTTCTGGAGATAAAACCACAGTTCCATCATCGCGAACAGCACTACCTAAATATTCTTCTTTTACAACTTCTTTAACTGCTGCTTGTTGTGCAGTTCCCAATTGGTTATAAAGAACCCCAAATGCCTCTTGAGATTTAATATCCAGCATTATAGATACTTCTTTATGCAACCAATCTGCAGTCCAGTCAGGTGCTTGATATGCGCCATGACCTAAAACGGTCCCTACCGATTGACCACCTGTAGATTGCCATGCCGATTGACCATGTAAAATATCTTCCTTAGTGAACAAGACTTGTCCATCTTGAGATACATACGCAGTCGGTACTGGCGGTGCTTGATGATACACATCAGTACCTAGATAACCAAGGATTGAAAAACCAATAATAAGTACGGCTACTACGGCTATCCAATACTTTTTGTATTCACCCATCACATTACCTCCTTTTCTATAAAAACACAAAAGGAGGGCCTTTGCCCTCCTTGAGATTATAATAACACTATTAGCAGAATAATTCTGTATCTTTGGTTACAAATACAATAATCAATATATAAGTTAATACAAAAATAGGACCCCAAACGGGGTCCTATTTACTACAAAGATTATGAATTAACCTTCGATTTCAGTTACAACGCCAGCGCCTACTGTATGGCCACCTTCGCGGATCGCGAAACGAAGACCTTCTTCGATAGCGATTGGAGTGATCAATTCGATATCCATTGTTACGTTATCGCCAGGCATACACATTTCTACACCTTCAGGAAGGTTTACAACACCTGTTACGTCTGTTGTACGGAAGTAGAATTGTGGACGGTAGTTGGAGAAGAATGGAGTATGACGGCCACCTTCTTCTTTAGTCAATACGTATACTTCTGCTTTGAATTTTGTGTGTGGTTTGATGGAACCTGGTTTAGCCAATACTTGACCACGTTCGATGTCTTTGCGGTCTACACCACGAAGTAATGCACCAACGTTATCACCTGCTACTGCAGAATCCAAAGTTTTACGGAACATTTCAAGACCAGTTACTACGTATTGTTCAGCTTTTTCTTTCAAGCCTACAACTTCTACTGTGTCGCCTACGTTTACTTGACCACGTTCAACACGGCCAGTTGCTACTGTACCACGACCAGTGATTGTGAATACGTCTTCCACAGGCATCAAGAAAGGTTTGTCAGTATCACGAACTGGAGTTGGGATATAGGAGTCTACAGCGTCCATCAATTCGTCGATTTTAGCTACATATTGAGCATCGCCTTCCAAAGCTTTCAAAGCGGAACCTACAATGATAGGTACTTCGTCGCCAGGGAATTCGTAGGAAGAAAGAAGTTCACGAACTTCCATTTCTACCAATTCGATTAATTCTTCATCGTCAACCATGTCAGCTTTGTTCAAGAATACTACGATTGCAGGAACACCAACTTGGCGAGCCAACAAGATGTGTTCGCGAGTTTGAGGCATAGGGCCGTCAGCTGCGGAACATACCAAGATAGCGCCGTCCATTTGAGCCGCACCAGTGATCATGTTTTTAACATAGTCAGCATGGCCTGGGCAGTCAACGTGTGCATAGTGACGGTTAGCAGTTTCATACTCAACGTGTGCAGTGTTGATTGTGATACCACGTTCACGTTCTTCTGGAGCTTTATCGATGTTGCTGTAATCTTGGAATTCAGCTTGACCTTTTTCAGCTAATACTTTAGTGATTGCAGCTGTCAAAGTAGTTTTACCATGGTCAACGTGACCGATTGTACCAATGTTAACATGCGGTTTCGTACGTTCAAATTTTTCTTTTGCCATTAGGATTGTATCCTCCTTCACAAAAACAAATTACATTCTAGTATTAATATAATATATTAACCCTAATTTATCAATGGAATATAAGATTCCCTTATACATTATTATACCATATATAGAAAAACTTCTAAAAATACAAATATTCTTCTAAAATAAAAAAACTGACAAATGTAATCTTTACACTCATCAGCTTCAATTTATATTTTATGGAAAATAAAAAATCCTCACCAACGTGAGGTTTAATGGTGGCGGCACACGGATTTGAACCGCGGACACACCGGGTATGAACCGATTGCTCTAGCCAACTGAGCTATGCCGCCATGTATGGAGCTAGTGACCGGGATTGAACCGGTGACCTTATCCTTACCAAGGATACGCTCTGCCGACTGAGCTACACCAGCACAATGAACGATCATTTCACTGTGAATTTTTGTGGTTGCGGGGACAGGACTTGAACCTGCGACCTTCGGGTTATGAGCCCGACGAGCTACCAACTGCTCCACCCCGCTATAAATGGTGGAGGGAGAAGGATTCGAACCTTCGAAGTCGAAGACGGCAGATTTACAGTCTGCTCCCTTTGGCCGCTCGGGAATCCCTCCAAAAATAAAATGGAGCTGGCGATAGGAATTGAACCCACAACCTGCTGATTACAAGTCAGCTGCTCTACCAATTGAGCTACGCCAGCATCATTACGACAAGATGTATTTTATCATCCACCTCACTAAGTGTCAAGAACTTTTTAAAAGCTTTTTTGAAGTTTTTTCGTTCACTGCGGTAACCCTTAGTGCTTAATCATAATAACATGAAACGATACCCTATGCAAGTATTTTTTCTAAACTTTTTAAACTTCATTTTTTCCTCATCGGCAATCATAGATAAAGGTAGATAATCGCTAGTATAGCAACAATAATTCTATAATATCCAAAGGAAGATAATGAAGAGCGATTTAAATACCATAAAAATACTTTTACAGTGATATACCCTACTATATACGATACTAATGTGCCAATGGCAAACATAATAATATCATTTAGTTCTAGTAAATGGATTACCCGTAACAAATCATACACGCAAACAATGATCATAACAGGTACAGCCATAATAAAAGAAAAATCAGCGGCAGCTCTACGCGTACATCCAATCAACATGCCTCCCGCAATGGTCGCACAAGGCCTACTATGACAGGAATTGGCCCAAATAGATCCCCTTTAATAATATATTGTAAAAGATAGCCCGCTGTTAATACAGGTAGCACACCTGCCCCAATATGTAATAGAGATACGCCACGAGTTTTAATCCAATTCTTCCGTTTTAAAAAGCTATTAAAGGTCCGTCTATAATGTGTATATATAGCAAGAATAGCCCCAATTTGAATAAACACTTCAAATACATCGGCATGGGCGGCTTCAAAATTAAGCATATGCCCAATAATAATCATATGACCTGTACTAGATACAGGAATGCATTCGGTTATACCTTCTATAATACCCAAAATGAGGGCAATTATATATTGTTCCATGATATCACCTACCTTTATAAATGCGGTCATAACTCATGGCAATATATAATGCCCTCAGTAATCAATATAGCTTTAATTAATCAATAACCATAACACGTTCAGGTTTAGTAACTGTTACAACCGCATGTTTTGGATCATTATTGTGTTCTAAGTATAATTGATCACCTTCGAGATGACCACGCCAACCTACAACAATCGGATATGTTTTACTAATAGTCTTTAATAGTTCAAGAGGATTTAAATTTAAAATCGGTGCAAACAACACATTAATACCATCGATGAGCACCACTTCTGTATCACTACGACTTAATGCACGGCGAATTACTTCTTCTGCCAATTGTGGTCTTTCATCACGAGGTACTAACAAAAATTCTTCTTCAATAAGTTGTTTCGCTTCTAAGTACTTCCAACCTTTTTGCTCAGACAATTCACGAATTAGCAAACTTTTACCAGAACCAGGACCACCAACGATAAACAATATGCGTTCATCATCACCTTGAATTTTTTCCCAACGTTCTCTTACATCTTGAACAGTAACCATATCCTTTGCCTCCTCGCTGTGACCAATCCTACTTAACTGGACGGTCAGATAACATAACGGATTTGATATATTGGTTTTTATCATCTAGGGCAAACTGTAAATATGAATCGCTTGCCGCTGGATTTTTATATTCATATACGGTAGACGTGCCCGCATTTGTTGTAGATTCAACGATACGAGTTGGCATACCATACACAAAGAGCAATAGATACTTAGTATCGCCCATCGCGATGCCACGACGGGTAGGTGTGTAAATGTTTAACAATACGCGATTGATAAGATTTTTTTTATCAACACTTACACCATATTCGTTATATCCAATAAAGGTGGAACCAAACAACATACCTTGATGTTTCCAGTCGTTATTTGGATCATTAACAAAATGATCATTCAATTTATAGCCACGCAATACAAAATCATCAGCAGTCAACTTACCAGCTTCGAAATCATATACTGGAGCTTTAGGTAATCCAAATCTTGGCCATACTTGACCACTAATCATATCAACAGCTTCTACATTGCTTTGTTTGATGGTGAAAGCAATATATTCTTTCTGTTGTCCTAACATAGATTGTTGTTGGCTATTATTATTTGTATTCTCTATCGAGCCGTTAAAGTCCTTTTTTCGAGACAATGAATTTTCGGAATGACCTTCATAAAGGAAAATATAGCTTTCATTTTTCAAGTCACGCCACATCGCATTAGGACTGCCATAAGCAAATACCAATTCCATGCGCGTACTACCCACACCTATATCGCGTACAGTACGGGCGCCTTTTTTCGTACTATGAATATTAGTAATAGTATTTGGCTCAAAGAAATAGGTAGCCCCTTGACCTCGCAATTGATTGTTTATCAATCGTTCTTGAGTAGGTCCCGTATATACGGTTACCTCCAAATCTTTCATATAGTACGTCGTAAAGTTATCACGCACTACCGTTTTTTCTACATCTTTAGGTGCTACAAACTGATCACCTAAGCGGTACCCATCAATGGCATAATCATCTTCAGACCCTATGGTTGGTAAATTATTAGCCGTATAGGACTTGCCGATATCCGCCAAATTATTTTGCGTTACACTAGGCAAGGATCCTTCATTTTCGCTAGCTGCTTGCCAAAATTGTATGGAATCACCAAACTCGGTAACTGCCATTTGTTCGGCCAACCAACCTGTTTTTGTGTTTTCCTTCTTTATTTTTGTATCAATTTTAACGGCTTTAATCGGTGCATTATCTATATACGCAACAGAATTAGCCGCATCAGGTTCCACCGTTTCTACAGGTGCAGCAGTAGCTGCCGCATCATTTGTATCCTCTGTAGCTTCTACAGCCGTCGGTTTCACTGTGGAAATAGCCGGTTCTGCCGCATACCCTACCGTTGTAGCAGATAGGCCAACTAAAAGTGCCGCTACGATACGGCTCTTAATAGAATGATTCATCGATTACTCTCCAATTGCGCACGCAACCATGTCAACCATGGCTCTAACCCATTATGGGCCGTGCAACTTACTTCAAAAATCTCTCCTGTTGGATTCAAATTACGTATATCTTGTATTGCCTTGTCTTTTTTAAATGGTACATAAGGCAATAAATCTATCTTATTAATGAGAATAGCCTTTGACTCTTTAAAGATTAATGGGTATTTAAGAGGCTTATCTTCACCTTCAGTAACAGATAATACAGTTACCTTCATGCTTTCACCAATCTCAAATTCTGCAGGGCATACAAGGTTACCTACATTCTCGATAATGATCATATCGAGTTCATCAAGATTTAAATCACCTAGTGCATCTTGAATCATTTGTGCATCAAGATGGCAACCTCCCACTGTATTGATTTGAATAACAGGAACGCCTAATTCATGAATCCGTTCCGCATCCTTAGCAGTAAATAAATCACCTTCAATAACAGCAAGGCGGTAATCTTTTTTCAAATCATGTAAAGTTGCCTCCAATAGAGATGTTTTACCAGCCCCTGGAGAACCTAATAGATTAAATACAAAAATATTTTTTTCCTTAAACAACTGTTGTAAGGACTCTGCAATGGCATCATTTTTTGCCAATACATTAGTTTTAACTTGAACTTGCATGCCTAACCTTTCTATCAATCGATATCCATGGAGGTCACTTGTAGTTCGCGGCCACCAATGGTTTGTACGAAATGACTGTCACAATAGGGACAGATAAACTTATAATTTTCTACAGGAAATGTTTTATCACAATCCAAGCACTTTCCTTCAATAGGAATCGTATTAATTTCTATACGCGAACCTTCTGCTGCAGTCCCCTTTGTAACGGCTTCCCAGCAAAATAGGAGAGAATCTGGCTCTACTCCACTCATAAGGCCCAAATCGAGTTGAACGGAATGAATCACAGATGCATCGTGTTGGCGCAATGTATCGAGGGCTACATCAAGTATACCTTCTGCTATAGACATCTCATGCATGGTATGCCTCATATACAGCTTCAAGCATCATAGTAGTCGTTACAGATCCTACACCACCAGGCACTGGAGTAATTGCTGACGCAATATCTTTTACCGCTTCATAATCAACATCGCCTACCGTCTTACCTTCTAGTTCATTAATGCCTACATCGATAACAACAGCACCTGGCTTAATCATATCTGCTGTAATCATATGAGCACGACCCGCTGCAGCAATAACGATATCGCCTCGTTTTACTTGCTCTGCCAAATCAGGAGTTCTAGAATGGCACATTGTAACAGTACCATGTGCACCAAGGGTCATAAGAGCTACTGGTTTGCCAATAACTTGGCTACGACCGATTACTACCACATGTTTCCCCTCTACCGGAATATCGTAGTGATTCAAAATTGCCATACACGCCTTAGCAGTACAAGGGGCAAAACCACCTTTGCCTGCAGTTACAAGGCCAATATTATACGTAGTTAGACCATCGATATCTTTTTTAGGATCTAGCATATCGATAAGAGCCTCTGTATCAATGTGTTTAGGCATCGGCATTAACGGTAAAATCCCATGAACAGCCGCATCATTATTTAATTCTTGCAATGCTGTAACTACTTCATCCTGTGTAGCCGTTTCAGGTAATTGTTTTAACACAAAGCCATAGCCAAAGTTCTTGGCTGTCTTTTCCATAAATGTAGCGTACATATGAGCACCGTGGTCTTCACCAACGAGTAATACTGCCATAGTAATTACAGAGTCGCCAACTTCTGCAACTTTTTCTTGTAAAATCGCCTTGTGAGCGTCTGCTACTGCTTTACCGCGTAATTCGATCATAAGTATCTCCATTCATTCAAACTATCTATAAAATAAGGTGCCTCCGGAGAGGCACCTAAGTCTCTTATTCTATTATATAACGAACTGTCTATAATTTCTAATTATGACCGAATTCGTTTTATCTACGGAAATGAACAGTAATTGCTGTACCAGCCTGAACAGTTGTACCGCTACTTTCATCTTGAGATGTAGCCGTACCAGTTCCATCCGGTTTAAAGGCAAGTCCCGCCTTATGTAACCAATCACGCACTTCACCATAGGTAAAACCAGTAAAGTTAGGCAATGTAACAGAACCATCACTTCCCGGTTTTGGTTCAGGTAATGTATTAGCAGCTTTAACAGCTACTGGTGTACTTTCTTTAACATACGGACTCATTTGGTAATACCGTACAAGTTGAGATACGATGTCCTTAAATACAGGGGCTACAATTTGACTACCATAATAAGAACCCTTTTGTGGGTCATCAATAACGACAAGAACTACAAATTTTGGATCCTCTACAGGGCCAAAGCCAATAAAGGACGCAATGTATTGTCCGTCGAGATAACCGCCATGTTTGGTATCTAGTTTTTGCGCCGTACCAGTTTTACCGCCGAAGTGATAACCTTCTACCATCGCTTTTGTACCGCCACCTTCGGATACTTCTTTTTCTAGAATATCTACAATGGTTTTAGCGGTTTCCGCCGGAACTGGTTGTCCCACAACAGATGTTTCAGTCGTACTTGTAACATCGCCTTGAGAGTTACTATAAGACTTGATGATATGTGGTTTCATCATAGCCCCACCATTAGAAAGTGCACCAAAGGCGCGAACCATTTGTAATGGTGTAACCGCAATACCTTGACCGATGGACATAGTCGCAACGTCTAGCTTACTCATATCCTCTGGATTATACAAAATACCTGCTCCTTCACCAGGCAATTCAATACCTGTTTCAGAGCCAAAGCCATAATCACGTATATATTTCGAGAGAATATCTGCACCTGTTAATGTACCAATTTCAGCCATACCAGTATTAATAGAGTACTTCAAAATATCTAGCAAACGAACAGGACCATATCCCTCACCATTCCAGTTTCTAATGATATGTCCATTGGCAGCGAAGGCCCCTTTATCGTTATACACAGTGTCTAACTTCCATTTGCCTGCTGCAAGAGCTGCAGATGCAATGATAGGTTTGAATGTAGAGCCTGGTTCATATAAATTGGTAACCGCAATATTTTTGAAAGCCTCTTCACCACTTTGGTTGTAGTTATTAGGATCATAACTTGGACGATTGGCCATCGCTAATATTTCACCGTTCTTTGGATCCATAACGATAACGCTGGCATGCTTAGCTCCTGTATCAACCATCGCCTTATCAAGAGCGCGTTCTGCAATAAATTGAATTGTTGCATCGATGGTTAAGGTTACGCTTTTACCCTTATCTGGTAAAAATTTAGATAATACGGAACCAAAGATGGCATTCCCTTTATTATCAGTAGCTACAATTTCTTGTTGTACGCCCCCCTTTAATTCGTCATCAAGAACCATTTCTAGACCATCAAGACCTTTATCATCAGTGCCGACAAAGCCTAATACTTGTGCCGCTAAGACACCATTTGGATAATAGCGCTTAGATTCTTCAACGAAATTGAGGCCTGCAATATTATTATCCTTAATAACTTGTTGTACCCCTTTTGATTTGTCTGCATCCATCATACGATTCAACCAGACAAAGGCGGTATCCTCTTGCAAAGCTTTCACAATATTCTCTTTTGACATCGTTACGTACGGTGAGATGAGATCCGCAATCTCTTGAGGAGACTGTTTAATCATCTTCGGATCCGCATATAAAGATTTTGTAACTACACTCATCGCCAAAGGCTTGCCATTACGGTCATAGATTGTACCGCGCGGCGATTGTAATTTTCTATCTACTTGAACTTGTAATAAGTTTTTCTTCTCTAGGTCAAAGGTATCAAAGACCTGTAACTGTGCTAAACGCCCGATAAGGACGAAGGCAACGGTCATGAGTATGGCAAGGCACCACGTAGTGCGACTCCAATCACTCATGCGTAATAACGCTTTATTTAATAACTTCATCATTTCTCCACTGGACGGCGTAACTTATGGTCTAATGCATCATATAATGCATCTGGTTCATTGGGAATCACCCCATTTTGAACCTGACCTAATAAATACTGCAATCCTTCCCCCACTTTTTTCCCTGCAAGCTTAATAACTCGTTCGTCATAATTTAAATCCTTTGTATGGATAGGCATCTCTAGGCTAAGATCTGCCATACATTCACCAAAGGCTAAGGTGCCATCCGTCGATGCATAAGGCTTCCCACAGCCTAATACATCGGCAGCACAAACCTTAGATAATTGTTCCCATGCAATTCGCATAATTTGACTATCTCGAAACTCACCGCTGCGAGCCTCTTTACGGATCCACTTCTTCTCATTAGCTTCCCCATTTTGTACAAAATAGTGAAAGCGCATATGATTTTTTACAATCCAAGCTACACGGCGCACAAAACTCTTAGGGTAACCTAAACGAGTAAGTAATGTTTCTGTCATTTCAGCCCCTAATGTATCATGACCACAATCTGTGAGGCGACCATTCACCACAGCACGCACCGTAGGCATCCCCTTTGCTACATCGTGTAACAGTGCACCCCAACGTAATGTTAAATCTGGTTCTGTATGAGATACAACGGCTAATGTATGATACCAACCATCAAATTCGTGAAAGTCTTTTTCTTGTGGTAAATTCACAAGATGGTATAGCTCTGGTAAAATAGGCACTTCACGAGCGACGCCATTTTCTACAACGCGACAAGAGCACTCGGCCAAGCGAGATTGTACTAATACATCAAGGCCCTTAGCCACAGCGGGCTCTAACATGAGTCGGTCCAGTTCACTACGAACTCTCTCGAGAGATAACCCAGGCACACGATAAAATGCCTTTGGCATAGCTTCTAATAAGTCTTCGGTAGGTAAGAAATCTAGCTTTGCCACAAAGCGGCATGCTCTAAATAATCGCAATGCGTCTTCTTCAAAGCGTTGCTGTGCATTCCCAATGGTTCGCAAAGTCTTATGCTTGATATCTCGACGTCCCCCCACTAGGTCTATGACCTCACCAAAACGATTCATAGCCATGCCATTGACCGTAAAGTCACGACGCAACACGTCTTCCTCCAAGGTATCGGCATAAGCGATTTCTTCTGGTCGATGACTATCCGCTCCATATCGTTCAGTGCGATACGTTGCAATTTCATATTGCTTTCCTTCTAGTGTAGCTACTACTACACCAAAAGATTTTCCTACTAAGTCTGTCGTTTGAATATCTTGACCGCGTAGGACTTCAATTACCGTATCAGGGCGTGCAGACGTCACAATATCAAAGTCATGAGGCTTTTGATGCATCAAAATATCACGCACTGCTCCGCCAATGATATAGGCTTCATAACCTGCTTCTTCTAATACAGTCAATATTCGATTGGCTTGTTCCATCATGCACACTCCTTTCTGAACTAGTCTAACCTTTATTTTACTACAAATGAAAGCATGAAAAAAGTGCAATCCTATAAGGATTGCACTCGTTCTGCAATAGCTGTACCCGTCGGTGTTACCGCAAGGCCGCCATCACTTGTTTCACGCAATGCTGCTGGCATAGCGCGACCGATATTATTCATTGCTTCAATAACTTCATCTGGTGGAATTTGACTTTCAATATTCATCAAAGCCAATTCAGATGCAGTAATGGCATGAACTGCATAGAAACCATTGCGTTTAACGCACGGTACCTCTACAAGCCCTGCTACTGGATCACAGGCAAGGCCCAATAAATTTTTCATACACAATGCGATAGCATGTCCTACTTGACGAGGCGTACCACCCATCATTTCTACAATGGCACCGGCAGCCATACAAGCGGCCGTACCAATTTCTGCTTGACAACCGCCAACGGCACCGGCCACACAAGCGCGATTCGCTACGACATTGCCAATGCCAGAGGCAGCCAAGAAGCCCTTTACCATAGTTGCTCTATCTAGCTTGTAATGGTCCGCTACTGCTTTCACCGCACCAGGCATAACACCACAAGATCCAGCCGTAGGGCACGCAACAATGCGGAACATCTTTGCATTTGCTTCATTAACAGCAATAGCATAGGTCATCGCCTTGTATGCAATATCACTCATAAATCTTGGTGCTTGGCCATTAAGCTGTGCCGCCTGACCACCGGACATACCAGACGCTGTTTTTTCTGCATAGTCTATACCATCTTGAATAGAACCTTCAAAGATGTCTAAACGATGCTCTATTTCACGAATAACCGCCTCTTCATTGCGGTCATAATTCTCTAATTCATAACGCAGCACTACTTCGCCAAAAGAAATGTTATTTTCCTCAGCTAGGCGAATAACATCTGCAATTGTATCATATGCATAGCTCATTATTCACCCTCCTATAACGCTTCAAAGGTCATGACATCTTGAATGCCTGGACACTCGCGCATAAACTGAACTGTAATTGGATTTACCACCGTATCTGTAGTAATGACCATCACTGCATCCTTGCGCTTACCCTTACGGAATACACGCATCGTTGCAATATTAATATCGGACTCACTCAATGCTTGGCTCACCAAAGAGATAGCGCCAGGTCTATCTTCATGGAATACAACAAGAGTAAACTCATCGCCTGTAATAGACATATCATTGCCATCTACTTCGGTAATCATAATTTGACCGCCCCCAAGAGATCGACCAATCACCGTCATATGACGATTATGTTCATCGTACATATCAAAACGAACTACATTAGGATGGCCTACATCGAGAGGAGACTCAATAAAGTTGTACTCCATCCCCTCTTTCTCAGCTAATTTATGAGCAACACGAATATTCGTATCATCCTCTTTGAACCCCAATAAACCGCCAATCAAAGCACGGTCTGTACCATGACCTTTATAGGTCTTCGCAAAAGATCCATATAAGGTTAAATCTACCTTTTTAGGTGTGGAACGGAAAATACACCGCGCCATCTTACCTAGCCGCGCAGCACCAGCTGTATGCGAACTAGACGGGCCAATCATAACAGGCCCTATAATATCAAAAATACTATTCATACACGCCTCTATATACACATCAACAATGTGAAAAAATCTTACTTTACCTATAGTATAACAATCGATATTGATTACTGTCTATATGCACATTAGGGGCATAAATGTACTTCTACAGAGGACTATACGTATACATCGACATCCCCACTCTACGTTACTATTTTGAAAAACACTATTTTATAAGTTTGTATATTGATGGAACTTATTTTCCACGAACCTTTCTGCTAATGGGCATAACCTATTGAGTGCAAACCGCATCCCTCTCCAAGTACTATTTTGGTGAAAGCTATTTAAGAATTAGTATATTGATGGGACGCCTTCTTATCTACAGTTATAAAAAGGAAAGACTATACTTATGCAGCGACATCAGGTCACGAGGAGCAAAGAAGTATAGTCTTTCCTTTTTAACTAAGTTGTAGATACAAACTGGGCCCCATCAATATACAGCCACTAAGATATAGCTTTCAAAAAAATAATAAAAAACGCACCTTAGGCGAACCTAAGGTGCGTTATTTATAACAACAGTCCTAAATCATAAAAGAGAGGGGAAGTAGGACTGTGGTTAATAGATTAATGGATCCGATTAGCCCAAGATAGCTTTCATGTCAGCTTCTGGAGTTGTAATTGGATGTAATTGGAATTTTTCTACCAAAATGTTCAATACATTGCTGGAGAAGAATTTAGGCAAGGAAGGTCCGATGTAGATGTTGCGGATACCCAATGCCAACAATGTTAACAAGATACATACTGCTTTTTGTTCGTACCAGGACAATACCAATGTTAATGGCAAGTCGTTTACGTCACATTCAAATGCACCAGCCAAAGCTACTGCTACTTGAATAGCGGAGTAAGCATCGTTACATTGACCCATATCAAGGATACGAGGGATACCACCGATTTCACCGATGTTAAGGTCGTTGAAGCGGAATTTACCACAAGCCAATGTCAATACTACAGTATCATCTGGAGTTTGTTTTACGAATTCTGTGTAGTAGTTACGGCCTACTTTAGCACCGTCACAACCACCAACTAAGAAGAAGTGTTTGATTGTGCCAGCTTTTACAGCGTCGATTACTTTATCAGCAATACCCAATACTGTACCGTGACCGAAACCAGTAGTTACTTCGTGACCACCGTTGATACCAGTGAATTCTTGAGCTTCTTTGTAGCCGCCCAATTCGATTGCGCGTTCAATAACAGCGGAGAAGTCTTTAGTGCCATCAGCTTTTTCTTCTACGTGTGCACAGCCGTCGAAACCTACCATATCTGTAGTGAAGATATTAGCTCTGTAGTTTTCTTTTGGCGGCATAATGCAGTTTGTAGTGAACAAGAATGCGCCAGGAACGTCAACGAATTCTTTTTGTTGATTTTGCCATGCAGTACCGAAGTTACCTTTCAATTGAGGATGTTTTTTCAATTCAGGATAAGCGTGGCAAGGTAACATTTCACCGTGAGTATAGATGTTTACACCTTTACCATCAGTTTGTTCCAACAATTGATTCAAGTCGTGAAGGTCATGACCAGTTACAACAATGAAAGGACCTGGTTCTACAGTCAAAGGTACTGTAGTTGGTACTGGAGTACCATATGTTTCAGTGTTAGCTTTATCAAGAATAGCCATGCATTTCAAGTTGATTTGACCGAATTCCATCAACAAGTTCAACCATTCTTCAGCACTGTGGTCTTTAGCGAATTCTACCATGCCTTTGATGAACCAAGCATCAACTTCAGGATCATGGAAACCAAGGCGTGCAGCATGCCATGCATAAGCAGCCATACCACGCATACCTAACAATAATGTGGAACGAAGGGATACGATATCTTCTTCACCTTTCCACAATTGTTCCCAATCGAAGTTTTGAGCTGCGCTATCGATTTTTGCATGATAAGCGTTTACTTCGTCGATGAATTCTTGAACGCGGTCTTCAGAGAAGTTTACGTTTGTTACACACATGAACAAACCACGCATTAAATAGTCAACGCCTTCTTTAGTTTGGCCTTTTACGTCTAAAGCGCGTGCTAAACCAACTAAAGCAGCAGTTAATTCGTCTTGTAAGTTAGCAACTGGTGCAGTTTTACCACATACACCTTGTACAGTACAGCCGCCTGGTGCTGCAGATTGTTCGCATTGATAACAGAACATGCTCATTTAAAAATCCTCCTTTGCGAGACTTCCTCGCATTCAAGCTAGATAATATAAAACCTATACATTACACTGATGAATTATCAGGTGTCTGATTGATTACATTTGAAAGTATAACGTAAAGATGATACAATTTCTGTAGCTTGAGCAACAAATAAAAAACTTTTTCAAAATTTTTACCTGGCTCCCCTTTCGGAACAGGTAGGTCATTTGACCTTATACTATTATTATACAATAATCATTTTAATTTACTATAGACTTCGTCACATCGGAGGCGACCATGAAGCAAATACTTTCAAATGACATTATCAACCAATATCTACCTAACCTAATTAAATGCCCTTTATTTAATAAGTTGGGCGAACCTGAACTACGCAGTTATTTAAATAATGCGAAAGTTATTGTGCATAGCTATAAAAAAAATGATTTTATTGCCCTCTCTGGGGATCCTATGGAAGGCATTGGCGTTATTCTCGAAGGCAGTGCGTTACTGACACGTGAAAATGTTATGGGCCAACGCGTTATTATGGCTAACCTTGAACAGTCTGATATTTTTGGTGAAGCATTACTATTTAGTAAACAACCATTATGGCCTGCTACGATTAAAGCTACAAAGGTTAGTAAAATTATGTTCATTCCTCTTGAAACATTTATTGATACATTGCCTGATTGCCAACAATGCCAAACCAAAATCTTGTCCAACCTATTGGAGGATTTGTCTGAAAAAGCTATTCTCCTTACAAGAAAGGTTCATTATCTTACCTTGAAAGGTATGCGCGAGAAGATTTTCGCGTACTTAACAGACATTTATAAACGTCAGCAGTCTACAACAATCCACTTGCCACATAACCGCGAGCAAATGGCAGAGGTACTCAATGTATCTCGCACAGCACTTAGCCGCGAACTCGGTCGCCTAAGAGATGAAGGCATTATCGATATTACAGGCCGTACAGTAACACTAAAAGACGTGGAAGGAATAGAAGAATTCGGTTTTAATAGCTTCTAGCATATCTTTTAACCTATAATAAAACTAAAAATATACAATAAACGTAAAAAGGTCTCCCTATATAATCTAGGGAGACCTTTTAGTATACAGTTATTATTTCTTTAGTATTAGTTCTTTAGTGTTAATTTTTTAGTATTAATTCTTTAGTATTAGTTCTTTACAATTAATTTTACACATTAGAACCAATGAGATAAATCGAATTCTTCACCAATCGTAGCTTTCACATGAGCACGACCTAAATATAGGCCAAGTAATGTTAAACTGATTTTAGACATAGGTGTATGATCAAATACATCTGCTAAATCTAAGAGAACTGGAGAAATATCATCCATAATATCACGTGCTTCTTGACCTCTGAAAGCAGTCGGTTTACTCTTCATAAGAGCGATGAGATCTCGTTGTACCATAGAATCAGAAATGCGAGTTTGTCTAAAGAATCGTGGTGCTAAAGACTCATCAACCAATGCCAATTTATATAGATTGGAATTCAAGCTACGTACTACATAGCGCGGATCCACACCATGACCATCGGTAGCACGGAAGAGTTCCTCCTTGGAGAACCCACGATAATTGAACACGAATGGATAAGAATTGGATAATACTTGGGCTAATGTAATCGGTTCACGTTCCTCTTGTGTACAGCGTAAGTAATCTAATTGACGGTAGAAAGAATTATTTTGAGGTAAATCAGAAATAAATGGCTCAATATATTTCTCTACATAATGTTGGAAATGAATTAATCCATAATTATTAGAGTTTCTAGAATATTGTAGCAATAGTGTCAATGCCATGACTTGGAAATGACCTAATGTCAAATGTGGCAATACACGTAACGCATCAAAGGCTACAAGGTACGGAGTACTAGACTTAGGTGATTGTACTACATCTAAGAACGCACCTAAGGCGGCGGATTTCATCCACTCTGTATTCGTCGCAGCATAAGCCTTTTGCATACTCATCAATGCTTCTTGAATAACAATATTATCAAGAAGTGCGTTGACTTCAGCTAACTTTGTAATATTAAGAGCTGTTAATGCATCTCTTGTAATAGATTCCACATAATGTTGTGTATCTCCATGCAACACGCCGAAGGCATGAATAAATGGCGCGATTGCCAATTCAATACATTTATCTTCATGTGCCGCTTTAGCCCATTGCCCTGTTGGTACCTCTTCTTCAACCATACTAGCGGCTGACAATTGAGCCTCTATTTCTGAAGCATCAAACAAGCGCGTTTCATCCAATACAGATGGGCCTTCTGCTGTTTTAATCTCATCGACACCACCGATCATTTGTGTAGCCTCAATATGTTCTGCTTCATCAGCTTCAAGAGCCTCTACAGATTCGCCCATAGCAATCGTATCCTCTACAGAATTAGCTCGATTGCGTAGTTCATCTGTAACAGCATCAAGAACAATAGTCTTATCCATCAATGGAGTGGCATGATGCTCACCATTGGAGAGGCCCACATCAGAAACTGCAGGCATTACAATAGTTTCATCCATACCAGGTTCTGTCGAATTATATTCTGGATTCTCTAGAGAATCAGAATTCTCTGGAACAGTTTCATGCGGAATAGATTCAGCAGAAACAGATGTATCTTGAATAGGTTCTTGTCCTTTTAAATCAGCTTGACTTGATTTAGTCTCAGTCTCGCCTGCATGATGACCTAAGGCCAAGGAATATCCTGTTCCGGAGTCTTCCACGTGTAATTGATTGCCATCTCGTCGGTTATAAGATGTATCTTCATGAGTTACCATAGATTCAGAAGCATTATAATCTTCATTATCCTCTAACACAGAGGCCGTATACACATTGGTTCCACCTTCATGTGTAACAGTTACATCGCCTACCCTAGATTCATTAGCGGACTTTTCTCTATGATGTTCGCCATCAAACTTAGTAACAGATCTATCACGATGCTCATCTTTAGCTTGGCTTTCACTATCATTACGATTAAAAACGGCGTAACAAATGGCAAAAAATCCAAGCGCTACAACAGCTAATACAAAATATGGTATTACGTTTGACATACTATCCCCCTACATCAACGCTTCATTATATGCAGCACGTTCACCACCAATGCTCTTAGGTCGAACACGACAAGCGGTTACATGGGCATCCCCAATTTCCTTAATACTGAGGCGCACTGGTACAGTAACATGTTTCATATGCATACCTATGAAAGTGTCCCCGATGTCGATACCTGCATCAGCTTTAATAAATTCAACCATCACTGGATCGTCAAAACGTTCATAGGCAGTAACAGCCATGGCTCCACCTGCATGACGTTGAGGTACTACATTAACCTCTTCCTCCCATGTTACTGCACTTCGTTCCATAACAAGAGCTCGATTAATATGTTCACAGCATTGAACGGCCAAATTAAGACCTTTAGCTTTAACAGCTTTATATATTTCATCAAATAGAATCTGAGCCACATCAATGTGGGAATCAGTGCCAATTTTCTTACCCATAACTTCGCTAGTGGAACACCCCACCACGAATAATTGACCTTCTCGAACCTTTGCCAAATCTAGTAATTCAGCCATCGCTGTACGCACTGACTGACGAATAGTTTCTACAGAAGTCATCATATCGCCTCACTCACTTTGAATGTATAAATCTATATGTATATTATCACAAAATAGACAGAATCGGTAGACTTTACTCTACCAAGCAAAAGTGAATCTAACATAATAATATATAAACTATAAAAGTAATTTCATATATTACTATCATACTAATAAACAATGTAATAATCATTAAATATATACATGTACAGTGATAATTATTGAATATCTATAGATAAAAAAGAGGCTTGCATTAGCAAGCCTCTTTCAATCACTCAACGGTGATATTAGATTTTTCTGTAAGGTTTTTGACCTTGTTCGTAGAAGTTGTTACCTTCAGTATCGCCAACTACGATGCAAGGGAAATCTTCAACTGTCAATTCAGCCAAAGCTTCTGGACCAAGTTCACCATAAGCAAGTACTTCGTATTTTTTGATGGATTTTGCAATCAATGCTGCAGCGCCACCAACTGCTGCGAAGTATGTGCAACCATTTTTCTTCATGGATTCAACTACTGCTGGTTTACGGGAACCTTTACCGATCATGCCTTTGATGCCTTGATCAAGCATTGTTGGTGTGTAAGCGTCCATACGACCAGAAGTTGTAGGACCAGCGGAACCAATTGGGTCACCAGGTTTTGCAGGTGTTGGGCCAAGGTAGTAAACGAATTTGTTAGTCCAATCGATTGGTAATTTTTCACCGCGTGCTAAAGCTTCAGTCATAACTTTATGAGCAGCGTCACGAGCGGAGTAAATTTTGCCAGTGATAAGTACGCTATCACCAACTTTTAATTTACGGGAAAACTCTTCATTATATTCTTCAGTATTAATGCGAATTGTTTCAGCCATTGTAATTACCTCCTACCGATTAAAGTACTACGTGTTTATGACGAGCAGCATGACACATAATAGTAACAGCAACAGGAAGGCCGGCGATATGAGTTGCACCCCATTCGATGTTTACACCGATACAAGTTGTTGTGCCGCCCAATTGTGGACCGATACCAGTTTTGTTAACCATTTCCAAAATTTCTTCTTCCAATTTTGCATACTCAGGATCTTTATGAGGAGTGCTAATATCGCGAAGCAAAGCTTTTTTGGACATAACAGCTGCTTGGTCCATAGTACCACCAATACCTACGCCAAGTACGATTGGAGGGCATGGGTTAGGGCCAGCATGTTTTACGATTTCAAGAACTGCATTTTTAACGCCTTCAACGCCATCTGCAGGTACCAACATAGCTACGTCAGATTTGTTTTCGGAACCGAAACCTTTAAGTTCTACGTTGATTTCTACTTTATCGCCAGGAACGATATCGATGTAAATGATTGCAGGTGTATTGTTTTGAGTGTTTTTACGGTTGAACAATGGTTCTGCTACAACGGATTTACGAAGGTAACCTTCTACATAGCCTTGAGCAACACCTTCATTGATAGCTTCTTTAAGATCGCCACCAACAAAATGTACGTCTTGACCTACTTCTAAGAATACCAATGTCATACCAGTATCTTGGCAGTATGGACGATCTTCAGCATCAGCAATTTCTGCATTTTTGATGATTTGATCGAGAACGATGCAACCAACTGGAGACTCTTCTGTTTCACGGCCTTTTTTCAAGCCTTCATAGATGTCTTTTGGCAAGTGGTAAGCTGCGTCCATACACATTTGACGGACTGTTTTTGTGATTTCAGATACTTGAATCTCGCGCAAGATAATCCCTCCTCAGGAACATAGTTGAATATTAATTCTAATTACCGTGAGATAACTTTTTACTCTCGAGTATATGAAATATATGTATCTCATACACATCGAGATTAACTCTATGCATCAATCGTAACACACAATATACAGGCTTTCAACGGCTCAACTATACAGTTTTCTCAATGCTTTTTCATATTTTGAGAACAATTTTCATGAATATTGCTGTATATATTTCGGCATGTCAACATCACTTTTTTACCCTTTTTCGTCCCCAAAAAATCACTTCGACGATGTGATAAAAGTCATAGTTAATCATAGGTTGAAAGTATTTTTATACTCTTTATCACAATCGACTTTTAGAGGTAAGAATTAGGTTAAAAGCACCTTATAAATGCAGAGTATATCTAAGATGATGAATACGCTTTTAAGCTACTTGATATTACTTTTCAAATAAAAGGTTTAAACTTTTTTACAATGCATATGTATACCGATTATATTCAATATACTTATATTGCTAACTCTTAAGAAAATATACATTATGAATCCCTTATAAATATAGGCATTATCTATGTTTATTCATCTCTATAGATTATATAAATTTTAATGACTTGCTTATCACTATTTTTGATAAGCTATTTTTTGTATAAAGTTATGTGTTTTAGTCATAATTAACGCCTTTTGATTTATAGTAATTTTAAAAAAAACGCTTGCTTTTATAATTAATCTAACATATAATAACAATCGTACCATTCCTCGATAGCTCAGTTGGTAGAGCAATCGGCTGTTAACCGATCGGTCGTAGGTTCGAGTCCTACTCGAGGAGCCATTCTGGCCCGTTGGTCAAGCGGTTAAGACACCGCCCTTTCACGGCGGTATCCCGGGTTCGATTCCCGGACGGGTCACCACATGGACGATTAGCTCAGCTGGGAGAGCGCCTGCCTTACAAGCAGGATGTCGGCAGTTCGATCCTGTCATCGTCCACCAGACCAAGAAGCAAGCATAAAGCTTGCTTCTTTTTTTTGTATATGTGATATAATAGTACCAGTTGTTTTGTTTGTAAATTTTAAAGAGTTTTATTAAGAGGAGGAACTATGTTTCGTAAATTCGGACGCTATAAACGTTCGCTACTTACAGTACTAGGTGTACTATTGGCATCTACACTTGCTACAGCAAGTGCGGCCACAATTAATATGAGTCAATTAACATCCAATAGGGCTCAACCGGTTGTTATTAACTCTGTGCAATCTAATGTAGATACAACTACACCTACATTACAATCCGATAATAATGGTCAACCTATTTTAAAGGTTGCCAACACACCTGTTTCTACTCCAGTTGTAGGAACCCCTGAAAAAGCGACGATCAATACATCTAATTCTAATTATGATGGTCACTTAGAAAACTTCCCTAGTCGCAAGGTAACAATCGTAGTACCTGCCAAGTTGCGCAATGAAAACACAGCACAATTGGGTCGTTATATGACTGATCGCCTATCTAACACACTTAAATATCCGTACTACGACACAGCAATCGTAAGTACTAATACGCCAACAGCAGAAATTAGAGCTGTTGACCTTGCACAAATTGCATCTGCACAAAACTCTGAAATTGTTATCATGCCTGTACCATTGCAAGACGTTTACGTACAAATCAATGGTGTAAATAGCCCATACGCATATAACAATGATGATCGCGAAATGTACATTGCAGCAAAGGTAAATGCATTGTTATATTACTACGATGTGAATGACCAAGTTATTCACACTGTACGCAGTGGATTCAATCAAACAGATGATTCCTTGACAATGCCAACACATAAGGCTGTATGGAATAAAGTTATGACCGTATTACTTGATAAATTACCGTATAAACGTATTCCAACAGACCATGACCGCTATCAAGCACCTGGCATCAACTCTGAATCTCCTGTTGTACTTGACTTCCAAGTAGAACAACCTAGAAATACTGCTTACTCCTTAAAAGGTGTTAGCGTATTATAAGAGACAATAAAAAGACCGTTAAGCAATTGCTTAACGGTCTTTTTGTATTCACCTATTAATGATACATAACTTAGTGAATCAAGCCGATTAATCTAAGTTGATGCTCTGTAAAACCAGCATTTCTTAAAAGTGCAGTAAATGAACTACGGAAGGAATCAGATAAATCGCTTACGTAATAAATTGAATCATCATCTTTTGCACTTGCCGTACTTGTATTAGTAGTCGCAGCATATTTAGCATTATTAGCTTCATTTTGTTTAACCATGTTAGCTCTAAAAGCATCATTTGTAGGAGTTTCTACTGGTGGGCGAACCGAGTCAGTATATTTATAACCATAAGATGCGTCTACATGTGTTCCTAGTGTAGATGCACCAAAACAGCATGCTAATACAGCAAAAGCAATGAAAGATTTTTTAGATACGTTCATTAGAAAACCTCCAAATTAACACAATAAGTCATTAAATTTAAATGACAAATTTTAGTATAAGCAGATGACCTTAATGTTAGATGAGTGTTTCCTATAAACAAAATGAAATTCTATAGAAAAAGGCTAGCCCTATGGCTAGCCTTTCATTTTATAGTTGTTTAGTTACATGCAAGCGCAATAATGCACGTTGCAATGCTGCTTCTGCGCGTTCTACATCAATATCTGGTGTAGGATTGGATAACCTACCTTCTGCACGTTCTTTAGCTCGACGAGCACGTTCCACATCAATAGATGATGGATCTTGGCAGTCTGGAGTTACAATACTCACCTTATTATGTTCAATTTCACAGAAACCACCAAATACTGCAAGTTCACGAGATGTTCCATCTGGTTGATCTATGCGTAACGGTGCTAAATCTAATGCAATAATCATAGGTGCATGATTTGGCAAGATACCAAATTGACCATCAATGGCTTTACCTACAAAGAATGTAGACTTACCTTCAAAGACAATCGCATCAGGTGTAATGATCTGTAGGGACATAGGTTCCGCCATGGATTATTCCCCCTTCTCTTGCATTTCCTTTGCTTTTTGAACGGCTTCATCAATGGTACCAACCATGTAGAATGCACCTTCTGGCAAATCGTCATGTTTACCATCAAGGATTTCTCTAAAGCCTCTCAATGTTTCGGACAATGGTACATATTTACCAGGAGAACCAGTAAATACTTCTGCTACGAAGAATGGTTGACTCAAGAAACGTTGAATCTTACGAGCACGAGATACAGTCAATTTATCTTCGTCAGACAATTCTTCCATACCAAGAATTGCGATAATATCTTGAAGATCACGATATTTTTGCAATACTTCTTGTACGCCACGAGCTACTGTATAGTGTTCTTCACCAAGTACATGTGGGTCCAAAATACGGCTTGTAGAATCGAGTGGATCTACAGCTGGATAAATACCAAGTTCTGCAATGGAACGAGACAATACTGTTGTTGCATCCAAGTGAGCAAATGTCGCAGCTGGAGCAGGGTCAGTCAAGTCATCGGCTGGTACGTATACAGCTTGTACGGAGGTAATAGAACCTTCTTTGGTAGATGTAATACGTTCTTGTAAGGCACCTACGTCATTAGCCAATGTAGGTTGGTAACCTACGGCAGATGGCATACGACCTAAGAGGGCAGATACTTCAGAGCCCGCTTGAATAAAGCGGAAGATGTTATCGATAAACAAGAGTACGTCTTGTTTCTTCACATCACGGAAATACTCAGCCATTGTAAGGCCTGTAAGACCTACGCGCATACGAGCCCCAGGTGGCTCATTCATTTGGCCATATACAAGAGCTGTTTTGTTGATAACGCCGGACTCTTTCATTTCGTTCCACAAGTCGTTACCTTCACGAGTACGTTCGCCTACGCCGGAGAATACGGAGTAACCACCATGCTCTGTGGCAACATTGTGAATCAATTCCATAATCAATACGGTTTTACCTACACCAGCACCACCGAAGAGGCCGATTTTACCACCTTTTACATATGGTGCAATAAGGTCAACGACCTTAATACCTGTTTCCAAGATTTGAGTATCTGGAGAAAGGTCATCAAATTTAGGTGCTGGACGGTGAATAGGCCATTTTTCATCGGCTACAACTGGAGCTGGATCATGGTCTACAGTTTCACCCAATACGTTAAAGATACGACCCAACACGCCTTCGCCTACAGGAACGGCAATTGCAGCACCAGTATCTTCAGCATCCATATTACGGGTCATACCGTCAGTAGAGCTCATCGCAACACAACGTACAGTATCGTCACCTAAGTGTTGCATAACCTCTACTACAATTTTTTGTCTATCATGTGCCTTATGATCATGGTAGATGTTGATGGCGTTGTAGATGCTTGGCAAATGACCAGCATCGAAGCGCACGTCTACAACTGGACCAATGACCTGCACAACTTTACCAATATTATTACTCATCGACAGATGTCTCCTTATTTATTGCAAGGCATTAGCGCCACCAACGATTTCAGAAATTTCGTTTGTAATGCTAGATTGACGTAACTTGTTATATTCAAGTCCTAAGGAATCAATGAGTTCCCCTGCATTATCTGTAGCAGATGTCATGGCTGTCATACGAGCACCCAATTCACTTGCTGCAGATTGCAACAATCCATTATAAACAGTAATCTCTAAATATTTTGGTAGCAACGCCTCCAAGACAGATACAGCAGATGGCATGAAATCATACTCTTCGCCCTTTACCTCATCTTGTGGTTGCTCTATTGGCAACAAGCGCTCAGCCTGTGCAATTTGCGTCATAGAATTTACAAAACGTGTATAGATCATGATGACTTCGTCAACTTCATGACGTTCGTATAGTGAAAGCGCTTCATGCATAATAGCACGGGCATGTTCATAAGAAGGTTTATCAGAGAAGCCCGCATAGGACTTATCGATATGAATTCCTCTAGATTTCATACTGTCTCTAGGCTTTTTACCTGCCGTGATAACACGGTATGTATCGGAAGATTTACCATGCAATTGTTCCATAGTAAACTTCAATACATTAGACGAGAATGCCCCTGCAAGGCCCTTATCAGCACCTACTACGATATAGCATGTGCGTTTTATAGGGCGTACCTCTAACAAAGGACTGCTAAAGCCTTCTAAATCACTATTAGACATATGACGCAAGATTTGCCCAATCTTCTCTGCGTAAGGACGTGTAGATTCCGCTTTTGTTTGTGCCCTACGAAGACGAGCTGAAGCAACCATCTTCATCGCTTTTGTAATTTGTTGCGTATTGGTAACACTTTTTATGCGTTTTCGCAAATCTTGTGCACTAGCCATACATTACGCCTCCTTATGAGACACTAATGTATGCGTAGAACCAAATGCTTCTACACATTCTGGGATTGCTTGCTTCAATAGATTTTCAGTATCTTCATCAATTTTCTTAGACGTTTCAATATTCGTGATAATTTCAGGATAGTTAGCTTTCACAAAACGTAAAAGTTCAGATTCAAATGATAATACATCAGCTACTTGAATATTAGCTAAGTATCCTTTTGTACCAGCGTAAAGATTGATAACCATTTCTGCTACGCTCATAGGTTCATATTGACCTTGTTTTAACATTTCAGTCAAACGTTCACCGCGGTCTAATTGTGCTTTAGTAGCCGCATCAAGATCGGAACCGAACTGAGCAAAGGCTGCCAATTCACGATATTGTGCAAGGTCCAAACGCAATTGGCCTGCTACTTGTTTCATCGCTTTAGTTTGTGCACTACCACCTACACGGGATACGGACAAACCTACGTCAACAGCTGGACGGATACCAGAGTAGAACATATCTGTACCCAAGAAAATTTGACCATCAGTGATGGAGATTACGTTTGTTGGGATGTATGCAGATACGTCACCCGCTTGTGTTTCAATGATTGGCAACGCTGTAATAGAACCACCGCCAAGTTCTGGTGAAAGTTTAGCAGCACGTTCTAATAGGCGGCTGTGTAAGTAGAATACGTCGCCTGGATACGCTTCACGCCCTGGTGGACGGCGTAATAATAGAGACATAGCACGGTAAGCAGCTGCTTGCTTAGTTAAGTCATCATATACGCAAAGTACATGTTTGCCTTTGTACATGAAGTATTCACCCATAGCAACCCCTGCATACGGAGCAATGTATTGTAATGGAGCACCTGTAGAAGCACTAGCAGAAACGACGATTGTATAATCCAACGCACCTGTTTCTTCTAATTTTTGTACTACACGAGCTACGGTAGATTCTTTTTGACCAATTGCTACATAGATACAAATAACATCTTTACCTTTTTGGTTGATGATTGTATCAAGAGCGATTGCAGTTTTACCAGTACCACGGTCACCAATGATAAGCTCACGTTGGCCACGACCGATTGGTACCATCGCATCAATGGCTTTTAAACCAGTTTGCAAAGGTTCATTTACAGATTGACGATCTGCAATACCAGGAGCTGGATGTTCTACAGGACGACGTTCTGTCGCTTGAATAGCACCCTTACCATCGATAGGCTGACCCAACGGATTTACTACACGACCAATAAGTGCATCACCTACTGGTACGTCCATAATTTTGCCAGTACGGCGTACTTGGTCACCTTCTTTAATCAAGAAGTCATCACCCAATAGTACGGCACCAACATTATCTAATTCTAAGTTCAAAACCAAGCCATATACGCCGTGTGGTAACTCTAACAACTCACCGGCCATGGCTCTTTCAAGACCATAAATATGGGCGATGCCATCCCCTACGTCGAGAACAGTACCCACGTCATCGACATTGAGGTCAACATCATAGTCCTGAATCTGCTGTTTAATTATAGCAGTGATTTCTTCAGGCTTCATTTTCATATATACCCATTCACCCCTATCTAATAGAGTTCGTTCTTAATAAAGATTTTTCTAATTCTTGCAAGCGACGAGATACAGAGCCATCAATACGTTTATCCCCGACTTGAATGATAATACCACCCATAATGGAAGGGTCTTGACGCACAGATAGAATAACATCTTTGCCCGTTACCTCTCGTAATTTAGCTTGTACAGATGCTTCTATATCAGCTGTTATTGGTTCTGCTACAGTAACAGTAGCTTCTAGAATACCACGAGCTTCGCGTGATTTCTTAATAAATGCCGCAATAGTCTGCTTTATATAGCGATCACGACCACGTTTAATCATCACATAAATAAAATGCAAAGCAACCTTATCGAGACTAGATTCAAAAATTTTACCAATCAGCTTAATCTTTGCATCTTCTGTAACAGTTGGATTTTCAAGGAATGAGCTTAATTCAGGTTGCTCATCCATTACAGATGCTACATAGCCTAATTGCTCCTCCATGAGATCCAACTTATTTTGTTCTTGAGCTAATTCAAACATAGCTGAACTGTATTTATCTGCTACAATTTCTATGCTCATCGTATCACAACCCTATCGTTTTACTATCAAGTTGACGAATAGCGTCTTCGATCAATTTCGTATTAGTTTCGCTGTTCATATCTTTAGCAACAACTTTACCAGCCATAGCTACAGATAAGGAAACAACTTCATTGCGCAAGCTGTTCATAGCACGATCACGTTCAATGGCAATATCTTGACGAGCACGATTTTTTTCTTGTTCAATTTGCTCGCGAGCTGTTGCTAATTGTTCACGTGTTGTATTTTCTGCTTCTTGAATTGCTTTTTCAACAATTTTTTGTGCCTCTACACGAGCATTAGAAATTTGAGCTGCATAATCAGCTTTAAATTCCTCTGCTTCTACACGAGCTTTTTCTGCAGCTTCTAAGTCTTTAGCAATTCGTTCTTTACGTTCTGTCATCATAGCCAATAATGGTTTATATGCAAAACGAGCCAATAGCCAAACTAATATAAAAAAGTTCAACATTTGAGCAAGAATCGTTCCAAGGCTTAAGTCAACCAAGGTTATTCCTCCTCGTTATTATCTGAATAACAAAATAAATGCTACTACTACACCGATGATAGGCATCGCTTCGATCAAACCAATCGCTACGAACATTGTAGACATCAATTGACCACGTAATTCTGGTTGGCGTGTAATACCTTCGATTACTTTGCTAGATACAAGACCATCACCGATACCTGCACCAATGGCACCACAACCTACTGCGATTGCTGCTGCTAATGCGAATAAACCTTGAGCTTCCATAATATATCCTCCATATAAAATAATTAATGTTCCTCACTAAGAGCCATCCCCAAGTAGGAGGCAGTAAGAACTGTGAAAATAAAGGCTTGAATAATACCGATAAATAAACTAAAAGCAATCCAAACCCATGGTACAGGTACAAACCAAGGCAAGTTATACAATACTTCTAACAAAATTTCACCAGCTACGATATTGCCGAATAGACGGAAAGCAAGTGTAACTGGTTTTGCAATTTCCTCAAAAATATTAAGGATTAGCAAAGCCTTATAAGGTTGTACAAAATGATTGAAATAGGATAAGCCTTTAACTTTAATCCCCATAACCCATACCACTAATGTGCTACATAGAGCTAATGCAATTGTAGTATTAATATCGGATGTTGGTGATGTTAAAGCCTTAAACGTTGGCATTAAACCCAGTTCGTTCCCTACAAAAATAAATAAGAAAAACGTAAATAACAAGGAACTTACCATCGGCCAATGACGACCCAAGTTCGGAGCTAGCTGCCCCTCTAAGCCTTCTAATATAGCTTCCACTATATTTTGCAAGCCTACAGGCACCAATTTACGTCCTCGGGTGGCCAATACTGTTACCAGTATTACAATAGCCATAGTAACCCATGTAGCAATCAAGGTATCAATATTAAATGTTAACCCCAACCACTGCACGACCTCATGGTGTCCCGCATGTAATTCCACGTTCTCAACCCCTTCCATAGTCATAATAAAAACCTTATATATTTACAATTAATATAAATATATTATATATGTATCATCATACATCGTTATAGATATATAATCAACACTTACAAGGTAAACAATTCCAATTACTCATAATCACATTGTGTATAACGCATTATCGGTATACACCTATCATTCTTACTGCTACTTACGGGGTCAGAAATGCCGACTAAGCCACCAATACACCACATATAATGCCGGTTGTATGAGTGCAATACCTATAAACATGCTAACAGCTTCAACGCCAGGTATTTTTAATCCTAAGACGACCAAAGAGCCTACTAACATAAGACGCCATATCATCTGCCTGCGAGCTTTACGTACGGCTTTATAAGGGTCTCCTGACACAATAGATTGTCCATGCAAAGCCAAGCTAAGCAAGTAGAGTACCATTATAAAAATGCCCCAAAGCCATCCCCATAGATACACTTCTAAGCCACATAAAACTTGTATTATACCGCCTAAAAAGGCAATAAAAAAACAAGTTAGTAGCACACGCACTATGAATTTAATATATTGATTCATATATACCTCACTACTTAACTTGTTTATATAACATATAAAAGCCTGTTATAGCTCCAATAAGACCAAATATAACCATACATAATGGTTCAGTTCTAAACCAACCATCTAGTATATATCCAATCCCAATAAAGCCACCTATACAGAAAACGAGTGTGAGCCCCGCCGATGTTGCCATGACGAGGGCTTTCACAAGGTCCTTATCCATATTATTTACCAAAACGTTCAGGACGATTAGGATCGCCTAAAAATTCATGGCGCAACGCTTGGATGATGCGTTCAGATGCTTTGCCGTCACCATATGGGTTAACGGAATTAGACATCAATTTATAAGCCTCTGCATTGCTCAACAATTCATGAGCTGCTGCATGTACAGCGTCTTTGTCAGTACCTACAAGGCGCACAGTACCAGCTTCAACAGCTTCTGGGCGTTCTGTAGTATCACGCAATACGAGAACTGGTTTACCAAGAGCTGGTGCTTCCTCTTGAATCCCACCAGAATCAGTAAGAATCAAATAGGATTTAGCCATCAAATTAGCAAATGGTTCGTAATCAAGCGGGTCAATTAATGTAACACGTTCTACAGAACCGAGTTCTTCTTGTACAACTTGGCGAACTTTAGGATTCTTATGTACAGGGAATACCACTTGAATATCTTTAAATTCATCAAGCAAATCGCGAATAGCTTGGTATACATGGCGCATAGGCTCACCCAAGTTTTCACGGCGATGTGTAGTAACAAGCACTGTACGTTTTTCAGGATCTAATGCATTGATAGCAGCATCATCAAACACATAATTTTCTTGTACTGTTGTATCAAGGGCATCAATAACCGTATTGCCTGTTACATACAAATGGTCTGTATTTATATTTTCTTTTTTAAGATTACTTTCAGAACTAGCTGTTGGTGCAAAATGATATGTCGCAATAGAACCAGTCAACTTGCGGTTCATCTCTTCTGGGAATGGAGAGTAAATATCACCAGTGCGAAGGCCTGCTTCTACATGGCCTACAGGAATTTCTTGATAGAAGGACGCCAAAGCACCTGCAAAGGTAGTTGTAGTATCACCATGTACAAGAACCACATCAGGTTTAGCTTCTTCTAATACATCTTTAAGGCCCATCAATGCACGGTTTGTTACATCGTACAATGTTTGACCTTGGCTCATAATATTCAAGTCGTAATCAGGGGTAATATTAAACAAGTTTAGTACTTGATCGAGCATATCGCGATGTTGTGCCGTAACGGTTACAATCGGTTCCATATCCGGTGCTGCTTCTAATGCTTTTACAAGAGGAGCCATCTTGATAGCCTCAGGTCTTGTACCAAAGATTGTCATAACTTTTAACATAGTTGCCTCCAACATAGTAGGATAGAAAAAATGGGGCGCCAAGCGCCCCACATGGTTATTTCTTATGGGAATCCTCGGATTCCTCTAAAGCTTTTGCCAATTCTTCACGATCAAAGGAAATAGTTTCATCTGAATCGCTGCGTTCAATTGTAGGACGTGGTAGTGGATGACCTGCCGCATCACTGTGAGTAATAACACCAAGGCGACGAGCCACATAAATACTACCTAAGAAGATAACGAGTACTAATGCGATACCAATCCAAGCATTGACCTCTGCTACGATGACGGATACGCCACCAAAGAGAGCCGTTACAGCATACATCATTAGCACCGCTTGCTTTTGAGATAAGCCTTGTGCTAACAAACGATGATGCACATGGCCTTTATCAGGCTTGAAAATCGGACGACCGCTGATTTTACGGCGTACGATAGCAAATAATGTATCGAGAATTGGTAAGCCTAGCACGATTGCTGGTACTACTAATGCAATAGTAGCCGCCGTTTTAACGGCTCCCATTACAGAAATAGCGGCTAATGTATAACCAAGGAGCATAGAGCCCGTATCACCCATGAAGATTTTCGCTGGGTTAAAGTTATACCGCAAGAACCCTACTGTTGCACCTGCTAGTGCCAATGAAATACAGGCAAGGTCAGTTTGACCAAGTTGTAATGTCATAGCACAAACAGCAATACAAGCAATAAAGGAAATACCTGCTGCCAAGCCATCAAGTCCATCGATAAGGTTTACGATATTCGTAAAGCCTACAATCCAGAAAATAGTCAATGGAGCAGCCCAATATTTAAGATATACTACACCACCCCAAGGAAGGTTGATAAAGTCTACGCGAATATCGTAAGCTACCAAAATAGCTGCTGCTATAATTTGGCCCATCAACTTAGTCTTTGGCTCAATTTGTTTAATATCGTCCCAAATGCCAACAAGCACAAGGATAACGGTACCAAGTACAAAGCCAAATAGTTTATGGTCATGTGGGATAGATCCATTAAAGAGGACCGACCCGACATAACCGAGAAAGATTGCTAACCCACCAAGTCGTGGAATAGCACCATGATGTACCTTGCGGGCATCAGGTTTATCTATTGCCCCAACAGCAACGGCAAAGCGTTTCACCAAAGGGGTAAGTGCAAAGGTTATGATGAGCGCCAGAGCAAAGGCCCATACATAATCGAGCACATAATCACTCATAAGACACCTCCAACAACTGGGTTAAAACAATATTAGTTCGTTAAGCTACGAATAGGTGCAGGAATACGGCCACCACGTGCGATGAACTCAGCTGCACTATATGGACTCACTTCAATAATTGGAGCATAGCCTAACAAGCCACCAAACTCAACAACCTCGCCTACTGTTTTACCAGGTACAGGAATTACACGAACCGCAGTTGTCTTATTATTAATCATACCAATAGCAGATTCATCAGCAATGATTGCAGAAATTGTATCTGCTGTTGTGTCACCAGGAATAGCAATCATGTCAAGGCCCACAGAACATACGCATGTCATAGCCTCTAATTTATCGAGGGATAAACTGCCACAAGATACAGCATCAATCATACCCGCATCTTCAGATACTGGAATAAATGCACCACTGAGACCGCCTACGTGAGAAGATGCCATAAGGCCACCTTTTTTCACTGCATCATTAAGCAATGCAAGTGCTGCTGTAGTACCGTGACAACCACAAGAGGATAAGCCCATTTCTTCAAGAACGTGAGCTACCGAGTCACCTACAGCTGGTGTTGGTGCCAAGGACAAGTCAATGATACCGAATGGTTTGCCAAGACGGCGAGATGCCTCTTGTGCTACCAATTGGCCTACACGAGTAATTTTGAAAGCAGTGCGTTTAATTGTTTCTGCTACAACATCAAAGGATTGACCACGTACAGATTCTAGTGCGTGTTTTACAACGCCTGGACCAGATACGCCTACAGAAATGGCACTATCACCTTCAGTTACACCAAAGAAGGCACCCGCCATGAACGGATTATCCTCTACAGGGTTACAGAAAATAACGAGCTTAGCACAACCAAGCGCATCATTATCCTTTGTAAGTTCTGCTGTTTTCTTAACGATGATACCCATGTCGCGAACTGCATCCATGTTGATCCCCGTTTTAGTAGAGCCCACACCTACAGAGCTACATACGATATCTGTAGTTGCCAACGCTTCTGGAATGGAATCAATCAAAATGCGGTCAGCACGTGTAGCACCTTTTGTTACAAGAGCAGAGAAACCGCCGATAAAGTTTACACCTACTGTTTTTGCAGCGCGATCCATCGCTTCTGCAATAGGAACATAGGATGTTAAATCACTACCACCAGCCACTAATGAGATCGGTGTTACAGAAATACGTTTGTTAATGATAGGAATACCAAACTCGCGCTCAATAGCCTCACCAGTAGACACAAGGTGTTCTGCTTCTTTCGTAATGCGATCATAAATACGATCACACAACTCTTTACCAGAGCTAGATGCACATTCAAGCAAGCTAATACCCATTGTAATGGTACGTACGTCAAGCTTGTTATCATGAATCATCTGATTCGTTTCTAAAATATTGTCGATAGATAACATAGTGCCTCCTATCCTACACGGTGCATGCTTAAGAAAATATCAGCATGTTGTGCACGGATTTCAACACCAAGTTCTTTACCGAGTGCATTCAAAGCATCTTGAATAGATGTCAAATCTTTCACATCTTCAGACTTTGTTTCACACATCATAATCATATTGAAAACGCCATCAAGAATGGTTTGATTTATAGACATAATGTTTACGCCGTGGTTAGCAAGTACAGTACTAACCCCTGCAATGATACCAACGCGGTCAACGCCGACAACGGTAACAACTAATTTCATAACATCACCTTTTCTGAGCACTACAAACTATTTGCCCCATATAGGGTATTCAATAAACTATATTAATATATTATATCACATTTATTAATTTTCTACGGTGAAATCTTCATGAGTTTTCATGTAAAAATAGTATTTTACACTTCGTCGGATAATGCAGCCGTTACGATAGCCTCTCCTGCTGTCAATAACGCGACTAAACCTTTATCCCCTTTATAGCTTTCACCATAAATTTTATACAAATCCTCTGTACCGGACGGACGCGCTACAAACCAACCTGTTTCAGTTTCTACGCGAACCCCATCGATGGGCATATCCTTGTATAAGGATGTAGTGCGTATATTAGTAATAGCGTCTCCATCTACCTCTGTAGCCGTAATGGAACTTGCATTCAACTGTTTCAACTTAGCCTTTGCTGCCTTTGTACAAGCCGCATCAATGCGACCAAATCGTGGGTCACCACAACCTTCAACAATATTATTGTAGAGGCGATCAACAGTTGCGCCCATAACGGCATACATTTCCATTGCTAGAAGCGCCATTACCATGCCGTCTTTATCGGTAGTCCATACGGTGCCGTCCTTTTTAAGGAACGATGCGCCTGCAGATTCTTCACCGCCGATACCAATCTCACCATCAAATAATAAAGAGCTAAAATATTTAAAGCCTACCGGAACCTCATAAACCGGAATGTCTTTAACAGCCGCCCATTTATCAATCATAGTGGTACAAACAACGGTTTTACCTACCCCTTTATCTGTCCAACCACGGGTTGTAAACAAATAATCTGCAGCAACCGTAAGGAACGCATTAGGAGAAGCAAGTCCCTCTGCAGTAACGATACCGTAGCGATCATAATCAGGGTCATTGCCAACAGCGAGATCATAATTGCCAATTTGTTTAGTTACATCCGCCATCGCATATTCAGAAGAACAATCCATACGCACCTTGCCATCATGGTCATAGGTCATAAAGCTAAAGGTTGGATCGTACTCATCATTGATAATATCCATATTAAGATTATACCGCTCTTTAATAGCACGCCAATAACCAAGGCCACTACCACCTAATGCATTGACAAGAACCTTAGGTTTAGCACTTTGAATGGCCTCCATATTAATAATGGAGGATAGTTCTTCAACATATAAGCCCTTATAGTCATAAGGCACCTGTTGGTCTGGTTCAATATTATCAATACTAATGCGTTTGAACCCTTCTAATTCACAATAAGCACGAACGTACTCATTGGCGCGGGTTTCAATCCATTTTGTAATCAACGTATCTGCAGGGCCACCGTTGGTAGCATTATACTTAATGCCCCCATTATCTGGAGGATTGTGAGATGGTGTAATAACGATACCATCTGCTTTTTTATCGTTACTTTCATTATATCGAATGATTGCACGAGACACAGATGGCGTTGGAACAAAGTCCATATCCTCATCAACCATTGCAACCACGCCATTACCGGCAAGGACCTCAAGCACTGTTACTAATGCAGGCTGAGATAAAGCATGTGTATCTTGGCCCACAAAAATTGGACCTGTCGCACCAAATTGTCCACGACCATCACAGATAGCCTGCGTAATAGCTGCTACATGTAAATCTGTAAAGGTACCATTCAAAGAGGTACCACGATGACCAGATGTACCAAAGGATACGAGTTGTGTCGGATCCATTACATCCGGTGCATTATCAAAATATGCATCCACCAATGTTTGCACATCAATAATATCTTGTTCTTGTACAGGCATACCTGCTAATTTATGAGCCATAGGAACCTCCTAATCTCAACTGTATATATCATTCATAAAATATTATATTTACACATGATTAAGATGAGATGACAAATACTTACTTATTGATTGTGTACAGTCTCTGTATCGTCCTCTTGTGTAGTACTCTTATCTTTCAACTGTTCACATACTTCAGTCGGTATAATAGGCTGCGTAAAGCCTTGACCAATAACCTCTTGTGCATCGGTTATCAAGATAAATACATTTGGATCGGCCTCTTGAATAACCTCTTTTAATTTATTTACTTGCAAGAGATTAACGGCTACCATAACGATTTGCTTCGGCGTCCGTGTATAGGCACCCACACCATTAATAATAGTGGCTCCACGGCCAACCTTTTTGATGATACACTCGCAGACATCATCGGTACGATAGGTAATGATGAAAGCCACCTTTCGTTGATTAAACCCGATAACCACCTTATTCGTAATGATGGTATACACATAGACACTAATAAGTGTGACCGCTACGGCTTCAAGGCCAACAACACCAATTGCGGCAAGAAGAATAGCACAGTTTATGGCACTATTAATGGACCCCATTTGAAGTCCATAATATTTGCGTACAATGAGTGCAATAGGATCAAGCCCACCTGTGTTGCCGCCTACACGGTATACAATGCCAAGACCTACACCAGTAGTAATACCAGCCATCATGGAACTCAACAAAGGATCCTTAATAATCATGTCATATTGTAAGAAGTTAAATAAATCAACCATCCAAGACAGCATCAATGTGCCATACAAGGTTTTGATAACAACACGGGTGCCCAGCCACTTCCAAGCAGCCCAGAATATAGGAATATTTAAAATCATATTCCAAGAACCAACGGATAAGCCCGTTACATAATACAAAATCAAGCCTACCCCACTAATACCAGTACTCACCAATTTGTGTGGCAATACAAAGGCATCAAGGCCGGCACCAAATATGGCACATCCCAAAATGACCATAAGGCTTTCATAGATAACACTTTTATACTTAGCGAACATAGCTCCCTCCAAATTGCCATTTCACTATAAATATTCTATAATGAACTAACTAAAGCATACGCTATTTACAATATATTTAGTAATAAAACAATATGCGTATACAAATTCATCATAAACCACTTAATGGTTATTTTCAATCACTTTATAAGAGTATAAAATAAACATATAAATTGCATATATTCTGTATGTTACAAACGAGGCTATCATGAGTAAAAGTTTTGAGCAACTCGGTTGCAGTAAAATCAATATTGGACTTGCTATTACAGGCAAGCGTGAAGACGGATATCACGATATCGACTCTATCTTCCAATCCATTCGCCTTAGCGACTCTATTTATTTTGCGAAGCATCATTCCGTAGTTTTCTCCGGTGGAGCTCCAGAATTACCTGAGTATATGCAAAAATTAGTTACTTACGGTGAAGAAAATCTTGCCCTCAAAGCATTACGGGCAATACAAACTTATACCGGCTGCAAAGCGGGAGCTGCTATTCACCTATTAAAACGAGTACCTATTCAAGCTGGTCTTGGCGGTGGTAGTGCTGATGCAGCTGCTATGTTAGTAGGTCTCAATCGATTCTGGGACTTACGACTTACCCAAGAGGAACTTTTACAAATCGGTGCTACTCTTGGATCCGATGTGCCATTCCTATTGCAAGGTGGTACAGCACGCGGCACAGGGCGTGGCGAAATATTAACGTACGGAAAATCTCCAGATCCACATTGGTTATTGCTAGTAAAGCCAAAGGTTTCTGTATCAACTGTAGCTGCTTATGGTCGCTTCACGAATAAGTCCGTAGCAACAAAACAAACCATCGATACAGTCCAACAACACCTAGAAAACAATGACTTAAAATCAGCATTCCTTAGTAGTGCTAATACATTTGAAGAACTACTCTTCCCTGACCATGAAGAACTTGTCATTTGTAAAGAATTCTTCACTAGTCGTGGATATCCAACGATTATGACTGGTAGTGGTCCTACAATGGTGGTATTGCTGGATAAACCAATGGAAGCATTACAACTGCAAGAAGAGATCAAAGCAGCAGGCCATGATTGGCTATCGCTCATTACAAAAACATGTACACAGGAGGACTTACCATGACAAAACGGTTACAACCAATACGCTTAGATGCGTATAAACCTCTACGCGAAGTCGTAAGTGAAACATTACGTCAAGCCATTCAAGACGGCGTGTTAAAACCGGGCGAACGCCTTATGGAAATCCCTCTAGCTGAAGAACTCGGTGTGAGCCGTACACCAATTCGCGAAGCCATTCGTAAGCTTGAGCTCGAAGGTTTTGTTGTCATGGTTCCTCGCCGTGGTACATATGTAGCCAATATATCGTTAAAGGATATTACTCAAGTATTCGAAATTCGATCTGCCCTAGAAGAACTCGCAGCAGGCCTTGCTGCCGAACGCATAACAGAAGAGGAGATTGAAACACTAGAACGAATGCTCGTAGAGATCGGCGACCATATGGAGAATAAAGATATGGAGTCCGTTGTAACAGCAGACGTAGAATTCCATGAAGTACTATATCGTGCATCGCGTAACGAACGTTTAGCAGATATCGTACACAACTTGCGAGAGCAAACCTATCGATTCCGTAGCTTCTCTATGAATCAACCGGGCCGACTAAGAAAGACATGGGAAGAACACCGTCAATTGGTAGAGGCCATTGCTTCACATAATGCTACTCAAGCTCGTAAGTTGGCAAGAATTCACATGGAACATTCCGAACAAACCTTATTACAAGGCATGGAGGAATCACCGGAATTCACTAAAGCTTAAAGAAACATCTTAGTTGCTATACAATAATAAACTATTAATAAAATCCTTCACTCTTGTGAGGGATTTTGTTTTACATAGTCTATAGAAATTGATACAATATTATTAATAATTATAAGAATTCTTTTTATGAGAAAGGAGCGTTTTTATGGAAGCAATGCTCAATGATGCTATTTCTACCATTAATGGCTATTTATGGAGTTATTTCATCATCTTTATCCTCATCGGCGCAGGTCTCTTCTTTACGATGACAACGAATTTTGTACAAATTCGTATGATCAAAGAAATGGTTCGCCTCGTAATCAATGGTGCAGGTAGTTCTACAGAAAAAAATCATGTATCCTCATTCCAAGCATTCTGTGTTAGTACCGCATCTCGTGTAGGTGTTGGTAATATCGCAGGTATTGCGATTGCTGTTGTACTCGGTGGTCCTGGTGCTATTTTCTGGATGTGGGTTATCGCTCTTATTGGTGCTGCTACAGGTTTCATCGAATCTACATTGGCACAAATCTACAAAGAACCTGTTGCTAAAGGCGGCTTTTACGGCGGCCCAGCATACTACATTCGCTATGGCTTAAACAACAAAGCATTATCTGTTTTATTTGCAATTTTGATCAGTATTACATACGGTTGGATTTACAACTCTGTACAAGCTAATACATTAGCTGCATCTCTTCAAGTATTCAACTTTGATGTATCCTATACAGGCGCTGTAGTAGCAATTCTTCTTGGTATTATCATTTTCGGTGGTATCAGCCGCGTTGCTAAAGCATCTGAAATCATCGTTCCTATCATGGCGGTTTTATATATCGCTACTGCATTATTCGTAGTTATTATGAATATCACTCAATTCCCACATGTAATCTATACTATTATCTCCTCTGCTTTTGAACCAGTAGCAGCAGGTGGTGGCTTATTAGGTGCTACTGTAATGAATGGTATTAAACGTGGTCTATTCTCCAACGAAGCCGGTGAAGGTTCTGTGCCTAATGCAGCGGCTACTGCAGCTGTTAACCATCCTGTTGAACAAGGTCTTGTACAAGCATTCGGTGTATTCCTTGATACATTTATCATTTGTACCGCTTCTGCTTTCATCGTGCTCATCGTTGGTGACTATAGCACAACAGGTTTAACTGGTGTTGCTCTAGTACAACATAACCTTGAACAACAACTTGGTTCTTGGGCACCAACAGCGGTAGCAATCTTTATCGTAATGTTCTCCTTCAGTTCCTTAATTGGTAACTATTACTACGGTGAAATTAATATTAGCCACTTAACAGAGAAGAAATTCTATCTTCATTTATTCCGTATTGGTGTAATAATCATGACATTCGTAGGCTCTATTGCCTCCCTTGATTTAGTATGGAATTTAGCCGATTTATTCATGGCCTTCTTAGTATTAACTAATATTAGTTCCATCGTACGTATGGGACGTACTGCAGGTCTTGCTCTTGATGACTATATCAAACAACGCAAGGCAGGCATCGAAACACCTGTATTTAACCGTTCTGTTCTTAATCATACATACGGTATCGTATGGTGGGGTGACGGCCAAACTACAGACTCTTCTGTACCTCCTACTCCAGTGGAAAATACAATGGAAAAATAAAATATATTCTCTTTAGAGATCGGTGAAAGTATCTTTCATCGGTCTCTTTTTTTTTTGTAAAAGTATCCATTTATACTGTAAAAACTACGATTTATATCTAACTTTAGGAGTGACTATAATCACAGTAAATATCTATATTCTATACACTTTTCAAGCATTAAAAACTATAGAATATAGTTATAAAATTATAAAGGGTATTATGTATACAACGTCGAATACTACAGTATGTCTAAAATTAGCAAAACTTAATTTACTCTTATATACAGGAGGTTATTATGAGTGGTTATAATCCTTATGAAAACATGCTAAATACGTTAGATGTAGCAGCAGAAAAACTCGGTTATTCTCGTAGTGAGTACGAAGTATTACGTCATCCTGAACGAGAACTAAAAGTAGCTGTACCTCTTCAACTAGACAATGGTGAAGTTCGCGTATACGAAGGTTACCGTTGCCAACACTCCACATTACGTGGTAGCGCTAAAGGTGGTCTTCGCTTCCATCCTGACTCCGACGAAAACGAAGTTCGTGCATTGGCAGCTTGGATGACTATTAAAAATGCTATCGCTAACATTCCTTATGGCGGTGGTAAAGGCGGTATCAAAGTTGATCCTAAAACTTTGAACCCTCGCGAATTAGAACGCTTGACTCGTAACTTTGTACGTCGTATTGCTCCTATCATTGGCGTAAATACTGACGTGCCTGCACCAGACGTAAATACAAACGCCCAAATCATGAGCTGGATCGCTGACGAATACAGCACATTAAAAGGTGAATGGAGCCCTGGTATCGTTACGGGTAAACCTATTGAAGTAGGCGGATCCTTAGGTCGTAATGAAGCAACTGGTCGCGGCTGTCTCATCGCATTACAAAGTTACTTAGCTAAGAAAAACTTAGACATTAAAAACCTTACTGTAGCAGTTCAAGGCTTCGGTAACGTAGGTTCCGTAGGTGCTCGCCTCATCGCGCAAGCAGGCGCTAAAGTTGTTGCTATCGGCGACGTAAGCGTTAATATCTACAACCCTAACGGTATTGATGTGGAAAAAGCATACGAATATGCTAACTCCCATGGTCGTTCCCTTGAAGGTTACAGCGAACCAGGTATGACTACAATTGGTGCGCAAGAATTATTGGCTCAACCAGTTGATGTATTGTACATGGCAGCTCTTGAAAACCAATTGAACAAAGACAACATGGAAAACATCCAAGCTAAAATCATCTTGGAAGGTGCTAATGGCCCTACTACTAATGATGCAGATAAATACTTCTATGAAAAAGGTATCGACATCATTCCTGACGTTCTTGCAAACGGCGGCGGCGTAGTTGTATCCTACTATGAATGGGTCCAAAACAAAGCTAGCTTCTACTGGACTGAAGAAGAAGTTAATGAACGCTTAACTAAAAATATGCAAAATAGCTTTGAAGCAGTTTGGGAAATGCAACATAAATACAATGTACCACCTCGTCAAGCAGCGTACATGGTTGCCCTTGAACGCCTCGTAGTAGAAACTAAATGGCGCGGCTACAACTGCTAATACTTTCAACCTCCATAACATTTAGCCATAAAAAAAGGCGTAAGCTCACATCGAGCTTACGCCTATTTATTTACCTATGTACTTTTTATTTGAAAGCACCTAATAAAGCAGCCATGCTAGGACGGCTGATCAATGCTTTCACCCAAATAGAGCCAAGCACTGCTGGAATTGTTTGACCTACGATGAGGTTCAGTACCAATGGCCAGTATGGAAGGCCAAGTAATGGGCTGAGCCACAATGGTACACATAATGCTGGAACAAAGATAATTGGTAGAATCGCCCACCAAGCGCTAAGGCCAAGCTTACGCATACCTACGATTATACCTGTTGTTAAAATACCAACGCCAAAACCTCCCATCATATCGAGGATACCAAGACCACCGAATAGGAAGTTAGAAATGAGGTTGCCAATCCCCATTGGAATCACCAAAAACGGAAAGGCATAAGCAAGTGCATATAATGATGTTGCTATACGAATTTGATACGCTCCGAAAGAAACGCTTTGCGTTAAATATAGTACGACGATGTACAATGCCACAACCATGGCAGAAATAGTCAATTTACGTGTAGTAATCATAACACTCACCTCCTCAAATAAAAAAAGCATGGCAAAACTACCATGCTATAAATGCTTATGAATTTCCGTAGTTTTGTTTAGAGACAGGATGGTTTCAAACTGTCTTATTTAGTTGTCGCCTTTAGGCAGTTCTAATATTAACATATATCTAATATTTTCGCAATCAATTTGGTTGTAGGCGGACTTATATGTAAATCTACTATTAGTATTAAGTTGGTAAGGACGGGGTGTCAGGAGATACCTTTCCTCATCGCTCCACTGGCTATACGGTCATCGGCCTAGGGCCTCGACCTGCCAAAGTCGCTCTTTGAAAAGGTATCTCCTGCCACTGCGAATTTAGTTAATCAACAAATAAACTAATATTAGCGACTAGAAGTCCGCCTCAAGGCAAACATGGTGTCTTATCTATTAGTTTATATGCAAAGTAGCCACCTAAAAAGCGACTACTAATATAATCCAGTTTTGGTGTATGTAGAGAAGTTTTAGTGGATGTAGAGAAGTTCTATTATTGTGCTGGGTCTTCGACGCCATTGGCTTCAAAGGCAGCTTGTCTGTCGATACAGGTGCCACAGTGTCCGCATGGTTTGTCGCCGCCTTCGTAGCAGGACCATGTTAGGTGGTATGGTACGCCGAGTCGTAGGCCTTCTTTTACGACGTCTGCTTTGTTATGGTTGATGAATGGTGCTTCTAAGGAGCATTCTTTGCCGGATCCTTCGAAGATAGCATCGCCCATGGATTTATAGAAGTGTTCTGTACAGTCTGGGTATGCGTTACCAGCCGCATCATCGCTATGGGCACCATAGTAGATATAGCCGCAGTCTAGAGATAAGGCTAAGGAAGCCGCCGCAGATAGGAATAGACCATTTCTAAATGGCACATAGGTGCTAACAGTACCTTCCCCTTCTGTTTCTTGTTGTTCCTTGTATGAACCTTGAGGTATTTCCTCTGTAGATTGGGTCAATAAAGAGCAATTGCTGAAGGCAAACAATTTAGTGACATCCATCGTTTTACCTTCAATGCCATAATAAGCGAGAATAGATGCAGCAGCCTCTAGTTCTTTACTATGTTTTTGACCATATTGAATGGATAACGGCACTACATTGTCTTTGCCAAATCTTTCAATAGCTAGCGCTAAACATGTAGTACTATCTACCCCACCGCTGAATAAGACAACAGCCTTTTGTTTTTGAGCCATAAGGTCTCCTTTCACCTATTACAACAGCCCCATCCTAAGATGAGGCTGTAGATTATACTTTCAATATATTATAAATCGATATCTAATTCTACTGGGCAGTGATCAGAGCCAAAGATTTGTTGGTGAATTTTAGCTTCTTGAATTTTGTCGTCAAGACGTTTAGAGGTGATGAAATAGTCAATTCTCCATCCCGTATTTCGTTCACGAGCCTTGCCCATATAAGACCACCAGCTATATTCCTCAATGGCATCTGGATACAGATGACGGAATGTGTCTGTAAAACCAGCACCTAACAGTTCGGTCATTTTTGCACGCTCTTCGTCGGAGAAGCCTGCATTTTTACGGTTCGTCTTAGGATTTTTAAGGTCGATTTCTTGGTGAGCCACGTTAAGGTCACCACAAAGAATAACTGGTTTTTTCTCATCTAATTCAAGCAAATAGTTGCGGAATGCATCTTCCCAAGTCATGCGGTACTCAAGACGAGCCAATTCACGTTGGCTATTTGGTGTATAGCAGCATACTAAATAGAAATTGTCATATTCAGCAGTAATAACACGGCCCTCTTGATCGTGTTCTTCAATGCCAATACCATTAGTTACGGATAACGGTTTAATGCGTGTGAATACAGCCGTACCACTATAGCCTTTTTTCACAGCACTATTCCAATATTGCTCATAACCTGGCAATTCCAAAGAAATTTGATCAGGTTGCAATTTTGTTTCTTGTAAACAGAAAATATCTGCATCCAGTTCGTTAAAGGATTCCATAAATCCTTTTGTTACAGCCGCACGAAGGCCGTTTACATTCCAAGAAATTAATTTCAATGCTTACTCCTTATTCTAATAGTGCTTTTACATACTAATATAGTTTGTGAAAGCCTCTATTTCAACAATTTCTTTATATTTCAAAAAGATTCTTATTTATGCTAGCAATTATAGTATGTTATACAGTTTAGCCAGAAGGTTGTACATTACTATTGTTTGTGTTTCTTTGCATGTCTTGCTTCCGCACGAGCCTTTCGAGCGTTTTCGTTTGCTTTAAGATCACTTTCACGTTTTTCACGGAAATAATTAGCTATGGAAGATAAAACAAGAATTACCAACACCGTAACATTAAACATGCCGGGCCCAAAGGTATAGATGTGATAACACAAATAACCAAACGCAACAAGGGTTAGTAGATGTTTTAAAATTTTCATTTGCCCTCCTGTATTATCGTAATGTTTCTACACCAGTCTTAAGTGGGAAACCGTCATAGGTTACCCAATCACTAGAGCTACCAACATATAAAGCCGATTCAAGCCCTACTTCGCTCATAGTTAACATCGCATTACAAGCGGTTACTCCTGAGCCACAGTAAGTCACAACAGGTCTATTTTGGTAGATTTCATTATAGTACTCGGCTTCTAAATCTTTTACAGACTTAGGACCATCTACGGTATAACCACTTTCATAAAAATGATTAACAGCACCAGGAATGTGACCAGTCATGCCATCCATCGTATCTACTTGAGACCCATCGTAGCGGAACGGCGCACGAGCATCAATGATAACATGGTCACCCGTTTCACTAGCCTTGAGAACCTCATCACGACTCATAACCATATGCGTTTGTAATTCATAGTTGAAAACAGACGGTTCTGCAGGTAACGGAGTTGGTTCTTTAGTTAGAACATGACCTTCTTTAACCCAACGTTCAATACCGCCCGACAATACGCGCACATCAGATAACCCCATATAGCGCAAAGTCCACCACAGGCGGCCCGCCAAAAAGAGCCAAGAATCATATACAACGACCTTGGAATCACGAGTGATCCCGTAAGACTCAAAAGTATGAGCCAAACGCTCCATATCCGGCAATGGATGACGACCGCCATGCTCGCCCAAAGGACCTGTTAAATCCTTATTTAAATCCACCGCATAAGAGCCTTTAATATGACCTTTTTGATAATCTTGATAACCACGAGCATCTAAAATAATGACCTCGTCGAGACAAGCTAATAATTCTTTAGGAGTGATAAAATTTGACATGTGTACTCCTTTCATATGATTATATCGAAAAATACAAATTTGATAATATTATTATATAACGATATGAAAGTATGGACAATGAATATGAAAATATAATTTAAACAATACGCCAATATGTTCTAATAACTCTTTCACATTACAAATATCCTATCCATACAAATAAAAGGTACACCTATATAGTATTATAGGCGTACCTTTATATTGTATGCTAATGTATTTCATTTATAAAAGGAAAGAATTTCCACAACGTAAACATACATATGTATGCTCCCAATCGCGACGTAATCCTGGATATGTATCTCTATTCCACACATAACGTTGATATGTTTTGTATATTAACAACGCATATGCACCAAAATAAATAATTAGTGAAGCCTCATGTTTACTTAGACCGGAAATCCAAAGCAATAATACGAGACCAAATTGAATCGCAATCCACCACTTTAAAATAAATGTAGCAATTGATTTTTTCATCGGAGGTTTTGCCATCATAGAAAGTGCTGTTTGTTGAGTACCTACAGTATTGCCAATACCAACACCTACTCGACCACCAGCACCAATACCTACACCTGTAGTTACACCATTTACATTAGAAAAGCCACCAGCATAAGCAATATTATAACTTTGAATATTTTCCGACTGACAATATGGACACACGTATGCATTCTCGCTCATAAATCTCTCTCCTATTATATTTCAACATATTATAATAGTTTATATCCTACTTAGAATTAATGAGAAAGTAATGAGAATTACAATATTTTTATGACTAAAAAATAGCATAAAAATCTAGTTATCCGCATAAAAACTGGACTTATCACACTTTATCAAGGTCAAAACCACTCAATTTACTACTAATTTACTACTTATGAATGAGCTTTGATACGACGATTTATCCTTGAAAAGTGAAGATATAAAGATACTTCCAATAAAATTTGAATATTTAATAGGTAGACACTTCAAAAAATGAGGTGTCTATTTTTTTACCCGATTTTGAAAGGAAGTGAACTTATGAAAACAAAAAATCAAGAATCAAAAGGTCGTTCCCCACTCTTTAAGACCATCAAACATTCATTCAGCCAATAAAAAAGAAAGGATAGGTAAAAATATGGAACTTAAATTTGTGATTCCCAACATGGAAAAAACATTCGGCAATTTAGAATTTGCTGGCGAGGATAAAGTCGTTCAGCGAAGAATCAACGGACGGCTAACTGTCTTATCAAGAAGCTATAATCTCTATTCTGATGTTCAAAGAGCAGATGATATTGTGGTGGTGCTTCCTGCTGAAGCTGGCGAAAAACATTTCGGCTTTGAGGAACGTGTGAAGTTAGTCAATCCACGTATTACAGCAGAGGGCTACAAAATCGGCACTCGTGGTTTTACAAATTACCTTTTACATGCTGACGACATGATAAAAGAATAAAGAAAGAGAGGAAAAATGATGAGATTAGCAAATGGCATTGTATTAGATAAAGACACGACTTTTGGAGAATTGAAATTCTCTGCTCTACGTCGTGAAGTGAGAATCCAAAATGAAGACGGGTCGGTTTCAGATGAAATCAAGGAACGTACCTATGACTTAAAATCCAAAGGACAAGGACGCATGATTCAAGTAAGTATTCCTGCCAGCGTGCTTTTGAAAGAGTTTGATTATAACGCACGGGTGGAACTTATCAATCCCATTGCGGACACCGTTGCTACTGCCACCTATCAAGGAGCAGATGTTGACTGGTATATCAAGGCAGACGATATTGTGCTGACAAAGGATTCTAGTTCATTCAAAGCTCAACCACAAGCAAAGAAAGAACCGACACAAGACAAATAGTCGCTAGGTAGAAAGGAGACTTTTTCGCATGAAACAGCGTGGTAAAAGGATTCGCCCATCTGGTAAAGATTTAGTCTTTCATTTTACGATAGCGTCACTCCTGCCTGTTTTCCTGCTGGTTGTCGGACTGTTTCATGTGAAGACAATCCAGCAGATCAACTGGCAGGATTTTAACCTATCACAAGCAGATAAGATTGACATTCCCTATTTAATTATCAGTTTCAGTGTCGCAATTCTTATCTGCTTGCTGGTAGCGTTTGTATTCAAACGGGTTCGCTATGATACGGTTAAACAACTTTACCACCGTCAAAAACTGGCAAAGATGATACTTGAAAACAAGTGGTATGAATCTGAACAGGTCAAAACAGAGGGTTTCTTTAAAGATAGTGCTGGTCGTACAAAGGAAAAGATAACCTACTTCCCTAAAATGTATTATCGACTTAAAAATGGCTTGATACAGATACGGGTGGAAATCACGCTGGGAAAATATCAAGACCAACTCTTACACTTGGAAAAGAAATTAGAGAGTGGCTTGTACTGTGAGCTGACGGATAAAGAGTTAAAGGATTCCTATGTGGAATATACTTTGCTCTATGACACCATAGCCAGTCGTATTTCTATTGATGAAGTAGAAGCTAAAGATGGTAAACTTCGCTTAATGAAAAACGTATGGTGGGAATATGATAAGCTCCCTCATATGTTGATTGCTGGTGGTACAGGTGGCGGTAAAACTTACTTTATACTGACACTGATTGAAGCCTTGCTTCATACAGATTCAAAACTGTATATTCTTGACCCGAAAAATGCTGACCTTGCGGACTTAGGTTCTGTGATGTCAAATGTCTACTATAGAAAAGAAGACTTGCTTTCTTGCATTGAAACATTCTATGAAGAAATGATGAAACGTAGTGAGGAAATGAAGCAGATGAAGAACTATAAGACTGGCAAAAATTATGCTTACTTAGGTCTCCCGGCACACTTCTTAATCTTTGATGAATACGTCGCTTTCATGGAAATGCTGGGAACAAAAGAAAACACCGCAGTTATGAATAAGCTGAAACAGATTGTCATGTTAGGTCGTCAAGCTGGCTTCTTTCTAATACTGGCTTGTCAACGTCCAGACGCAAAATATTTAGGCGACGGAATCCGTGATCAGTTTAATTTCAGAGTGGCTTTAGGTCGTATGTCTGAAATGGGCTATGGCATGATGTTTGGCAGTGACGTACAAAAGGATTTCTTCTTAAAGCGAATCAAAGGTCGTGGCTATGTTGATGTAGGAACAAGTGTCATATCAGAGTTTTATACTCCCCTTGTACCAAAAGGATATGATTTCTTGGAGGAAATTAAAAAGTTATCCAACAGCAGACAGTCCACGCAGGCGACGTGCGAAGCGGAAGTCGCAGGTGTGGACTGATCTTGCTGGCTGGTGTGGCAATAGCCACGCCAGCACTTAACCCCCCGTATCTAACAGGGGGGTACAAATCGACAGGAAACAGTCAAAAAAACATTAGAAAATCCTTTGGTTACAAGGGATTTACAAAATTTCAGCGTATGTCAAATGGGCTTTAAAAGTTGACATACGCCTTTTTGATTGGAGGGATTTTTACTGAATGAACAAACTTGGTTACAGCATTTAAAAGAAAAACGCTTGGCTTATGGACTATCTCAAAACCGTTTAGCTGTTGCGACTGGTATTACAAGGCAGTATCTAAGCGATATTGAAACAGGAAAAGTCAAGCCATCAGAGGATTTACAGCAGTCCCTTTGGGAAGCTCTGGAACGCTTCAATCCCGACGCTCCCCTTGAAATGCTGTTTGATTATGTAAGGATTCGCTTTCCGACAACAGACGTACAGCAGGTGGTCGAAAACATCTTACAACTGAAACTGTCCTATTTTCTTCATGAGGACTATGGTTTCTATTCTTATTCAGAGCATTATGCTTTAGGCGACATATTCGTCCTTTGCTCCCATGAACTGGACAAAGGAGTTCTGGTGGAATTGAAAGGTCGTGGGTGCAGACAATTTGAAAGCTATCTTCTGGCACAACAAAGAAGCTGGTATGAGTTCTTTATGGACGTTTTGGTGGCTGGCGGTGTGATGAAACGCCTTGACCTTGCCATTAACGATAAGACAGGGATTTTGAATATCCCTGTACTCACTGAAAAGTGCCAACAGGAAGAATGTATCTCCGTCTTCCGCAGTTTTAAAAGCTATCGCAGTGGCGAACTGGTACGCTAAGAGGAAAAGGAATGTATGGGAAACACCCTCTATATCGGTTCATTACAAAGTGAAGTTTATTTCTGTATCTATGAAAAGGACTACGAGCAGTACAAGAAAAATGATATTCCCATTGAAGACGCAGAAGTAAAAAACCGTTTTGAGATTCGATTGAAAAATGAGCGTGCCTATTATGCAGTCCGTGATTTACTCGTCTATGACAATCCAGAGCATACCGCCTTTAAAATTATCAATCGGTATATCCGTTTTGTAGATAAAGACGATTCCAAACCTCGTTCTGATTGGAAACTGAATGAAGAATGGGCTTGGTTTATTGGGAACAATCGTGAACGATTAAAACTAACCACAAAACCAGAGCCTTACTCCTTCCAAAGGACGCTGAACTGGCTATCTCATCAAGTTGCCCCGACCTTAAAGGTTGCGATTAAACTTGATGAAATCAACCAGACGCAGGTTGTAAAAGACATTCTCGACCATGCGAAACTGACAGACCGACACAAGCAGATTTTGAAGCAACAGTCAGTAAAAGAACAGGACGTGATAACAACAAAAAAATAACTCAAATACAAATTCATTGAATATAGAGAGGAGAACATTTTTATGAATTTTGGACAAAACCTTTATAACTGGTTTCTATCAAACGCTCAATCACTGGTGCTTTTAGCAATCGTTGTGATTGGCTTGTATCTTGGCTTCAAGCGTGAGTTTAGCAAACTGATTGGCTTTTTAATTATTGCGATTATTGCGGTTGGCTTAGTCTTCAACGCTGCTGGAGTAAAAGACATTTTACTAGAGCTATTCAATCGCATTATTGGTGCTTAAATAAAACCGTTCTTTTGTGGAATATAAGTGGTTTTCTTATGTTCCGCAAAGGAATGGTACACCAAACGAAGTGCGGTAGGGATTTTTGAATCTCTACAAAGAAAGGACGTGAATATATGGACGATATGCAAGTCTATATTGCGAATTTAGGCAAATACAATGAGGGCGAATTGGTCGGTGCGTGGTTTACCTTTCCCATTGACTTTGAGGAAGTCAAAGAGAAAATCGGCTTGAATGATGAATATGAGGAATACGCCATTCATGACTACGAGTTACCCTTTACGGTTGACGAATACACTTCCATTGGCGTACTCAATCGACTATGGGAAATGGTATCGGAATTACCCGAAGAATTACAATCGGAGCTATCTGCTCTGCTCACTCATTTTTCAAGCATTGAAGAACTAAGCGAACATCAAGAGGATATTATCATTCATTCCGATTGTGATGATATGTATGACGTGGCACGCTACTACATTGAAGAAACGGGTGCTTTAGGCGAAGTACCAGCTAGTCTTCAAAACTATATTGATTATCAAGCCTATGGTCGGGATTTAGACCTTTCAGGAACGTTTATCTCAACCAATCATGGGATTTTTGAAATCGTCTATTAAATCTGTCGGTACATTACTACTGGCAGATTTTCTATTTTACGGGGTGGCTCAATCAGCTACCCCTATTTTTTATGAAAGGATTGATTACATGAAGAAAATACGAAGCTATACCAGTATCTGGTCTGTGGAAAAGGTACTGTATTCTATCAATGATTTTAGACTTCCGTTTCCCATAACCTTTACGCAAATGACATGGTTTGTCGTGTCACTCTTTGCAGTGATGATACTTGGCAACTTGCCCCCTCTTTCCATGATAGAGGGAGCATTTCTCAAATACTTTGGGATTCCTGTGGCTTTCACATGGTTTATGTCTACAAAAACTTTTGATGGTAAAAAGCCTTATGGATTTTTGAAGTCTGTCATTGCTTATGCACTGCGACCAAAGCTGACCTATGCAGGAAAAAAAGTAACGCTTGGCAGAAACCAGCCACAAGAAGCCATTACAGCAGTTAGGAGTGAATTTTATGGCATATCCAATTAAATACATTGAAAACAATCTCGTCTGGAATAAAGACGGGGAATGTTATGCTTACTATGAGCTTGTTCCTTACAATTACTCATTTCTAAGTCCAGAACAGAAAATACAAGTGCATGATTCTTTCAGACAGCTTATCGCACAAAATCGTGATGGCAAAATTCATGCTTTACAAATCAGTACAGAATCCAGCATACGTTCTTCACAAGAGCGTTCCAAAAATGAAGTCACTGGCAAGCTCAAAGCGGTTGCCTATGACAAAATCGACCAACAGACAGACGCTTTAATATCCATGATTGGCGAAAATCAAGTGAACTACCGTTTCTTTATCGGCTTTAAGTTGCTTCTCAACGATCAGGAGTTTTCTATGAAAAGTCTTACCGTTGAAGCAAAAAATGCTTTGTCTGATTTTGTCTATGATGTGAACCATAAGCTGATGGGCGATTTTGTTAGTATGAGTAATGATGAAATCCTGCGTTTTCAGAAGATGGAAAAGCTCTTAGAAAATAAAATCTCTCGTCGTTTCAAAATCCGCAGGTTAGATAAGGACGACTTCGGCTATCTGATTGAACACCTTTACGGACAGACAGGCACTGCCTATGAAGAGTATGAGTACCATCTATCAAAGAAAAAGCTGGATAATGAAACGCTGATTAAATACTATGACTTGATTAAGCCTACTCGCTGTTTGGTGGAAGAAAAACAGCGATATTTGAAAATCCAGCAGGAAGATGAAACCGTCTATGTAGCTTACTTTACCATTAACAGCATTGTCGGAGAACTGGACTTCCCGTCCTCTGAAATCTTCTACTACCAGCAACAGCAATTTACATTCCCGATTGATACGTCAATGAATGTGGAAATTGTAGCGAATCGTAAAGCCCTATCTACTGTCCGCAATAAAAAGAAAGAACTGAAAGACTTGGATAACCACGCTTGGCAAAGTGATAATGAAACCAGCTCCAATGTGGCGGAAGCTCTGGAAAGTGTGAATGAGCTGGAAACCAATTTAGACCAAAGCAAGGAATCTATGTACAAGCTGTCTTATGTGGTAAGGGTATCAGCAAATGATCTTGACGAACTCAAACGTCGTTGTAATGAAGTGAAAGATTTTTATGACGATTTAAGCGTAAAACTGGTACGACCATTTGGGGATATGCTCGGCTTACATGAAGAATTTTTACCTGCCAGCAAGCGTTATATGAATGATTATATTCAATACGTGACCTCTGATTTCCTCGCTGGTTTAGGTTTTGGTGCTACTCAAATGCTGGGGGAAAATGAGGGGATTTATGTTGGCTACAGCTTAGATACTGGACGCAATGTCTATCTGAAACCTGCTCTTGCCAGTCAAGGGGTTAAGGGTTCAGTAACCAATGCGTTAGCGTCGGCTTTTGTTGGTTCGCTGGGTGGTGGTAAATCCTTTGCGAATAACCTTATCGTCTATTATGCGGTGCTTTATGGGGCACAAGCAGTGATTGTAGACCCAAAAGCAGAACGTGGCAGATGGAAAGAAACCTTGCCAGAGATTTCCCATGAAATCAATATCGTCACTCTGACTTCTGATGAGAAAAACAAAGGCTTACTTGACCCTTATGTGATTATGAAAAATCCCAAAGATTCTGAATCACTGGCTATTGATATTCTGACATTCCTTACGGGGATTTCCTCTCGTGATGGGGAACGCTTCCCAATCCTTAGAAAAGCCATTCGTGCAGTAACCAATAGTGAAGTACGAGGGTTGATGAAAGTGATTGAGGAATTACGGGTTGAGAATACGCCACTAAGTACCAGTATAGCCGACCATATCGAAAGTTTTACAGACTATGACTTTGCACATTTATTATTCAGTAATGGTTATGTGGAGCAGTCTATCAGCTTAGAAAAACAACTGAACATTATACAGGTTGCGGACTTGGTACTTCCCGACAAGGAAACTTCCTTTGAGGAATATACCACTATGGAGCTTTTATCCGTTGCTATGCTGATTGTCATTAGTACCTTTGCTTTAGACTTTATCCATACAGACCGAAGCATTTTCAAGATTGTAGATTTAGACGAAGCATGGAGCTTTTTACAGGTAGCACAAGGAAAAACACTATCTATGAAGCTGGTTCGGGCTGGTCGTGCTATGAACGCTGGGGTATATTTCGTGACCCAAAATACAGACGACCTCTTAGATGAAAAACTGAAAAATAACCTCGGCTTAAAATTTGCATTTCGTTCCACTGACCTTAACGAGATTAAAAAGACCTTAGCCTTTTTTGGTGTAGACCCAGAGGACGAAAACAATCAGAAGCGATTGCGTGATTTGGAAAACGGGCAATGCCTTATCAGTGATTTATATGGTCGTGTCGGTGTGATACAGTTCCACCCTGTATTTGAAGAACTGCTCCATGCCTTTGATACCAGACCACCTGTGCGAAAAGAGGTGTAAATGTGAAACCATCAATAGTAAACAGAATAAAATCAAACTGGACGCTGAAACGTCTAGGTAAAGTGGCAATGACAGTGGCTTTCACACTTGTGATTGCCATTTTTCTTTTAGCCATGCTGGGAACGGTGGTTCAAGCTGCGGGCTTGGTAGATGATACGGTCAATGTGGCAAATGAATACAGCCGATACCCACTTGAAAACTATCAACTGGATTTTTATGTGGATAATAGCTGGGGCTGGCTTCCGTGGAACTGGTCGGACGGGATTGGAAAACAGGTCATGTATGGACTATATGCCATTACCAATTTTATTTGGACAATCAGTTTGTATGTTTCCAATGCGACAGGTTACTTAGTACAGGAAGCCTATTCCTTAGACTTCATTTCCGCTACAGCAGATTCCATTGGTAAGAATATGCAGACCTTAGCTGGTGTGAGTGCAAACGGATTTTCAACAGAGGGTTTCTATGTTGGATTCCTCTTACTCTTGATTTTGGTTCTTGGGGTTTATGTTGCCTATACGGGACTGATAAAGAGAGAAACCACAAAGGCAATTCATGCCATTATGAATTTTGTGCTGGTGTTTATCCTATCGGCTTCCTTTATTGCCTACGCTCCCGACTACATTAAAAAAATCAATGACTTTTCATCAGACATCAGTAATGCCAGTTTATCACTTGGCACGAAGATTGTCATGCCCCATTCCGATAGTCAAGGCAAGGACAGCGTGGACTTAATCAGAGATAGCCTGTTTTCCATACAGGTTCAGCAACCGTGGCTACTGCTTCAATACAACAGTTCAGACATTGAAAGTATCGGTATTGACCGTGTGGAAAGCCTGCTCTCCACCAGCCCAGATTCCAACAATGGCGAAGACAGAGAAAAAATTGTTGCGGAAGAAATTGAAGACAGAAGCAATACCAATCTAACCATTACAAAGACCATTAACCGTTTAGGTACAGTCTTCTTCCTATTTGTCTTCAATATTGGGATTTCCATATTTGTATTCCTATTAACAGGAATCATGATTTTCTCGCAGGTACTTTTTATCATCTATGCTATGTTTCTGCCTGTGAGCTTTATTTTAAGCATGATTCCATCATTTGATGGTATGTCAAAACGAGCCATAACAAAGCTCTTTAATACCATTTTGACACGAGCTGGAATCACATTGATTATTACGACAGCATTTAGTATTTCAACCATGCTCTATACCTTATCGGCTGGTTATCCGTTCTTTTTGATTGCTTTTCTACAGATTGTGACCTTTGCAGGAATCTACTTCAAGCTGGGCGATTTAATGAGTATGTTTTCTCTACAGAGTAACGATTCTCAAAGTGTGGGAAGTCGTGTGATGAGAAAACCTCGTATGCTTATGCACGCTCACATGCACCGTCTACAGCGGAAACTTGGACGTTCCATGACTACTCTAGGGGCTGGGTCTGCCATTGTTACAGGTAAAAAAGGACAGTCGGGTTCGGGGAGTTCTGCAAGGACACAAGCAGATCACTCCCGACCAGACGGAAAGGAAAAATCAACACTTGGAAAACGTATCGGTCAAACCATCGGTACAGTAGCTGATACCAAAGACAGAATGGTAGACACTGCTAGTGGTTTGAAAGAACAGGTTAAAGATTTGCCGACCAATGCAAGATATGCAGTATATCAAGGAAAATCCAAAGTAAAAGAGAATGTCCGTGATTTAACCAGTAGTATTTCTCAAACCAAAGCGGACAGAGCCAGTGGACGCAAGGAACAGCAGGAACAAAGGCGAAAAACCATTGCGAAGCGTCGCTCTGAAATGGAACAGGTCAAACAGAAAAAACAGCCTGCTTCTTCTGTTCATGAAAGACCGACTACAAGACAAGAACAATATCATGATGAACAGACCTCAAAACAGTCTAATATTCAGACTTCATATAAGGAATCTCAACAAGCCAAACAAGAGCGTCCAGCAGTTAAGTCCGATTTTTCAAGTCCAAAAGTGGAACGCCAAGGCAATACCGTTCAAGAAAAAACCGTTCAAAAGCCAGCAACTTCAACCACTACAGCAGATAGAACTTCACAACGTCCAATCACAAAAGAACGTCCGTCTACTGTTCAAAGAGTACCACTACAAAATACAAGAAGTAGACCACCAATCAAAACCGCCACCATTAAGAAAGTCGGTAAGAAACCATGAAGTTGAAAACTTTAGTGATTGGTGGTTCTGGATTATTCTTGATGGTCTTCTCACTGCTTCTGTTTGTTGCCATTTTATTTTCAGATGAACAGGACAGCGGAATTTCCAATATTCATTATGGAGGTGTGAATGTTTCCGCAGAAGTGCTGGCTCATAAGCCTATGGTAGAAAAATATGCCAAAGAATATGGCGTTGAAGAATATGTCAACATACTTCTTGCGATTATACAGGTGGAATCGGGCGGTACTGCGGAAGATGTTATGCAGTCCTCGGAATCCCTCGGTCTTCCACCTAATTCATTGAGTACAGAAGAATCCATTAAGCAAGGTGTGAAGTATTTCAGTGAATTATTAGCCAGTAGCGAAAGGCTCAGTGTAGATTTAGAATCGGTTATCCAGTCCTACAATTATGGTGGTGGTTTCTTAGGGTATGTGGCTAATCGTGGAAATAAATATACCTTTGAACTGGCTCAAAGTTTCTCAAAAGAGTATTCAGGTGGCGAAAAAGTGTCTTACCCCAATCCCATAGCCATACCTATCAATGGGGGCTGGCGATACAACTATGGCAATATGTTTTATGTGCAACTGGTAACGCAGTATCTTGTCACAACAGAGTTTGATGATGATACGGTACAAGCCATCATGGACGAAGCACTGAAATATGAGGGCTGGCGATACGTTTACGGTGGAGCTTCCCCGACTACTTCTTTTGATTGTAGCGGACTGACACAATGGACGTATGGAAAAGCTGGAATTAACTTACCACGAACCGCACAACAGCAATATGATGTGACCCAGCATATCCCACTATCGGAAGCACAAGCTGGCGATTTGGTTTTCTTTCATTCTACCTATAACGCTGGCTCTTATATTACTCATGTTGGGATATACCTTGGCAATAACCGTATGTTTCATGCAGGCGACCCAATCGGTTATGCCGACTTAACAAGCCCCTACTGGCAACAGCATTTAGTGGGAGCAGGACGAATCAAACAATGAGAAAGGAAGATTTAATGATGAAATTTAGAAAAAATCAGAATAAAGAAAAACAGATACCAAAGGAAAAGAAACCTCGTGTCTACTATAAGGTCAATCCTCATAAAAAGGTTGTGATTGCCTTGTGGGTACTTTTAGGGCTTAGTTTCAGCTTTGCGATATTCAAGCACTTTACAGCTATAGATACTCATACTATTCACGAAACAACTATCATAGAAAAGGAATACGTTGATACTCATCATGTAGAAAATTTTGTAGAGAACTTTGCGAAAGTCTACTATTCATGGGAGCAATCCGATAAGTCCATTGATAATCGAATGGAAAGTCTAAAAGGCTATCTGACAGATGAACTTCAAGCTCTCAATGTTGATACAGTACGCAAAGATATTCCTGTATCGTCTTCTGTAAGAGGATTTCAGATATGGACGGTAGAGCCAACTGGCGACAATGAGTTTAATGTAACCTACAGTGTAGACCAGCTCATTACAGAGGGAGAAAATACAAAGACCGTCCACTCTGCTTATATAGTGAGTGTCTATGTAGATGGTTCTGGAAATATGGTACTGGTTAAGAATCCGACCATTACCAACATACCTAAGAAATCAAGTTATAAACCAAAAGCCATTGAAAGTGAGGGGACGGTTGATTCCATTACAACCAATGAAATCAATGAGTTTTTAACGACGTTCTTCAAGCTCTATCCTACAGCGACAGCCAGTGAACTTTCCTACTATGTGAATGACGGGATATTAAAACCAATCGGAAAAGAGTACATCTTTCAAGAACTGGTAAATCCTATTCACAATCGTAAGGATAATCAAGTCACGGTATCGCTGACAGTGGAGTATATCGACCAGCAGACCAAAGCAACGCAGGTATCTCAATTTGATTTGGTACTTGAAAAGAACGGGAGTAATTGGAAGATTATAGAATAACAAATATTGGTACATTATTACAGCTATTTTGTAATCACGTACTCTCTTTGATAAAAAATTGGAGATTCCTTGACAAATATGCTCTTACGTGCTATTATTTAAGTATCTATTTAAAAGGAGTTAATAAATATGCGGCAAGGTATTCTTAAATAAACTGTCAATTTGATAGTGGGAACAAATAATTGGATGTCCTTTTTTAGGAGGGCTTAGTTTTTTGTACCCAGTTTAAGAATACCTTTATCATGTGATTCTAAAGTATCCGGAGAATATCTGTATGCTTTGTATGCCTATGGTTATGCATAAAAATCCCAGTGATAAGAGTATTTATCACTGGGATTTTTATGCCCTTTTGGGCTTTTGAATGGAGGAAAATCACATGAAAATTATTAATATTGGAGTTTTAGCTCATGTTGATGCGGGAAAAACTACCTTAACAGAAAGCTTATTATATAACAGTGGAGCGATTACAGAATTAGGAAGCGTGGACAAAGGTACAACGAGGACGGATAATACGCTTTTAGAACGTCAGAGAGGAATTACAATTCAGACAGGAATAACCTCTTTTCAGTGGGAAAATACGAAGGTGAACATCATAGACACGCCAGGACATATGGATTTCTTAGCAGAAGTATATCGTTCATTATCAGTTTTAGATGGGGCAATTCTACTGATTTCTGCAAAAGATGGCGTACAAGCACAAACTCGTATATTATTTCATGCACTTAGGAAAATGGGGATTCCCACAATCTTTTTTATCAATAAGATTGACCAAAATGGAATTGATTTATCAACGGTTTATCAGGATATTAAAGAGAAACTTTCTGCCGAAATTGTAATCAAACAGAAGGTAGAACTGTATCCTAATATGTGTGTGACGAACTTTACCGAATCTGAACAATGGGATACGGTAATAGAGGGAAACGATGACCTTTTAGAGAAATATATGTCCGGTAAATCATTAGAAGCATTGGAACTCGAACAAGAGGAAAGCATAAGATTTCATAATTGTTCCCTGTTCCCTGTTTATCACGGAAGTGCAAAAAACAATATAGGGATTGATAACCTTATAGAAGTGATTACGAATAAATTTTATTCATCAACACATCGAGGTCAGTCTGAACTTTGCGGAAAAGTTTTCAAAATTGAGTATTCGGAAAAAAGACAGCGTCTTGCATATATACGTCTTTATAGTGGCGTACTGCATTTGCGAGATTCGGTTAGAATATCGGAAAAGGAAAAAATAAAAATTACAGAAATGTATACTTCAATAAATGGTGAATTATGTAAAATCGATAAGGCTTATTCCGGGGAAATTGTTATTTTGCAGAATGAGTTTTTGAAGTTAAATAGTGTTCTTGGAGATACAAAGCTATTGCCACAGAGAGAGAGAATTGAAAATCCCCTCCCTCTGCTGCAAACGACTGTTGAACCGAGCAAACCTCAACAAAGGGAAATGTTACTTGATGCACTTTTAGAAATCTCCGACAGTGACCCGCTTCTGCGATATTATGTGGATTCTGCGACACATGAAATCATACTTTCTTTCTTAGGGAAAGTACAAATGGAAGTGACTTGTGCTCTGCTGCAAGAAAAGTATCATGTGGAGATAGAAATAAAAGAGCCTACAGTCATTTATATGGAAAGACCGTTAAAAAAAGCAGAGTATACCATTCACATCGAAGTTCCACCGAATCCTTTCTGGGCTTCCATTGGTTTATCTGTATCACCGCTTCCGTTGGGAAGTGGAATGCAGTATGAGAGCTCGGTTTCTCTTGGATACTTAAATCAATCATTTCAAAATGCAGTTATGGAAGGGATACGCTATGGCTGTGAACAAGGATTGTATGGTTGGAATGTGACGGACTGTAAAATCTGTTTTAAGTATGGCTTATACTATAGCCCTGTTAGTACCCCAGCAGATTTTCGGATGCTTGCTCCTATTGTATTGGAACAAGTCTTAAAAAAAGCTGGAACAGAATTGTTAGAGCCATATCTTAGTTTTAAAATTTATGCGCCACAGGAATATCTTTCACGAGCATACACCGATGCTCCTAAATATTGTGCGAACATCGTAGACACTCAATTGAAAAATAATGAGGTCATTCTTAGTGGAGAAATCCCTGCTCGGTGTATTCAAGAATATCGTAGTGATTTAACTTTCTTTACAAATGGACGTAGTGTTTGTTTAACAGAGTTAAAAGGGTACCATGTTACTACCGGTGAACCTGTTTGCCAGCCCCGTCGTCCAAATAGTCGGATAGATAAAGTACGATATATGTTCAATAAAATAACTTAGTGTATTTTATGTTGTTATATAAATATGGTTTCTTGTTAAATAAGATGAAATATTTTTTAATAAAGATTTGAATTAAAGTGTAAAGGAGGAGATAGTTATTATAAACTACAAGTGGATATTGTGTGCTGAGAGCTTTCTTCTATACTAATAGACGAAAGGGTGTGAAAATGATTTTTAAATGATACTGTGGAACGGAACAGTAGCCCTAGTATTGACTACTGTCGTTTCTATTCATATTGGCTATTCTAGGACTGAGATGAAAAAATCTATAAATGCTCAGAATAAAATTGAACCCGCAAATCTCCCCAAAACAATGGTGAGTCATGTACTTGTATTATTCCGAAAAAATACACCTCTGGTGCAGTGAGACAAATTGGTGTATCTTATAGTGGCTTCGTAGATGAAAGCTATACTCTACTATCACTCTTTGATGATGTAGAACAAATTGAAAAAGATAATAGACTTCAGACAGCTATTGATGTTGTCAGAGAACAGTTTGGTTTTTTAGCCATACAAAAAGGAACCGTCCTAACTGAAGGTTCCAGAAATATTGAACGCAGTAAACTTATCGGTGGTCATTCCGCGGGTGGATTGGAGGGATTAAAATGAAACAAGAAAAAAATACAGTACAATTTTCAGAAATCCGTAGCAAAGGATGTAATGATATTGAAATGCTTGAAAGATTTTTACATGGAATCGTTGAAACAGCAACTTCAAAACTTCGTCAGAGAAAACTCAAAACAACTGAAATATCGATACGACTAGTACATGCTAAATCTGAAAACCGATTACCATTGGAATTTACATTTAGCATTAAGCCAACAAGCTCATCTGTGATAATCTATACTGAGGTAATCAATCGCTTTAAAGAATGTTACACAGGTGGGGGAATTCAAGGTTTTACGATTCAATTTGATAAAAATACCCTTGCCTCTGCATAGAAAGGATTTGATATGATTGACCGTTCATATTTACCATTTCAATCAGCAAGAGAGTACCAGGATACAAAGATGCAAAAATGGATGGGCTTTTTCCTATCTGAACATGCATCAGCACTCTCTGATGATACAAACAAAGTAACGTACATGTCTGACTTATCACTAGAGAAGAAATTATTACTCCTCAGTCAAGTATACGCCGGGCAGCTACGCACACGCATTCAAGTGATTGAAAAAAACAAGCGTGTTTCCTACACTGGAACAATACCAAGTCTGACCAAAGATTTCATTTTGATAAAAACTACAACAGGTCACATCAATTTGAAATTAAAAGACATTATTAGTATTGAACTTGTCGAGGAGGTGCTCTATGAATCAGCTTGAGTTTCAGCGTAATCACCTACAAATGGACTATTATAGCGAGAGCTACCAAGATTTTGAACGTGACTTCTACCGCTACTCTAACATGAATATTCCATTGACCTTCCTAACTGATGATATCCTAAAAACAATGGCGACTTCACGTAAGAATTACTTTGTCCTCAATAAGGAAAAGTCCAGAGATAACCGCGATCACTTCTTCATATTTGAAGTAAGTACCGTAGATGAGAATCCGCTAATCTATCATTATACATATAAGAAAACTACAATATATTTAGCAGAAAAATAGGAGCAGTTCAATTGACTGTTCCTATTTTTAATATTCATAAAATCTAAAGTCTTTATACTCTTTAACAATGGAGTCGCCAACCAGAACAGACTATACTGACCAGCGACTACCTTAAATTTAATGTTTCAGATTTATTTTCTTATCTCTAATTTCATAAACTACATCTGCTACATTTTCGAGTAATCGTTTATCGTGGGTGATAAACACGATAGTTCCGGTGTACTCCTTCATTAGTATTTCCAAAGCCTCTAAACTTGGTATGTCAAGGAAGTTACTGGGTTCATCCATTATTAGGATGTTATATCTACCCATGAGCATTTTAGCAAGCAACAATTTTATAATTTCTCCACCGCTTAAAACAGATAAACTTTTTCCAATATCGTTCTGTTTGAACCCCATAGATGCTAGCACTGAACGAATTTCTGATATATTGTAGTCACAATCCTTCTGCATAAACTCCATAACATTCTGATTACTGTTGTACTTGTAACCATTCTGTGCAAAGTAACCTATTTTTGCCTTAGGCGAAATAGAAATTCCTTCTTCATGGTTTAAGATCATTTGGATTAAAGTTGTTTTTCCGATTCCATTACCACCAGTTAACGCCACTTTTGCTCCTAACGGAATTTGAAAAGATGCATTTTCAAACAGAGCCTTATCCCCAAATACTTTATTAATTTCTGCACCGACTATAGGGTATGGATTATGGAGCTCCAATGCTTTACTTTGCCTGAAACGAATTCTGCGAATGCCTTCCGGAGCTTCTACTTTTCCTAAGGCCGCAATCCTGTGCTCTAGGGTTTTAGCAGCATTATACATCTTTTTTTCCTTACTTCCTATTGATTTTTGATGAGCTAAACGCCCTCCGTCTTCAGTACTTTTTTTCTTTGAAGAACCTTTTGCCTTCTGTTCTATTTTACGAGCCTGTTTTCGCTTTTCCTCCGCAGCCCTTTCCAATCGGGCACGTTCCGCAATAAATTGTTCGTATTCTGCAGCTTGGCTCTTACGTTCTTCCTCTTTCTGACGAAGATAATCAGAATAGTTTCCCCAATACTCAGTGATTTTGCCATCTTTCAGTTCCCATATTTTATCTACTATTTCATCAAGAAAATAGCGGTCATGGCTAATAACTAACAGTGCACCTGTAAAATATTTTAGCTGTCCTATTAGAAAATCAATTCCTTCACGGTCTAAATGGCTCGTAGGTTCATCCGCTAAAATACCATGAACCTGTGCCGATAAGGCCTGTGCTATTTTAAGCCTTGTTTCTTCACCACCGCTCATAGTCTGTATATTTAATTGCTCAACACCTAGCTTGCCTACAAGTGCAAAATCTTTTTCCTCCTGCAGAGTTACTTCGTCCAACTGGGGAATATAGGCAAGTTCACCCAGACGATTCATTTTACATCCTGGGGGAGTTAATTCTCCTAAAAGTACCCTGAGTAAAGTGCTTTTTCCAGCACCATTTGCTCCTACTAAACCAATACGGTCATAATCATATACTTCTAATTCATTTATATCTAAAACATCGCGTCCTTTGAATTCCACACGAATGTCTTTTGCTTTTAATATTAATTCCATAACATTTCCTCCTGTCTATAATCGCATGCTTTCATTTGCTTGTATGCAGGGAAAACCCTGCGATTTTAGCAGGAAGAGTTACATGAAAATAAGATACATAAATATTCCTCCAATATTGTTTATTTTAAATCTAATTTTCTAACCTCAGTTATCATTTGGCAAACTATAGCAATGCCAATAATTAAAATACCTGATAGTAAAAACCAATGATTTACACCGATTTTATCAGCAAAGAATCCAGAAAGAATTAACCCAATTGGCATAGCAAGTGACATGATACTTCCGATCAAAGAAAATACACGTCCTAAATATTCAGGCTTAATTTTCTCCTGAAAAAGAGCTGTTTGCACACCGCTATAAAATGGCACCGAAAGCCCCATTATTGCACAGCAAACTACGAATATTACAAATCCATTTGGAGGAAGTATTCCCGAAACGGCTAAACTGGTCCCCATTATAAAAAATGAACTTGTTATTAGTAATACATGCTTTTCGAAGCCCCCTAATCTTCCTAATAATAAGCCTCCTGCTAGCATCCCAAATGCAAAGGAAATTTCCGTAATAGAAATATGCACAGGCGTTCCATTAAAGTGTTCCATGCTTATTAAAGGAAATAGTGCATTGATTGGCATATAAACAAAAGTATATAGTGTTCCTAAGAGTAATAAGGCAAACAATCCTTTGTTTTGTCTCAGAACCACAACTCCTTCTTTCATCTCCCTTATGAAATTTGGTTCTAAACTTTGCACTTGATTACCCAGCTTAGGTATACGTACAATTGCTACCGTAATAGATGCAATCACAGCACCCAATACGTCGATGGCAATAATAGCATTTAAATCCCAAACGGAGTATAAGAGTGCTGCAACTGCCGGACTAACAATATAGCTTATAGACTGCAAAGACTGACTATAGCCTGCGCATTTCGTTAGCTGTTCTTCTGGTACTAAAAGTGGTGTAACCGCATTGAGTGCTGGGGTATGAAAAGCTGTTCCAATGCTACGGATAAACAATACTATCATAATCATCCAGACAGGTAGCTCCATACAGAATGCAACAATAGCAAGCACTGCACCAGCTGCTGCGATAATTAAATCGGCACCAATCATTATCTTCTTCCTATCATGACGATCCACTAGCACACCAATGGCAGGTCCCAAAATCGCATAGGGTAAAAAACCTACTAATGAAGCCATAGACAAGACCATCGCAGATCCTGTTTTTTCTGTAAGGTAAAAAATAATCGCCATTTGCAGGATGGCACTAGTGATTAATGATACTGCTTGCCCTGCCCATATTGCATAAAATTTTCGTTTCCAATTGTTGTATTTTTCCATTTATATTATCTCCTGCATATTATTTTGCTTGAATTTCTATTTTGAATAGCATTCTAGGCAATAAAAAATGCAGGCCAAACCCCACAATGTGGCTTTTGGTCTGCATACATACAATTTGGAAACATTCATATTAAAGACATAGTTAAATAAAGGTATAGTTAAATAACCAATATCCTCACCGTAACTAATGAATGCTCAATATCGTATAAATAAGCACAACAAAAAAGCCTATCATCGGGTATAGATTCTGCTTTTTTTATTGCCAGCTTATCTTAAACGCATTGAGGCTGTCATAGTTTCGGTTCCTCCTACATCTTTGTTTATATCAATTTATAGTATAACACAACAAGATGATATGTTCAATATAAAAGTTATGGAATGAGACTCATACTTCCAATTCGATGCCAGATTTAAAGGATATGACGAAGTTTTCTTCATAGACTGTAACGCTCTGGATTATCTTCCTTAGTAGCAAGCGATTAGCTTTCACAAAATCTTCTGTTTGTAGTTTTAAAAATTCATCAGGATTTTCTAACTCAACCTCAAAATATTTCATTTTACATTCCCTCATTTCATTTATTGATAAATTGAGTTTGCAAAAAAGAGTGGACAATTTTTGTCTACTCTTAACCTTTAAAATAGTTTTTTTTAATCGATTTGAAGTTGCCTAAATTATTACTTATTCGGTAAAATGAAGTATTGCTTTCAACAGATTTCCTTCAACTACACTTCACTTGATTCAAACAAGGTGGGTACATTTCTATTCCCACAAACTCCTTGTCAATGGAAACAAACACGTACCCACAGGGTAAATGGAAATAGAAACTGATAATTTCTAGCTATCACTTCTACTCATTCCAAAAATTTTCTCACTCTGATACTTACCCACCATAAAGCAAAAAGCCTTGCAATCAAGGCTTTCATTATCCCTTTCGTTCAAAGGTTTCTAAGCTTTTACGAGCAGAGCGACACACTCAGCGGTTCGCTATCTCCGTTCTGTCTGCGTGCTAGCACTTGTCAATCACGGACAGCTATCGCATGGGCGGAAGTAAATGCTAATCTTCGTCGTTTTACTCCTTGACTAGCAAACTTACCGCCTCAACATGTCCTGTATGTGGAAATAAAACACGATTAAAGATAAGGGAAGATACTGAATTAAAAAAATTCCCCCTCTATTGTCCGAAATGCAGACAAGAAAATTTAATTGAAATAAAGCAGTTCAAAGTAACTGTGATTACAGAGCCAGACGCAAAGACGCAGAGCCGATAAAATGAGATTAATACAATCTCATTTTATCGGCTCTTTCCGTTATGTATGGATTCTTTTAATTAGTCTTCGATGTTTCTTGCTTCGTTGATACCGCTGGCTAAAGATTCCATTAAGGATAGTTCTTTGTCTGTAAAGCTATCCATGTATTTCTCTATCTGTAATCGTCGGGTGCTTTTTACCAAGTTATTAGCAGGTAAGAAAAATTCATCAACGGAAACATGAAGTAACGATACAAGGTCATAAAGAACTTGTATGCTGGGGTGTTGCCCTTTATTTTCAATATTAGTTAAGTACCGTGGGTCAATTTCAATCAATGCTCCCACTTGTTCACGAGTTAAACCTCGTTTCAATCGAGCTTCTTTAATGGCTAAACCAAAGGCTCTAAAATCATATTTATCTTCTTTTTTACGCATAGTAGACCACCTCTATACATTTTATTGTTCCTACTGAATTAAAAACAGGTATAGAAAAACGTGTTATATGGTTTATAGGTTTATATTTAATAAAAAGCACTACTAAACGCCAATAAAAAAAACCGTTATATGGTAGTGCTATTTACGCTGTTAAAATATTGTATATTACTTCCAAATGGCGGTTTGTTGGAGGTCAACGTCGCCATGAAGTACATCATATACAATAAATTTCCTTACATTGGGTTCTTGTCAAAAAAAGTCGTCTATCTGCAATAGATAAGTACGTCCACCAATGTGGTTTTATAAATCATATAGATAGAATAACAGAAGCATGTAAACAGAGAAATAAATCTGTTTATATGCTTTTTTGGCTATTCAGAACTTTTTTACAAAGTTTATTTATCAGTAATGCAACAAATCCCCCTTTCACATTGGGACTAAGAGTGAAAGGAGATAAACGAGCAAGGCTCACTTCCTTTCCTAGACAGAAAGGGGGTGAGAAACATGAAACCATCTTCTTTTCAGACCACAATAGAAAATCAGTTTGACTATATCTGTAAACGTGCTATGGAAGACGAGCGAAAGAATTATATGCTTTATCTTTCAAGGATTGCAAAGCGTGAGGTGTCCTTTTCGGATGTTGGCGATTATCTTGTTAGCCAGTTTGCGACAACAGATAACTATTCAACTGACTTTCAGATTTTTACACTCAATGGGTTATCAGTAGGCGTTGAAAATGATTTGTTGAGTGAAGCATTACGTGAGTTGCCAGACAAGAAACGTGAAATTCTACTGCTGTTTTACTTTATGGACATGAGCGATTCAGAAATTGCAGACCTGTTGAAATTGAACCGTTCTACTGTCTATCGGCATAGAACCAGTGGACTAGCCTTAATTAAAAAGTTTATGGAGGAATTTGAAGAATGAAAACACAATATCCTATGATTCCCTTTCCTCTCATTGTAAAGGCAACAGATGGCGATACCGAAGCGATTAACCAGATTCTACATCATTACAGAGGGTACATAACGAAGCGTTCCCTACGACTTATGAAAGATGAATATGGCAATCAAAGTATGGTCGTTGATGAAGTCTTACGTGGAAGAATGGAAACCAGACTGATTACAAAGATTTTGTCATTTGAAATTAAGTAATATCCTCTCTCCTTTCGTGGAAGCGTGCCATACTATTCCACGCTTCCCGAACAGGGAGGTTTGTTATTCCACCAAAGCATATTGAGCTTTCAATGTGTTTTGATAGGCTAACGAGCCATTGTGCTTTGAAAACTGAATAAAAGTAATCGAATACGTTTCGATAAGAAAAGAGCCAACGGAACTAACCGCCATGACCTATCTTATAAAGATAGCGAGCGATTCATGTTAGTGATCCGAGAAGCAATCTTTAGCAGGATTGCCTGCAACGACATTCTTATCGTGATAATGATACTCCCATACAGTCAATAGTCCGAGCGTGATAAAACCGTCGCAGGCAATGAGTATGGCTACATGAGAACCATGCAGGGGTGGAACTCCCGTGAGCTTTGCTAAAGCTGTTCGATTGCTGGTAAAACAACTTTTATGAAATCCAAATAAGTGATTTGGAAAGGAGGATTTTATGAAGCAGACTGACATTCCTATTTGGGAACGTTATACCCTAACCATTGAAGAAGCGTCAAAATATTTTCGTATTGGCGAAAACAAGCTACGACGCTTGGCAGAGGAAAATAAAAATGCAAATTGGCTGATTATGAATGGCAATCGTATTCAGATTAAACGAAAACAATTTGAAAAAATTATAGATACATTGGACGCAATCTAGCGTCGCCAAAGGGTCTTGTATATGATAAAATAGTATTAAGTCGTATCAAGGCTCTTTCCATAAAGGAAAGGAGCAAATGCCATGTCAGAAAAAAGACGTGACAATAAAGGTCGAATCTTAAAGACTGGAGAGAGCCAACGAAAAGACGGAAGATACTTATACAAATATATAGATTCATTTGGAGAACCGCAATTTGTTTACTCGTGGAAACTTGTGGCTACAGACCGAGTACCAGCAGGAAAGCGTGATTGTATCTCACTTAGAGAGAAAATCGCAGAGTTACAGAAAGACATTCATGATGGTATTGATGTTGTAGGAAAGAAAATGACACTCTGCCAGCTTTACGCAAAACAGAACGCTCAAAGACCAAAGGTTAGAAAAAACACTGAAACTGGACGCAAATATCTTATGGATATTTTGAAGAAAGACAAGTTAGGTGTAAGAAGTATTGACAGTATTAAGCCATCAGACGCTAAAGAATGGGCTATTAGAATGAGTGAAAATGGTTATGCTTATCAAACCATCAATAACTACAAACGTTCTTTAAAGGCTTCATTCTATATTGCTATACAAGATGATTGTGTTCGGAAGAATCCATTTGACTTTCAACTGAAAGCAGTTCTTGATGATGATACTGTCCCTAAGACCGTACTAACAGAAGAACAGGAAGAAAAACTGTTAGCCTTTGCAAAAGCTGATAAAACCTACAGCAAAAATTATGATGAAATTCTGATACTCTTAAAAACAGGTCTTCGTATTTCAGAGTTTGGTGGTTTGACACTTCCAGATTTAGATTTTGAGAATCGTCTTGTCAATATAGACCATCAGCTATTGAGAGATACTGAAATTGGGTACTACATTGAAACACCAAAGACCAAAAGTGGCGAACGTCAAGTTCCTATGGTTGAAGAAGCCTATCAAGCATTTAAGCGAGTGTTAGCGAATCGAAAGAATGATAAGCGTGTTGAGATTGATGGATATAGTGATTTCCTCTTTCTTAATAGAAAGAACTATCCAAAAGTGGCAAGTGATTACAACGGCATGATGAAAGGTCTTGTTAAGAAATACAATAAGTATAACGAGGATAAATTGCCACACATCACTCCACATAGTTTGCGACATACATTCTGTACCAACTATGCAAATGCAGGAATGAATCCAAAGGCATTACAGTACATTATGGGACATGCTAATATAGCCATGACGCTGAACTATTACGCACATGCAACATTCGATTCTGCAATGGCAGAAATGAAACGCTTGAATAAAGAGAAGCAACAGGAGCGTCTTGTTGCTTAGTAGTACAAATGAATTTACTACTTATTTACCACTTCTGACAGCTAAGACATGAGGAAATATGCAAAGAAACGTGAAGTATCTTCCTACAGTAAAAATACTCGAAAGCACATAGAATAAGGCTTTACGAGCATTTAAGAAAATATAAAAAGATAATTAGAAATTTATACTTTGTTTATGACTAAAAAAGCCTCTATCAGGGATAGAGACTCTTCGTAATTAAAAGATAACTTTATAATATTGTTTAAATGCCTTTACTGAGATAATATATCCACTTGAAGTAGCATCAACTTTGATATTTTCAGCTGTCTTAATTGGATTTCCAGAGTATATCTCCTTCCCATTAAAGTCATAAATAGCACTAACTTTAAGGCTATTTACAATTCCGGAATCTTTTAACTTTGCTTTTTTTACGGTAGACTTAACCTTTTCTGAATTATACGGTACTTTGTATAAATTGTTCTTTTTCAATATAGCTTCTACTGACTTATTATAATTATAATTGGCTGTAACCTCGCCTTCAGCAATAAAGTTTTCTTTTTTATCAACTGTATACACCTTGAATTTTAAGGTATATTTGGGCGGTTCATAAATAACATTCTGTACAGAATTCAAGTCTAAATAAATATCACTGCTACTATCATGACGTTCACGCCAAAACTGTGATGAATTTTGTAATTCACCTAAAGAAATGGCAAATGTTGCACTGGAAATGCAAACAAAAGTAACAATTAAAGTAAATAGTCTAATAAGACGTAAAAACATAAATTATCCTCTCTCTACACTAAAGAAAAGGAGCTCTAAACTAGAGCTCCTTTATTAGATAGCATCAATTTTCTGAAGCTCATCACCTATACGTTTAACAATGCCTGTCACAAGTGCATTTCCCATAAAGAACATACGCATACGATCAGAAACTTCTACAACTTCACCTTTTGTATTACGTTTATAACGTGTCCAGTCATCAGGAAAATCTTGTAACCGTTCAGCTTCAATTGGTGTAATAAGTCGATATTTACCATCAATTTTCAAAAGATGTGTAGATCGATTAACACTACCTTCAGATGTAAGCATTGTACGACCTGGTAGTTCAAGAGAGTCATATTCACTCATACCACCTTCAGAGAAGGTATAAGTATGTCCATTGGCTGCAGTCCGAGTAATTTTCTTAGGCCCACGAAGATATTTAAACTTCTCTAATTTTTCGCCATCAACATAATAATCTTCTGGTACTTGATTTTCTTTAACCACAATCTTTTTCATTGGGATTGGTTCTTCATCCCCTTTTGGTTCAGTTTCAATCGTATAATAGTACCCATTAGTCATAAGACCAGAGTTCCACATTTTACCATCAGAGAAGTTAGCAGATACTTCTGCAATATCTTCATCAAGCTTATTAGCATTAATACGTTTTTTTATAGCTTCATTCTTAACTGGGAATTGACGACCGAAGAGACCATCTTCAAAAATATATGGTGCATAACAATCTAAACGAGCATTTAAGTCCGCATCATTAGACAGGGTAGCTTCATATTTTGTATGTAATCGTTCTCCCCACTTTGTATCATTTCTAAATACAAAGAAGAATACACGACGTCTACGTTGAGCACGACCATAATCAGCAGCATTGATAACACGCCATTCTACAGAATAACCCAATTGGTTAAAAGCCGCTAGCATAATCGCAAAGTCACGACCACGTTGGTTGGAAGGAGCCTTCAATAAACGGTCAACATTTTCTAAAACCAAATACTTAGGTCTAATTACCTCAGTAGCACGGATAATTTCCCAGAAAAGAACCCCTTTTTTACCTTCAATACCTAACTCATTCTTTTTGCTTCTTGCAACAGAATAATCTTGGCATGGGAATCCACCAACAATCATATCTACACCATTAGCTTTCATTTCCTCAAACTTTTCATTAGGAATTAAAGCTACATCGGTTGGAATATGTTCCATATCAGGAAATCTATATAAACCTACTTCATAGGCATCTTGAGTCTTACGAGATGGCTCATACTGGTTAGAATATAGCGTTTGGAAAACTTTTTTAGACGAATTCTCTAACCCTACTATAAACCCTCCAACACCATCAAACATGGAAAATATTTTCATTACCTTACCCCTTGATTTATAAACTTTATAGATCCTTATTATAGCAGAAATTCAAAAAAAGATCAAGATCAAATTTACATATCATTTTTTCCGTATGCAATTATTCGGTGTAATAATCCAGCAACTCTTAGCTAACTCTTTCAAAATCTTTTTGTTTACTACAATATTTAAAGGTTGCTCGGCCTTTCTACTTATATCAGTTAAATACCACTTCATTATTGGTGATTTAATCTGCTTCGACATAAAATTTTCCATTGAATATTCATTTAAATGTAAATCTACATTAGAAATCGTTTTTTCAATAGCTACTTGTTGTAAATTTTTAGCTAACATAAATTCTCTCTGCTTACTAGCAATTTGTCGGAATCTAGTTAAGCAACTATCACCACTTGCATAATATAATATAGTGTCTAATATGTCTTTCTTAGCTAAAACGATAATTTCTAGTTGAAGAATATCTTCGCACCTTAACCATTTCATTTTAGTGTCAGGTTTAACCCATAACCAAATCAAGAGATAGTCCTCGGTCTTTCTATATTTTGAATTAGTTAACCAACCCTCAGTTAAGACTCCATCCCTATTTAGATAAGAAATTTCAAATGCAAAGGTTGGTAGTGCCGTTTCAGCTAAATCTTTTTTTGCATAATCTAGTGCGGCCTTCTCATCAATATGAACAGCTACATCTCGCAAAGTAATAATTATTGTATCAACACCCTCATGTTGTAAATTTGAATCTGTAATATGACGAAAGGCTTTAATAATATTTTTATCAACAATTTTTTGATAAAAATACTTCCTTAAGAATTCATTTATAACTTTCTCTGCATTAGAATCATTTCTGAAATTTGACGTATTATTAGCCATGACTTCCTCATTACAGTTCTTTTACAATCTCTGCTATATATTCTCTATTTAACCAGTAGCATTGTTTTGTTATATATTGTCCATCTGGTAGTTCTACTTGATCCTTTCCATCTCTAGCCTTAGGTCGAATATGACAAATACCATTAAAGCTAGCACCTGGCAAGTTATTTGATACACCATTACGTACAGGAGTAAGTTGAACCCCTTCTTCCAAAATAGCTTTTGTTGTTTTCCAAAGTTCTTTAAGCTCATGCTCAATTACAACCTCTGGCATATTCCACAGCATAATTCCTTTTAAGTAAGGTTCTCTATTTTTATTTTCCTTCTCAGTCTCATCATATTGAAATACTACAAATAGATATTTTGTATACTCAAATTTTTCATAAAGCTGAGAGTCTTCCCATGCATCGTTAATCCAACGATGAAAGTCTATTTGTTCAAAGGACATATGTTCCTTTGGAATTCCAGTAGGCTCAAGCCGTATGGTTTTAAATTTAATATTTGCTTTACTAAACTCTCTAAGCGATTCTAACTTGGTCCCTTTTACACCCAAAACCGCACTAATAAGATTGGCATTAAAAGCCTTATTTTTAGTTACTGGAATATCTACGAGTTTTGCAATTTCAGATACTCGTTTACCAATATATGGAGCGAATCGTTCTTGTAATAATTGTAATGTAGTCTTACTTTTAAGTTCATCAACATTAAATAGTGATGGTATTAATTGTCTATCAATAACACGGCGAGCAAAGGCAGACATGTAAGAACTTTTAAGAGAAAATGCACGTTGTTTAGCTGGTATATTAGAAAATGGTTGTTTTCTTATGGACTTAGCATTAGCCCCCTTAGTACACGCAGCCAAATACATCGTATCGCCTTCCGAAATATTATGGGCCTCACCAGCTTTAATCTTATCTATAATAGTTTGCCAATCCTGTTTTATAATTTCTAAATCCACAGGATCAAAATTATGTAAGACCGACTTTATGATAGGAAAATCCTTTTTATCTAATTCATCTTTATATAAGTAGAAAATAATTAGTAAATTCTTATTTTTTTGCCAAAATGATGATTCTTCAAAAGAGTCTTTATAATCCTCTTCATAGTTAATAATATTTAAAACTAACCGTTCTTTTGCAGAGAAGTCATTCTTTTTATTTTCTTTTATAGCAGTAACTTTTAGCTCTAAACCCAAATCAACAAAGTCTGCTTCTGCTCTGCTATTAACAGCCATTTTAAATAAGCCTTCTTCTAAAACCTGACCAATACCGCCCTTGTTTCCCCTACTATCCAGGCGATTATTTATATCAAACTCACCAACCGTTTTACCCTCTGCAGATTCAGCTATATCTAATACTTCTTCAATGGAGTTATAAATCTTATCCGTGCTCATTAAAATCCCCTCCAATCATATATATGTAAATTATATCAAAGGTATTAAGAAATATACTAATTTAACTTTCACAGAGTATATTCATCTATAAATAGCGAATTATAAATATTAATATATGTTCATATCCAATGATTTCATCTATTCCTTATGATTCTCCACTCTATACGTCTTTTTTGGGACGTAAGTTTATGATATAATATAACTAATTACTCTTAGGGGCGTAGTCCGCCCAAACGGATCCAAAAAGAGTTAGTGTATTTTCAAGGAGCGTGCGCAGTTGAAAAAGGGGTACATCAAGTTAATAGCAGCCGTTATACTTGGCATCGCTATTATCGGTGGTGGGATCTACGGGGTGTATACACTCTTGTCATCCAATACAACGACAATTTTATATCGATCAACCGTTGACGACAAGATCAACGCTATCCGACCTTATATCGTCGCATTAGACTCATATAACGCGTACAGTGTAGCCTATGCAAATCAATTACAACCAACTCTTGAAGAGTTACGTAATGGGTCCCATAACACGACGATTACATTACCTAAATACAAAGATCTTAAAACAGCATTAGAGGCTGCAAAGCAAGATAGCCCTACTCCATACGAAGATGTAAACCAATCAACTAATGATGTATTAGCAGTGCTAGATCAATTGATTCCTGTTGCGGATCAATTGCAAGCCTACTATGTAGAACGTCGTTTTGAAAAAGATAATTTCAAAGGTAGCGATGAGTTAGCGGCACAGTATGTACCTCTAGCTGAACAATTCTACGCTACATACAATGCTTTAGATTTAGCCTTAGATAATCGTAATAATGAGCTCTATACAGAACGCATGACTGAATATCAAGGTGAAAAACGTGAAAATGCAGTTAACTTCATCGAGTTAAACCTCATGACTGCCCAAACAATCGATCTTATCGATCCAGATGGAAATACGGATACCCAAAAGGTTGAAGCAAACTTGCAACAAATCACGCAACGCATCAACAAATTACAACCTGGTACAACATCAGAAACACAAAATGCAGTTCGCGAGTATCAAGACTCTGTAAAAGAGTTTGTCGCAGAGGCTCGCAACTATATCATCATCAATTCTTCCTACGGCGAAGCATATACACAACTATTTATTAAATATAACAAAATGGTTGGCAAAGCAAATGTCGTGAATATGGCAGAACTTGATGCAACAGAGCAAAAGAAAAAATAACTAACTACAAAAAGAGGACTAGCCGTGGCTAGTCCTCTTTTGCTATGTCGACAACTACGTTAAATTATATTAACAAGTTTCATTACTATAGGTTTATATAATAAAATTATTTCCGTTTTAGGTCTTTCGTAATGATATAGTATTCAGATGGAGATATCTTAATACCATCGATATTGTTATTCCCTACAATATTAATCTTAGGATATCCAAGGAAGAGTGCTATCGAATCATCTAGCATCAATTGTTGTGCATTGATCAACGCATTACGACGCACTAATGGATCGTTGGCACTTTCACCAAGAGCTAACAATTCATCGAAACGTGGATTGGAGAATCCAGAACCATTTGCCTCAGCACCGGTCCCCCAGTATTGTTTCAAGAACCATACAGGTTCGCCAGTATTAGCAGTAACTACACTAGAGATGAGCATATCGTAATCCCCAGATTGCGCCAATGTATCAATCACAGCATAGTCTATGATTTTAATTTGTAAATCTACACCGATTTTTTTGTAGTCCGCTTGTAATGCCTCTGCATATAATGGCAATTCAGGACGAGATGTATAGGCATAGAAATCAAGCACTAGATTTTCACCATCTTTATCTACAATCCCATCACCATTTGTATCAATATAACCTTCACGTTTAAGTAATTCTTTAGCACGTTCAACATTATATTTATTAGGATCCCGCAATTGATTGAATCCATAATCAATGGACGGTGGCAATGGAGCCTTACCGGCAATAAAGGTATCCTTCATAAGGTTCTTTGCATAAGACTCACGATCCGCTCCGGCAATGAGGGCCGCTCGAAGATTAGCATTCTTAAGCTTACCTTTTTGGCTCATCCGAACGAATACATCACGTAAGGATGATTCTTCATAAATAGTAAATTTCTTATCGTTTTGGAAGATACTGTATTCGCCAGGACCAATGCTAACAGCCATATCTACATCTCCGGCCTGGAGCGCCATAGCACGCGTATTAGCATCATTAATAGATGGAATTTCAACCTTACCGAAGCCTGGCTTGCCATCCCAATAATTATCATTCCTTGCGAGCTCAGCACGCTCTTTTGTAAATGATGTCACTACATAAGGACCAGTACCAATAGGACCTTCCTTCGCAATATCACGACCATTTGCCTCAGCAGTCACATCTATAATTAAGAATAATGGATCGCCTAACAAGTTTGGCAAATTATAATAAGGCTTATCAGTCTTAATTGTGAGCTCTTGACCATTAGCTGTCATTTCAGTGTAGTTAAAGAATGTCTTTGCCCGTTTACTCTTTGCAAAGGTTCGTTCCAAAGATGCCTTTACGGCCTCAGCAGTAAGAGCATTACCGTTAGAGAACTTAACCTTATCGTTGATGGTGAAAGTCCAAGTCAGCTTATCATCACTTTGCTTCCAAGAAGATGCTAACCAGGGTTTAGCATTCATGTGATCATCAAATTTTATTAGTGTTTCCCCAACACCATATCGTACAACGGCCCAGCTAAAATAGTTTTCTGTTGGTTCTAATGTACCAGCAAAGCTAATAGCCCCTACCTTTAATACATCATTAGATGAATCGGATGATTGATTCATGCAGCCTACAGTACCAAGGACCGTAACTCCCAGCATCATACCAATCAGTAATGCCTTACGTAATCCTTTCATTCACACACCTAACCTTTCTCTATAAGTATATGTATATGTATATATATATCATTTCATATGAGCATATTTTAATTATACCCACAGGGGTATATTGCTTAGTCAACTATACTATATATTTAGCGTTAACACAATCATTTTTGAGAAAATTTTCGATATATTTATGTAGAAGAAAAAATTATCCGCATAATAAATAATAGATAATATAAAAATAGCAGTTAACCAAATGGCTAACTGCTATTTTATATAATCAAAATTTACGCTTTCCTAGCTTCTTCTAAGGTAAGTGGCTTATGATCTTGTCCAATTTCAAAGATAGAACTCAATAGAACCTTTGTATAAGGATGTTTAGCATCGGCTAAATGGAATGCGTCTAGCTCTTCAACGATAGCGCCTTTGTACATGACGACCACCTTGTGGCACATAGTACGAATGAACGCAATATCATGAGCGATAAATAGATATGTTAAATTTTTCTTCTTTTGTAAACGCGCTAGTAAATAGGCGATGGAGTCTTGTACGGACACGTCTAGAGCACTTGTTGCCTCATCTAGAACAAGAATTTCTGGTTCAAGTACAATGGCACGAGCAATGGCCACACGTTGACGTTGACCACCAGACATTTCATGAGGATAACGATCCATGAACTCGCGAGGTAGGTCTACCATTTCAAGATAGTCACCTGCGATTTGTTCTTCTTTTCCTTTTTCAAGAAGCCCAAAATTGTATAACGGTTCAAGAATAATATCCTTTACCTTCATCCGCGGATTGAAGGCTGCAGATGGATCTTGGAATACCATTTGAATTTTCTTGCGGTATTCTTTCGTTTGCTCAGAGTTCATATGTTGAATCTCTACACCATCTACATAAATCTCGCCTTCCGTAATAGGCAGCATCTTCATGATCATACGAACCAAAGTCGTTTTACCAGAGCCAGATTCCCCTACAATCCCAAGGGACTCGCCTTTTTCTAAGGTGATATTAATACTCTTACACGCTTCGAGCTCACCACCAGTAGGAAGTGGGAATCGTTTACATACATTTTTTAATTCTACAGCGTAGTTAGTCAATGTAACGACCTCCTTCCAATGTTGGTACAGCATCTTTTAATTGTTTCGTATATTCATTAGATGGGTTTTCTAAAATATCTTGCGGTGTGCCAGCATCAACAACACGGCCCTTTTTCATAACAATGATATAGTCGGACATATAGGCCGCTACACCAAGGTTATGCGTAACCATTACGATAGCAGAATTATGCTCTTTAGCAAGTTCTAGCATTTGCATAACAACTTGTGATTGTGTTGTTACATCTAAAGCAGATGTAGGTTCATCACCAATTAATAACGCAGGATCCAGCGCTAATGCCATAGCAATGCCCACACGTTGGCGTTGACCGCCGGATAACTCATGTGGATAACGGCGCAATATATCTGCCCCATTAGGGAGAGAAACAGATTCTAATAACTCAATTGCTCGTCGATCACATTCATCATTGGTAATTTCTATATGAGATTTAAATAATTCTCTAAACTGTTTACCAATGCGAACTATTGGGTCTAAAGCACTACCACTATCTTGGAAAATCATAGCCATGTCTTTACCACGTATAGCTCTCCATTCAGACTTAGATAGGGTGCGAAGGTCTTGACCATTAAAGAGCATTGTACCATCTGTGACCTCACCACCTATAGGCAATAAACCCATGAGGGCCCGGATCACGGTAGTTTTACCGGATCCAGATTCCCCTACAATGGTCAATACCTTACCGCGTTCCAAGGTAAAGTTTACATCCATAACAGCAGGCACACCTTGGTACGCGATGTTAAGGTTCTCTACAGTTAGTATGTTTTCTGCCATTATAGCTCCTTATTATTTTGTAATTTTATTAGTAATCCAGTAGTAGTCACTTGGGTACATGACAGCACCTTTCAAGTAAGAACCAGTAACGATATTAGTTTTAGGGTAACCTAAGAACAATGCAGCACCATCATTCATCAATAATTGTTGAATTTGAATTGCATAGTCACGACGTTTTGCAGGATCAAATTCAGTTTCAGCAGCATCTAATAATTGGTCAACTTGTGGATTGGAGTAACCAGAACCGTTTTGAGGGTTGGAACCATCCACATTAGTATGCCAGTAGTTAGCTAAGAACCAGATTGGATCGCCTGTATTAGCAGTTACGATGTTGGAGATAAGCATATCATAGTCGCCATCTTGACCCATTTTATCAATCAAGTTATAGTCAACTGTTTTGATTTTCATGTCGATACCCACTTTTTTAAGGTCTGCTTGAACAGCTTCTGCATAAAGTGGTAATTCTGCACGAGAGTTATATACTACGAAGTCAAATGTCAATGGTTTGCCATCTTTATCAAGGATGCCGTCCCCATCAGTATCTTTCCAACCATCTTCTGCTAATAATTGTTTAGAACGTTCAGGGTTATACGCATTAGGATCTTTCAAATCTTTGAAGCCATAGTCCATGGATGGTGGAATTGGTGCGGAACCAGGAATGAATGTACCTTTTAACAATACATCAGCATAGTTTTTACGGTCTGTTGCAGAAATAACTGCAGCACGTACTTTGTCATCACCAAGAACACCTTTTTGGTTAATACGAGCCAATACTACGCGAAGAGATGCGATTTCATCAACCTTGAACTTATCGTTATTTTGGAATAAACCAATTTCACCAGCACCGATGTTAACAGCCATATCTACGTCGCCAGATTGTAAGCTCATAGCGCGAGTATTAGGGTCATCGATGGAAGGAATTTCTACAGTTTTAAATGGTACTGTACCATCCCAATAGTTTTCGTTAGCAGCCATCTCAGCACGTTCTTTTGTGAAAGATTTAACTACGTATGGACCTGTACCAATAGGACCTTCCTTGGCAAAGTTACGGCCATCTTTTTCAGATTGTACATCAACGATTAGGAACAATGGATCCGCTAAAAGGCCAGGCATATTAGGATATTCTTTTGTTGTATGAATAACTAATTGTTGACCATTAGCTTCCATAGAGTCATATTCGAAGAATGTTTTCGCACGATTGGATTTTTCAAAAGCCCGTTCGATAGATGCTTTAACTGCTGCAGCATCAACTTTTTTACCATTAGAGAATTTCACCTTATCATTGATTGTGAAAGTCCACGTTTTATGGTCTGGGGATACTTCCCATTTAGATGCAATCCATGGTTGAGGTTTCATTTGTTCGTCAAACTTAGCCAATGTTTCGCCTACACCATAGCGCATAACAACCCATGCGAAGAAGTTTTCTGTAGGTTCTAATGTGGATGCGAAGTTAGTTACACCAACTTTTAAAACATCCTTATTAGCAGCACCATTATTATCAGAGCCGCAACCAGCGATGAAGGAACCCATCATTACAATGCTAAGACCTGCTAAGAGGGCTTTTTTCCAAGATTTTTTCATGTAAAATCTCCTTGTACCATTACATATAAACATACACATCATGACCACTACAATCTACAATAGTCATAATGGAAAAACCTTATTACCGCCTATTTATATAACAACTTACACAACACAACCTATAAATAAGCATCACACGTAACTAACCTTGGTTCTTAGGATCCACTACGTCCCGTAAGGAATCAGACCAAAGGTTAAAGATAGCAACTACGATAAGGATGGACATACCAGGGAATGCCATCAGCCATGGACTGGTTTGTAAATATTGACGACCTTCGTTAAGCATAAGGCCCCATTCTGGTGTTGGTGGTTGAGCACCAAATCCAAGGAAGGAAAGACCTGCTACTTCAATCATGATAGCCCCAATATCAAGTGCCCCTGTTGTAACAACAAGAGGAAGGATATTGGGAATGATATGACGTCTTAGAATAGTCGTTGTAGAGGCCCCCATCATGACAGCCGCCGTTACATACTCTTCACCGCGAACTTTCAACGTCATAGACCGTACAAGACGAGCATATTTTGCCCAACCAACTACAGATAGCGCTATAATCGTATTCACAATGCTACCACCCAAAATACCAGCAATAGCAATGGCTAACACAACGCCTGGGAAGGATAACATAATATCTGCAAGACGCATGAGGACCATTTCGATTTTACCACCGAAATAACCAGCTACGGCACCGATAATAGTACCAATGCTTACCATGATAACAACAATACTGACACCCATAAACAAGGATAACTGTGTACCATAAATGATGCGAGACAATACATCACGACCAAGCTTATCTGTACCAAACCAATGTTGACTACTTGGCGCTTGTAATGCTTGACTCAGATTTGAGCTAAAAGCATCACCCGGAGCAAGCCATGGTGCAAAAATAGCAATGAGTACAACAATAATCATCAATGTACTGTAGAAAGAGAACAGTTTATGTTTTTGAATAAATTCTGCCATTATGCTCTCTCCCTTTTTAATCTAGGGTCTAACAAGATATATGACGCATCAACTAATGCATTAATACACATATATGCTAAGGCAACCCACAACACAAAACCTTCGATCAATGGATAGTCGCGCATAGTAATGGCATATACTGCCATATTCCCAAGACCAGGCCAGGAGAATACCATTTCAATAACTGCAACACCGCCTAATAACCAACCGATGACAACGCCCAGTATAGTGATAAGTGGTAATACCGCATTAGGCAAAATATGACCGAATAAAATTTTCATCTCACTCACACCACGAGCACGTGCGCCGATAACATAATCCTTTTGCATTTCTTCAAGAATAACGAGACGAACTTGGCGCATGTACTTGGACCCGACTACAACAGCTAATGTAACGGCTGGTAGAATTACACCGATAGGAGTTACACGAGAAGATGCAATAGGAACAAGTCCTAATTTAAGGCCAAAGATATAAATCAGTACAAGGCCTAACCAGAATGATGGCATAGACACGCCTACAAAGGAAGCAACGCGCAACAGATAGTCGATCCATTTGTTTCGATTTAAGGCGCTTATAATCCCTGCCGGCAATGCATAGAGCAATGTAAATACTAATGATGTACCTGCTAACATAACTGTCCCTGGCAAAGCCTCCAACATACGATCTACAACAGGCTTTTTAGCAGAGTAACTCATCCCTAAGTCACCTTGTGCAGCATTCACAACCCAGTTTGCATATTGCACTATAAACGGTTTATCTAACCCAAGCTGAGCTCGAGTTTCATCGATAAGCTCCTGAGACACGATAGTATCTGCCGTTTCTAGTAACATCGTAACTGGATCGCCTGGTGCTAAATAAGTGAGACAAAATGTTAAAAAAGTAATGCCAAACAGTGTAACAATGAATTGACCTAGCTGTTTAGCAAAGCGTTTGCCCATAGGCGCCTCCTCCTATACTCTCTAAATACTACAATAATCTAAATGAACAACTAATATGCTTATCTCTCCCGATATAGCAGAGGTGCATATAGGAAAACGACAAAAAAGGTTAGTCCACCTGACTAACCTAAATTAAGTATAGTATGTACAATACCATACATTTAGAGCAGGCTTTCTGACTCATGATTCATCGCAATATTTCGGCCTTCCCAGTTTCCCAGTGACCCTATAATGAAACCTTGCTCCTCATTACAGCTATTTGCATAGTATGGGATTTACACCCATTTTCCTCTTTTACGCTCGGTGAATACCGACACTCACTAGTTCATTCATTTTTATCGATTATAAATATACTATATTAATATCCTGTTTACAATACGTATACCCCTTAGGGGTATTCGTATATCGTAGATTTTAAATGTAATTTTTATACTAATAAAAATTATCGATTACTGAACAAGTCTCTATTTATGTATAAACCCATAAAAATCACTTTATATATATGATTTTTTCCGTATTAACTGTATCCAACTGTATATATATTAATTATTATTATAATGGTAATTTTCTCATGAATTTTTTTTATACATACCGAAAAAACTCTTAATCACTTTAGCAACTATCAATTATTTATAATTAATAAAACCTTAATTAATAAGTCTGATTAATATACCAAAAAGAGGCTGTTATCTAGTAACAGCCTCTTATAAGACGAGAGTTATTTAATTAATCGATACTTTGTTGTAAGCGATGTGCTCTGCGTGTATCCCACGCTTTACGCAAAACATAGATCACGAAACCGATGCTTACCGCTACTGCACTACCTACCATAGCATCAAAGCCACATGCGTAGATTGCATATAAACAGTAGATAACGCCTGCTCCGAACACGTAGTTGGAACGTTTAATGCGGCTTTCAGCTACACCAGCCATACGCATCATTGTAGGTACTGCCAAGATGCACAATACATACGGTACTACGTTAGTTACAACCGCTAAGTTTACTAAGATTTCAAATTGCTCACGCAAGGAGTCGCTTGCAGTGAACAATGTAAGTAATGTTTCAACAGCGAGTAAAATGAATACGCCACGAACAGGAGCGTCCTTGCTATTTACACGAGCGAATACTTTAGGGAAGTAACCGTGTTCCGCTGCGCTTTTGAATACGCGAGACAATGTGAATTGCCAGCAAAGTAAAGCACCAAAGCAAGAAATAACCATAGCAGCCATAACGATGTTTGCAATTGTATCATTGAACATGTATACGAATGTCAAACCGAATGGTGCGTTAGAATTTAATAAGTCAACGTTAGGAACGATACCGGACATAACGTTTGTGGACAAGATGTAAATCACCGCCACTGCTAATGTACCCGCCACAGTTGCAATAGGTACGTTTTTCTTTGGATTCTCAACAGCATCAGCATTAGCCGCTGCGGACTCAAACCCTAGGAAGCCCCACAAAGTGAGGGAAATGGATTGTTTTACTGCATCGTAAAACGGAAGATCATTTGGGTTCCATGCCGCCCAATAGATAGACGGATCAAACCAATACCAGCCGATTGTACCGATTAAAAGAACCGGCACAATAGAGCCCCAAATAGTCATGTTGCTGAGTCGACCTGTGAAGCGATTACCACGGAAGTTCAAAATCGCTGCAAACCACAAGAGCACAATTGTTACTTGGCTTGTTTGTGTTGCATTAAGGTCAACACCAAAGAAAGCTGCGCCATAACCTACGGCAGAAACCGCGATGGCGATATTAGCAATGATGAGAGATATGCTGTAAGCATAGCTCGCCATAAAATGTCCAGTTTTACCGAAGCGGTGTTCTGCATAACCGCCCATGCCCCCTTTATTTTGGGAGAACATACCCGCTTGAGCAAAAATATACGCTAGTAAAAGCGCACCCACAGCTGTTACGAGCCAAGATAAAACTGAAATAGTACCAACTTGAGCCAAATTAGTTGGTAACATAATGATCCCAGCTCCTAGCATATTGGCTGCTACCATTGTGGTTAGCTGGAATACAGACATTTTTTTAGCGGTGGTTTTCATGTATCAATCCCCTTTCGAAAGGTGAATTTTTTCTCGTCCATAATTCACTTAAATATAATATACCGCTAAGTAAATTCAGTTCGTGCTGTGATGGGCTTGAATGTGAATTTACCGTTGTTATTCTTATTACGAATTAAATAATAACACCTATGAACCCAAAATGAAAGTACTTTATTGGCGGACAAGCATTATTACACGAATTGAATAAATTATAGTTAATTTATCATCTAAAACGAACAGAACTCATTTTAACAATGACAGGGTATATTTTTACCCCATTTTATTCTGTGTATATATGTAATTTTTACTATCTATCATGATTATAGTGTCGTAGTACAAGACTATTGTTTTCGAGCAGTCCACTGTATACGTACATAAATTTACACCATTTTAATAGTAATTTATCAATTAGAATAACTCTTTTCTAGAAATTATCTATCATTCAAATAAAAAAATCGATATACACATAAGCTTAAAGGTTAATATAAAGCGCTTTAACATAAGACTTATATGTATATCGATCTTAAATTTTCAATGACACAAGTAACTATGACTCTGAATGTTACTCTTATACAGGATGTGTCCCTAAATCAAAACATTAGGCTTACTAAAGCAGTTATGCTTGCACAGATTCAACAATTGCTTTCCACTGAGCAATTTGTTTTTCTTCTCCTGCGATAACAGCTTTACCATTGTTCCGTTGTCTTTCCACACATTCTGGAGCAGTACCAGAATAGTTATTACGGCCAGCTATGCAAGCTTCAATGGAAATGGCATCAAGGATATCTGCATCAAAATGGTCGGATATAGCTTTGAAATCCTCAACGGATAAATCAAGCAATACGCAACCTTTTTCAATACAATGATGTACAGCATTACCTACGATTTCGTGAGCTTCACGGAATGGAACGCCTTTTTTCGCAAGGTAATCGGCCATATCTGTAGCATTAGAGAAGTCATCATCAAGGACAGCTTTCATATGCGCCCCATTGACCTTCATACCACGGACCATAGCCGCATTAATGGACAATGCAAAGTGTACTGTATCGATAGCATCAAAAATGCCCTCTTTATCCTCTTGCATATCTTTATTATATGTAAGTGGTAAGCCTTTTAATGTAGTTAATAAACCTAACAAGTGACCATAGGTGCGACCAGTTTTACCACGAACAAGTTCACATACGTCAGGATTTTTCTTTTGTGGCATAATGCTAGAGCCTGTGCAGTGAGCATCATCAAGTTCAATAAAATTAAACTCATTAGTAGACCACAAAATCAATTCTTCGCTAAGACGGCTCAAGTGCATCATCACAAGAGATGCAAAGGACAAGAATTCAACTACATAGTCACGGTCGGATACGGCATCCATACTATTTTCGTAAATACGGGAGAAGCCGAGTAGCTTTTGCGTATAGGTTTGATCAATACCGTATGTAGAACCAGCTAAGGCCCCTGCACCAAGCGGCATGATGTCTGCGTGTTTGAAGACCATCAACAAACGGTCAAAGTCACGTTCTAGCATAGAGAAGTATGCCATCATATGATGACCGAACAATACAGGTTGTGCCCGTTGTAAATGCGTATAGCCAGGCATGATAACATCGCTGTATTTTTCAGCTGTTTCGATGAGGGCTTTTTGCATATCTACGATGAGCTCGCCCATTTCTACTACGGCTTTACGCACGTACATGTGTAAATCTACTGCACATTGGTCATTACGGCTACGACCTGTATGTAAGCGGCCACCTGCTTCACCGATATCATCGGTTAGGCGCTTTTCAATATTCATATGAATATCTTCAAGAGCCACGGAGAATGGGAACTCCCCTTTATCGATTTGGCCTTTAATCTTTGTTAAGCCCTCAACAATAGCGTCCCGATCTGCGTCGGAGATAATATTTTGTTTTGCCAGCATTGTAGCATGTGCTTTACTGCCTGCAATATCTTCGGCGTACATCCGCGCATCAAAAGCGATAGAGGATGTAAAATCCTCTACCGCTTTATCAGTGCCTTTTGTGAAACGCCCGCCCCACAATTTAGCCATTATTTACCTGCCTTTTCTTTCATTAATGCATTAATTTTAAGAGGTAAACCGAACAAGTTGATGAAACCAGCCGCATCAGCTTGGTTATATACATCATCTTCTTCAAATGTTACGAAATCTTCGCTGTACAAGGAGTATGGAGATGTAGCACCAGCAGAGATAATGTTGCCTTTGTACAATTTAAGTTTTACTTCACCAGTTACAGTTTTTTGAGTTTCATCAACAAATGCTTGCAAAGCGTTCATCAATGGTGCGAACCACATGCCATCGTATACAAGTTCAGCGTATTTGTTAGCAATGAGTTCTTTGTAGTGGTATGTAGCTCTGTCGAGGCAAAGGTATTCAAGTTCTCTGTGAGCATACATGATGATGGATCCACCTGGGTTTTCATAAACGCCACGGGATTTCATGCCTACCAATCTATTTTCAACGATATCTACAACGCCTACGCCATAGTGTGCACCGATTTCATTGAGTTTTTCTAACAATTGTAATGGAGTACCTTCTTGGCCATCTACTGCTACAGGTACGCCATCTTTGAAGGATACAGTTACATAACCAGCTTCATCTGGAGCTTGTTCAGGAGTGTGTGTTACCAAGTACACATCATCTTTAGGAGCATTTGCTGGATTTTCAAGATCGCCGCCTTCATGGGACAAATGCCATACGTTTTGGTCCATGGAATATGGATGGGACTTTGTAGCCACAACTGGAATGTCGTGTTTAGCTGCGTATTCCATGCAGTCTGTTCTGGATTTCAAATCCCATTCTCTCCAAGGCGCGATGATTTTCATATTAGGAGCCAATGCTTTGATAGCAAGTTCGAAACGAACTTGGTCATTACCTTTACCAGTCGCACCGTGAGCGATAGCATCAGCACCTTCTTTTTTAGCAATATCTACAAGGATTTTACCGATTAAAGGTCTAGCAAAGGATGTACCTAATAAATATTTGCCTTCATAAATTGCACCAGCTTTTACTGTTGGCCATACATAATCTTTTACGAACTCTTCTTTAGCATCAACGATGTACGCTTTAGAAGCACCAGATTTGATTGCTTTTTTCTCAACTGCATCATAATCCTCAGGTTGGCCCAAGTCTACGCACACTGCGATAACTTCAGCTCCATAATTTTCTTTTAACCAAGGAATGATAACAGATGTGTCTAGACCACCAGAATATGCGAGTACTACTTTATTTGCTTTACCCATGATAACACCTCATAAAAAACTTACTATGTATTTAAACTCATATAATCAATATTATATCAGATAATTGTGAAAGCACCGTGGCATCTAGCTCAACGGTCATTCCCTCTTTCTGACAAAAAATAGTATACACCTGCATAATTATAAATGCAAGTATTATTTTTATTCAATTTAGTAATGTATTTCGTAACGTAACCATCTTTACAAAAAAATCCCTGTTAGCTAATAGTAATCAGCTAACAGAGACTCTGGTATTGTTATTAAATTATTCATCCACAAGTTCCAAGTCTTGTTGGTATGCATAGTCCGCTTCCGCTTGTGTAATCATGCCTTGGTCTACCATTTGTTCAAGCACCAGTTTTTGTCTAGCCTTAGCCCCTTTATAGTTCGTATAGGGATCTAAGTAAGATGGCGCATTAGGTAGTGCTGCAAGAAGTGCACTTTGGCCTAATGTCAATCGACTCGGGCTCGTCCCAAAGTAGCCATGAGCAGCTTCGTAAATGCCGTAATAATTATGACCATAATATACAGTATTTAAATACATGGTGAGGATTTCTTCTTTCGAGTAGTAATGTTCCATTTCACTAGCAAGGATTGCTTCCTCTACCTTACGACTCATGATGCGTTTTGATGAAAGGAAGAGATTTTTTACTACTTGTTGTGTAATAGTACTACCCCCCTCTACAGTTTCACCTGCTATAGTATTGGTATAAAAGGCGCGAATAATACCGAGCACATCAATAGCTCCATGTTTATAGTACCGCTTATCCTCAATAGCGATCAGTGCATTCTTTGTATATTCTGGAATGACATCACCCTTCACCCAGTGTTCTTTAGAAACACGTTGATTAAGGGCCGACTCTACCTTTTCTTTAAATGTAAATATTCGTATGATGCGATCTGTACGGCTGAGAGTATCTTCACTTTGTTCTATGCGTTTTTCAACAGTTGTGTGAGCCTTACTTTCACGATCTGTACCTTGAAAGCTATGGTATCCGTCATATATAAACATGGCCAATATGATGACCACCACAAACACCACTAGATTTCGAAGGTAGCGAAACACTTTCATTGCTTTCACCTATTTCATAAAGGGCCATAGTATACATCCAGTTATTAACTAACAGTATCTACAACGCCTTATATACATATACTACTATAATGTGTATTAAATGTATTGTATCACATCAATCAAGAAGAAGATATGGATAGTCCTTGCTATATAGCTGTTAGGAAAAGAATTATAACAATATAAAAAAGAGAATCTTACTATTTATAACCAAGTGTATATCTACATATACAGATTTTATTCATATTAGGTATACTTATTAAGTTGTATTATAAACTTTACATAGAGTATAATAGTAAAGATGATAAAAACATGCCCATTGGAGGAGTATTATGAAACAATGTATGGATTCAGAAAATCTACATCGTCGATTGCGTAAAATCCTTGGTCAAGTGCAAGCTATTGATCGAATGATTGAAGAAGACATTCCATGCGAAGATGTGTTGAGCCAAATTAATGCAGCTAAATCTGCACTACATAAAGTAGGTCAAGTAGTCCTTGAAGGACATATCAACCACTGCGTACGAGATGGCATCCAACACGGTGACGTAGAAAAAACCATTAGCGACTTTACAAAGGCTGTAGAGCGTTTTGCAAACATGGGAAAATAAAGAAGAGGCTAAGAGGCCTCTTCTTTTTTTTACCAAAAACAAGGCTTTACTAAATCTCGAAGATCCCCCGAAAAAGCAAATAAAAATCAAAACTGATTAAAGCATCTATCATATATGGATCAAGAAAAAAGGACTCTACGAATGTAGAGTCCTTTGTCTTACCACAGTTTATTAATCGTGGTTAGTTGTTAAGAATTCGCTCAATGCAGCGAGTGCATCGTCTTCGTCAGCACCATCAGCTGTTAATGTAACAGATGTACCTTTTGTAGCGCCCAAAGTCAATACAGTCAAGATGGATTTAGCATCAGCTGTTTTACCATTCGCAGCGATTGTCAATTTGGAAGCGTATTTAGCAGCCAATTGTGTGAAAGCTGTAGCAGGACGAGCATGTAAACCAGATTCGTTAGTAATTTCTACTGTTAATTCTTTCATGATAACCTCTTTCTATCTCGATAGGTAGTACCTATCCCATACGTTCTAATAGATATATTGTATCAATTTCAAGCATTTCAATTCAAGTATATTAAAAGTTATTTACTATGTACTGATTCGCTTAACATTTATCTTTAATCTATACAGAATTATAATAAGCCTTTTTCGGCTAGTACAGATTTAGCATATTCTGTAATTTCTTCAGCTGTATCCATAGCAAGCGCTTTATTAGCCACCTCTTCACATTCTGCTTTAGAAACGGACCGCAAGATTTTCTTAATAAGTGGTATAGATGACGCTGTCATAGAAAATTCGTCAAGGCCAAGGCCTAATAGAATCATTGTAGCTACAGGGTCACCAGCTAGTTCACCGCACATGCCTGTAAATTTACCTTGTTCATGGCTCGCATCGATAACATGCTTGATAAGACGTAATACACCTGGATGCAATGGTTGATATAGAGAACCAATAGACTCGTTCATACGGTCTACCGCCAAGGTGTATTGGCATAAATCATTTGTACCAATGCTGAAGAAGTCTACGTATTTAGCCAAAATTGGAGAAATAACAGCAGCTGCAGGCACTTCGATCATGATACCAACCTTGATATCCTTATTGAATTCTTTGCCTTCTGCTGTAAGTTCAGCCTTACATTCTTCAAGCATAGCATTCGCTTGTTTCACTTCTTCTACGGAAGCAATCATAGGGTACATGATGTGAATATCGCCAAAGGAACTAGCACGCAATAACGCACGCAATTGTACTTTGAAGATATCTGGACGATTCAAGGAAATACGAATCGCACGATACCCAAGGAATGGATTCATTTCACTTGGCAAATCAAGGCATTTCAATTCTTTATCGCCACCGATATCCATGGTACGGATAATAACAGGTTGGCCCTGCATATCTTCTGCAACCTTTTTATATTCTTCAAACTGTACATCTTCTGTTGGCAACTCGTCGTTTTCCATGTACAAGAATTCTGTACGATATAAGCCAATGCCTTGTGCACCCATTGTAAGAGCGTGTTTAGCATCTTTAGACTTACCGATGTTACCAAATAATTCTACATGATGACCATCAGTAGTCTTAGCTTCAAGATTGGCAGATTCGCGCAACCGTTTCAATTCCTCTTGGTATGCAGCTGCTTGATTTGTATATTCAGTCCAATCCGCATCAGATGGATTTGTTTCCACAATACCATCTGTACCAAGTACAACTGCTTTCTCGCCATCTACGAAGCCTTCAATATCACCAACGCCCATAACGGCAGGAATTTCCAAGGTGCGTGCCATGATAGCGGCATGAGATGTAGGACCACCAGCAGCTGTTACAATGCCTTTTACCACATTTTTATCAAGAGAAGCTGTATCAGATGGTGCCAAATCATGAGCTACCAAGATAACCTCCCCAGAAATATGGGATAAACCACGAGGGTTCATGCCTAACATATTGCGCATCAAACGATCCCCAATATCTTTGATGTCCGAACCGCGTTCACGCATATATGGATCTTCCATACCGAGGAAGATATTCGCAAAGGTTTCAATGGTTTGAGCTGTAGCCGCTACCACATTTGTATGGCTAGTCTCAACAAGGGATTTAATACCATCAGACAAAGATGGGTCTTGCGCGATTTGCATATGCGCTTCAAAAATAGCCGCCTCTTCAGGGCCCATGTCTTTCAACGCCTTTTGACGAATTGTATCTAATTGTTTTAAGGTAGCTGCCATAGCAGAAGCGAACTTACCAATTTCCGCTTCAACTTTATCCTCTGCTACAGTGTAATCAGGAATGACAATTTCCTCTTGAATATATCTATATACATTGCCTACTGCAACGCCACGAGATCCAGAAATCCCTTGAATTCGCATATGTGTTCCTCTTTCTATTACGATAAACTACATTACTCTATATTTTATCATTTCTCTGACAAACAATAAAGTAATAGAGCCCTTTATATCCGCCCATTTAATCGTCCCACGTGGGTTATTTTTCGCTTACTTTCGCTATAATTTTATAAAGTTCCACCACATAATTAAGGGTCATTTATGATATAATATAGAATATATAATAATATACATATGAGACTTTCACGGGCTTCATGGTGAAAGTCTTACTTATTGATAGGAGACTTTATGAAATTAACTAAAATGCATGGTCTTGGCAATGATTTCATCCTCTTTGCCGACCCTCAAGGTGCTAACAAGGACTATACTGATTTGGCGATTCGCCTTTGCGATCGTCGTACTGGTATCGGTGCTGATGGTCTTGCCATCCTAGTTCCTTCTGAAACATGCGATGTGCGCATGCGCATCATCAACTCTGATGGTAGTGAAGCAGAAATGTGCGGCAACGCCATTCGATGCTTTGCCAAATATGCTTACGAACACGGTGAAACTACGAAAGAAACTTTCACCATCGAAACCTTGGCCGGTGTAATGAAACCTACCTTGACCATCGAAAATGGCATCGTAACACAAGTTACAGTAGACATGGGCAAGCCATTCTTTGCAGCCCAAGACATTCCGATGGATGTAAATATGGATAAGGTTATCGATGTAGACCTCGATGTAAACGGCGAAACAGTAACGGTAAGCTCCGTATTACTCGGCGTGCCTCATACAGAGGTGTATATCAATGACATTACAACGGCACCTGTAACGACACAAGGTCCTATCCTTGAAAAACACGATGCATTCCCATCGAATACAAATGTTAACTACATCGAGGTAGTAAATGATAAGCACATCAAGGTTCGTACATGGGAACGCGGTGCCGGCGCTACCTTAGCATGTGGTACAGGCTCTTGTGCTTCTGCTGTTATGTCCTTTGAAAAAGGCTTAACCGGTCGCGAAGTCGATGTAGAGCTCTATTTAGGAACATTACATATTTCATACTTGGAGGATGGCACGGTGCTCATGACTGGCCCTGCTGAGGAAGTATTCGAAACAGAACTTCCTATTGATTAAGATGAAGTGGTTACAACTCATATTAAATGCGTTTCTAAAGTATCAACAAGGCCGTTCTCTAATGCCGAAAAATACGGAGTCGCTCATAGGTTTACTCATATCTATCCTCGTCATTATCATCGCCGTAGCTAACGGTATTGCTATTGGTTACGCCTTGATAGTGGTATGGTGCATCATGGCCTATGTATTCTATCGCAAAGGATACCAACCAAAAGAACTGCTAAACCTATCATGGACAGGTGCTAAAAGCTCGATTGTGGTAATGCAAATATTCTTGCTTATCGGTTGGCTCATTGCTATGTGGCAAGCAGCAGGCATCATCCCTATGATTATCGCCACCGGCATCGACTTGATTGATCCGTCCCTCTTTATTGCTTGTGCCTTCTTATTAACAGCGATTGTTAGCATGGTATTAGGTACATCTTTCGGTACTGTAGGCACCATAGGCATTGTACTCATCACGATGGCAAGAGCCGGTAATATTCCAGAGGATATCGTAGCTGGTGCCATTATAGCAGGTGCGTACTTTGGCGATCGGAATGGTCCTTTATCATCTAGTGCCTCTCTCGTAGCGGCTTTAACGCATACAAGGGTACCAACCAATATCCCTATTATGTTTAAGGATGGTCTGCCAGCACTTGTGATTTCTACTGTGCTTTATCTATTACTATCTCAGTGGTTCCCTCTCAACTATGCAAATAGCTTACTGTCTGATACGATCCACTTTGTGTTCAACATCGATTGGACCTTGTGGATTCCTGTGATCATCGTCATTGGTCTGTTACCTTTGAAAGTATCTATCCGTTGGCCTATCGGCCTTAGTGCATTAGCAGCGGCAATTTTGGCTTATACCAATCAGGGCGCTACCCTTTCTGATTTAGGCTGGTATACCTTAACAGGCTTTGAACTACCACATTATAATCCACTAGCAGATATCATTCACGGCGGTGGCTTACAAACGATGTTCATCCCTACCCTTTCCATTTTTATGGCAACTGCCATTTCTGGCATGCTCGAAGGGGTTGGCTTCTGGAACGATATTCGACAACTATTAGAGCGAGCAAAAACACGAAGCGATGTATTTGCTGCAAACGTAGGTCTTGCCTTTTTAACAGGTGCTGTAGGTTGTAGTCAAGCTATTGCAGTAGTGATGACCCACTCTATTATGCGCATTACCTACGCACAACGAGGCATTCAGGACGAAGATGTGATGCTCGACTTTGAAAATAGTGGCATCGTCATTGCTCCATTACAACCATGGAACATCGCTGCCTACGTACCTGTAGTTATGATGGGTACTAGCACCGCTGGCTATGTACCATTCGCCTTCTTCCTATACCTCGTACCGCTCCTTTACTGGTTACGACTACGGAATCAAGATCAACCAATTATACGTTAATTACAAAATCAATCAAATTTACACTAATTACAAGATTAACCAATCATAGGCTAATTCATTTATCTTAAAGGGGAATTTGTATGATTTACACCATTACCTTTAACCCAGCCCTCGATTATATCGTACGTCTTGATCACCTCAAGACGGGCACCATTAATCGCACCACACAAGAGTACGTTCTCGGTGGCGGCAAGGGTATCAACGTATCCATCGTGCTCAACAACCTAGGCATGGATACAACGGCACTCGGTTTCATTGCAGGCTTTACAGGGGAGGAAATCGTAACACAACTGAACCAATTCGGTGTGAAAGAAAATTTCATCCGTCTTCGCGAAGGTTTAACTCGCATCAATGTTAAGGTGAAAGCCTCTGACGAAGAAACAGAAATTAACGGCCGTGGTCCCATCATCGCAGACGACGAACTAGAAGCCCTCTACAAACAGCTCGATACATTAACTGAGCAGGATACTTTGATCCTTGCAGGTAGCATTCCTTCTAGCTTACCAAGCGATATGTACGAACTCATTATGGAGCGCTTACAACATAAAAATATTCGCATTGTGGTAGATGCTACGAAAGACTTACTCACACGGGTCTTGCCATATAAACCGTTTTTAATTAAACCAAATAATCACGAGCTTAGCGAAATCTTTGGTCGTACCCTTTCCACAAAGGATGACCTCGTAGAGGCAGCTAAGGCATTACAAGAGAAAGGCGCACAACATGTGCTCATCTCCATGGCTGGTGATGGAGCTATCTTGGTCGCTGCTGACGGTACGGTATATACGAGCCCTGCCCCTAAGGGTACACTCGTAAATTCCGTAGGCGCCGGCGATTCCATGGTGGCTGGCTTTATTACAGGCTTTGAAAAAACAGGTGACCTACAAGAGGCGCTCTACTGGGGCATCTCTAGTGGCTCTGCCTCCGCTTACTCTGAAAACCTCGCTACACTAGCAGAAGTAGAAGCACTACTTTCACAAGTACGAGTTAACTAGTTTTATATTTTATTTGCATCAAGGAGTACATATATGCAAATCACTGATTTATTAAAACCTCAATCCGTCCTGCTAAATGCAGACCCTGTAACAAAGGCTGACGCAATTTACACCTTAGGCGAGTTAATGGAAAAAGGTGGCAACCTCATTGACAAAGCTGAGTACTTAGCAGCCGTTTTCGCTCGTGAAGAATCTGGCTCTACAGGCCTTGGTGACGGCATCGCTACACCACATGCTAAGTCCGCAGGCGTAAAAGAAGCAGGCCTAGCAGCTATGGTTGTGCCTCACGGCGTAGACTTCGAAGCACTCGACGGTCAACCATCTCGTTTATTCTTCATGATTGCAGCTCCAGAAGGCGCAGCTGACACTCATGTAGAGGTATTGAGCCAATTAGCTATGATGGTTATCGACCCAGATTTCAAAGAAGCCCTCATCGCTGCTCCAACTGTAGAACGTTTCTTGGAGCTCGTAACAGCGAAAGAGCAAGGCAACTTTGATCCATCTGTAGAAGGCTTTATTAAACAACCTGAACCTCAAGAAGCACCAAGCCTCACTGATACTATTGAAGAAAAAGCTACAGAAGCTATCGAAAAAGTAGCTCCTAAAATTTCTGTAGATAATCCTCACTATGAAGTATTAGCCGTTACAGGTTGTCCTACAGGCATCGCGCACACCTACATGGCTGCGGAGTCCTTAGAGCGCAAAGCTAAAGAAATGGGCATTTCCTTAAAGGTTGAGAAAAACGGTGCATCTGGCGTAAAAGATGCGCTTACAGCAGAAGAAATTGAACATGCCAAATGCATTATCGTCGCTTCTGACCGTCAAGTAGAAATGGCGCGCTTTAACGGCAAACCTATGATTCAAACTAAGGTTGCGAACGGTATCAATAAAGCAGAAGAGCTTTTAACAGAAGCCATGGCTGGCACAGCAGCTGTATACCAAGCATCTGCAGCAGACCGTGAAGCTGCTGAAATCGCTGCTAGCGCATCTGACAGCGTAGGTCGTCAAATCTACAAACACTTGATGAATGGTGTATCTCACATGTTGCCATTCGTTATTGGTGGCGGTATCTTGATTGCCCTTGCATTCCTATTCGATATATTCGATCCTGCGAATCCTAAAAACTTCGGTTCTGGTACACCTTTATCTGCGTTCTTAATGCAAATCGGTGGTGCATCCTTTGGCTTCATGTTGCCAGTATTAGCTGGTTACATTGCTATGAGTATTGCTGACCGCCCAGGTCTTGTAGCTGGTTTCGTTGGTGGCTTATTGGCTAACCAAGGTGGCTCTGGTTTCCTTGGCGCATTAATCGCCGGCTTTGCAGCAGGTTATTTAGTATTATTAGTTAAAAAATTAGTATCTGGTTTACCTCAAGCGTTAGAAGGTACAAAACCAGTTCTCTTCTATCCTGTACTTGGTGTATTGTTCATAGGTCTTGCCATTACCTTCGTAATCAACCCTCCTGTATCTGCACTTAACCACTGGTTAATGGACTCCTTGCAATCCATGGGCACTACTAGCCGCGTATTGTTAGGTCTCATCTTTGGTGCTATGATGTCCGTTGATATGGGCGGTCCTGTAAACAAAGCGGCTTACGTTATCGGCACTGGTGCACTTGCTACTGGTGAATACGGTATCATGGCGGCTGTAATGGCAGGCGGTATGGTTCCTCCGTTAGCAATCGCTCTTTGTACAACATTCTTCCCTAGCCGCTTTACAGAAGCAGAACGTAAATCTGGTATTACAAACTACATCATGGGCCTCTCCTTCATCACAGAAGGTGCTATCCCATTTGCAGCAGCTGATCCAGTTCGCGTATTGCCAGCTTGCATCATCGGTGCTGGTACAGCTGGTGCGTTATCCATGTTCTTCGAATGTACATTACGCGCTCCTCACGGCGGTATCTTCGTAGTACCTACAATCGGCAACCCACTCCTATACCTTGCATCCATCGCAATCGGTTCTGTTGTGGCTTGCTTCATCTTGGCACTTGTAAAACCAAGCTTGAAAAAATAATTGTAAAAGTTAGTATAATACTAGTACATATGACAAAAACGTACATATGCTAAATAAGTACATATAGCAAAAGGACTAGAACAAAATGTTCTAGTCCTTTTCTTATGTAAACTATCGACTTACATCATCATAAAATATGCCAAATACTTTCTTGAAAACTCGATTTGCTACATGATAGCTTTCAAAATCAAAGTCAGTCGGTGTTAAGAAAGTAACATGCTCATACCCTTTATAACCTGGTTGTGTAGGTTTACTTTCCCCATTAAGAGTGTAATCCTGTTGCGCCTTAACAGTCCCTACAATACCAGAATTATCCATTTTTATATTCCATATATCATTTAAACTAAAATCAGGTAATCGTTTTTTAAACTCTGGCATTTTTGCTACTAAATTGGCAAAAGAATAATTTAGGTTATAGTCATAGTGAATTGCGTATTCTCGAATCAAATCTGCCGAAGGCAATACAACATATATTTTGGCTTCTATACTTTTTGTACTACCACTTGTAGATACATCTTTAAGTGTACTCAACTCAATATATTTACCATCTCCACCACCAGTATCTCCTTTAGATATAATGTGTTCGAAACGGCTAGTATCTTGTAATTCAACATTAGAAACCGCTTTCACAGAATTAACGGAAACACCGCATACGCATAAGATAGCCATTAAAATTAAGAAACGTTTCATATGGCACCTCATTTCACCACAATATCATCAAAATGCTGCTGATATGCAACGACAAACATGGCATCTGCTATAGCAAAAAGATCTTGATCAGAACGACTACGATCAAGCGGTCGTGATTGGTGCACTAAAGGAACTGTACTACTAACCTCAGTACCATCCCCATTAAATCGCTTCACCTCTCGTAAGTCAATTTGTATACCAGAATCATCTTGTGCTGCCTTTATAACCGCATACATAGATGGGGATGGCTGTACTATTTGACTGGCGTGAATTAAAGAACCTAGTGAATAATTAGTATTATATGTGGCCGTTACTTCATATTCAGTAATAAACGTACCACGAGTATATTTATAAACGGTATAAAAAGTACCTTTTAATTTATAATGTGGCGCTGCGTATTCTAGTGCTTCTACAGAGTAAGTGTTTAAATAGTTTATTAGCCTATCCTTTGGATAAGTACCTTGATAGGAATCGGTTTTTTGATATACATTTTTAAACTGTGGTGAACTATTTAACTCATTAATCGATATCGCTTGTGTCTGTATAGTAAAAGCACTCAGCACCATACAGGCTAATAAGAATTTTCTAATCATATTCTCTCCTTTATCATCAAAACTCAGCTAAATTACAAAAAGCATATCATATTTTATAGAAAGATGTACACATACAAAAAATGCCATTTCAAATCATTATAGATAATATAAAAGTAATGATTGCTATTCTACGTACTTTAAATTTATTTATATTTTTCTAAGTTTATTTTCTTCGTACTTATCCAGTATTCATCTATTCTTCTATAAATTGTACAAATATATCGATTTATGTTAAACTATATAAATATAAATAAATTTTAAAATTATAAATTATTTTTTTCAATTCTAGTTCGGAGAGTAATTCATGAAATCATCTAGGAAACGTAAGGTTACCGCTGCATTTTTTGCAGCTGCAGCGTTGGGTGGTGTTGCCCACGCAGCCCCTACACTCAACATGAATGATTTGGTAGGTTCGAACACTACCACTGAATCAACGGCTCAAGGCAATAATAATATTGCTACTCCAGTCGTACGACCTATGGCAACTCAGCCTACCCCTGTAACTACACAATCAGTTCCAAAGGTAACACCATTAATACCGCGTGTACGTCCAGTACCTGTAAACGATATTGCAAAAGCTTTATCAGATCAACAACGGGCTGTTTCACAACCACAATATGTTGTTAACAAACAAACTAATGCTGTCATGGAACCAACATTGGCCATGCATAGCTTGATGAACGTACAACGTAAAACTGAACCTGTTACAGTACAAAAACAAGTTGATGGCAAACAGCAAGTGCAAACGACACAGGTACAACGTACTCCTGTAATGGTTCAACAAGAATCTACAACTCCTTTAGTTATTGCTAATACAACTCAAACTAAAGCTGTTGTAGCAAAACAAAAATTAACTATTCGAGATATTCAACGTGCAGAACGTGAACAATTAGCTCAATTAGCAGCAGAAGAAGCTGCACAACAAGCAGGTACAAACCAAGTTGATCAGCAAATGGTTGCTCAAAAACAAGCTGAAGCTCAACGCCAAGCTGCAATTCTAGCAGAACAACAACGTCAAACGGCTATGCAAGCGGAACAGCAACGGATTGCACAGCAACAAGCTGAGGCTCAACGCCAAGCTGCTTTGCAAGCTGAACAACAACGTATTGCAGAACAACAAGCCGAGGCTCAACGTCAAGCGGCTATGCAAGCTGAACAACAACGTATTGCACAACAACAAGCCGAGGCTCAACGTCAAGCGGCGCTAAGAGCCGAGCAAGAGCGTATCGCTGCACAGCAAGCTGAACAAGCTCGTATCGCTGAAGCACAACGTCAAGCTGCAGAGCAAGAACGTCTTCGTATCCAAGAAGAACAACGTCGCATTGCACAACAACAGGCCGAGGCTCAACGTCAAGCAGCTATGCAAGCTGAACAACAACGTATTGCACAACAACAAGCTGAAGCTCAACGTCAAGCGGCTTTAAAAGCAGAACAAGATCGTATTGCAGCTCAACAAGCTGAACAACAACGTATCGCTGCCGAGCAAGCTGAGGCTCAACGACAAGCGGCTATGCAAGCGGAACAACAACGTATTGCCGCAGAGCAAGCTGAAGCTCAACGTCAAGCTGCCTTAAAAGCTGAACAACAACGTATGGCTGCAGAGCAAGCTGAAGCTCAACGACAAGCTGCCTTAAAAGCTGAACAAGAACGTATCGCTGCTGAACAAGCTGAAGCTCAACGCCAAGCTGCCTTAAAAGCTGAACAACAACGTATCGCTGCTGAACAAGCTGCTCGCCAACGTGCAGAAGCTGCTGCTAAAGCTGAGGCAGAACGTCAAGCGGCTATAAAAGCTGAACAAGATCGTATCGCAGCAGAGCAAGCTGAGGCTCAACGCCAAGCGACACTCAAAGCTGAACAAGACCGTATTGCTGCCGAACAAGCTAAAGCTGAACGTGAAGCGGCACTCAAAGCTGAACAAGATCGCATTGCAGCACAACAAGCAGAAATGGCTAGACAAGCTGCAATCAAAGAAGAGCAAGAACGTTTAGCTGCTGAGCAATTAGCAAAAGAAGAAGCTGAATCCGCTGCTAAAGCTCAAGCTGAAGCTGAGGCAAAAGCTAAAGCCGAAGCTGAGGCACAAGCTAAAGCTCAAGAAAATAAATTACCTCAATCTTATGTAGATGCTCGTAATGAAGCTTCCACAAAAGGTACTGGTGTAACAGAAGAAAAAAATATTCTTTCTCAACCAATAGAACCGCCATTGCAAGCTGATACATCTGCGAAGATTAGCCTTGCTTTCGACGTGAAGAATTATGAATCCATGTCTACTACTGTAGATAATAAGGAAATCAAATATCGCGCCTTCGAATATATCCCTTACGTGGCTAATCCAATCGATATCGATCAACAGTACATGAACATTTATGTACCAGAAGAATACTTCAACAATGGCACTATAAATGGTTACAATACGCAAACAGCCCCTATCTTCATGCCAAATGCGGTAGGTGGTTATATGCCAAGCCAAGCTATGACTCCAAAAGTGGAAAATGGCAAACCTAATAGTGTTCTTTACGCATTATCCCGTGGCTATGTAGTAGCTTCCCCGGCTACACGCGGTCGTACAAATAAAGCATCCGATGGCAACTTTATCGGTAAAGCACCTGCAGTTATTGTTGATTTACAAGCTGCCACAGCATACTTACATGCTAACGATTCTACAATGCCAGGTAATGCAAACCGTATCATCACTAATGGTACAAGTGCTGGTGGTGCTGTATCCTTATTGCAAGGTGCCACTGGTAACAACTCTGATTTCCAACCATATTTACAAGCATTAGGTGCTGCTACAGCGGCAACCAATGTATATGCAGTTTCTGCCTATGCACCTATTACAAACCTTGATGCGGCTGATATGGCCTATGAATGGAGCTATAAAGGTATTACATCTTTCAACAAAGTAACGATGGGCCAAGGTGAATTGCCTCAAGCCAACGTAGGTGGCAATACAGCTCCTCCGCAACGTACAATGCAACGTGTAAACTTGAATGCTGATGATGTAGCATACTCTAACTTACTAAGTGAACACTTCCCAGAATACGTAAATAATTTACAATTGCATGACTCTATGGGGCGTGTATTGAAACTAGATAAGAATGGCAATGGTACTTTCAAAAATTATGTGAAAGCATTCATCATCGATGCAGCTAATAAAGCACAAGCTAAAGGTACTGATTTATCTAAACATACATACCTTGTACGAGATAATAAAACAGGCGCTATTAAAGATATTAACTGGGAAGCTTATAATCAATTTGTAAGTCGTTCTAAAGCACCAGGTGCATTTGACTCCCGTTCTAATGACTCTGGCGAGAATAACCTATTCGGTACAAGTGCTACAGATAATAATCACTTTACAATTACTGCTGCATTACACGATACAACACCTAACCAAGATGTATACGTAGAAAATGCTAAAATCGTTACTATGATGAACCCAATGAACTATCTCGGTTCTCCAGCAGCGACAAATGCACGCTACTATCGTATCCGCTATGGTACAACTGATAGCAATACATCCGTAGCCATCCCATTGATCGTAGGTACACGTGCTCAAAACCTTGGGTACAACGTAGATATGGCAACACCATTTGATGTAGACCATTCTGGCGACTACGATTTAGACGAATTATTCAACTGGATGGACAATATCGTTAAAAACGGTAGATAATAACAACTAAATACATACCATAACAAAAAAGGAGCTATCTAGTAGCTCCTTTTTCTTATATAAAATTGTAACATTAGAAAAAGCCCCTCTACCGAGGGGCTCTACTATATCAGGAAAGGCAGATTATTGCTTTCACTAATCATATTCTATTATACTTCTGGGAATAATGCAGTGGACAAGTAGCGTTCACCTGTATCAGGAAGAATTACTACGATGTTTTTGCCTTTATTTTCAGGGCGTTTAGCCAATTCTTGAGCAGCCCAAAGAGCAGCACCAGAGGAAATACCAACTAAGATACCTTCTGTATGTCCAAATGCTTGAGATGTAGCGAATGCATCATCGTTAGTTACTTGGATTACTTCATCGTAAATATTAGTATCCAAAGTATCCGGAATGAAGCCAGCGCCTAAGCCTTGGATTTTGTGAGGACCAGGTTTGCCATTGGACAATACTGGGGAATCAGTTGGTTCAACAGCCACAATTTTTACGTCAGGGTTTTGTTCTTTTAAATAACGACCTGCACCAGTCAAAGTACCGCCTGTACCAACACCAGCTACGTAGATATCTACTGTACCATCTGTATCTTGCCAGATTTCAGGACCAGTTGTTTTATAGTGAATTGCTGGGTTTGCTTGATTTACGAATTGACCCGCCTCGATCGCACCAGCTGTAGCTGTTACGATTTCTTTAGCTTTTGCAATAGCACCTTTCATGCCAAGAGAGCCATCAGTCAACACGAGTTGAGCACCATAGCCAAGCATCAATTTACGGCGTTCGATGGACATTGTTTCTGGCATTACGATTACAACTTTATAGCCAAGAGCAGCACCAACAGCGGATAAACCGATACCAGTGTTACCAGATGTAGCTTCTACGATTGTACCACCTGGTTGTAATTCACCAGATTCAACAGCTGCTTGAATAATTGCTGCAGCAATACGATCTTTAACAGAGCCACCTGGATTAAAGTATTCCAATTTAGCAAAAATATTTGCATCTGCGCCATATTTTTTACCAAAACGTGTAGCTGCCAACAAAGGTGTTTTACCAATTAATTCAACGAAAGATTTTGCAATATTAGACATAATAGTCACTCCTTATTAAATAGAACCATCCCAATTGTCATATTTTGTATCAAGTTTAGCGTAAGTCCCATCAATTACATCTTGAAGAGTTACGTTTTCTAAATAATCATGAATATAGTTTTGTAATCCTGCCCAGAAACCAACAGTTCTTTCATTGATTACTGTATCAGTACTCATCCCTTCATCAAGAGTGGAGATGATAGCCATGGATTCTTCCGTAGCAAGCAAAATTTCAATTATAGTGTACTCTTTAGGGCTTTTAGATAAGCGATAGCCTCCGTATTTACCACGAATACTATCCACTAGGTTAGCGGCACCCAAACGAGCCACAATACCCTCAAGGTATTTCTCAGATATACCTTGTCGTTCTGCAACGGATCGCAAGGAAACCGGTTTATCCTGACCTTGCTCTGCTAAATCGATGAGAACCATCAATGCATAGCGACCTTTTGTGGAAATCCTCATATATCTTGCCTCTCTTTGTAAAAGTTAGTGCTAACACACCCCATGTTATAAAGCACTTATCCTACTTCATTTATAAAACCTTGTGTATCACTAGGAATTAATTTCATTATAGACCACTAAATCTAAAAATGCAAGAACTTATTTCCTACTTTTACAAGGGGGTATTTAAAACCCTTATATTTATTGGCCTAAGCCTATATTATTGATTTATTTTATTTTATTCTATTATTAGACTAGCAATCACACATATCGATACATTAACTATTTTACATAACACAAAAGGACTAGCCCGAAGGCCAGTCCTTTTGCGTATAGTTTGTAGTTTGTTATATGAGGTTTACCATGATGAATTGGAGAGGGTTCATCTGGTATTGGGACTTACCGTATCGTCAGGAAAACGATGCGCGCCCGTTTTGTCATTTGAGGAGTTGTCTAGATTATTCTAGCGTTTAAGTTATTTCTAAATTAGATTTTACCTACGAGATCAAGACCTGGTTTCAATGTGTCTTTACCTGGTTTCCAACGTGCAGGACACACTTGGTCACCATGTTTTGCTACGAATTGAGCCGCTTGTACTTTACGAACCAATTCTTCAGCAGAACGGCCGATACCCATGTCATGGATTTCAGCTGTACGAACGAAACCTTCTGGATCTACTACGAATGTACCACGGTAAGCCATAGCGGATTCTTCTTGGAATACGTCGAAGAAATCAGCTAATTCATGTTTTTTATCAGCTAACATGTAGTACTCGATTTTATTAATGCTTGGAGAAGCATCAGACCATGCTTTGTGAACGAATTCAGAGTCACAAGATACGGAGTAAACTTCGCAACCTAGTTCTTTCAATTCTGCATAAGAGTTTTGTACGTCTTCTAATTCTGTAGGGCAAACAAATGTGAAGTCTGCTGGATAGAATACGAAGATGGACCATTTGCCCAACACATCTGCAGTACTAACTTTTACTAATTCAGGTTTTTTGAAAGCATCTAGAGTAAATTCAGGAAGTTGTTTACCAATAATAGACATGTTATGTCCTCCTTAATTGAGTTCTAATGTAACAGTTATATTATTATCGGTGTACTTATCACCAAATCTATATCTATCTTTGTCTATATAATAACAAATATCATTCAAGATTGCAAGTGTTATTTTTAAATTTATCGATATATTTTTCCAACATTTATCGATATGAATAAAAAAGAAGAAAGATGCTCATTTCTGAGCATCTTTCTTCTTTTTACGAACTACAATAGATTTACTACTTACAGTAGAATGATCAAAAGCGATTAAACCCGCTATATTAGCAAGCCCTCTCCGTGCTATGTGACCAGTTGTAGATTGTTCTTTTCCAGATTTACCATATACAAACTGCTCTAGTTTGAGTGCAGCTAATATAAAGATACCTATAATAGATAAAAGAGATCCCATGGCTCTACTCTATTTTTTTAGTTCCAAAATCGCATCTACGAAGCCGCGGAATAATGGATGTGCATTATTCGGACGGGATTTAAGTTCTGGATGCGCTTGTGTACCGATGAAGAATGGATGGTTTTTCACTTCAATACTTTCCACAAGGCGACCATCTGGAGATGTACCAGAGATAACAAGTCCCGCATCAGTCAATTGTTGACGATATTCATTGTTAAACTCATAGCGATGACGATGACGTTCATAAATCAAATCTTCGCCATAAGCTTCATGAGTTTTTGTACCTGCTTCTACTTTGCATGGATAGATACCTAGGCGCATTGTACCGCCTTTTTTATCTACATCCACTTGATCACTCATCAAGTCGATTACTTTGTACTTAGCATTTTCGTCAAATTCGCTAGATGTAGCACCTTCCATACCACATACGTTGCGAGCAAATTCCATTACTGCAGATTGCATGCCAAGGCATAGACCAAGATATGGAATATTGTTTTCACGAGCGTATTGGATTGTGCGGATTTTACCTTCTACACCACGGGAACCAAATCCACCAGGTACGATGATACCTTCAACACCATCAAATACCTCTTTAGGATCTACAGATGTATCATCAAGTTCTTCGGAGTCAATCCAACGAATATTTACTTTAGTACCCGTAGCAATACCAGCATGATCTAGAGCTTCCACTACGGATAAATACGCATCATGTAATGCTACATATTTACCAACGATAGCAACTGTAATATCCTTGCTAGGATTCAAGATTTTATGAACCATTTCTTTCCATGCAGTCATATCGCAAGGACGATCTTCAAGGCCTAATTTTTTGATAACAATATCGTCAAGGCCTTGGTCTTGCATCATCAATGGTACTTCATAGATGGAACTGCAAGTTTGATTTTCAATAACTGCTTCTGGTTCTACGTCGCAGAACAAAGCAAGTTTTTCTTTCATTTCATCGGAAATGTGTTTTTCACTACGGCATACCAAGATATCTGGTTGAATACCGATGCTACGCAATTCTTTCACACTATGTTGTGTAGGTTTTGTTTTCAACTCGCCTGCAGCATTGATGTAAGGCACCAATGTTACGTGAATATAAAGCACATCATTACGACCTACTTCTTTTTTCACTTGGCGGATTGCTTCCATAAATGGCAAGCTTTCAATATCACCTACAGTACCACCAATTTCAGTGATGACTACATCAGCATTATCCTCTTTACCTACGCGATATACGTTTTGTTTGATTTCATTTGTAATATGTGGAATTACTTGTACAGTGCTGCCCAAATAATCACCTTTACGTTCTTTGTTGATTACGGACCAATACACTTTACCAGCTGTAATATTGGAACGTTTGCTAAGGTTAATATCGATGAAGCGTTCATAGTGGCCCAAATCAAGGTCAGTTTCAGCACCGTCATCTGTTACGAATACTTCACCATGTTGGTAAGGACTCATCGTACCAGGGTCGATATTAATGTATGGGTCAAATTTTTGAATCGTTACATTGAAACCGCGGTTTTTAAGCAAGCGACCCAAGGATGCTGCTGTAATCCCTTTACCAAGAGAAGAAACAACGCCGCCAGTTACGAAAATATACTTAGTTGCCATGATGCCTCCCACCTATTACATTTTTTCCGGAGCGGAAATACCTAAAATACCCAAGCCTTGACGAAGTACTAGGGCAATTGCTGTGATTAATCCAAGACGAGCTTGTTGCAACCCTGGATCTACGCCAATGATACGACCTTGACGGTAGAAGGAATGGAACATGCTTGCCAAATCGTATAAGTAACGAGCAATACGGTGAGGTGCACGATGTTCGGCAGATTGAACTACCTCTTCTGGATATTCAGCTAATTTCTTAATTAATTCTAATTCCATTTCGCTTGTAAGCGTTGTGAAATCAGTTTCACTATAATCACCAAATGCAATGCCTGCTTCACGCACTTGGTTGTAAATGCTGTGAATACGGGCATGAGCATATTGGATATAATATACTGGGTTATCATTGCTACGAGATTTAGCCAAGTTAATATCAAAATCAAGTTGGCTATCTAGAGAACGCATCAAGAAGAAGTAACGAGATGCATCTACGCCAACCTCTTCAATCAATTCATCTAATGTAACGCTATCGCCGCTACGTTTAGATAATTTAACGAGTTGTCCATCGCGGAACAATGCTACCATTTGTAACAATAATACTGTTAGTTTATCTGGGTCATACCCAAAAGCAGCCATAGCAGCTTTTACACGGCATACATAACCATGATGGTCAGCGCCCCAAATATCAATCATTTCTTTGAAGCCACGATCATATTTATTGCGGTGGTATGCAATATCTGCCGCTAAATATGTAGGAACTCCATTATCACGAATAACTACGCGGTCTTTATCATCACCATAGTCAGTAGATTTCAACCACAATGCACCGTCTTTTTCATACACTTTACCAAGAGCCTTTAACGCCTCTACGGAGTGATGAATTTCATCAGTTTCATGAACAGTACGTTCAGAGAACCAATTATCGAAAGTAACACGGAAATTGCTTAATGTTTCCTCTAAGCGAGCTAATTTTTCTTTTAAGCCCTCTTCTTTAAACAATGCTACACGATCAGCTTCGTTCATAGCATTTAATTTATCGAAGCCTTCGCGTTCTGCAATAGCTTTTGCAGTCTCGATAATATCAGGACCACGGTAGCCATTTTCAGGGAATACGAGAGCCCCTTCTGGAATATCGAATTCAGGCATGGAACCATCTTCGTTGCGCTTAGGTGGGAACACTAATGTAGCACCTTGCAACTCTTGGAAACGGTACTCAATGGAGATAGCCATATTATCGATTTGGTTACCCGCATCATTGATGTAGTACTCGGATTGTACATTGTAACCTGCTGCACGCAACAAGTTTACAAGTGCACTACCATACGCAGCACCACGACCATGGCCGACATGTAACGGACCTGTTGGGTTCGCACTTACGTACTCTACTTGAATCGTATCGCGTGCACGCAATGGTTGAACACCATACTGATCGCCAGCATTCAAAATGGCTTTCAATGTGTCGTATACCATGTCAGATTTCAAGAAGAAATTGATGAAACCTGCACCAGCAACCTCAGCGCGTTCGAGCCAATCAAAATTCATATGGCTAATCAAAGCCTCTGCAATAGCACGAGGATTTTGACGAGCTACACGAGCGGATTGCATTGCAATGTTTGTAGAAAAATCACCGAATTCTTTTTGAGGTGGCACTTCGAGAACGATTTCTGGATATTCCCCAGCTGGTAAGCCACCGCTGTTAATCGTATCTTGTAATGCCTGTTCAATCCCCGATTTCAGGATTTCCTTCATTTCCATGCTCTGTATCCTCCCGCACGTCTATATCTAACTGATTATAAAATTGCCATTCACCTTCGACGGAAATGTCATATCCTAAATGAACATGACCTACGCCTTCGTGAAAGTCTACTGTTAATTCATGAGTATTCACGGCCATGTGCAAATCACCATACGGTGTTTCATACACGGATTCGCGCTCTTCACCACGGACATATTGATGACGCATATTAACAGCCCCTGTTCGAAGCAATACAATAGAGTCATCATGGATTTTAATGGTCGTCTTTACCCCATCTAAGCCAGTCACACTAGATTCTTCATAACGCACATACTGGGCATTACCCTTTTCATGTGATGTACCTGGGGAAATCAGTTCCACTACGGTATCCTTGCCGTCCATATCTCGTTGTACACTTTTTACGGACACTAGAACCCGCTTCATTTTTCAACCTCCATGGCAGTAATTAATCATCATATTATACCATAATCAAAGACTATTTTACACCCTCAATGAGTCGCAATTTCTTAGTCTTTGTCATCTGTTTTATGGCATATTCTCTACGTTGTGCATCTTGTTTATTGTGAAAGCTTTCAGAATATACCAACGTAACAGGACGTCGCCCGCGAGTATATTTCGCACCGCCTGGAACATGGCCATTATGAGCCTCCATACGGCGCTCAAGATCGGTAGTCCACCCACAATACAAAGAATCATCTGCACAACGCACTAAATACACATAGTGTCGCTCTTCAGACTTAGCGTCTTTATTTGCCATTTTTCGCATCGTCAGTAATCGGTTCTAATGTAATGGTATTGATGATGACAGGTTCTACTGGTTTATCATTACGACCAGTTTTTACTTTACCGATTTTTTCAACTACATCCATACCTTGTACTACAGTACCAAAGATAGTATGTTTATTATCTAACCAGTCTGTAGGTCCCAAGGTAATGAAGAATTGAGAACCACCTGTATTAGGACCACGGTTCGCCATAGCAAGGACGCCCATTTTATTGAAGTGTAAATCGTTGGAGAACTCATCAGGAATTGTATAACCAGGGCCACCAGCACCTGTACCATCTGGATCCCCACCTTGAATCATAAATCCTTCAATAACGCGGTGGAATGTAACACCATTATAGAAACCTTTTTTCACTAAGTAATCAAAGTTTTTTACCGTAATAGGCGCTTTAGATCCTAGCAAACGAACTTTGAATTGACCATAATTTGTATCAAAAATAGCATACTCATCAGCAATTGGCGCATTAGAGAAATTAGGCATGGTTACAGATTCTGCCTTTACAGTATTACCTTGTGGTTGCTCCCCACTTTTTGTACCACAAGCTGCTGTACCAAGCATTGTAATCCCCAACATTGCGCATAAAGCCAAGCGTTTCCAGTTCATAGTTCCCCCAAAATATATTGTTTATACTAACATGTATGTAAAATTCACATAGAAAAGCCGCTCAACCCGTGAGCGGCTCTTTTTTAGTATATCATGTTTTAGAGAAAATTTGGTTTAAATAATTATTAAATTTACCAATTTATATAACCTTATACTTTCAGTTATATATCAGTCATTATTTACCATCAAATTGTTCAGTTTTTTAGTCTACAATGAGGACATTAGAACTCAATCAATCCACTTGAAATGCTTACACGCATTATAAATACCATCCTTATCACAGTCGGTAGTGATATAATCGGCTTTTTCTTTCAATTCAGCACGGGCATTTCCCATGGCAATATTAAGCCATTCTGGCCTAAACATAGATAAATCATTATATCCATCACCAAATACTACGGCTTGATTAGGTTTCATACCAAAATGATCAAGCATATTGCGAATACCCAAAGCTTTTTCCATTGGTTCATATAAAACACAGCCATCGCCATAACGAATGAGCTTATGCGTCATATGCTCAATTTCTTTTTCCTCTTCTTCCCCTTCTTTAAAGAACACATAAATCTTATAAAACTCTTCTACATTATGAAAGTCAAAATTAGGATCTACTGTCGTTTTAAAAACATCCCAATTCGGATGCCAATCTAATATTTCCTTATACGGCGTAATTCGGCCTAATTTATTCCGATCTGTTACAGCCCAAGGAATATTATGGGACTCTAAATATTCCAAATAGTTAATGCATGCATCACGATCCATGCCAATCATGGACACTAGTTCATTATTAACAGTAACACTATGTCCGCCATCTGCCACAAAATCTGTAAGCCCCGCTTGTTCCGCAAAACGCTTTGCATCTACTTGGATACGGCCTGTTGCTAGTGCCACCCTATGACCACGGCGCTTTAATTCATCTAAGCTATATTGAGCACTGTCAGGAATTTTACCTTCCGGCCACACAGCTAAGGTATTGTCTATATCGAAAAAGAAAAATTTCTGTTCCACAGGCCCTCCTAATCACGTCCGCTCATTAACTTAAATCGCTCTTTCTGCTCTACATCAGGATATTTTTCTTGATCCACATCACTCAAAAACATATCTAGTGGTCGTACATATAAGTCACGTTGATCATATAATTTTTGATACACTACGAACTGTTCACTCGTTTCCGAATGAGTTGCAACATCTAACACATAATAGTACATGCCTTTAAAATGACGATATAAGCCACCCTTTACAATTTTTCGCATTTATAACCTCATCACATAACATACACAAACGGTTACAAATTATATTAATCAAGAGATTCCATGTATTGAATAGCCTTAGTCAACATATCTGCTGTAATTTTGTACGGAGATACATCAATATCATGAACAGATGTAGCCTTTTCAACAATTTGAGGAATATGCGATGCAGTAAGACCTAACTGTGAAAGTTTAGTAGGCCAACCTAATTCGCGGTATATTGGCAACCACCGTTGTAATTCATCCATTTGTTGGTCAACGGTTAACAAAATAAGTAAGCCATATGCTACCATTTCACCATGCAAATGGTTTTCTTCTGTTTCTTTATTAGTAACACAGCCATAACATACAGCATGAGCCATATTACTATTATATGCCATAGGAACACAACCCGATACAATACCGGTAGTAAAGATAACAGTCATAGCAATGGTATCAAATGCATCACTACGTTTTTTAGCTTGACTGTCTTTATAGGCTTGTATACCATGTGCTAAAATTGGTTCACTACACATAGAAGCTAGAGTAAGGCCTAACTGAGTATTATAATCTTGCTCACGATTGCGAGCAGAAAGATGAGTTTCATAGTGTTTTGCAATAGTATCTCCCATTCCCGCCCACAAGTAACGGCTTGGTGCTTCTACGAGAATATCAGCATCAATAAAGCAGTGCACAGGAGGATGATTTACAAAGGCTACGTCATCAAAAGTATGCTCTGCAGTGTATACAGCTGCTACTTCTGACGTTGCAGCACAAGTAGAGGCAATGGTCGGAATTGTAAAGAATGGTTTATCATCTAACTCTAGAGCTACTACTTTTACCGTATCCATGGCCTTACCGCCACCAACAGCAAACATAAAGTCCGCATCTTTTACAGAAGCCATTTGTGCAATTTCCTTACCTCGAGAGAAAGTACACTCTCCACCAAAGTGAATAATATCTAGCACTTTAATCCCTGCTTTATCAAGCACTGGACGAATGTGTGGCAAAGCTTTAGAAAGAGCTGTCTCACCACCAATGATAGCTACAGACTTACCATATAATTTTGTAAATTTGGGAATAGCGTCAAACACCTCATGACCGCCAAAACTATAACTAGGTAAACAATGAGTACTACGCATAAAATCTTCCTTCCTTCTTTCATTATCTATATTCTTATTATAGAAACTTCTACTCACAAAATCAATTTTATATGACAACCCTTAAGACACTAAAAAGGTTCTATACTTTCACCCAAAACGAAAGTATAGAACCATTAATGATATTATTTATTTTCGGACACAAGACCTTTATGGATAAGACCTACAACGAAGCCTAATACCGCAAAGCTCACCCAGCCCATCCCAGCAGCCTGGAATGGAATGTATTGAGTAAAGAGCTGTTCCAATGCAACAGGTGCAATACCTGCCGTTTCAAGACCAGTCATAAGAGCAGAGATCATTGTGAAAGCCATTGTCCATGCGTATACGCAACGACGACCACCGAACACATTGTGAAGAAGTGCCAACAAGATGATTACAATCGTTAACGGATACAAGAGCATCAACACTGGAATCGCTGCACTGATGATTGTTTTCAAACCGAACATGCTAAGACCAAATGCTGCTACGGAGAAGATTACTACATATAATTTATAGCTAATCTTCGGTGTCAACTTGTGGAAGTACGTACCACAAGAAGTGATAAGACCGATACTTGTAGACAAGCAAGCTAGAAGAACGATGATAGCCAAGATAATTTGACCGAATTCACCGAACAAGTAGTTAGCACTTACGGACAACACAGGAGCACCTGTATCAAACAAACCAAAACGTTCAACACTAGTAGCACCAATGTTAGCGATAAATACATAAACAATACCGAGAAGACCTACAGCAATAGCGCCTACTTCCATTACTGTTTTTGTAATAACCGCACGAGATGTAGCGCCGCTAAGACGAACAAAGTCGATTACAAGAATAGCAAATACTACGGAAGCCAACGCATCCATCGTATTATAGCCGTCCAAGAATCCTTGCAACACAGCTGTAGGTGCATCACCATAAGCTGGTTGTGGCACTGCATAGCCGCCTAGCGGAGTCATAAAGGATTTAATAATTAACAACAGAATTACAAGTAGTAATGCTGGTGTCAAAATATTACCGATACGATTAACAAGCTTTTGTGGACTAATGGATAACCACAAAGAAACACCAAAGAATAATGCCAAGAAAATTGGTTCCATATTCATGCTTAAACCTTCTGTGAAAGGTTTAATTGCAATTTCATAAGCTACAGTACCAGTACGTGGCGTCGCAAACATTGGACCGATACTCAAGTAAAGAGAAATTGTGTACAACAAGCCATAAATCGGATGAACACGGCTCGCAAGTTCTTCAACATCTTTACAGGAGGAGTACCCCATCGCTGCAACACCTAATAGTGGAAGGCCTACACCTGTTAATATGAAGCCGAGCAAAGCCCAACCTACGTTATCACCAGAATGTTGACCTAAGGCCGCTGGGAAGATCAAGTTCCCTGCCCCAAAGAATAGGGCGAATAACATCATGCCTATAGCCCAATAGGCACGGGCAGATAATTTATCATTACCATTCATAAACGTAACCCCCTTCAGGTTATATATAGAAATAATATTACTATTATAATCCTAATGAGGATATGTATGCAATAAAAATATCGTTATTATGATATGTCGGCATAGCACTATTCCCGTAAGTAAAAGGAATTAAGCACCATAATAAATACTATATAGTATTTATTATGCTGTTCTCTTTTATATACTCACCTTATATATCATTTTCATATTCTTATCTTATGCGTCAACCTTTTTAATATGAACTTGTACATCGTAGAATGTACTACCCCAACCTTCATCTGTAGGGCGGTCTGCAGTAAGCGCATTAATAGCTACATTTGGATCACTAGATTGTGATTGCCACCACACGCCAAGTGTTACTAATGTACCTCGTTGTACCTCTTCATCATAGTAAGCTTTAATTTTTACACTACCACGATTATTATAGATTTCTACTTCATCCCCATCATTAATGTTATATACCTTTGCATCTTCAGGGTTGATACGAAGTTTCATAAGCTCAGGATCATCAAACTCGAGTTCACAGAAGCTAGAATCTAAAATACGAATATCGTTCCCTATGATAAGCCAGAACGGTGCATTATCTCCATATGGCGGCAAATAACGAATTAATGGTTCCACATCATGTGGATTATATAGCTCTATTTTTCCAGATGGCGTTTTAAAATCTAATTTGTAATTTTCAGGCAATGTCATCTCTACAGGTTCACCTTGTAAGATTACATCTTGATCGACCTCAGATATACGACTAGATGTACGAACAATTTGTTCTATTAACGCCCGTTCACTAAGGTTAAAGAATTCATCTTCAAGCCCCATTCGCTTAGCTAGTTCAGAAATCACTTGCCAATTGGATCGAGATTCACCAATAGGATTGATTAATTTATAGCCAGTTCCGATGGTATAGTGCCCATAGGAGTTATATATATCATCATGTTCTACTGATGTTGTGGCGGGCAATACAATATCCGCATATTTACATGTGTCAGTAAAGAATCGTTCGTGAACAACCGTAAACAAATCATCTCTCATCAAACCTTTTCGCACCACATTTTGATCAGGTGCTGTTATGGCAGGGTTACTAGAGAACACATAGAGACTATGAACTGCTGTACCTGATGGATTTGTAAGCATTTCGCCAAGTTTAATCATAGGCATCAATCGCTTGGCTGGTGCAGCAACATGAGCCTGCTGCATAACTTCTTTGCCAACAAACTTACTGCCACTAGCACTGGATAGCAAACCACCGCCTAAATATTGCCAAGCACCAACTACAGCAGGTAATGCATTAATGGCGCGACAACTCATGGCACCATTCCCATATCGAGATAATCCGCTGCCAAGACGAATGAATGGAGCCTTAGCCTTAGCGTATGCATGAGCAAACTCAGTCATACGCTCTACGGAAACGCCACAAAGTTCAGATACTTTTTCCGGTGTAAAGTCAATTAACACATCATTTACAAGCTCATCATAACCTTGTACATGTTTCTTAATAAAATCTATATCTGCTAATCCATCTCGATGAATAATATGAAGCATACCTAACGCTAAGGCGACATCACTACCAGGTTTTACGTAAATATGTTCATGAGCTTGGTTAAAGGTATAGGTTTTATGAGTATCAATAATCCAAACTCGAGCGCCATTCCGTTTTGCCACGTTTACATCATGTAAGATATGAACGTCGGTAGCAGTTGCATTAATGCCCCACAAAACAATTAAATCACTATGTTGTGCCTCTTGCGGCTTAATAGCTAATGTATCACCGTAAACTGAGCGGAAACCGGCCTGCTTAGCGGGAGAGCATATACCTCGATCCTGATCCGTCGCACCAATACGGCGGAAAAAGTAATCTGCTGCTGGGCTTTGAATAACTCCCATAGTGCCGGCATAGGAGTAGCGTAAAATACTTTCACTACCATAAGTACTAATGGTGTCTTTAAAATTATTAACAATGATATCTAATGCCTCATCCCAGCTGATACGCACATATTGATCTTCTCCAATACCTTTCTTGCCAACCCGTTTCATTGGGTACTGTAAACGCAACGGAGAATGAACCACTCGTTCATAATGCGCCATCTTAGGGCATAATGTGCCTCTTGTAAAAGCATGATCTCTATTACCACGAACAGATACCACTCTATTGTTATCTACCGATACGATTAAACCACATGCATCTGGACAGTCATATGGACATACTGATTTGTATTCTTTCAAAATAAGCACCTCGCTTATAAATTATATAAACTATAGGATGTATATTTATATTATATTACAGCATCCTTTGTATAAGTGTAACCTTTAATACATTTTCTAACTTTGTAAAGATTAAGAATACTGCATATATTGCATAACAATACATTCAGTTATCACAATACGTTAATATACTCATCAATATTTTTTATATATAATACTGAATATTTCAAGTTTTATCGATATTTATCCATTCTCATTCTTACTCAAAGCCTAAACAGATATACTAATAAGCTCTATAAAAATACTGCAAATCTATAAAAAAATTATGCAATCATAACTAAAAGTCATAACCATATAGTTTTAGGTATAATCAGTTGTTTCAGTAACTGCCCTAGGAATATGTGACAAACATCACCGGTACGTATGCGTATTTAGTAATGTGTTTCAGACTGTAAGACTATTCAATCTCACATCTTTCTGTGCTATACTGACATTGTCATTTGAGAGGATATAGAGCTCACAAGATATCATTTAAATTTCATGATATTTTAGAGTGATGTTACTATATCAGGTACATATTTTCTGAAAAGAGGTTTTAACGATGGCAGACGCAAAAAACACTGTGTTATTCCCTTATGAAACATTGAAAAAATTAAGCATGGACGCTTTCCAAAAATTCGGTTTCTCCGAAAAAGAAGCTGACATCATCCAAGACGTACTTTTGACTTCCGACTTGTTCGGTATTCAAAGCCATGGTATGCAACGTATGGTTCGTTACCACAAAGGTATCACTAATGGCTTAATCAAAATCGACGCAAAACCTGAAATCGTAAAAGAAACTCCAATTTCCGCAGTTATCGACGGTCATGACGGCATGGGTCAATTGTTGGGCCACATGGCTATGGAAATGGCTATCGAAAAAGCTAAAAAATCCGGTGTTGGTATCGTATCCGTACGTAACTCCAACCACTATGGTATCGCTGGTTACTATGCTAAAATGGCTTCCGACCAAGGCTTAATTGGTTTCTCTTGTACAAACTCCGAAGCAATCATGGTTCCTGTATATGCTCGTAAAGCTATGCTTGGTTCCAACCCTATCGCTTGGACTGTACCTGCTGATCCTGTTGACTTCTTCTTCGATTGCTCCACTACAGTAGTAACTCGTGGTAAACTTGAAATGTACAACAAAATGGGCAAAGCTACTCCAGATGGCTGGGCTGTTAATAAAGACGGCGTTCCTTCCACTGACGCAGCTGAAGTATTGGGCAACATCTCCCGTCATGAAGGCGGCGGTATCCTTCCTTTAGGTGGTGCTACAGAAGTTCTTGGCGGCCACAAAGGTTATGGTAACGGCATGATTGCTGAATTATTCTCCTCCATCTTGTCTCAAGGCGGTACTTCCAACAAATGTATGGTTGGCGGTAAATCCAACATCTGCCACGGCTTCATGGCTATCAACCCTGAATTCTTCGGTGACCCAGCTGAAATCAAAAAACACTTCTCCCAATTCTTACAAGAATTACGTGAAGCTCCTAAAGCTCAAGGTCAAGACCGTATCTACACTCATGGCGAAAAAGAACATGAATCTGTTGCTAAAGTTAAAGCTGAAGGCATCCCTGTACTTAACGGTACAATGCTTGAAGTTCAAGACCTTTGCAATGAATTAGGTTTAGACTTCAAATCCTACTTCGGCGATTATGTACCAGAAGCTCCTGCTACAATGTTCAAAGGTAACTACTAATACCTAAGACCTTACAAAGGCCCTAACGTGGACATGTAGTCAGTAAAGAAGGGGACATAAACACTGTTTATGTCCCCTCTCTTATATTTTTTTAATCTCATTAACCTCAAAACCATGAGGTTAAAAAATTTTAAGAGATATATTAATTTTTATGATAAGTTTATCTGTTATTTTATTGTAAGCTTTTATTTTAACTGAACTTTTACAACTTAATACAATAGCGATTTACTCATCAATTAAATTGATTAAGCTACATCGTCCTGTTAAGCATATATTTTTATTTTTCTTGAAAGGATGATTTTAGAAATGAGTGCTATCACCGTTCTATTAGCGCTATCTCCAATCATTTGGTTGATCGTAGCGTTATCCATCTTGAAATTACCTGCATGGCAAGCAACAAGTGTTGCTGCAATCGGTTCTTTCATCATCGCTATTACAGCATTCCAATCCGATCCATTCATTATGGTCACTGGTGCCCTTGAAGGTGCCGCTTTGGCAATCTGGCCAATCCTATTAGTTATTACAGCTGCTATCTTCGTTTATAACTTGGTAGTACATACGAAAGCAATGGAAACTATTAAAACAATGCTTTCTTCTGTAACATCTGATACTCGTGTACTTGCATTGTTACTTGCATGGGGCTTTGGTGCCTTCATGGAAGGTATGGCTGGCTTTGGTACTGCCGTTGCAATTCCAGCTGCTATGATGGTTGCAGTAGGTTTTGATCCACTAAAATCTATCATCGCATGTCTCGTTGCGAACTCCGTACCAACAACATTTGGCTCCATCGGTATTCCAACAACTACTTTGGCATCCTTAACAAACCTTGATCCAAGCCATTTAGGTACATTCATTTCCGTACAATTATTCTTACTTAACCTTATCGCACCATTCTTCGTTGTTATGATCATTGGTGGCGGTGTTAAAGCGTTAAAAGGCGTATTCCTTGTAACATTGCTTTCCGGTTTAGCATTAGCTATTCCTGAAACTATAATCAACGCAGTAATGGGTCCAGAATTATCCGTAATCTCTGCATCCATCGTTATCATGGCAGTTATCATTATCTGTGCAAAAATTATGCCTCCTAATGATCCTGAATACGCAGTTAAACAAACTGGCGAAGTTCCTAAAGTTTCCGGTGGCGAAGGCCTTGTAGCTGCAATGCCATTCATCTTGATCTTCGTATTATTGTTATTAACTTCCAAATTGTTCCCTGCAATTAATGGTCCTCTTGCTTCCATTAAAACATCTGTACCTATTTACCAAGGTCCTGGTGCAAAACCTTACACATTCGTATGGATTGCAACTCCTGGTATCATGATCTTCATCGCTGGTATTGTTGGTGGTTTCATCCAAAAAGCAAAAGCTGGTGAAATCTTCGGTACATTGGGTTCCACAGTTAAAAACTTGAAATTTACATACCTTACAATCATCACAGTTGTTATGACAGCTAAATTGATGACTTACTCTGGTATGACTGCAGATATTGCGAAAGCAATGGTTGCTGGTACAGGTTCCTTGTATCCTCTATTCGCTCCTATCGTAGGTGCGTTGGGTGCCTTCTTGACTGGTTCCGGTACAAACTCCAACGTATTGTTTGGCCCACTTCAAATCGCTGCAGCTCAAGGTTTAGATCCTACAAACTTCGAAGACCTTGGCTTCTGGTTGGCAGCAGTTAACTCCGGTGCAGCTGGTATCGGCAAAATGTTGTCTCCACAATCCATCGCGATTTCTATTGGTGCCGTAGGTCCTGCTTTGAAAGCATACCTAGAAAACCACAAAGAAATTAACGCTGAAGAAGCTCACAACTCAGAACATGAAATCGAAGCAAGCGTTATCATGAACAGCGCGTTCAAATACTTCTTGATCTTCATCATTATGCATGGTTGTATCTCCTTCTTCGGTCAACATTTCATCCATGAAATTCACCACTTCTTCTTCTAAGATTTGGTAACATAAAAAGAACAGCTCTTAATGAGCTGTTCTTTTTTATTGTTATATATTAGGATATTCCAAGTAATACAACCTTAAGGAGTTAATCCACATTGTTACACATTATAAGCTCTCAGTCTATTAGTAGACCTCTTGCTCCACTTCCCATTTTGTAAATGTGCCAGTATCTGCATCAATTTCAAAGTCGTATTCATAACCATTGTAATGAATTTCACCTTCATACTCTAAACGACCATGATCATAATCGCGATTGAACTCAGTTATATTAGTAACCGTTGCACCCGGTACACGTGCCAATGCACTTTGCACGGCCTCATCAGAACTAATAGCTTCCACTGAGGACACTACCGTAGTACTCAGGACAGCTACTACAGTCAAAATCAAGGATTTTACCATTTTTTTCATATAATTCTCTCCTACACACATAAACCAAATTGATACTTTTAGATATAAATAATATAACTTATTGTAATCGATGAGAGAAAAGATAGCAAATCATAATTCTTATTAAGAAAAATCTATAGAAATTATCTACTAATCATGTTACAATACATCGTATCAAATAGAAAAAATTAAATGCAGTCTGCGAAGTGCGATTCGCAGGCTTTTATTTTTCCCATTTTAAGATAGGAGGATTATATGAATCAAGAAAATTCTGCTAAGGTTTCCTTTATCTTGGTAGTATTCCTTGGCATGTTAACAGCCATAACACCGCTCGCAACAGATCTTTATTTACCAGCATTGCCGATTATGCCTGGCGAATTAAATACAACCGCATCTAATATTCAAATGACCATTGGTGTTATGACCTTTGGTGTTGCATTAGGCCAATTATTTGGTGGCCCTATTAGCGATACAATGGGTCGTAAATTACCACTCATCGTAGGCAATTTACTATGTGTCATCTCTAGCATCATTTGTGCCTTTGCACCTAACATCGAAATACTTTTACTAGGTAGATTCCTACAAGGTTTAACTGGATCTGTAGGTGTTGTAATTGCCAAGGCTATCGCTCGAGACTTTGCTTCTGGTCAAGAATTGACGAAACTCTTCGCCTTACTTATGATGGTTAACGGCTTAGCTCCAGTACTTGCCCCTCTCATAGGTGGCCAATTGCTCTTATTCACTACATGGCGTGTAATCTTTGTAATTCTAGCAGTATTCTCTGCTATTCTATTAGTAGGCTCACTTCTATTCCGTGAAAGCTTACCAAAAGAAAAACGTATTACAGGCGGTGTAGGTGTAGCAGTTAAAAATTATATTACCCTCATCAAAGATAAGCCATTCTTAGGTCAAACATTAATACAATTATTTGCCTTTGGCGGATTTTTTGCTTATATATCAGGTTCATCCTTTGTATACCAAAATATTTTTAATCTTTCCGCTCAAGAATTTAGCTATCTTTTCGGTATTAACAGCTGTGGTATTGTCTTAGCTAGTGCCATTAGTAGTCGTGTTAGTAATGTTATAACAGCTAAACAATTACTAACATTCAGCCTATGGCAACTTACAATTGGTTCCTTACTATTCTTAATTGCTATGATTTTCGAATGGTCACTCATCCCTGTAACAACCATCCTATTCTTTACCGTATGTACCGTATCCCTATTCGGCTCCGCCTCATTCTCTATGGCGATGACCAACTACGGGAAAATGGCAGGCAGCGCCTCTGCCATACTAGGCTTTGCAAACATGTTTGCTGCAGGTATTGTATCACCATTAGTTGGTATAGGTGGGGATCATACGGGTATACCAATGGGGATTACAATGCTAGTATGTGCAGCGCTTTCCTTATTGTGCTTGTATGGTTTGGTAGAAAAAGAATAATTTATTTTATACGTTTCTGTAAGCCACACAATGGGGCCCAACTACAACAGAATAATATTAGTATATAAATAAGAGACCCCTTTCCTTGCTCAGTACGGCGCTACGCTTCGTAAAATCGCTTCGGAAAGGGGTCTCTTATTTATATTAACACTACCTGTAGAGGCGTCCCATTGTGGGGCTATACAGCTTAAATTAAAATCTGCTAATTCTTTTTTACAAATACACTATGCACAATAAAGGAAAGCACCTGTCCAACTGATTGTAGGAAAAAGAACACAGCCCTCTCTCCTCTTTTTCAGTTAGATGTATTGCGATTTTTTTGTGAATAATGAGATAAAAACCAATGGAGCTATTAGATATACAGTAGATGGATCATTTACATTTTATAATGGGACATCTTCATAATTTGCATATATAGAAAAGAATACAGCCCTCTCTGCAGCGATTTTACGAAGCGTAGCGCCGTACTGAACCAAGAGAGGGCTGTATTTTTTCTATACTAGTAATATATAGTTGTATTCGGGCCCCATTATGAAATGTAAAGCACTTCATCGCTTATTCCATAATATCCATCCTAACACTTCCCCACTGCACTAGTTATATTTTCAATGGGACATCTTCATAATGAGTGTATATAGAAAAGAACACAGCCCTCTCTGCAGCGATTTTACGGAACGTAGTGACGTACTGAGCCAAGAGAGGGCTGTGTTTTTTCTATACTAGTGTTATGTAGTTGTCATAGGGCCCCATTGAAAATATAACGGAGCACCCTTTTATTCAAACATTGTCGATAGTAATAGTTTTAGTCGGTTTGCTTGGTTTACTGCACTGGAGCCTGGATCGTAGTCGATGGCAGCAATGCGCACGTCTGGGTAGGCAGCGGATAGTGTTTTTACCATGCCTTTACCTGTTACGTGGTTTGGTAAGCAACCGAATGGTTGCAAGCATACGATTTGTTTGGCCCCTTTTTCAATGAGGTCGATCATATCGCCTGTTAGGAACCAGCCTTCACCGCATTGATTACCAAGACCGATGAATTGAGCTGCTTCTTTTGCTACTTCTGTCATGCGTTGTAGAGGATCAAAGTTTTTAGACGCCGCTACGGCTTTAGCATATGGCAAGCGGTAAAGTTCAAGGGCTTCACGTGCTAGTGTACCGAAGAAACCAGATAACCATGTACCATCAAGGTGTTTTGCACGGTATGTGCTATCCATTGCGCAGTACAAGAAGAAGTCTAATAAACCAGATGTAACGACTTCGCCCCCTTCTTTTTCAATGAGTTCATTGATATGGTTGTTAGCACTTGGGTGGAATTTAACGTAAATTTCCCCTACGACGCCAACGCGAGGTTTTTGTACATCTTTATTGACCGGCAAGTTATCAAAGTCATGAATGATTTCTTTGATGTACTTATTATACTGACGAAGGCTGGCAGATGTAATGTTTTCACGTAATTTTTTAATCCAGTAATCACATAATGCATCTGTAGAGCCTGGGTTAGTTTCGTAAGGACGTGTAGCCAATACGCATTGCATGAGGGCATCACCGTAGACAACGGCTTGAATCATGCGATGCAAGAAACCTTTTGTCAATTTGAAGCCTGGTTGACGTTCCATATCGCTTGCATTAAGAGATAGAATTGGCACTTGTTTCATACCAGCGTCAATCAATGCTTTACGCAAATAGCCAATATAGTTTGTAGCACGGCAACCACCACCTGTTTGAGAGATGATAACAGCTGTTTTATCGATATCATATTTGCCAGATAATAGTGCAGACATGAGCTGACCAACAACGATAATCGCTGGGTAACATGCATCATTATTGATATATTTCAAGCCCACTTCAATATCGTCACGCGTTGGTGCTGGCAACATTTCAAAGTTATAGCCTTCATTTTTGAGGACTGGATCCAAGAGGCTAAAATGCAATGGTGACATTTGTGGCACCAAGATTTTATAGGTCTTACGCATTTCCTCTGTGAATACAACGCGATTATAATCGTAGGTTGGCAATTGTTCTTCCACCACTTCTGGTGCCTCTGGGTTGTGATGACGACGCAAGCTACGTTCCATTACAGATTGCAATGAACGCAAACGAATCGTTACAGCCCCAAGGTTTGTACCTTCGTCAATTTTGAGTAAGGTATGAATTTTATGGTTTGCTGAAAGTATATCTTTTACTTGATCCGCTACGATAGAGTCGAGGCCACAACCGAAGGAGTTGAGCTCAACAATTTGGAAGCCTTCTGTTCTACTTACGAATTCAGCAGCGCGATATAAACGGCTATGATAGGACCATTGGTCTACAACACGTAAATGCTTAATTTCATTGCCTAGTGGAGCAACGCCATCTTCTGTAAGAACAGCCATACCAAGGGATGTAATAAGCTCTGGAATACCGTGGTTAATACCGGAGTCCAAATGGTATGGACGACCAGCCAATACGATAGTAGGAATTTGTTCTGCTACGAGGCGAGATACTGTTTTCTTTGTCGTTTCACGGTAAGAGGCCTTACAATTTTCTTGTTCTTCCCAAGCTTTTTCTACGGCATTAGCAATATCTTTCTTCTTGAGATTCAAGAAGTCCAATGCTTTCACAAGAGCAGGAATAAGAGATTTCTTATCAGCTAATGGCAAGAATGGTGCGTGGAATGGAGTATCCCCCAGAACCTCTTGCATGTTATTTTTAATAAGTTCCGGATAGGAAATAACCATTGGACAATGGTAATTATTGTCGCGGCTAAATTCCTTAGGGCCATGTTGAATACAAGGGTACCAAACAAAGTCTACTTGTGCATTCGCAAGATCACGAATATGACCATGTACCGCTTTTGCTGGGTAGCAAGCTGTATCGGATGGAATCGTATCAATAGCCTTGTTGTATTGTTCCTTTGTAGTGTAATCGGAAAGGATTACTTCATAGCCAAGTGTATTAAAGAATGTAAACCAGAATGGGAAATCCTCATACATGTTGAGGACGCGAGGAATACCTACGCGCATTTTACCTTCGAACTCTGGAATATTTTTCTTCAAATAATAGTCGAAGTAACGACGCAATTTAACGTCTACTAAGTTAGGAACGGCTTTGCGTTCCTCTTGAATCATACCGCCCGCACCGCGATCACAACGGTTACCCGTTACGTAGGTACGACCATCAGAGAAAGCATTGATGGTAAGCATACAGTTATTGGAGCAAAGTCCACAATTGCGCATTGTCGTAGATACTTGTAAGGAGTTAAGACCATTACTATCGAGCAAAGTACTTTTTTCCTTTTGTAACTCTTCTGCCGTTTCAGCTGCAAGAAGGGCCATACCATAAGCACCCATCAAGCCAGATACGTCAGGACGAATTACTTCTACGCCCATCAATTTCTCGAAGGCACGCAATACGGATTCATTGTAGAATGTACCGCCTTGTACAACGATATGATCACCCAATTCTTTAGGGTCTTTCACCTTAAGAACCTTATAAAGGGCATTTTTAATAACAGAGTAAGCAAGACCTGCCGCGATATCTTGTACCGTAGCACCTTCTTTTTGAGCCTGCTTAACCTTAGAGTTCATAAATACAGTACAACGAGAACCCAAGTCGATTGGCAAGGATGCCAATAAACCTTCCTTCGCGAATTGATCGATTGGAATGCGTAGACCGGATGCGAATGTATCGATGAAGGAGCCACAACCAGAGGAGCACGCTTCATTCAATACGATATCCTCAATATAGCCATCACGAACCTTACAGCATTTCATATCTTGACCGCCGATGTCCAAGATAAAGGATACATCAGGGCAGAAGTAACGAGCTGCACGATAGTGAGCCATTGTTTCTACTTCGCCAATATCGATGCCAAGGGCGCGTTTAAGGAATGCCTCGCCGTAACCAGTTACACCAGAATGCGCAATATACGCGCCTTTTGGTAACAGTTCATAAATCTTCTCGATTATTTCACGAGATTTTTCTAATGGTTTACCATGGTTAGGACCATAGTGAGAGAATATGATTTCCTTATTACTATTGATGAGAACTACTTTAAGAGTGGTAGAACCAGCATCAATACCAAGGTAACAAGGACCTTGCGCATCTTTAATATTCGCTTTTGGCGTTACTGCCTTAGCGTGACGAGCGCGGAATTCTTCTAATTCTTGTTCATTTTTAAATAGAGGTTCTACACGATCTGTAGCCTCCATAGGAATACCGATGAGGGCACCAATTTCCTTTGTTAATTGACCAACCGTAATCTCACGACAGTCTTCTTTCATCAAAGCCGCCCCTAAAGCGATGAATAATTCACCATTTTCAGGGATAATGCGATGCGCTTCATCTAGTTCTAAGGTGTCGCAGAAACATTGACGAAGTTCGGACAAGAATGTCAACGGACCGCCAAGGAATGCTACATTACCTTCGATTTTATGACCGCATGCAAGGCCCGCAATTGTTTGGTTTACAATCGCTTGGAATACGGATTTTGCAATATTTTCATGAGATGCGCCTTGGTTTAACAAAGCTTGTACGTCTGTTTTAGCAAATACGCCACAGCGTGCTGCAATCGGATAAATCGTATCAGCATTCATGGCCAATTGGTTAAGACCCGATGCATCAGTTTGCAATAAAGTCGCCATTTGGTCGATGAAAGCACCTGTACCACCTGCACAAGAACCATTCATACGGTGTTCTGCCGTTTGACCTAAATAGGTTACCTTCGCATCTTCACCACCAAGTTCGATGATAACATCAGTTTCTGGATACAACGCTTTTACAGCACGTGTTTCAGCAATAACCTCTTGCACGAATGGAATGCGTACCTTTTTAGCCATCGCCATACCACCAGAACCGGTAATACATACATGAACTTGATCATTTTCATGGCCCACTTGAGCCTCTTGGAGCAAGGTATATACGGTGTCCAAAATGTTTGCATAATGGCGTATGTACTTTTTATACAAATAATTATCGTGTTCGTCTAATAGTACAACTTTAACCGTTGTAGAGCCCACGTCAATACCCATGCGTAGCATGTGTTGCATAAATACCTCTCTTTTCAAAAAACCGTATGACCACACAAGATCATACTCATATTGTGAAAGTAGTACATTTACTATGAATCTCACATAAAATATACTAACCGTCTAGTAAAACTTAGACGAGGATAGGCTTTCACAAAAACATCTAATTTTTTAAATATCCTATACATATTATACAACAAATGTAGATAAAATCTATGTTTTTCTATATTCCAATGAGTTATATGGAATATGACTAAACTTGAATAATACCTCTACATTGAGATAGGATGTAAAAGTTATTATATCATTCTAAGATGAAAAAAAGTGTATCTAATAGCACATAGGTTCAGTAATAAATAGATATCCAGTTGGTATCTGAATAACTCAGATAAATTCGGCAAAATAAGCAATATTTTTATATCCATCACCAAAGAGTAATCATATACATATACAAACAAAAAGAGACCTCAATGAAATCATTAAAGTCTCTTTTTCGGTCTTATATTTTCTGGTTTTAGTATTCAATCTATATAGTACTCAATCTATATATATTACAATACTTTTTTATATAAACCAATAAGATCATCATGGTTAGCTGGATATGGATTAAATCTGTAACACATATCCTCTAATGCTCTATCTGCCATAAGGTCAAGCTTAGTTTCCGATACAGCTTTATCTACACCAAAGGCTGTCAGATTCATTGGACAGTCTAATGTATGTTGCAATGTAACGATAGCTTCTATAAGAGCAGCTAATTTATCCACCTCTGATGCATTATGACTTGCAAAGCCTAATTTAGCAGATAAATGAGCATATTTTTTAGCTACCGCCGGATTGTGGGAGCAATTAAATCCAATTACATACGGCAAGAGCATACTATTTGCTAAACCATGAGGCACATGGAATTGGCCTCCCAATTGATGTGCCATAGCATGAACGATACCTACGCCAGCCTTGTTAAAGGAAAGCCCTGCAAGGCATGATGCTTCGTGCATAGACATGCGGTCTTGCTCTGTTGCTGTTGGCTTATGACATTTTGGCAAATATTCAAAGACAAGCTCAATCGCCTGTTGAGCCAATGCATCGGTAAAGTTATTAGCAGCAGTCGCTACATAGGCTTCTAGCGCATGAACGAGTACATCCATACCACTAAAAGCAGTAACACTTGGTGGAGATGTTTTTACAAACAATGGCGTTAATAAAGCTTCATCAGGTAATACCGCTTCATCCACAAGAGGATACTTAATTTGTGTTTCGCTATCAGTAAGAACAGCAAAAGAGGTCACTTCAGATCCTGTGCCGCTAGTCGTAGGCACAGCAATAAAGGATTTGATATCCATATGCTTTAATTTACGACCAAAATAAGCTATACCTTTGCTCATATCGATGCAGGATCCCCCACCAATGGCAATGATAACGGTCGGTTTGATACCTTCCATAAATTCAATGCCCTTTACTACATGCGTTATGGGCGGATCAGGCACCACATCAGTGTAGATAGTTACTTTATTTTTACTGTCCATTAAGCCAATCACATACGTAAGGCTGGGAGAATCTTTTAAAAATGGATCACATATGATAAGGATGGATTCATTATTAAATTCTGTAAGACGATTCAACGAATCTGGTCCTGCATAAATTTGAGTTGGAAAAGTCCATTTATTCATATGCTCACCACCTATCGAATGTTAAATCCTGTTGTTAAACAACATCTACGACGTCGTGCAAAGCAGCGAGCCGATGTAGTCGATTCCCCAGTAGGTGTAGCAATCGTAAAGGTTGTTGTACCTTCTCCACTAAAACCAAGGCCAGCATAAGATGGACCATTTTTAACAAAAATAGATGTTTTCATTTTACGGGCCATCCGATTGAGGCGTTCCATATTTAAGGAATGCATTGTTGCCGTATGATGTAAGCCCGCTTCTAACATCAAGCATACATCGAGACCTTCATCAAAGCTATCTACCGTTACAACCGGTAGAATAGGCATTAACATTTCAATCACTGCAAATGGATGGTCTTTTGGTGTACGCATGATGATCAATCGTGGATCACCGTTGTACGGAATATGTGCTGCATCAAGAATGACGCTTGCATTCTTACCGACGAACTTTTTGTTTGGTGTCCCATTTGGTAATACAGTTAAATCCACTAAGCGTTGAATATCTTGTTGATTTTCAATGAGGACGCATCCTGCTTTCACCATTTCTTGAACTAGCTGTGGCTCAATTTGGCGCATAGCAACGACGCTCTTTTCAGCGATACATAGAATATTATTATCAAGGCTAGCACCGAGGACGATATCTTGAGCTGCCTTTTTAATATCTGCTGTTTCGTCTACAAAGGCTGGTGGATTACCAGCACCGGCACCGATAACCTTTTTACCACTTTGAAGCGCTTGTTTTACAACCCCAGGGCCACCAGTAACAACTAATAGACTCACATCGGGGTGCAACATCATCTCTTGAGCGGACTCAATAGATGGCTCACGAAGTGTTACGATAAGGTTTTCAATGCCAATCGATTTAGCGATAATTTGATTAAGTTCACTAACAAGCAATCGACTAAGATGCTTAGCACCAGGATGAACACTAAAGAATACGGCATTTCCTGCTGCTAACATGCCGATAGTATTACATATTAATGTTTCCGCTGGATTTGTACTTGGTGTAATAGCACCGATGACACCGTAAGCAGATAATTCGTATAATGTCATGCCATTATCACCAGTTTCACACTCTGTAACGAGATCTTCTACGCCCGGTGTTTTATCAAGTGTAAGGTTTAATTTCAGTACTTTATCTGCAACGCGCCCCATCCCCGTTTCGTCAACGGTTTTTTGAGCCAACTCTTGCACTCGTGGACGCATAGCAGCACGGATGTCTGCTATTACCTTTTCACGGGTTGCCAATGTACAATCTTCAAAGCGTGCTTGCGCTGCTTTTGCAGCTTGAATTGCTTCATCAACCGTATCAAACACACCTGGCTCAACTTGACCTCTAGGCGCTTGTTTAATAGGTTGTGATGAGGCCATTTCTTGCTTTTGCCCCTGTAATATATCTATAACCATGGAGCGGATCATTTCTTTCAACTGTGTATTGTTTTCCATCATGAACCTCCATATAGGTTGCATTGCTGATGCAATGACCATGTCAACTAACGGTGTACACAATCAAAGATACATTCATGATGTGACACAATAACTAGGTTTAACTCTGGCACCAGCTATTTCCTATACAATTATTTTTCAAAACTATCAATAATACCCACAATAGCACAATCTACTGCGGTGCCTCTATCATCTTCGAAAATATGCCGTGCCGATGAGCCTCGAGTTAGAAGCACATATTCACCTTCACCAGCACATACTGTATCGACGGCGATTTCTATGCGCCCCGTCAACTCTTGTTCTCCGTCGAGAATGTCCACCATCATCAGTTTCATTCCCTTTAGAGATTCATGCTTTTGAGTAGATACGATACTACCCACAACTTTACCGACTTGCATACTTCTCGTTCCCTTCAATTATTGTGATACCTAAGCGCTCGATTTCATCTCGAGCAGCCATGGTGAACCGTTGTCCCCTATATATGACGATAATAGACTGACTTTCACAAGATCTAACAAAAGAGGCCGTTATCCAAGCTTGATGACTAGCATATATAGGACGACCAAATTTATCTAAAAATTTGATAGGCCAATCTAGAATGACTGATGGATTCATCAACGAGGTTACAGGAACTGCTAGGCGTATTGTCACCTCACAGTCATAGGCTAATGCACGATGCAAATAAGTAACCCAAGGCACCAATGTATCGCCCATTAACTCTCGTATATGACCATAATCTATACCACTGAAAGAAATGAGTTGATTCTGCAACAATATATGTTCATCATAGCTATTGCACTCTGTGACCATAAACGTAGCAGTGGATGTCATACGCTTTTCTAGGCGTTCTAGCACCAGTTTAACTAATGCATCCATATTAATGCTCACTTCCCATGGCAATCCCTAAGGGCGTTACAAATTCTGGATATAATGGCTTATCTACGGGCAATCCTATATATTGACTGAAAGTTTTTGTGAATTCCTCAAAATTAGAAGCACCACCTACAACAACAATAGGAGTCCCCTTTTCATAGCCACCCTCTTGCAACGCACGCTTAGAAATAGCTGCCATTTTTTCAACAACAGGCCGTATGGTTGCATATACATCGCGTTTATTTGCTTCATTGCGCTTATAAGCCTCCGCTTCAGGGATGGAAATCCCATAGGCCCCGCTAATTACGAGGTTCATATGGGTACCTCCTGTAGGCTCATCTACGGTATATACAACTTGGCCATCTTTTAAAATGCTTATGCCCGTAGTACCACCACCGACGTCAATAACAGCTCCATCGGTGATGCCTAGCACATTAGCAGCAGCGGTAGGCTCGTCTAAAATACAGGTTACTTCAAAACCGGCACTTTCAAGAACATGACCTACTACATCTTTATTCTTGCCTATCGTTCCAGGTGGAATAGCTGCTGCAGCATATACAAGTTCTGTGCCTAAGGCTGCTTCCGCCTGAGCCTTTAGCGCTCGCGTAATCGTAACAGCTCCCACATAGTCAACTACAAGGCCATCTCGAATAGATTCGTTGTATTCAAAGGCACCATATATAGGTTTACCTTTATCGTTTACTACGGATAGGACAATAGATGATGTACCAAGGTCAATGCCTACGCGCAAATTCTTTTGATTATGAGAGCTCACTTGTTTAGACTCTACAAGATCAGAGAACTCTTGCAAGGTATTATTTGCCTTTTTCAAACCTTTCATCATATCACCTACTTTACTGTACAATTCTCGCCATTACTGTACCTTGTACATTGGCAGCATTTGCCTCATCTGTATCAATATGGAGTTCTAGAATAAATCCCGGTACGGCTCGAACGATGACATCACCAAATACAGTGGTACGTTCTGGCGTTTGAAGTTCAACATTTACGCTGTCGCCATCGTTTACATTAAGCCGTTTTGCATCATCAGGCGACATATGAATATGTCGTTTTGCAACGATGCAAATAGGTTTTGTAATTTCCCCATTTTCAGTACATAGAGTAATCTCTACGGCTGTTTCTAAATGACCAGATAGTACAATAGGAGGTTTTATACCCAATGTACGTGCATCGGTCAAAGATACCTCCACTTGTGACTGTTTTCTAAGAGGACCTAAAACACGGACATTTTGAATGACCCCTTTAGGCCCCACTAAAGTAACTGTTTGTTCTGAAGCAAACTCTCCAGTTTGTTTTAAGTCACTTTTTTTAGTAATAGCCTGATTAGGGAATAATATATCCCAGTCCTCCTGACATAGATGAACATGTCTATTGCTCACACCTACGGGAATGGACGATTCGAACATGGCTTCGATCACTTCTCGTACAATAGTACGAATCTGTTCCCGATCCATAAGCTATTATCCTTTCTTAGGTAAAATTAATTCTACATCGCTATGAGGGCGTGGAATTACATGAGTAGATACTACTTCTCCTACTTTTTGTGCTGCAGCACAACCTGCATCAACAGCCGCTTTTACAGCACCTACATCACCACGAACCATTACAGTTACAAGACCGGAACCGATTTTTTCAGTGCCTTCTAATGTAACGTTAGCTGCTTTTACCATTGCGTCAGCCGCTTCAATTGCGCCTACTAAACCTTTTGTTTCTACCATGCCCAATGCGTTATTCATGATAATCTCCTTTATTGCTTACTACTTTATTTCTTTTTAGGGTTTTTCTTTGGTGTTGGTTTCTTTGTACCTGTTGATTTAGAACTTTTTGGTTCTATGATCGTAGATACGATTTCATCTAACGCCGCAACAACCTTTTCATCTAATTTGGGTTTCTCTGTTTTAGAAGTTGTAACTTCAGCTTTGACTGGTTCGATTTCTATAATTTCCTCAGTTTCTTGAACACTAGCACTCGCCTTAGTTAACTGTGTATCATCAGATACCTTAGCAGGCTTATCTGTAAAGTCATCATTAAAGGATTCTACTAAGCCTTCTGCAGGCCGTGGAATTACCTTATGAGCTACATACAGGTTCATTCCTTTTGTAAGAGCTACACCAGTCTGAACAGCCGCTTCCACAGCTGCTACATCACCGGCAACCTTTACTGTCATCCAGCCAAGGCCTCTCGCCTTTTCTATGCCTATCAACCGTACATTTGCAGCTTTAACCATTGCATCTGATGCGGTGATAGCCCCCAGTAAACCAGCTACTTCTAGTAACCCTAGTGAATCTTTCACTATGCCACCTCCCGACGTCTATTTCTGTTGATGATTCGCAACAGGATTCATGCATTCCTATAACGTTAGCTACGTTGCATATCTACTAACATTTGACGAATCAAATCTTTTAATTCTGGTTCTTGAGATTCTGTTTTAGGTTCTTCTTTCGGTGTCGCCTGAACAGGCTCATCCTTGAGCATACCTACTTCATCTATTATGTCCATAATGATAGCCCGTAACATTTGTTCATTTAGTTCTGCCATTATGAATCCTCCTATTCACATTGTGAAAGTATCATCTATTGCGACGTGATAATGATATGTAATGAATATTTGACTCTTTGAAATAATATTCATTAAATAATGTAAGCATTACCTTTGTTTTTAGGTCTTTCTCCCATAGTTTCTAGTAACGCTAACCCCACATCACGTGCTGCTTTTACAGCTTGTTTAACAGCGCCAGAGTCACCAGAAATTAGTAAAACAACTTCATTTGACATATCTGAGCTCGATGGAGACTGATAATCTACTACATCTACATTAGCTGATTTAACTGCTGTATCTGCCATAACTACACCTATTGCTGCTGGGGCACCTACTAATAACCCAAAGGCTTTACCTTCTGGTGTCCCAAAAGCAGTGACTAAGGCTTCTCCTGCACGCGCTGTATATTGCACCTCCACATGGCCTGCGTCATTCATATATACTTCGCCAAAGGTGCGTTCTAATTCACGTAATGCTACTTCCACAGAACGTCTTACATCGGATACGTCATCGCCACCAAATATGATAAGGGAACCAGAACCAGCGCCACCTTTCATATCACGGGCCAGTTCAATGCTAACAATCTCTGTATTCGTTGCTTTTACAGCTTCATCAGCGGCCATAATTTGCGGCCCTGCACCTGTACGTGAACCTAAGATACCGATGGATCGATATGACTTAGTGAGCTTCATAGCTTCCAATACTTGACTGTCTACATTGGCAATTACGAGACCAATTGTATCGCCTGTTGTAGTGCTACCTACGTGTTCAGTAATCATAGAAGTTTGTAGTTGACTTACAGCAGGTGAACTTACAGGTGCCGAAGCACATGATGCATTACTAGTCGCGCCTGAAGTTGTGCTTAAATCAGCACTATCGATACGCATCAATACGCGCTTTAAAATCTCATCTACCATACTTTTAGTATCGGCCATAATTATTCACCCTTTGTTGGTAAAATACCTTCTACATCTTTATGTGGTCTTGGAATTACATGAGTAGAGATAACAACACCTACCCGTTCTGCAGCAGCTGCACCTGCGTCTACAGCAGCTTTTACAGCACCTACATCACCACGAACCATAACAGTAACGAGACCAGAGCCAATTTTTTCATTGCCTACGAGTTCCACATTAGCTGCTTTAAGCATTGCATCAGCTGCTTCAATAGCGCCTACTAGGCCCTTAGTTTCCACCATACCTAATGCTTCTTGTGTCATCTGTTTTCTCTCCTTTTACAAAACATAGAATAAAGATTACAAATTTATTTTTCTAATAGTTCCACCATAGTGCCTATATTCATAAAGGCAAAGTGTGCTGTTTTAAGTAGTTGTACCATTAATACTGCACCAGTTCCTTCACCTAATGCCATTTGCCCATGGATTGGAACTTCATCAAGACGAATATTTGCATAAGCCAATGCTGCGGCCATCCCTACCTCGCGAGAATAATGAGATGGAATACCGTATAATGGAGCGTCTCCATTCATTTGAGTAGCACAAGCCATGGCAACTGCTGTAATATATCCATCGATTACAAATGGGATATGTAAGTCTGTACAAGCTACCATAGCACCTGTAATAGCGGCTATATCAAAGCCTCCTACGCGGCTAATTACCTCTTTAGGACTATTTAAGTGTCCCTTATGATGAGATAGTGCAGTACGTACAAACTCTCGTTTTTGATTCATGTACGCCTCTTCATCAGGGCCAGACCCAGGACCTACAGTTATCCGTGGGTCTAGTTTTGTAAGGCCACTCAGGACAGCTGCTGAAGTTGTGGTATTACCAACACCCATTTCGCCAAAGGAAAATAGATTGATACCCGATTCTGCATAGTAAACAACTCGGTTATATCCAGCTTGGTATGCTAGGTCAAACTCTTCAGCACTCATAGCGGCACCATCTAATATATTCTTTGTGCCTTGAGCTACCTTTCGATTTATCCCAATACCTTGTGGGCACGCAATGCCTACATCTACCACTTCATAAGGAATATGGTTAAAGATACAGTAATTAGCAACTGCACTTTTACCATCAATCATATTCTGAGACTGTTTACGAGTAATCTCATAGTTATAACCGATTAGACCATCTACGGAAATACCATTATCTGCAGAAAAGATAATATGCTGAGCCTGAATCTCAGGTTTCATATCTTGCCAAGCGAGACACATTTTTTTGAAATATCGTTCCCATAGACCCAAGCTTTTTGGAATGATCGCCTTATTTAAAATAAATTGATTAAGTTGTTCTTCAAACACTTTGTCCATGGAAAAACCTTCTTTCAACTAACCGTATATGTAGTTACATAATTGTTTTAACGACTCTTCGTCGTGAACTGATATTTCAAAAATATTAGTGGCTCCCGCTAGTTTAAGATTGCGCCGAGGCGCCTCAACATCTTTACCCGTGTCCACCTTTGATACAACCCCTATAACCTCGCGATTTAAGGAGTTTCCAAAGTTTGGTGGGAATATGGTTGTTTCATCACCTGCAGGAATCATGAAAATCACTACGTCCGCATCATAGGCGTGCAAGATAATGCCTCGATAGTAATTAGGATTCTCCATATATTCTCCAGGGGTATCGATGAAGTTTCCCACTCTCGTTATGGCTTGTGTCTTATGATACGTAGCCGAGCCATGAGTAATCGTATCTGCTAATGTAGTCTTACCACAACCGCTACGACCTACTAGAAGGATACGTTTTTCTTTCTTTTCGGTGCTCATAATTACCCTTTCATTAGGATCTTGTTAAATCCGTTGGAAAGAATCCTAATATGCGTTGCAGACCTTCAATTACGCTGCGCAAAGCAGATTCAACAGCAGATACATCACCAGTTATGAGAAGTGCCCCCGAAAATCTATCGATGAAACCGATTTCGATATCACCAGATTTACTTGCAATATCGGCTGCAATAATGGTCCCTTCGCCAGGTGTTATGGTAAGAATTCCAATAGCATTGCGTCCTTTTTCCTCAAGCCCCATTTTTCTAAATAGATCTGGCTTAGGATTGGCAATAACATGAGCTATCGTAACCTGCTTTCCGGGTACAAACTCTTGAATGATGCGCTGTTTTGCATCAATTACCTCTTGAAAGGCCATATAATCTCCTCCTAATGTAATATGTATTCTTTAAACTATACTGACATGTTATAGTTTGTCGTTGTTTTATATACTCTAGCTATAGTTAAGGTGCCACTAATTGGAAGAACAACACAGCTAAACCTGCCCCAATCAATGGTCCAATAAATGGTACCCATGCATATTGCCAATTCGCAGTTCCCTTATTAGGAATTGGTAATAAGAAGTATGCTAACCGTGGACCAAAGTCACGGGCTGGATTTAATGCATATCCAGTAGTTGCACCAAAGGACATACCAATGGATGCTACCAAAATACCGATGACCATAGGTGCTAAACCATCGGCCATTTTTCCTAAGCAGAGAATCGCTAGCATAAACATAAATGTTGCTATAATCTCAGATATCAAATTGAAAGGTTTATTATCGATTGCTGGACCTGTTGCAAAAATCCCTACACAGTTTCCTTCGTCAGGACCGGTTACTTTAAAGTGTGGATAATAGAACAATGCAGCAATGGCAGCACCTGTAAAACCACCTGCAATTTGAGCTATGGACATTGGAATGACTTGATCCCAAGGGAATATACCTGCTACAGCAAGAGCAAAGGTAACGGCAGGATTCAAATGCCCCGGGCCACCAAGTGTAATCCCTACATATACACCAAAGGCTACGGCAAATGCCCATCCGAAGATAATGTGTAGCCAGTTAGTGCCAAAAATACTAACAATGGTTTTCTTTAACAAGATAGATGCATTGGTAGTATTACCAAATGCAATTAAAACGGCAGTACCAACAAACTCACTAATATACATTTGCGTTACGTCCATTGTTTTCACCTCATTGAGTTAACAGAGATTGTAATGCATGAGATGCAATGTCCATATCCTGTGCCACGGTACCACCGCTAATGCCGAGTCCACCAATCATTTTTCCATTAATCATGATTGGATATCCGCCACCAAAAGTGCAAATTTTACGGTTTACCATGGATTCTATGTTGAATAGATCGCCATCAGGCTGTGCGCTTGGATGTATTTCATGAGTTGCTGATTTAAGCGCTACTGCGGTGTACGCCTTTGCCTGTGCGATGTCGTTACTGATGAGCAATGCATCTGACATACGTTGGAAATACATTAATATACCGTTTGCATCTACTATAGATACAACGATAGGTACGCCTATGGACTGAGCGTAATCCAATGCCGCTTGTGAAAGCTTCGTCATAATATGCTCTAACTCTGTTCCAGTTGACATATCAATAACTCCACTTTCAGCAGTATGCTCTATATTACTTACGCATTGATTGCTTTCTGTCAGTATTTCCTCACGACTAGTTGCTACACGTTCTGAAACGCGTTCTACAATTGTTTCCACAAATTGTATATAGTCTTCCATGCGAGCCATGATATATAGAGCATCAGATAGTCGATTAATAAATTTACGAACCTCATCGCGAATAGGTTCTACAGAACCTAAACTTATAAGCAATCGTTCACCACGACGACAAATAGTACGCGCCACGTGTAGCTCTGCAGCAGATAGATAATTTCCGCTTAATATAAAGCTATGTTGCTGTGGCAATCGATTAGTATAGTCATCGATCATGTATTCCAATTCGCTTATATCTTGTTGTGAAATTAGATTACTACTTTCACTTAGATTTTCCACATGAGGCGTTGCTACCTCCGCACATAAGCGGAATAGCTGATGTTGTAATGTGTGAAGCACATGTTTATTGTCTGGTGAGACGACTAATTTCTCACATACACTAACCTGTGCATTTAATTCATCAAAGGTTCCATATGTGTCCACACGAAGTGAATTTTTAGGTACTCTAGTGCCATCAAATAAGGCCGTTGTACCTGCATCACCGGTTTTCGTATAAATAGCCATATGCACCACCTCTAAAGTTAGTTAGATTTAAAAAGCTACTTCCAATCGTTCATCGGAAACGAAAGGATTACCTTTTACAAGGCGGGCTGCATTGACACCTAAGGTGCGTAAGCTATCTGGATATTGAGCATAACCCGTAAGTCGATAAATAAATTGATGCATTGGTATGTTTTTATAGGTCAACACAATCGCCTCATCATCAACGCCTATCCCAACAGATAAAGCGGAATTACGAGATGCTAGGTCAGCCAATGTCATATGCGTACCACTATGGGACTCAATGACAACAGGTAGACCTTCCTCTTCAATTCCATATAGAACGGGTTTTAGTATATCCTCACTGATATGCTCTGTAGCATACAGCAATATGGTTGGCTTACTGACGATACTTTGATCCATCATAGGCCTCCCTTCTGTGCATAGGATAATACCAATCCTGTTGCTACCGCATTTCTTGCCCCTTCAACGCCTCGAATATTACCTCGCCCCGCTACTAATGCATATTGTGAAAGTGCATCAGTTACGAGTTGAGGAATTTCAAAGTCTAATGCAGAACCACCTACGATAACTACGAATGGTATATCTCGCACATTATGAGTAGGACTAACAGATGCCAAAGCGCGGAGTGAGTTTGTGACAAATACCCGTTTCTTTGCAGTTTGACGAACACGCTTAATCTTTTCTAGAGGGATATCTCGCTCTACAGGAACGAGCCCATCTGGCGTTACGATAACAACGCGTCCAAACAATGCTGCCGAAAGTGGTTCATTAAAGAACTGCACCGTTCCATCTTCGTGACGAATGTGATATACACTGAGTACTTGAGCCAATGGATCTCGTTTGATGGCTTCTGCAATATGCATATCCTCTAAACCAAGTTCAGAATTGATGAGCATAGTTACCATATTTCCTGCTCCTGCAAGATGAATGGCTTTAATTTTTCCTTCTTGGTTAATGATGGATGCATCAGTTGAGCCTGCCCCTAGATCGAGTATGGCCATTGGTTTTGCTGTCCCCGGTGTAGTCAAAGCACCTAAGATAGCTGATTCAGCCTCTTCACCACCGATTTCAACTGGTACGCCTAACTCTTTTTCTACCTGCTTTGCAATGATTTCCATTTGTAGATGATCTGACTTAACCATGGAGGCAATGCCTACGGCTTGTTCCATAGAGAACTCACCTGCAAGGCCACCCTTTACATTGATAGGGACAGCTACATCTACGGCTAGCAAGTCTTGGATGAATACATCTTGCGGGGATTTATTCGTCAATTGAGCCATTGTAAGGCGAACCTTTTCAAGCATGCCACCTACGTTCGTACCTGCTTCACCACTGATATCATCGATAGGATGAACAGATTCGAGGGTTTCCATAATTCTCTCTGCCCCAGCAGATACATCGACGGATACAGTTCGATCATTCCCCATAACAATGATGGATCCTGCCGGTATTACCCGCTCCTTAACGTCCCCTGCCGGTGTTTTTATGACTACAGCTGAGCGATTTCCGATAAGAGCTCTAGCGATAGGTACAATATTCTTTGTTTCCTCTGGTGAAAGCTCAAATACAGTGGCAATCCCATAAGGATTCGATAATTGTGATACCACTTGCCCCGGTTCTACAACCTCTACCGCAGAAAGCATGCCCATTGGAATTTTATCGATATACGCAACCTCATCTACGATAGGAATTTTATGATCCAATCGATTGTTAACGAGTACGCCGTCATCGGCTTGAAGGATAGCAGCTCGAATATCATAACCGCGCTTACAGTACGCATTAATTAGCTGTGCTACCAATTCGAAATCGATAATCTTTGGAGCTACCACGATGTATGGCTGACCTTGTGGCTTATCAATCAGTTGCTCAATGGGAACTGTATAGCCTACGCCAAGGCCTAAACCACCTGGAGTTTTAGGATTGTGACCAATCATGGTAGATTCCGTAATTATGGTTTCTGTAATCGTTTCCATAGCCACATCACCGATAACTGGTGTAGCCTCATTAATGCGAACTAAGTCAATGTCTCGTAGTGTAAGATTAGCAGACCTAATTAGCGACTTGAGGGCATCCATGAGACCTACGATATTTTCGCGCGTCCCTTTAATACCAGTGGTACTAGCGATGGCAGAAGATAAGAACTTTACCTCTCCATTACTATGAATTTCGGCCAAGGCTGCTTCTGTTGTAGAGTTTCCGATATCGATGCCAACAATTCGTTTCATAATGACATCTCCTATAGATTAATTATCACCTTTGAGCTTTTTACGACGTTCGTAGTTTTCTGCAGCTTCTCGTACAAAGTTTGCACAAATCGGAGCCCCTAAACCATCAAGTTCGCTAGCAATATCTAATAATTCTTGTTTGGAAGAACGATATGGACGAAGTGCATTGTACATTTCAAGTAAGCGTTTATCACTTACCTTTGTCATTTCTGCAGCACGAGAGAAGTTGAGTTCAATTTGATCTCGGCCCCCAGCCTTAGCAATTTGACCTTGAGCTTTCAAAATGGATGGAGAAATTTTTAAATCGTCCATTGTGATATGACCGGCCATTACGTTATCCATCGTAATGTGGCTCAAGTCTCGACCTTGACCAAGATCAATCCATTCTGGGTGTTTTTTAGAAATTGGATAATCTTCGATGGTAACCACTCTATCTACAACTGCTGTATTAGGTGTAGATGATGTATGAGGCGCAGAGTATTGTGTAGCATTTCCCTTTGCCCCTTCTATATCAGATACAATCTGCCGAATTAAGGCTTCTAATTCGTTAGCCATAGTAAACCTCCTTATACAGTGACACGAACTTCATCAGCTGGCTTACCTTTTACTACATGCTTAGTTTCCTTGATATGAAGCAATGCAGATAATGCTTGGTATTTTGGACGAGCCATTTGATCGTTCATTGTTGGTACTGGTGTTGGGGATTCGCCCTTAGCGTATTTAGCAGCATTTTTACCGATAGCACGGTATGTTTCAGCTGTTAATAGCGGTGCTTGAGGGAATAATTCCAAATTTGAAAGTGGTTGTAAATCGCGTTGGTGAATCAAAGTAGTACCTTTAGATTGAATACCGATACATACACCAGATCCAGAAATAGAATCGCCTTCAACAGCTACGGCCGCTACGTCAGAGGAACGGTATACGCGAATCACACGAGCTTTTAAACCTTCTTCTTCGATACCAGCTACTAATTGGCGAATTACTTCTTGATGCGGTACACCAACGATAGTTTGTCGTTGACTACGGCCAAAGGCAGGACCAACAGCAATAACTACTTCATCTGCGCTTGTACCAGGTTGTGCAGGGCCACCAGTTTGGAGCCAGCTATCGTCACCAGTTGGATCTTCATGTCTAGGAGCCGCACTTGATGTTGTGCTTTCACCAACACTAGCCTTGAATTGTGGTGCCTCATGAACACCACCCATTTCTTGTAAAACGTCTAGGATAATAGAACGTAATACATCTTTGTTAATTTCAGCCATCATGACACCTCCTTATATATCCCGTGGATCAATGGCGTTTGGAATATTTTTAATGCGTTCCCAATCTTCACCTTCCACACGATAACCTGTGCCAGCACCTTGATAGTCATTTTTATTGTTAATCGCGGAGATAACGTTGAAGTCACGGTCAAAGATAGCCGATGTTTGTAAGTAATCGCCGGAGATTTTTTGTTTTAATAGATTCAAAATACTTTGTGCTACATCTTGATGACCTTCTTTAGCTAAGCCTTTTACGAAGTCAACGCCTGTAACACCGCGGTTTAACAAGTCTTGAGCCGCTTTAATATCTGCAACCTTATCGCGAGGAGGCATGTCTTTAGAGCCATTCGCATAGGTAGCAGCCTCTACCTCTTGATCTGTAATCGGAGGCAAACCTAAAGCTTTGAACAAAGCTTGTAGTGCACGAGCCGCTTTATTACGAACCGCTACTACTTCTTCTTCGCGAGCAGGGATAAGACCGCCATTTACCTTGAGGTCACGTTGGATAACTGTCCAGTCATCAAAGTCCTCAGCATCCCAGTTGGAGCCAGCAAACATGTTATCATAGTTTGGTGTAGAACTATAACCAGAGCAGATGAAGTCAGTACCTGGTGCAAATTGCATCAATGTACGAGCTGTTCTACGCAAGTCGGAGTGACTGAATGTTTGGTCATTACTAGATGCACATTCAAGGTCGAGCATAGCTGCTACAAGGTTTTCTGCTAATACAGCACGGATACCAGAAGGTACGGCTGCTGGAATACCGATACAGCTTACAGAACCATTTTGGATACCTTGTACGCCAGCGCCTTTTGTGATGTATAGGCAACGGATTTCAAGGTACAACATAGATTTACCTTCTGCTTGGCCCATTTGTACTTCAGAACCTGTACCAGAAGTAAAGCGCATTTTAAGGCCACGAGATGCATAAGCAGATGCGAGGAAGCCTTTAGACCAAGGTGTATCATCACCATCAGTAAATACATCTTCTGTACCATATACAGAAATAGTTTCTGCATAAGCTGTGAAGCCACGCATACCAAGTTCCAATTCTGTTGCTTCTTCCAAGGAGCATTGAGTCAATACGCCTGGTCGACCACATTGAGAACCTACAAGTAAGCTGATCGCATTAAGTGGTGCATAACGAGCAACTGCAACTGTTGTTTCTTCTTCTGCGAACCCACGAAGTGCACCTTCTGCAGCATCCGCTGCGATTTGTACTGGGTTGTCGTTTACGTTCGTTACATGGGCTTGGTTAGCCATTGTACGACGAGCACGCATTTTTTGCATACATTGCATCATTTCAACAACGTTCATGCAAGAAACAACTTCCAGCATTTTCGCTGGGGTAATAGATTTACAAATCTTTACGATTTCTTCACGAGGCACTGATGGTGTAAGCATCATATTAGCAATCTCTTTTGAGTCCTTTGCCATTGCTTGTTGAGCACCATCGAGAACGATACCGTAGTTCGCAATAAATGTATCGATAAGATCAAAATCTTCGCGGCGTTTACCATCGAGTTCAACGATGCGACCGCCTTCGATTTTGAGGCTAGGCTTTGGATCTTGAGGAGATTCCATGGCTATAAAACCTTCCTCTACCCATTCCTTTACATAACCATCCTGATTAACAGGACGTTGACTTAAGACTTCGAAACGTTTTGATTTCATAGGGCATACCATCCTTTCAGATTAGATATAGGAAGGGGCTCCGTTCACTGGTTCGTCACCCATAGTACCGAGCAATTGTTTACCTACTTCACGAGCAGAGATAACCGCTTGTCGTACAGCCCCAGAATCGCCAGAAATCTGTAAAATTACTTCGTTAGAATTACTTGTACCTGCAGACGGAGATGCATAACCGATTACATCAACATTTGCCGATTTAACAGCTACATCGGCCATAACTACTCCAATAGCTGCTGGAGCACCTACGATAAGACCAAATGCTTTACCTTCAGGAGCGCCAAATGCTGCATTTACTGCATGACTAGCGCGTGCTGTATATTGAAGCTCAATATGACCAGCATCGTTTGCATATACATCGCCAAAGGTGCGTTCCACTTCAGCTAACGCTACTTCAATAGCTCGTTTTACATCGGATACATCATCACCACCAAAGATGATTAACGAGCCATGGCCTGCGCCACCTTTAGTATCACGAGGTAATTCAATGCTAACAATTTCAGTATTGGTTGCTTTTACCGCTTCATCAGCAGCCATAATATGTGGGCCTGCACCAGTACGAGCACCTAAAATACCGATAGAACGATATTTTTTCTTTAGTTTCATCGCATCTAATACTTGTTGATCTACGTTAGCAATTACGAGACCTATAGTATCACCAGTTTTACTAGTCCCTACAAATTCAGTTAATCCACATGTTGTCGCCATAATACCCTCCATACGTATAATGAAAGTATCTATGTACAAAAAACTATGTTGCGATATACCATTTTATATTTTTTAACATTTCTTTAACCATTCATATGTATGCAACACTACATTCTGTACACCATATATTGCTATAGAGCATGCCTTGCTATTCAGTCACAACCCATCGGACTCAATCCTTTCTAAACATAAATAATATAAAGCTTTTACTTATCTTTATTATAAAAATTATTAAATACAACTTTTTTATATATATTTGTAAAATGCGATTTTTCTATTACTAAAATACGACAATCCTGTTATACTTATACATGTAAAAGCAAGAAATAACTTAATTTTATAGGTATATGAATTTTAGGTGGTATATCACTTTTCTCTTTTCTCAGGTTTAGAGCCGACACTTTAGCTAGAGAGCAAGTAGAGCTGTTTTAGCGGTGTGCTTACTAGACCTCTTAACACATTTATGATTGGAGGTTGTACTATGATTTGTACGAAAGAAGATACTAAGCTTATCAATGAAATCATGCGCGATTTCACAAACATAACAAAAATCGCCGCCATTTTTGTAAATAATCGTGGAAAAGTATTATCTCAAGAATATAACTTTTCTCCATTTTGTAAGGTTGTAAGGCGCAATCCAACCTACGCCAAACGCTGCAATCAATGCGACTTATATGGTGGACTAGATGCTACAAAAGAACTATCCTCCTGCCCATATCGCTGTCACATGGGCCTCATAGATTTCTCCGTGCCCATCATGAAAGATGGTGCCATCTTAGGTTTCATCATGGCAGGACAAACAAAAACAGAGGATACGACAATTAAGCCGATCTTACCTACCCAAACTGATTGGCATGATGATAAAAAACTTCGCGCCTTGTATCGGACCTTGCCTGTTTTGACTGCAGAACAAATTTACAGCGCTACAAAGGTTTTACGGATTTTGGTAGAACACTACTTCCCATTTAACGATGCCATAGCCGAAGAAATGCCTTATGAACAATTGCCAGACTTTGTAGAATCGGAACGACCTATTAATCGTCCAGAAATTCGAAAAGCTATGCTATACATAGAAAAAAATCTGAGTAAACGCGTGTCGCTCAGGAGGATTTCGGAACATATTCATTTAAGCGAGTCCTACTTCTCTAAGATTTTTAAAGATGATACAGGACTTTCAGTAGTGCAATATATAACACTATTGCGTATACAAGAAGCCAAAAAGTTATTAGTATATTCCCAGCTAACAGTTAATCAGATCAGTAAAACATTGGGCTATAATAGAACTAGTTATTTCTGTAAAATTTTCAAAATGGCTACCACTGAAACACCACATTCATATCGGAAAAAATATGCAAAACCAATTCATCCATAATATAATAAAAAAGGCGTAACACCATTGGTGTTACGCCTTTTTCGTATCTATAGAGTTTGTCATGAGAAGGTATTTTTATCAGATACATAAAAACGGTACTAAGATGATTCCCCGTACTACTAGGTAATATACCTAATGGGTACAATCAAACTTAGTACCGTTATAAATATCGCTCTATATAATAAACAATCTAATCAAAATCCAAAAATCAACTTATAGAGTTGACGTTGTTTGCTCCACAGAAATCGTTACAGGCGCTGATAATTTAGCCTCTAACCAAGCTTTTATTCGTTCCAAATCTGCATCAGATATAGTGGATGTAGTATGGATAATCACCATATAGCGACTCGCTTTAGGCTGTTCTAGATTATCTATCAAAGGCATACCTTCCACTTTGCTTACAAACGGGAATAACGCCTTTGCTTCAGCTTCTGTCGTTTTCATAGTATTTATAGTTTCACTTACTAATTGATAAGTCGGCTGGTACAGATTACTCAAGTTTTTATATGTTTCAAGATTCTCCGAAGATTTATTCAAGTTCGTCTTATCCATAGTAGATTTTTTCTCATCTACGCTATTAACAAATCGTAATGTATAAGGCTGCAAGTACTCATCCTTCTGTAACTTATCATCCAACTGGGCTTGCTCCTCTGAAGTCACAGGAGCGCCTATAACTACTATGTTTACTAGCTTATTCGTTTGATCCAATGAATAATCAATCACTTGTCGACGTCCCTCTTGATTAATATCATTCTTAATAAACTGCTCCATATGATTTGACTCAGAATACTTGATGGTCATATCATAGCCTGCATAAATACTTGGTATAGCCATAATAAGACCAATCACGAGAAATATTAGCTGGTTACGACGATTAACCTCTTCTACTTGTTTATGGAATGGCAAACTATATACACCTTTTAAAACAATAAAAGCTGCAAAGAAGATGAAAAATGCATTTATAAAGAATAGATAGCCAGCCCCAATGAAATATTGCCAATTTCCATTAGCCAGTCCATATCCTGCCGTACATAGTGGGGGCATAAGTGCAGTCGCAATCGCAACACCTGGTATAACATTATCTAAGGTCTTACGCGTTTGCCCAATAATCCCAGCTAACCCACCAAATATAGCAATGAATACATCAAAAATATTCGGTTCTGTACGCGCTAATAGTTCAGATGTAGCCGCCTGAACGGGAGAAATATAAAAATATAAAGCAGATGCCAAAACAGCAATCGTAACCTGTAAGGACAATCTTAAAATACCGCTTTTTACAACTGTAAAATTAAGCGTAGCAAAGCCAAAACCAGTTGCTAAAATAGGTCCCATCAACGGCGATATAAGCATAGCACCAATAACAACTGCCGTACTATTCATATTCAACCCAATAGAGGCGATAAATATGGAGAGAATCAGGGTAACCAACGCAGGTCCCTTAATCTTAGCCCCACCTATCAACCTTTTAGCAATAGTTGCATCATCAGCGCGCTCAAAATGTATATCAAAGTATTTATTTAGTTCCATTCTTTCTCCCTATAATTTCATCAAATCTGCAAAGGTCCCTACGTTTACAAACATATGCTGTGTCGTTTTCAACATTTGAACCATTAAGATAGCTCCTGTCCCTTCCCCCATCGACATGTGGGCTTGAATAGGAACCATGTCTTGTGTAATTCCCACCTCTGCTAAAGCTAGCTCTGTGCCTTTTTCGCGGGAATGATGTGACGGCAATGCATAGTCTGTAATGCGCTCGTTCATATGTACTGCACAAGCTGCCGCTACAGCTGTAATAAAGCCATCAATGACAAAAGGCTTTTTAAACTTAACACAAGCGAGCATAGCCCCAAGAATAGCAGCAATATCAAAGCCCCCTACATGGGCTACAATTTTACGAACTCTTTCAACTTCACTATCAGAAACAATACTAGCCTTATGCTTATCTAATACAGCGCGCACAAAATCAATTTTTCGTTTCATCAAATCTGGTTTATTCGGCCAAGAACCGGGGCCTACTGTTTCAGTGGGATCAGCTCCAGTTAAGGCAGACAACACACAGGCAGAAGTCGTCGTATTACCAAGTCCCATTTCACCAAAGGAAAAAAGATTTATCCCTTGCTTTACATAATGTTCAACTCGTTCACAGCCAGCTTGAAAGGCACTATTAAATTCATCCTCAGTCATAGCAGGATGGTTTAATATATTCTTTGTCCCCTTTGCGACCTTGTGATCCACTCCGATGCCATCATCTGAGGCAATTCCTACATCCACAACTTCATAAGGAATATTGTTAAAGTTACAAAACTGTGTAGCCGACGAACGACCCAAGAGCATATTACGCGACTGCTTTTGTGTCACCTCATAGTTATAACCTACATAACCTTCCATATTACAACCATTATCGGCAGAAAATATAATATGCTGAGGTCGAATTTCACCACTAATCTCGCCCCAAGCAGTACAAATCTTTCGGAAATAATCCTCCCACAAGCCTAGACCGCCAGGGATCAGGCATTTCGGTTGAAGAAATCTATTTAATTGTTCCTCAATTGGTAATACTGACTTATCTTTCATTCTAATTTCTAGTCTGCACAGAATATGCCAACTAGCCTTCTATTAATTCGATATTTTTCTATATAGAAGTATAACACAAATTATATAATTAGTAATATAAGTTTTGTACTAGTACTCATATATACGAATTATCCTCTCATCAGGGAATAATCTATGCTTTTTAGCCTTAAACTCTGGATTGTTATTAGAATCAAAATATTCAATCGTATTTCTTAACTGCTCATGAGTAAAAGGACTAGTGCTTGGTTTATATTCAAGCTGATTAAACACAGCATAACGTCCATCGTATGTAACAAATTGTAACCTAGATTTTTTATCTGGATGATATGAATCCACTAACATTCCAGGTAAGCCATTATTCCATACCGCTGAATAAGTAGTATCATTTGGTTCATAGTACGGTCCCCAAATGCGCCAATATGTTTGTAAAGAATGATAAAAATTATACTCTTTATCTACAAGTACTTTATTTTCTATATCTGTACTATCAGGATGATCTACATCTAAAGGAATAATCTGAATGGAATACCAAATATCTCCTATCTCATACTCTATAAAAATAACGTTATCTAACATATAGAACATCTTCAACTCTGCACCTTTGGGAATGCGGAATGTCATGCCTTTACGAGTAATAATGTCTGTATATGAATCTATATCATTTAAATTCTTCTTACAAGGAACCTTACTTCCTACTGGATACGATAAAAGAGTAGTCTTCTTTTCGTTATGAATCAACTTATCCGTTGAATGATACAATCTCCCACGAATTAAACTTAATTCTTGAGCATACCCTTCTTCTTCACGTAAATACCCCTTAGCTATGTCCTCGGTCCTCATTCGTTCTAAATGTCTTTGTAAATCAGCTTCAATCTTATCATTAGTTTGTTCACTACTAACGCACTTCTCTTTAGCACTACCAGAAATATCACTTTGAGTAACCTGCTCTTTTGCATGTACTTGTGAAGCCATAAGACTTAGCATTAACAGTGCAGCAATGTATGAATATATTCTTTTCACAATACAACTCCTTAGCTTTATAACAACCACTACAATAAACTTCAATCTCTACTAGTATTGTACCTTTTAATACTTGTAGAATCATCAAAGGGGCTGTAACAAAACAGCCCCTTTGTTCCAAATTTTATATACAAACTCTGCCCAACTCTAATGATACATATCTATATCTACAGTAATCATTCGCGTTCGTTCCGAATTAAACATAAAGTAAATCACTCTTGGCTGGTCATGATCAAAGTTATGGTATACAACATATACTACATATTTCTCAGCTGATACACGAGTACTATAATAAAAATCTTCATTAGGATCATCACCGACACTCTGGCTGCCATCAATTAACCAGGGAAATAATTTCCAGTTTTGTCGTTGAATAGTGATAATCTCATAATAATTGTTTATGTCACTAACCAATACATTTTTATCTTTTGGATATGTAAACGAATTAAGTACTTCAACTGTAGTATCCTTGTCCCTGCCATTTACAAACGAATACCAAGCATTAGATCTAACAGTTTCCTCATACCGTGAAATCGTAGCTTCATCACCATCTAATACTAAGCAACTATAATTTCCACCCAATCCTATTATCTCAGCAGAAGAAACCACTTTCAAACTCTCTGGTAAAGACTTAGGCGCTTGCAATTGAGATGGAATATAACCTGCTTTAGATGATGGCCATGTAGAGTGCCACCGTTGTATATCATAATGGGATAATCCTACAGCAGAAAACACTAAGGTAACAGCTAATGTAGGAAGCATACACAGAAAAAAGATAACATAAAAATATGATAAAAATCTTTTACGTACAGTTTTCTCACTATCAATAACTCTACATTTTTCAAGCAATAATACAATCGTGGCGATTAATAAAATCAGATAGTACACCCCAGAATACGAGATATAATCTGAGAAGAAAAATGTTAATACCCAAAGAATTATAAAAAACCATATACTCTTTTTATAAGGATTAGAAAAAAACAATTTCTTTAAGTAAATTAAACACTGTTGCATTTACATTCTCCACAACAATACCTACTCAAATTACTTAGATTGATAAAACACAGCCCGTGTCCCATCATTACTAATTAACAATTCCACAAAATGAGGTCTTTTAGTATTCCCATCATCTACAAACACATATAATCTATGATTTCGAGTAGAATTATATGTATCCTTGACTACTGTTTTTGTTTCTTTTCGAGGTGCAAAGCGTAGCCACTCAATAAAAGTCCGTTCTGGCAAATTGAGGGATTCTTCTTCTATACTCTCTACAATATTATAGCTATTAGGGTGAGATATAAAACGCTTTTTCTCCCCAGTGTCTAAATCACGCAATACACCATCCGCATCAATTTGCGCTGTATAGGCTGCATTCTGCTTTGCTATCGCCTCATATTGTGCAATTACTTTAGGGTCCCCCTCAAATACTGTATATCTCTCTGGATATGCATTAGCCCAAGCTAAAATACTGCGAAAAGCAGATGCTCTATAAATACCGTCTGGAAGTTTATCTGGTCGTTTTAACCCCTCTGGTAGTTCTCCACTATTAGGCCAGCCTTGAGTCCAATCCATGGTACTATACTCGAAGGAATCAGATTGCTCAATGCTTGTTTTTAAGTCGTACCTAAACCAATCGCTTACTAACCAGGAAAAGCTAAGAGTAAAAGCAATATACAAACACCAGGCCAACTGAGTGTGCCTTTTTGCAGATATGGACTGTTTCTTAAAGCGCCTATATTGTAAAAATACACTCAACACTATGGCTATACTAAAAACAATATATGTAATAGGCGCTATATTAAATAGCACTACCACAATTGCAAACAACACGCATAGTAGAACTGTTAATAGACCATAAAATCCTTGGAACAAAACTCTCTCCTATTATGGACAACACATAAAACATCTTCAGCACTTAAAACATCTTTTTATACAATGCTTCTATATCTTCACGGCTTATTTTAGCTACTGTATTAGCTATATTGCCTGTAGCTACAACGTATACATTATCTACGAGCCATGGAATATCTTTTTTCGTAAAGCCCAATTCTGTAAGGTTTGTAGTAAGGTCTAGGTCATGTACGATTAGGCGTAATGCTTCGCCTAGTTCGGAACCATCTCCGTGGTTAAATATCCGAGCTAAGGCACTAAATTTATCAGGGTTTGCACTCCATGTATATTCCACTGCAACAGGTTCAATAATAGCAAGGCCTACACCATGGGTAATATCTTTAAGGCCACTGGCTGGATGTTCCATACCATGTGCTAATGTTACACCAGCTGTGTTAATAACCATGCCCCCAATTGTGCTAGCTAATGTAACGGACTCCCAAGCTTTTGTAAGCTGAATTTCGTTGAGAACAGCTGATTTGCCCTCCGCCGTTGCTTTCACATGTTTATATAGTGGTACAAGATATTGTGCTAATAATGTCACTGCATAATGAGCTAACGCATCGGTGAAAGGTTGTGACGTTTTAGAGGTATAGGCCTCGATGTTGTGGCATAGTGCATCAAAGCCTACAGATGCCAATACATGAGGTGGCATTGTACCCATTACAGCAGGGTCTACAATAGAAACCTTTGGCACAATAGCATTGCAGCGTAAGGATTTCTTATCACCTGTTTCAGGATTAGTAAGAACACCAAAACCGTTGCCTTCAGAGCCGGTACCACAAGTCGTTGGAATAACAATAAGAGGCAGCGCATTATCACTTGTTTTACGATTGAAAATATAGTCGTTAATATCGCCTTTATTCACGGCCATAAAGGCAATCCCTTTGGCACAGTCCATGATGGAACCACCGCCGATAGCAATAACCATATCACAGCTTTCAGATTTAGCTAACGCAGCGCCGTCTAAGGCAGTTGTGGTCAATGGATTGGCATCCACTTGATCAAACAATACATGACCGATATGAGCCGCATCAAGCTTTGCTACCACCCGATCATATAAACCAGATTTTTTAGCACTAGTACGACCAGTTACAATAAGTGCTTTCTTGCCATACGGTGCAGCAAAATCAGCAACATTATCTACTTTATTCCAACCGAATTGGATGTTTACAGGTAAAAAATAAGAGAATTCCATGTGATAACCTCTTTTCTTTGAAAACTAGTTCTTAGTGTTATTGTAAAGGATATTTAAAAGCATGTAAAACCTCATAGGGCTTTCACCAGAAAACAGGTATACTAATAATAAGAGGGGTATTTATATTTATATTTATAGAGGGAGAGAACATCTATGAAATTTGTCATTAAACATTTATGGTCTTCGCTGCGGGACCTAGCAACGCAGTCGCCTATATTACTGGCATTAATTGCCATATTTTCATGTACACCGTTGTATATTGAACAAGATTGGTTTGCCGAAATCGACATTAAGCTATACTCACTGTATTTCTTTATCGTTATATTACAAAGCTATATAACAAGGGCTCGAAAGTTTTCCATTTTATATACCTTAGTAAGTATCGGAATCAGCGTTGGCCTTTATATGATTCACAAAAGCTACGGCTATGTGCGAGGTATTGAACTGGCTACGGAAAATATATCGTACCTATGGCTGTACTCCATGATTGCCTTGTATTTCACATCGCCTGGTGAACACTACATCGGTGAAATCATTAACCGCATCAAACGGATTGGCATCACCCTTGTTACATCTACGCTATATAACATTGTTATCATCATGAGTTTATGGTTCTTCTTCATCATCGTGGACCAACCATTCAACTTTGAAGAAACCATTTTTAAGGTACTCGCATCCATTAATATGTTCATTTGTCTATCTATGGTATGTTCTTACAAAGAGGATCCAGCAGGCCCTCCCGCACCGAACTCATTCTTTACCGTCGTATTCGGCATCATCTTGCCAAAGGCGTCCATTATTACAGGCATTCTAGCTAACATCTATTTAGTCTTGATCCTGTTGGGACTTCGCGATGACACCCGATTCTTCTACACCTACTATCCATATGTAGCCATTTTCTACCTATTCTACTTAGCTAGTTTTAGATCTAGTAAAAGTAGCAAAACGCAGCAAATCCTGTGCTTCCTATTCATTACGTTAACTACATTGTGCTTAGCCCTTATCGGTAAGCGTGTGATTAATGAACCAATTCTCTGGCTCAATACGATTTACGTGAGTGCATTCAATCTAATTTTCTTAGCACATAATGTATATTCTCTTGTGAAAGGATTAAAACCTTCTGTCCACACCACAGTTATGGCTCTTGCCTTAGGTACTGTTCTCTTAACGCCATTCATAGGCTATACAACGTATCGTGAATTTGTGACCTATACTAAAGTTGATGGCTATTGGCATGCAAGCCTACCAATAGCGGCTACCTTTGATCCTAACTTCACGAACTACGGCACACCATATGTACCTGTAGACGATATAAAATCGACAGATACAAACCCAATAAACGGCAGACGCGTCGAGTATATCAATTTTGATGCTTTGTCTGCACCAAAGGTTATCTCTATTGCAGGCTACGATAAATACATTGAAAACATCGAGTTAATTGTATACGAACAAGACCTTAAGGAATACCAAGTGGAAACTGCTAACTTCGACTCTATTTCCTTCAAATTCCTTAACCATGGCCTTGATCTAGAAGTATCTCTACCAAATGGTGTGACAGAGGTGCATCATATTTATGATAAATTCCTTACAGTCGATAAAACAGCTATCGATCCTGTCATTATAGAAGGCACTGGATACAAGCTATTGATTACATCGTACTTCATAAACCAATTCGATACACGTAAACTTAAATTTAATGTACTTTATAATTAAGCATATAATACAATATAGTAATAATTACAACATTATATATAATATGACAAAAGCAGTACCCCGGAAGGGGTACTGCTTTTATTCATCGATCTAACTTAGCTAGAATATGTTGAGCAAAGTCTTGGGCCGCTTTAAAATCGTCTTCATTTGGGTGTACTGCAGCTTGTTTGTGACGTGCATCGCGATCAGCAGATTGACCGTGGCTATGCCCTTTCGGGAACATCTTGTACATCATTTCGATAACCTTAGGATCTACCTTACCTTGGCAGATGAAGGTTCCTACAGGCTCTACGCCATCGGGTAAACAATTTGCTGCATTGATTAAGCTCTCCTTAGCATGTGCCATTTGCGGTGGTACGCCTGCTGTTGCAAACAGAGCAATGTGAGGATTATGCAATGTGCCTAGTACATCACGAGTCTCTTTATTAGCTGTCCCTTTATCCACCCAAAATCCTACAAATACAAGATCATAGGATGATATATCTGGTGGTAACTCTTTCATAGATACGCAAAGTGTATCTGCTGGCAATACGCTAGTAATAGCCTCTGCCACTTGTTTAGTATTTCCCGTAAGGGATGAATATATGACAATAGATTTCATGTCGTACCTCCTAATTAGTATATATCTATTATAGGACATATATAACAGACCTTTAATAAAATAAATCACAATATTATATTGAAGGAAATGCTATTTACTGCTATTTACTAATATGTACTATTTTTACGTACTATTTTAATATTCTCAAAAGAGATATATCATTCAAAATCATCATATATACTCTTTATATAGTACTTTCTAGCATTTACAACTATATCGATAAATTTAAGCATGCTATATTCATAAATTTCTAAATGTCAATATTGAATGTATAGAATTTTTTCGCTATAATCGTAACATAATGTATAAGCTTAATAAGAAAACTACCATATATTGTAGTTTTCTTATTTTTCTGATTAGACTTAACTTAAAGATATTTTATACTTTTCAGTCTAATCTTATATATGCTTAGATTAACAGTTTTATTACTTTTAAACTCAAGGGGAACAGTAATGGAGATTATGATCAAGAAACGGGATGGCCATTTCGAGCCTTTATCCGTTGAAAAAACGAAACGTATGATTGCCTTCGCATGTTTAGGGTTAGATTCTTGTGATCCACTAGAATTGGAAATGGATGCGAAATTACAATTCGTTGATGGTATGACTACTAAAGAGATTCAAAAAACTTTAGTACAAACAGCTATCGAAAAGGTTATCTCTAAAAAAGACGACGGTTTCGGCAACCAAGTTAATAAAATGAACCAAGATTGGCAATTTGTAGCAGCTCGTCTCTTCTTGTTCGATCTCTATAAAGAAGCAGCTATTACACGCCGTTACAAAGCATTCGGTTATGGCAACTTCCCAAATCTTGTACATATGCTTGTAGAAGAGAAAAAATACGCGGACTTCTTCGTTACTGAATATACACCTGACGAATTGCAAGAGTTAGGTGATTACATCAAACCTAAACGCGACTACCTCTTCAACTACGAAGGTCTTAAATTATTGGCTGACCGTTATTTGGTAAAAGGCTTCAACAAAGAAATCTACGAATTGCCACAAGAACGTTTCATGGCTATCGCTATGCACTTGGCATTAGTAGAAGGCGAAAACAAAGTAAAATATGCTAAGAAATTCTACGATTTGATGAGCCAATTAAAAATGACAACAGCTACACCTACATTAGCAAATGCAGGCACACCATTCCATCAATTGTCCTCTTGCTTTATCTCCGGTGTAGATGATAACTTATGGTCCATTTACGACGTAAACAGCAAATTCTCCCGCGTATCTAAACACGGTGGTGCTCTTGGTATCTACCTTGGTAAAGTTCGTGCCTTGAACTCCGATATTCGCGGTTTCAAAAACTCCTCTGGTGGCGTTATTCCTTGGATTCGTTTGTACAATGATACAGCTGTTGCAGTAGATCAATTGGGTAAGCGTAAAGGCGGCGCTACAGTAACACTTGATATTTGGCATAAAGACTTCTACGAATTTGTAGAGCTTCGTACAAACAATGGTGATGACCGTCGTAAAGCTCATGATATCTTCCCTGCTATCTCTGTTCCAAACATCTTCATGGAGCGTATGTTAGCTCGTGAAAACTTCACCCTCTTCGATCCTCATGAAATCTTAGCTGTAAAAGGTTATGCCTTAGAAGACTACTACGATACTGATGACAATAAGGAATTCACAAAACGTTACCTTGAATGTGAACAAGATCCTAACTTACACGGTATCGAAGTACCTGCATTAGACATGATGAAAAAAATCATGCGCTCCGCTGTTGAAACTGGTACACCGTTCATCTTCTTCCGCGATACTGTAAACGCTGCAAACCCTAACAAACATGCAGGTATGATTTACGCATCCAACTTGTGCCACGAAATCGCACAAAACGTTGGTTTCACTAATCTTGCTGAAGAAATTATCAACGAAGACGGTACTATCACTACGAAAACAAATACAGGTGACATGGTTACATGTAACTTGAACTCCATCAGCCTTGGCCGTATTACTGACGAAGAGTTAGAAGAAAATATCGCTCTTCAAATCCGCATGTTAGACAATGTTATTTCCATCAACCAAGCACCAGTTCCAGAATCTCGCATGACTTCTGATAAATACCGTGCTATTGGTCTTGGTACTTCTGGTTACCACCACTACCTTGTAAACCACGATATCCAATGGGAATCTGATGAGCACATCGAAGTAGCAGACAAATTATTCGAAAACATTGCCTACTATGCTATCAAAGCTTCCATGGAATTGGCGAAAGAAAAAGGTGCGTACCCTGCATTTAAAGGTTCCGAATGGGAAACTGGTGAATACTTCACACGTCGTGGCTACACATCTGATCGTTGGAAACAATTGGCGGCAGACGTTGCTAAATACGGTATCCGTAATGGTTACTTGATGGCTGTAGCGCCTACTGGTTCTACTTCCAACATTGCGAACACTACAGCTGGTATCGACCCAATCTTCAAAAAATTCTTCATCGAAGAAAAGAAAGGTTCTTTCACACCAAAAACTGCACCAGATTTGAACAACAAAACATTCTGGCTCTACAAAGAGGCGCATACAATCGACCAACAATGGTCCATCAAAGCTTGTGGCGTACGTCAACGTCATATTGACCAAGCACAATCTTTCAACTTGTATATTACACCTCAAATGAAAGCGAAAGAAATCCTAGATCTTTACGTTGAGGCCTATAAACAAGGTATCAAAACAATCTACTACATCCGTAACCAATCCCTTGAAATGGATGAATGCACTAGCTGCTCCTCCTAATACGAGATGTGTATATAAATCTGATGACGACCTATAGCAGTATAGGTCGCATCGTTGTATAAAGGAGTCCTACTATGGATAAAAAACTGATTTTCAACGAACATGGTGAACGTGGCACGCAATCTATGATTGGCGGCAATACCACAAACCTTCGCGAATGGAACCGTATCAAGTACGACTGGGCGAACCAAATGTACCGTACAATGCTCAACAACTTCTGGATTCCTGAAGAGATTTCCTTGAACGAAGACGTTAAGCAATTCCCATACTTAACAGATTACGAACGCCGTGCATTTGACAAAATTATTGCATTCTTGAACTTCCTTGATTCTATTCAATCTGAAAACTTGCCTAACTTGAGCCGTTATATTACAGCATCTGAAGTAGCATCTTTATTGAATATCCAAGCATTCCAAGAAGAAATTCACGCTCAAAGTTATTCTTACATTTTGGACACTGTAACAAACCCTATTACACGTGACAAAATTTATGACGAATGGCGTACAGATAAAACATTACTTGCTCGTAATCGCTTCATCGCCGATGCATACCAACGTTTCAGTGATGATCCTAGCGAAGCAAACCTTATCCATACAATCATCGCCAACTATATCTTAGAAGGTATTTACTTCTACTCTGGCTTTAGCTTCTTCTACACATTGGCACGCCAAGGTAAAATGACAGCTACATCCACTATTTTCAAATACATCAACCGCGACGAAGTAACTCATCTTGTATTATTCCAAAACATCATCCGCGAGTTACGTCGTGAACGCCCTGACTTGTTCACTCCTGAACTGGAAGCGAAAATCACTGACATGATTCGCCAAGGTGCAGAAAACGAAATCGCTTGGGGTCAATACATCACTGATGATAAAATCCTCGGCCTTAACAACGTTCTTATCGAACGCTACATCAAATACCTTGCCAATATCCGCTTAGAAGCAATCGGCTTACCTCATCTATATCCTGAAATCAAAGAAAATCCTATGGAATGGATTGAAAGCTTCTCCAACTTGAATAGCACAAAAACTGACTTCTTCGAAGCAAAAGTTACAAACTATACAAAAGCAGCAGCATTTGATTTTGATGATTTAGAATAATAACAAAAAAGATAAAAGAAAAAGTGATTCTCACGGTGGGAGAATCACTTTTTTCATTATAAAGGTTATTCAGTTAATAACGGTTAGCCAGCTGTATATGGGCCGAATCGACCTGCAAATAGATAGGAACCCATTTTACCAAGTTTGGCAGCAAAGATAGAAGCTACAATACCTAAAATAATCATAATCCATGCGTTATCAGCATTTACACCGTTAGCAATAGCGATGTAGGCTTGTGCACAGGAAAGAATAAAGTAGATAACTGTTAAGTAAATCTTTGCTTTAGGAATTTTAGATGTTCCTTTTTTGTAACGTAATTTACTACCAATATAACCAGAAATACCACCAATAATAACGAGAAGTGGTAAAATCATTACTACTAATGTAATGGCAGGAAATAATACATTTGCAATAGATGGAATCAACAATGCAATAACAGGTACTAAGAAAGAAGCTGCTGTTGCTGCGATTGGGAAATGTACCGCAATTGGATGTAAATGAAGATCTAGCAATTTTTCACGTTTTGGATTAATGCGACGTGGCTTGTAATCCATCCAAACTGTTGGAGGAAAACCACATGTTGGACAAGGTTGATCCCTGTACTTAGCATCCTCAATATATCCGCATACACGGCAAATTATCCATTCAGTACCTTGTTCAGGTATTGGTTTAGCTGCGGTAGAACTTGTTGCTGCCGTAGCTGCTTTTTGTTCTGCTGTCATAATGAAATCTCCTTACTTAAGAAATTCTATATAATTAAATAATGATTATTATTCAATTATATTATAACATAATTCACTAAGTAGAAGTAAAATTAATATTCTTATCAAAAAATTAAATATATCGTAGTACTAACGTACCTATAATCAAAGGTAGCGGTATTTGATTTCCATAAATTAGAATACTAAGAAAAAAGATACCCAATCCAGATCTTTGAATTGGGTATCTTTTTATCGTTTATATTTAGAAATAGTCCCCAACGCCACCCTCGTTTTTACAGTCGACACGTGGTAATACATTATAAATTGTATCAATACATTTGTGCACAAATAGGCCTACACTGTAGATTCGCATTCGCCCCATGAATGTATTCATAAAACGCTTGGTAAAAGCAAAAGTTTTGTGTCCACCCTGTATCAAACTACCAACTATATAGATATTAGCTTTCAATCAATTCGGTGGTCCAGTTAGCAGACTGTAATAGATTGTCTAATAAACGAACTTGTTTTGCGATGTAATCAGCTTCTTTTTGGATATCTTTGACATTGACGGTCGGGATTAATTTGATTTCAGACCCTCTCGCACGAAAATTGATACTACCTGCGCTAGACGCCAATGTCCGATAAGCACTTAGACGCAATGCAGCACTATCTTTTTCCGCAATAATTTCAGTAATAGAACGACCTTCTACAATAGTTTTGCAATTTGTTAAATTAATATGTGCAATTAACTTTTGTAGTCTAGTTACACATTGATCTAATGTTTTTAAAAGCTCTTCAGGGTTCTCATTCGGTGCTTCCCCTTCTTGCACTAAACTATTTTGAGTCAAACGAAGCTCTAAATCGCTAATTTTATAATTCAAATCAGATCGCTCTTGTAATGCTTCCGCTAGTTTCATAAACTCTCACCTCATATTTTGAAATATATGGATATTAATATACTGACTGAACTAATACAAACTATTATATTTAGTATCTAGTTTCTTATAATACTTTCCGCATCATCACATGGGGGCAACCTTCATCAAGGTATTCTTCCCCTTCTGCCTTATAGCCAAGGGATTCGTAGAATGGTTTTGCCTGTACTTGGGCCGATAAGGAGCAGGTCTTAAATCCATCGCGACGAATGCCGTTTTCTGCGGCCATCATAATCTTAGTCCCTAGATGCTGTCCACGATACAGCTTGCGTACTGCCATGCGCCCAATATGTGCATCTCCAGCTACGTCGCTGGGAAAATATCGGCACGTGCCAGCTGGCTTACCATCTATAGATAAAAGTACAAACTTTGCAGTCTCATCGATTTCATCGAACTCGTCTTCAAAACCTTGTTCCTTCATAAACACATCGATACGAATTTGTTTTATTTCATCAGTTATATGATCTAAGATTCGAATCACCATATCGTCTCCACTGCTACTCATATATCGCTATTTGTGTAAAATTATTTTTGTTATCCATAGTTACTATCATTGCCTTAGTTAAGTAAGGTAATGAAAACGCCTAACGTAATGAGGTGGCTAGACCTCTAACACGTTAGGCGCATCATTTTTACCCAAATTTTAGATGAGCCTAACGCTACCGACACGTTGATTGGCTCTCTTTATAAACTCATTATACTACAATTTAGTCATGAATAGCAAAAATCATTTTTATACAAAAAGTCTTATTATATCTGCATTTCAAATAATTTATTAAGCACATTGTTTTTAAAACTTCCATGAAATTCTTTTTTAGGTGTTGCATAATTTTATCATTTGGGTTTATACTATACCCATAATTTTTAGAAAGGAGCAACCAAAGATGACTAACCAAATTAGCCTAGCTACAAAACAATACTTTTATTGGTTCTTTATCCAACGTACGGGTAAGGAACTATTTGTGGTACGCTAATTAAGATTGAGTCATTATTAGTTGCTTAGAATAGTAAAAGGGCTACCCGTATTAAACTACGGGTAGCCCTTTTTTGTTTGCTATCCCGTATGGTGAGCCCTACTATTCACTGTAGTTTACAAGGAGGAATTATCATGATTATTACATTAAAACAAAACGCAGCAACAGCAGAGGTATCTCGTTTACGCAGTGAATTAGAAGAAAAAGGCTTCATTATCCATCCAGTAGAAGGCGCTCGCTACAACATCTTAGGTCTTATCGGCGACACTGCATCCCTCGATGCTCGTCAAATCGAATCCCTAGATTTCGTAGATAAAGTAACTCGTATTCAAGAACCATACAAAAAAGCAAACCGTAAATTCCATCCAGATGATTCTATAATCAACGTAGGTGGCGCACTTATCGGTGGTGGTCACTTCGCAGTAATGGCTGGTCCTTGCTCCGTTGAAACACCTGAACAAGTATTAGAAACAGCAAAAGCTTGTAAAGAAGCTGGTGCCACAATCCTTCGCGGCGGCGCGTTCAAACCTCGTACTTCTCCATACTCCTTCCAAGGTATGGGTCCAGAAGGTTTAGAATTGTTAGAGCTAGCTAAAAAAGAAACTGGTCTTCCTATCGTTTCCGAAGTAATGGACATTTCCCAATTACAATACTTCGATAATGTAGATATGCTTCAAATCGGCGCTCGTAACATGCAAAACTTCACACTTTTAAAAGAAGTAGGTAAATTAAATAAACCAGTTCTCTTAAAACGTGGTTTGTCTGCTACATACGAAGAATGGTTGATGGCTGCTGAATACATCATGTCCGAAGGCAATGAACAAGTTGTATTATGCGAACGTGGTATTCGCACATTCGAAACTAAAACTCGTAATACATTAGACGTAACAGCAATTCCTATGATGCATGAATTATCCCACTTGCCAATCATCATGGACCCTAGCCACGCTGCTGGTATGAGTCGTATGGTTCGCCCACTTTCCCTTGCATCCGTAGGCGGCGGTGCAGATGGCCTTATGATCGAAGTTCACAATGATCCATCCAAAGCATTATGCGACGGCCCTCAAGCATTACGTCCAGACCAATTCACTAGCCTTATGAAAGAAATTATCGCATTGCGCCAAGCATTGGTAGAATGCACTAAATAATCTTAAATAGCACACAAATAAGCTAGTATCCGTTATAATAGGTACTAGCTTATTCTTTTATGAAAGGAACTGTTATGACTCGCATTCATATTAACGCGTCCACACCGTATGACGTTGTCATCGAGGAAGGCGCTTTACAACGCATCACCGATTATATTAAACCGTTAAAACCAAATTGCCGTGTTATTATCGTCAGCGACAGCAATGTGGCACCGCATTATTTGGATTCTGTGAAAGCAAATATGGAACATGCCGGTTATACTGTTTGTGATTATGTATTCCCTGCTGGGGAAAGCTCAAAAAACGCTCATCAACTCATCGATTTAGTAGAATACATGGCGGCCCAATCATTAACGCGTAAAGATTTACTTATCGCTCTTGGCGGTGGCGTTGTAGGCGATATGGCCGGTTTTGCAGCAGCTACCTACTTACGTAGTATCGACTATGTACAGGTTCCTACCTCTCTTTTAGCCGCTGTAGATTCCTCTGTAGGTGGTAAAACGGCAGTCAATCTCGAAGCGGGTAAAAACCTTTGGGGTGCTTTCAAACAACCTATCCTAGTCCTCTGTGATCCTACAACCCTCAATACATTGCCAGACATGGAATGGAAAAATGGATGCGGAGAAATTATTAAATATGGTTTCCTCGATGTACCAGGTTTATTAACCCAACTCGAACATAAACCATTAATAAAGCATCGTGATAGCGTGAGTGCCGTCATCGCTCGTTGCGTTCAAGCAAAGGCGGATATAGTTGAGCAAGACGAACGTGAGTCCGGCGTTCGTGCCCTCTTAAACCTCGGTCATACCTTTGGTCATGGCATCGAAAAAGCGAGCCACTTTGAAGTCCATCATGGCTATGCTGTAGCTATCGGTATGGTCCTCATGGCACAAGGTGCTGTAAAACATGGAGAATTAGATGCAGAAGCATTAGAAAAATTAAAAGCACTCATCGAAGCACACGATTTGCCAACTACTACGACCATAACAAAAGAAGAAATCCTTGCAGCTGCTAAACACGATAAAAAAAGTGAAGGGGCAACTATAAAAATCGTAGTTCCTACAAGCTACGGCCATAGCGAACTCAAGGTTGTCACCCACGAGGAGTTGGCAACCTATCTTGATTAAGATAACTTATCTATTACGATTAAGTTATCTAAGGTTTCTAGCACCTACAACCTGCATAATTGTTATTTGTAATATAAGGTTTACCTAATATTTAAAGGAGATTTATATGCATTCCGTAACGAACGCCATCCCTACAGGAACGATTGCGTCCATTCCAGCAAAGGCACATGCACACCGCGCATTAATTTGTGCAGCCCTTGCTACCTCTCCATCTACTATATTATTGAGTCGTACCTCTAAGGATATCGATGCTACTATGGACTCCTTGCGAGGCTTAGGTGCTCACGTAGTATATGAAAATAAAATTGTTACCGTTACTCCTGGCCCCGCTCCTGCAAAGGGCAATGTAGTACCTCACGAATCAGGAACTACATTACGCCTTTTATTGCCTGTAGCAGCATCCATCTGTAATGATGTAGATGTAGATGCGAAAGGTCGTTTACCAGATCGTCCTCTAGAACCTATGCTAAGCGAAATGAAAGCGCATGGCGTAACATTCTCCCAAGATAAACCACCATTCACTATGATGGGGCGTCTTCAAGGGGGCAATTTCTCCATGGTAGGTGATGTAAGTAGTCAATTCTTCTCTGGACTCTTACTATCGGCTCCCCAATGTGAAGGCGCTACTATTACGTCTACGACACCACTGCAATCTAGCGACTACGTAACACTGACGACTACGACGATGGCAGACTTTGGTGTAACCATTGACCATACACCTGCTTCTGACACAGTGCAAGAATCCTTTACAATAGCGGCTAATGCTACTTTCAAAGGTCAAAATCATTACCAAATCGAAGGAGATTGGTCTAATACAGCGATTTGGATGGTCGCTGCCGCTATGACAGGCAAACCAATTACGATTACAGGCATGAACAAAAACTCTGTACAAGCTGACCGCCGCATCATGCAAGTTATGATTGATGCTGGTTGTGATGTAGTATGGGATGGTATGAATGTGACGGTCACAGGTCGCGCTTCCAAGCCAATCCATGCAGATCTAGAGCAAATGCCAGATATGTTGCCTGTTATGGCCGCCCTTGCTTGCTCTATTTCTGGTGAAAGTTCCTTTGTTAAGGGTGCTCGCCTACGTTTAAAAGAATCTGATCGCCTTGTAGCTGTTGCCAATCTCGTAAGAGATCTAGGCGGTACCGTTCGCGAAGAAGGCGATGACCTATATATCATCGGTAGTGGTATACTTAAAGGTGGACAAGGTGATTGCGTCAATGACCATCGCCTCGTTATGGCAGGTACATTGATGGCCCTCATCAGTGAAAGCCCTGTAACACTAAAAGATAGCGAAGCTATCACAAAATCTTATCCAGACTTCTTTGAGGACTGGAACTTACTGAGCGGTAATGCACAACCAATTTAGATTTCTAATCGTATTTGGTGAAATCTAATAGATAATAGAAATAGTACGTACTATATAGTAGGAGTTAATATAATGGCATCTAATTTCGGTAAAACCATACAGGTATCTACCTTCGGCGCCTCTCATGGGTATGCCATCGGTGGTATTGTAGAGGGTCTACCTTGTGGACATACCATCGATATCGATGAATTAAAATCCTTTTTAAAGCGCCGTGCGCCAGGGCAAAATCAATTAACAACGCAACGTAAGGAAGCCGATGTACCTGAGTTTTTAGCAGGTATCGTAGATGGTATGCTTAGCGGTTCTCCATTGGCATTTATGATCCGCAACACATCGCAACATTCTAGCGATTACAATAACTTGCGCGATATCCCTCGCCCATCTCATGCGGACTTCACAGCGCGCATGCGCTACGGCGATAAAGTAGATATGCGCGGAGGTGGCCATTTCTCAGCTCGCCTTACAGCACCACTTTGCGTAGCTGGTGGCATTGCCCTTCAACTATTACGTGAAAAAGGCATCGAAATCCACGGCCATTTAAAACAAGTGGGAACGATCCAAGATGCTCCTATCGATATGGTTCATCCAGATATGAAAGCATTAGCTAACATCGCTACAGAGCCAATCGCTATGGTTGATCCAGAAAAACGTAGCGAAGTTGAAAACTTGGTCATGAAGCTCAAAAAGGACGGCGACTCTACAGGTGGTATCGTTGAAGTCGTTGCTACAGGCCTACCAATCGGACTTGGCAATCCAAACTTTGACGGCATCGAAAACCGTTTAGCTCGCGTTATCTTTGGTGTACCCGCTATTAAGGGCGTATCCTTCGGCGGTGGTTTTGACATGTGTGCTAAGCTTGGTTCCGAAGTGAATGATGCTTTCACCATGAACGATGACAAGGTTACGACGACTACTAACAATAGCGGTGGTATCCAAGGCGGTATTACCAATGGTTTACCGCTCGTTATGCAAGTAGGCATCAAACCAACACCATCCATTTATAAAGAACAACATTCTGTATCACTTTCACAAAAAGAGGACACATTGCTCACCATTCAAGGTCGTCATGACCCATGTGTGGCGCTTCGTGCAGTACCTGTTATCGAAGCCGTAACAGCCCTCGTTATTCTTGATTTCTTAGGAGATATTGACCATGAACTTAGATGAAGTACGCGTTAAAATTAACGATATAAACGATCAGATGCTCGAATTATTCAAAGAGCGCATGGAACTCTCCAAAGACGTTGCAGCGGCAAAGAAAGAAATGAATAAGGCCATTTACGATGCTAAACGGGAGCGCGACATTCTCGATAAAGTAACGAGAGATGCAGGTCCAGACCTCGATCTATATGCGCGTCGTTTCTTCGAAGCATTATTTAGCTTGAGCCGTACGTACCAGTCTGAACAATTATTCCAAGATAATGAGTTCACTGTAAAAATGAAAAAAGCCATTGAGCAATCCCCTACCTTGCCTCCTCAACGAGGCAGCGTAGCTTGTGCTGGCGTGTTCGGTAGCAATGCACAAGTGGCATGTGATAAATTATTACCACTTAGCCAAATTCACTACGTAACAGGCTTCCGTGCCGTATTCGATGCCGTTGAGTCTGGTGAATGTCAATTCGGTGTACTACCTATCGAAAATAGCTCTAATGGTTCTGTAAAAGAAGTATATGACCTTCTAGAAGATCGCAAATGCTATATCGTGCGCGGTACACGCCTATGGATTTCTCATGACCTACTCGTAAAAAAAGGTACAAAACTAGAAGATATTCATACTATCATCTCTCACCCACAAGCATTGGGCCAATGTAGCCACTTCTTAGAAAAATTAGAAGGTGTAGAATTACGCTCCTTTGATAACACGGCTCGTGCTGCACAGCTTGTAGCAGCTAGTGATGATCCAGGTGTAGCCGCTATCGCAGCACCTCAATGTGCAGACTTGTACAATTTGTCTCCATTGATGCGCAACATCCAAAACAGCGATAACAACTATACCCGCTTTATCTGCATTAGCAAGGACTTCCATGTATACCCAGGGGCTAATAAAATCTCTGTAGTAACCACAGCAAGCCATGCTCCAGGTGGCCTTGGTACATTGCTTACCAAGTTTGCTAACATCGGCGTAAACCTTACAAAACTTGAGTCTCGCCCTATCGTAGGCCACAACTTCGAGTTCTTGTTCTACCTCGATTTAGAAGCATCCTTAGCGGATCCAAAGGTGTTGTCTGTACTGGCAGAGCTTCATACATCCCAAGATAAATTCCGCTTGCTCGGTAATTATCCAGAAAACTAATATATTCATCCGTACTAGTGCCGATAAGGGCATATATAGTACAATGAATATAGTTATAAAATTTTAATGGCTAATAGGTACCAGCCTATTAGCCATTCTATGTATATTGACCTAGGAGGTCCTATGAAATTTGGTTTACTTGGCCGTACGTTGGGCCATAGCTTCTCCCCTCGCATTCACAGTGCGTTAGGGAATACAAATTATGAATTATTTGAACGCGAACCAAGCCAATTACAAGAGTTCTTCGCCGATCCAGAATTACAAGGCATTAACATTACAATTCCTTACAAGGTAAATGCCCTTGAAGCTTGTGATGTGGTTGACCCTCGTGCAGAACGCATCGGCTGTGTAAATACAATGGTTCGCAAGGATGGCAAATGGTATGGCTATAATACAGACTATGATGGTTTCGTGTTTACCTTACAACATGCAGGCATCGATGTATCTGGCAAGGAATGTATCATCCTTGGCGATGGCGCTTCCTCTGCTACTGTTCACGTAGCTCTCGAAGATTTAGGTGCTAAAAACATCGTCCATTTATCTCGCAAAACGGCTCCATTCTATGGTGATGCGCCAAACTATTATGAAACAGCGCAGATTATTATTAACTGTACCCCTATCGGCATGTACCCTCATAATCCAGCCAACCTTATCGATATTACGCAGTTTTCTAAATTGGAAGGCGTTGTAGACCTCATCTACAATCCACGCCGTACGATTTTACTGTTACAAGCAGAAATGATGGAAATTCCTCATTGTGATGGCTTGCCATTCCTTGTTGCACAAGGTGTTGAGGCGGCTAACCATTTCCAAGGTGAAAGCTTTGGCACGAAAGAAATCGAGCAAATCTTGCGCGATATGCGTCGTGAAAAGGAAAATATCATCCTTATTGGTATGCCTGGTGTAGGTAAAACAACAGTAGGCAAAGCCCTTGGCGAAGAAATGGGGCGTACTTGCGTTGATGTAGATCAAGAGTTAGAAAAAGAAATCGGTGACATTTCCACCTATATTACGGAACAAGGGGAACCTGCGTTCCGTGAAAAAGAAGCGGAAATGATTGCAAAACTCGGCACTCAAACGGGCCTTGTGATCTCCACTGGCGGCGGCTGTGTAACAGTTCCTAAAAACTTCGCACACTTACGCCAAAACGGTCGTATCTACCAATTAACACAACCAGTAGAAAACCTATCTACCTCCGGTCGTGTTCTCTCTAGTGGTGGCATCGAACGCTTACGCGAACTAGAAGCAACGCGTACACCAATGTATGAAAGCTTCGCTCAATGCATCGTAGAACATAACCGTAATGCACCAGAAACAGTAGCGGCAATCCTAAAAGACTTCGAAGCAAACTTATTGTAAGAGCTTGTATATCGCATTTGTAGAATACTTTACATCTGTCTTTCTAGATAAAACTAAAACTCATATCTTATCTTCATAGATATAATACTAAAAGCAGTAGTTATCCCTAAGATGACTACTGCTTTTTTATATGCTCTATGTATTATATGTATTTGTAGAAAACTACATTTGCAATTACAATGTAATTACAAATAGAATTAATTAACTTAACAAACTTTTAATATAAAATCAATAATATAACCAACGAATTACAGTCACAAGCCAAAAGAATACTGGGAGAGATACTATGAAAACTGTAAACCTACAAGTCCGCATCAACGAAGATCTAAAACAGGAAGTATCTAGCATATTAAAGGCACAGGGCCTATCCTATACATCCATGCTAGACGCACTATTTCGTCAAATCATTAAGGAACGTCGCATTCCTTTCGCTATTGCTTTACCAACAACTCCTACAGAAAAAACACCAACGCCAAGTACACTCAACAATGACGGCACCTACGAACAACCCCGAACTACATTAAAGGCCTCAGATACTATAAATACGTACGGAACATCAACAGAAAAGGAGGTAGAAATATCCTTTGATAAAATTGATAAAACAGGCATACTCAATATCCGTATAAACCCTAAAGTTAAGACACTAACAACAGCTATCTTAAAAGAAATGGGATTAACTATATCATTATTGATTACACTAATCTCCAAACAAATACAATTTTTAAAAGCAATTCCTAAGTCAGTAAACAAGCCTATCGCTTGTGACTCTATGAATGCAGACTTTCTTACTGACGAAGAAATCGATCAACTACTGGAGTTGTCATGTATAGATATGGAACAAGGTAATGTAACGCCTTTAGAAGATGTTATTTCTGAATTAAAGAAAGAAGGTCTGCTCTTATGATACATAAGATCTTACTGTCTAAAATCGCTAAGAAAGACCTACGAAATATACTATTATCTTTAAAAGAAAAAACAGAAGATTTAAACCTTATTCTTCAACATCAGTCAGAAATCATTGATAATGTATTCTCGCTTGATATTTTTCCTGAAAGGTATCCTTTATATCACGGAAAATACAATAAGCAAAATTTTCGAAAAATGGTCACAAAACATTATATTATCTTATACTCTATAAAAAATAAAACAGTAATAATTAATAAAATACTAGCGCAAGGTATGAGCATATAAAAAAGTCGGCTTTCGCCGACTTTTTAATGTACTTTTACGCGTTTATGTTGCTGTTCGTCGAATACGCCATCTACATCGATGGTATCAAGGATACGTTTTAGTTCATGCACATCGATTTGGCCTGGTGCAGATGCTTTGCCTGCAGAGGCAAAGGTCATAGCATTGCCGAACAGAGCGCCTGCAGCTCGTGTCACAGCACCTAGTGGGCCCATAGCCATTGTAATGATTGGATCTGATGGATATAAAGCTTTCACTTCAGCCGTCGCTTCGAGGAGTGTAAGAACATCGCCTGTTGTATGCGGCATAACGGCCATCTTTGGCACGTCTGCCAAAAACTCTTTCATTTGAATAAGTCGATTTACAATGACCTCATGACTTGGTGTACCATGGAAATCATGGTTACTCATGATAATCGTAATACCATGTACCTTGGCAAACTCAATGGTTTTGAGCATTCTATCTTGATCAAAGAAGAGTTCAATGTCGATAGCATCTACTAAACCTGTAGGAATAATGCGCTCTAACATTGTGAAGTAATCTTGTGAGGAAATGGATTTCTCCCCGCCTTCCCCCTTTGTGCGCCATGTAAATAACAAGGCACGACCTTTCAATTGAGGCTTGATGAGCATTAACAATTCAATAATAGCGTCAATGGAGTGGGCCCGCTCGTAATAGTCAATGCGTAGCTCCACTACATGACACGGTGTATTACATGCTACTGCAGTGGTATCTAAAATTTCTTTCATTGTTGTACCTACAATAGGCACACATATCTTTGTACCCTTTTCGCCGAGTACAGTATGACCGATACGGACCATAATAACTCCTTTCCGTCCCACAGGGTGAGACAAATGACTTACCTTAAACTAACTATATACCAATATTTTGGTAAAAGCAATCAATCTGCCTATATTGGATTGCTATTCACAAAAACCGTATGAAAGCCAGTTATTATGCACTAAAAACGTATTCTTAGATTAACGATTAACATAATTTTTTGTTATATCCTATTTTCACGGTCTTATTAAAATTGGTCATATTATTCAATCCTGATGAGTATATCTAATCTATCTAAATAATCTATCTAAATAAAAACTCCACACATAATCGTGTGGAGCTTTCTTTTATATATTATTCGTGCTTGGCAGATAGTTTTCTAGATTGGAATGCCATATATAACAATAACAATCCTGTAATACTAAATACATAGGATATGCCAATGTAGGTGGATACAATACTGGCAAATACAGGGCCAACCATAGACCCAAATTGTTGAGCTGTCGTAGTCATACCAAACATTCGACCTCTAAAGCTTGGATCGGTATTGAGTGTTACCGCTGCACTTAAGGATGGATTAATACCTACAATACAAGAGCCTATTAGGACTTGTAAAATACCAAACCACCAAATGCCCACTGGTAAGCTTTGAAGCAAGAGAACAATGCCACTTCCCATCATGCAGTAGGAAATGGTCTTAAAGTAGCCGCGCCGTTCACCAAGGCGAACCCATAGATTTGTCGTTAAAGATCCTGCTAAGCCGCCGATACTAAGGATTGTACCAGAGATCATAGCCGCCCCTTCCATGGTACCCTGCATATCTCCTACATAAAGAGCCAAGATAGGTTGTAACATCATAATAGCACATTGCATGAAGAAGAAAATCCAAAGCAATCGTACTAACACAGGCTGTTGTTGAACTGCTTTAAAGTCTTCACGTAAGGATGTAGATTTAGTAGGTTGCGTCGGCTGTTCTTTTCCATCAGCACCTGTAGCATGTAATTTTGGTTCTTTCACAAAGAACAATACGGCCAAGGTCGCAATAAATACAGCGATGCCGGACACATAGAATACGGGACGCATGCCCACTACACTTTCAACGGCGCCACCTAGAAATGGACCGATGACATTACCCAGGATAAGACCCGTCTGGAAAATACCTAAAGCCCTACCGACCTGTTTCTCATCGACACTGAGGGATACCATGGTCATCGCTGCTGGATAAAACCCATTGGCAAAACCAACGAGCGCACGCCCCATGAGTAGTTGATATTGGTCGGTAACTAAACCAATTAATACATAACAGATGGCAATGGCAAAGCCGGCGCGCAGGGCCATCCGTTTTTTACCTTTGTTATCCGCAATCTTACCCCATATAGGAGCCATAATGCCCGCAATGAGGAAGGTAATACCGAAAACGAGGCCTGACCAAAGTGCTACATCAGCCTTCGGCACTCCTAACTCTAAAAGGTAGATAGGCAAAAACGGAATGATCATGGTGTAACAGATAGCCAGTACCGTCATGGCAGCTGTAATAATCCATACATTGCGCATACCACCACGAGCATCATATGCAGTTGTGCTCATCCTTTGCCTCCTTTCATATATAAAAGTATATATAGTAATATACTTTTATATTCTATATAAATAAGAGCCGCATAGAAAACGCGACTCTCTCATTTATTCCGTTGGAAATTTGTGATCCATTACATCTTGTAAGGATACGCGTTCCATAACGTGACGGAATTCATCTTGCAAGTACTGCCACAAAGGAGCAGTCAAGCAATCATTAAACATAGGACATGGCTCAACATCATCTTCTAAACAAGATACGAGAGCAATGGAGTCCTCTGCAGCATATAAAATTTCATATACATTGTATTCAGCAGGCGATTTCACCAAACGATATCCACCGTATTTACCACGGCCACTTTTAACGAGGCCAGCGGAGGATAAGCGAGATACAATCCCCTCTAAGTATTTATCGGAAAATCCTTGGCGTTCAGCAATTTCACGAATTGGTACATTTTTTTCTACCCCGTGCTCTGCAATATCAGCCAATATCCGTAGAGCATAACGCCCTTTAGTAGATATTTTCATAAGTTAACCTCTAAGTCATTCATAATATATTTATAGTATATCACAAATTCATACAAAAAATGGTGGGAAATATGATACACTATACATATATCGAAATATTTTATTTGGGTATTTTTTAATTTCATATAGGAGGATGTTATCTAATGTTAGATAAACTATTTCAACTCAGTGAACGCGGTACCACTGTTAAAACCGAAATTTTAGCTGGTATTACTACGTTTATCACGATGGCGTACATCCTATTCTTGGCGCCAAACATTCTTAGTCTCGGAGGGATGGATAAAGATGCAGTCCTCATCGCTACTGCCTTAGGTGGCGGCCTTGTAACGATTGCTATGGGTTTATTCGTAAACTATCCGATTGCCCTCGCTCCTGGAGTTGGCCTCTTAGCCTTTTATTCCTTTACCGTAGTTCTCGGTATGGGCGTATCCTGGCAAACAGCATTAGGTGCGGTATTCATTTCAGGTCTCGTATTCCTCGTATTAACACTTACGTCGATACGACAAATGATTGTTGAAGGCATCCCTGCCTCTATGAAGGTTGCCATTACCGTTGGTATCGGCCTCTTCATCGCTATCATCGGCTTGAAATTGTCCGGCTTGATGGCTATCTCCATTAGTTTGTCTCCAAACTCTTTAGGCCAAGTTGTGCAAACACATGGTAATTTAGTACCTCCAGCATCCGAAGCGCTCTTGACGCTCGGTAATTTGCACAGTGGTGAAACATTGTTGGCTCTATTCTCCCTCATCTTTACAGCTCTATTGATGGCTCGTAAAATTCAAGGTTCCCTCTTGATTGGTGTGGTAGTAACAACAATTGTATCCTATGCTACTGGCCTTTCCACAATGCCTGAGAACTTCACTGTATTAGCAGTACCTGATTTCTCTAAGGCAGCATTCCTTCAATTAGATATTCCTGGTGCGCTCCACATGGGCTTAATCACGATTATCTTCTCCTTCACCTTCGTAGAATTGTTCGACTCCATGGGTACTTTGATTGGTACTGCTACAGAGGCGAAAATTGCAGATCCTAAATCTGGTAAATTCCCAGGTCTTGGTAAAGCCATGACTGTCGATGCTATCGGCGTTAGTGCTGGTGCGTTGCTCGGTACGTCTACGATTACTGCCTTCGTTGAAAGTGCGGCAGGTGTAGGTGCTGGTGGCCGTACAGGCTTAACAGCTGTTACAACAGGCGTATTGTTCTTAATCTGCTTGTTCTTAGCTCCAATCGTATCCTTGGTGCCAAATGCAGCCACATCTCCTGTTCTTATCATCGTTGGTGCCCTTATGTTAGGTGCAATCCGCAACATTGACTTCGATGATTGGACAGAAGGCTTCCCTGCATTCCTCGTTATCGTTTTGATGCCATTCACATACAGCATCGCTAACGGTATCTCTGCAGGTCTTATTGCATATCCTCTACTCAAAATTATTGCAGGCCGTACAAAAGAAGTTAACTGGATTATGTACGTATTAGCGGTACTCGTTATCATCCGCTACGTATTCTTCTAATTAACGAATGCCCATAATTATGCTTTTAGTGAAAGCTAACAGTCTATTGCTATAACTCACTACTATGCTAAGAACTAAATATGTAAATTACATATACTAAAAGAACCTATCTCTAAAGATATTAGTAAAATATCTAGGAGATAGGTTCTTTTATATGCTGTTTAGTATTAACGAATCGTTTTTACACCAATTAAGTCTGTACGACTTGGATCGATATCTTTTAACGGTACTACATGATCTCTATAAAAGTCTGCTTCAGATGCTTTCACAGGCACTTGGAAGAACAAAAAGTACGCCATATTATCCTTATACCACGTAACACTGCGTACTACCCCCTTATCTACATCCCCTGTATAGTGAACATCACCAATTGGAGTAGAGTCAGTCCACTGTACATCATGGTACTCCATTGGAATATATTCTTCAGGCCATACAGTATCCATAGAGTAGCTCATGCGAAAGACCATGGTATGATTTACCCAACGACCGCTGCGCTCTTGATATTCTTGACCTTGCTTCCAATATACAGTTTCTAATACATCATTGTCATAAAAATGTGTAGCATAGTATGTATAACCAAGCGGTAAATAACTTGGTACAGATACGTCATAGGACACCTTATGAGATGCATCAATTACACCACTTGGTAAGCCCTTGGATTTACTGGTAAGTATAGGCCATACGGAATTCGTATGTGTACGCAATGGCAACCCAATCGATTCATAAGGAGGCCATTCAGGCTCATCATTTAGTTTAACCTTTTTCGCATCGTTTTCTTCAACATGTTGCTTATCATTGCGATCACCACGTAACCTAGTATCATCAGCGGCTACATTATTTAAAGGGCCTACAGAATCTACAATTTTGCTTACAAAGTTTTGGTTTCTTGAAGAAGCAAAGTAGAGCATATACACTTTATTATCTTTTTCCCAGTAAGCAATCTGAATAGCGTCTTTACTAGAACCTAACGTATGTACAGAGATTCCATCAGGGGTAGTAAAGCTAACTACATCCTTAGCATTGTAATTTGTCTTTTCTAATATAGGCTTTACTACGGTATCGATAGCCCAACCCATGCGATATACAATATCTGTATTAGAGAAGGTTAATTTCGGACCATATTCTCCATCATGGCCTGTTTCTGTATAAACAATTTCTAATACATCATGGTCCTTGGCCTTTACATCGCGTACTGCATAGTCTTTAGGCATATAAGACGGAACTTGTATAGGATAGCCAAATTCCTGCGCAGCACTTTCAATATTAGTTTTAACTAAATCATTATCACCAACTTGATCATACCAACGATAGCGATCAGCGAGTTTTTCATTATCATCGATGAGCTTTTTATTATCTACATCTCGTTCAACAGGAACCGTATTACCATTTTTATCGATTAACGGATATGTGGCACTAACTGGCTGTACACCAAACGTAGTGACTGCTGCAGCCATCGTGGCACATAACACAGCAGATGTTATTATTTTCTTCATATTCTCTCCTCTTTGAGCGGTTACATACGTTACCGCTTTGTTCCAAATAAATTGCTACGTGAGCATCTATATTCTCACAGGCTCCACATGTTCCTTATAGAATTCAGCATCAACTGCTTTCACAGATTCTAAGAACAATAAGGAGTATGCCATACCGTCCTTTGTCCACGTAATGCTACGGATTAGTTGTGCTGCTGGATCACCAGTGTAAAAGACTTCGCCAGATTCACCTTGTTCAGACCATTCAAAATCCTTATACTCACCGGGAATATACGGTACATCTTTTACATCGTTCACGGAATAGCCCATTCTATAAACGAAAATACTACCAGAGTTTCTCTTCCCAACTCGATATGGTTGGGAATTTTTTATAAAATATACAACCTCTAATACATCATTTTTGTCTTGACGTACTGTATAAATTTCATAGCCATAAGGGATATAACTAGGGGCCTTAACCTCATATGGAAGCTTCTTCGCTGCCTCTTTTAGGTTTCCCTTAAAAGTATGCGCCTTTTTTGTATTCTCTATAGGCCAATCATGAAAGTGCCACTGTAAACCATCCATTCTAGGCTCGACATTTTTAAAATTATGTCCTAACTTAAGCGTTTTTGTAGATACAGAATTATCTGTAGATATAGCAGTGTCTACAGTATCTGCTGTTACACTTCCTACAGATAGTAACCCAACAGCTATAGTAGCTAAGATGGACTTATATATTGTTTTACTCATACTCTCTCCTTGTATAAAAATTTATAATATACTTCACACATATAATGATATATTTTCTTATTTATATCAAAAACATAACTCCGATTCTGTTGCCCTAGCTACTTCATAAAACTTTTATTTTTCCTACGGTGAGAGTCTAGTTATTAACTAATAACAGCCTTAATACTTACTAGTTCGACACATAAAAAAACATCCTACTGAGCGCTATATCTTAAAAGAACTCAATAGGATGTTGTATCATTATTTAGTTAATGGAGGCATAATAATATCTTGTTCAAGTTGTCTTCGTCTTTTTGCAGTATAGTCCACCACTTTAATTTGAACGACGCCCACAGAGTTTACCATGGCTTCTGTAAAAGCAAATTTACGATTTGTTTGATGGTCCATCAAAACTTGTAATCCATGAACCTTTTCATCAATACTCTCTAAATAAGTCACCGTCCCTCGTCCCATAACACTGGAATAAACTGAACTATATTTACAAGGAATATCTCCACCTGAAACAAGGGCCTCATCACTGCCATCAATTTCGATAAATACATGAGGATTTGCTTTAATCAAGTCAAACTTCTTTCCCTCATGATTGCCATGTACATAGATATAAAGCACCTCATCTATAAATTCGTATCCAAAATGTAGGGGTACTACATAAGGGTAATCACCATCCATCATACCTAGGTGAATGATACGAGTACTATTTAAAATACTTTTAATTTCATCTATATCTGTAACCTTACGATCTTGTCGTCTCATATAGCCTCCACGAGTTTACGTATAAGATAATCTACGTATCATTATAGCAAACTTTTTATACCTTGTATGATAGAATGCTTTTTGCATGAATAAGCACTCTTTTATTCGTATATTAATAACACTGTTTTTAATATTTGTCTACTGTATAAATACATTTGACTTTTTACAATAGATACTGTATTATAAGAAAATAGTTTTATAGATTCTATAGATTATAAAGGCTATGGTCATCCATGGCTTTTTATATTTGTAGATAGTTTGTAGAAAAGAGGTCTTTACTATGTCTGATACGCATCAGTTAAAACGGGGCCTTAAGAACCGGCACGTACAGTTGCTCGCCATTGGCGGTGCCATCGGTACAGGCTTATTCTTAGGCTCCGGCCGTGCCATTCACTTGGCAGGTCCATCCATCATTTTTGCTTACCTAATTACAGGTATTATATGCTTCTTTATCATGAGAGCATTAGGCGAATTATTATTGTCTAACTTGAACCACCACTCATTTATCGATTTCGTAGAAGAGTATTTAGGTGATCGAGCAGCCTTTATCACAGGATGGACATACTGGTTCTGTTGGCTTTCACTAGCCATGGCCGATTTAACAGCCGTAGGCCTCTATATGCAGTTCTGGATACCATGGCTGCCTCAATGGATACCGGCCCTTGTCGTCTTAGTGGCATTGCTATTGATGAACCTAACAGCTGTAAAATACTTCGGTGAAATGGAGTTCTGGTTTGCCTTGATTAAGGTAATCGCCATTATTTCCCTCATCATCATCGGTATCATCATGATTGTTACAGGCTTTACTACAGATGCGGGCGTTGCCGCCTTTAGTAATATGTGGAATTATGGGGGCTGGTTCCCGAACGGAACGATGGGCTTTATCTTATCATTCCAAATGGTTGTTTTCGCTTTCACAGGTATCGAGCTCGTAGGTTTGACAGCTGGTGAAACAGAAGATCCTGAAAAGGTTATTCCTATGGCAATCAACAACATCCCATTACGCATTATTTTGTTCTATGTGGGCTCTTTGGCCATCATCATGAGTATTTACCCTTGGACAGCCGTTAACCCTTCTGCTAGCCCATTTGTGGCTGTATTTACAGCAGTTGGTATTGCAGCCGCTGCAGGCATCGTAAACTTCGTAGTTCTTACATCTGCTGCATCTGCTACAAACTCTGGTATCTTTAGTACAGGCCGTATGATTTATGCCCTTGCTAAACGCGGTCATGCACCAAGCTCTATGCGTCGCTTAACACACAGTAGCGTACCATACCAAGCAACGATTTTCTCTGCTGCTGTACTATTGATTACGGTTGTACTCAACTATGTAATGCCAGAAGCAGTATTCGTTATGATTACATCTATCTCTACATTCTGCTTCATCTTTATTTGGGCCATGATGGTTATTTGTCACCTTAAATATCGCAAGAAAAATCCAGAATTAGCAGCACAATCTAAATTCAAAATGCCTCTATTCCCAGTGATGAATTACATCATCCTTGCATTCTTTGTTTTCATTCTAGGTATTCTCGCCTTAAACGAAGACACTCGAATTGCCCTCTTGTTTACACCAATTTGGTTCGTTATTCTCTGGGCCTTCTACTCCATGCTTAATACAGATGATGAAGATGCTCTCAGTGAGGAACTTATCGAGATGGCTGGTGTAAAAGAAATTTACAAAAAACCTAAAAAAGAAGATTCTGACGATTACATAATCTAACACAAAAAGCCCGTGCTATGCACGGGCCTTTCTCTTACTTCATAGTAGGGAAATTTTGTTGTTCATACTGTTGTTGATAAGCAGGTAAATTACTTGTATCTTCGCCATAATTAAAGATCGTCTTAGTACGGTATCCACCTTGGGTAATGATAAGATCAATGGAGGATGGTACCTCTTGACCATTTTGTTGTAAATGATTTACTAATTCTTGTAGCGCTTCAACTTGTCGCAACGAACCAGTCATATATTTACCTTTGGATAGGCCTGTATTTCTAATGACTTGGCCATTATATACTTGACCATTTTTATCTGTGTAATAGAATCGTACAGCTGATTTATCTCCTGTAGGTACAGCTTTAATATAGATGGTTTTCCAATTTTTCTTAACCATCACTCTTGTAGCATCTGCTAACTTATTAGATAAACGTTGTGTTTCTTTATTTGCAGATTTAGATACACCATTGACTTGCTGAATTTCATCATTCATAGGCATATCAATAAGTGCCATACTAGGATCTTGTTGTACCTTTTTCGCATCTGCAGGCTGAACCGCCAACACACCAACGGCCGCCATTACAGCTAACGTTGTAAGAGCAAATTTCTTCATTATATCTCTCCTCAGATAGGATTCCCTAAACAAATTATATTTTATACAATACATTATACGCATTAGGCTATTTATTATCAAGCCTATCTTATTTTTCAAGACCATTATTCTTAATTATTTGATTCCAATGTTCAAATCTTGCAATATTATAATCCATATCCATATATTTAATATTAAAAGATGTAATAGATTTAAGATCGTTATAAAACTCCATCTCATCAGTACTCGTATCCCAGAATAACATCATATTTTCATATATAGGTATACCATAATATTGTTCAGCTTTTAAAAATTCAAATGGTAAATTCATGTTAGGCTTCGCATAGTTAAGAGGACTAACAGTAAGCAAATAGGTATCTCCTACCTTACCATTCATGTATAAATCTCTAGAAATTAAAGAGTCTGATATTACTTTATCTTTTCGAATACCATGTTTACTAACATTCTTATTTTGAACAGAAATCGAGTCTGTATTCACTATTTTGCTAGCAGATAAATCAGGACTTAAGATATATTTCGCGCTCCCATTAGAAGCTATAATTTTACCATCTATATAGTCTAGTGAAGCGGAGAATTTATCGAATTCATATCCAATAACATTAGAGCTTAAAGATGTATCATTAATCTTAAAAATTAATAGTGGATACAAATTCATATTTGAAATTGCAGCATTAGAACGTGCAAGCAGATATAATTCATCATTAACGATAAGAGAGTCGAAAATATAGCAGTTATATTCTGTCATAATAGGCAATACATTAACAACATAGGATTCAGAGTAATTGCTTGCATTTATAACTGTCACGGTTGCATTAGGATTACGATTAAAATCAACTGTAATATTTTTCTCTAGAATTATCCCTTGTTTCGACAAAATACGTGTCTCATTTCTCGTACCACTAAAGTGCAAAGCACACAAAACAAGAATAAGGAAAACAATAAAACTTACAATATAATGTTTCTTTATCCACCGTAACATAGAATCACCCTCTCTCTTACTTATAGTATAGCTAAATCTATCAACTAGTAAAAGAAAAGGCTTCAACCATTTCTTGGCGAAATATTTTCGTCGATAGTTGGTTGAAGCCTTTATTTATATTCTATTAGTTACTGAAGTCTGTATCTACAATAGCAAATTGTACATAATCAGGACATCGTTTTTGCATTTCTGCTTTAATTTTTTCTAATGTACCATGTGGATCTTCTTCGTCAAAGTCAAAGATAATATCGTAGTAGATAACTTTCTTCTCTTCGTGTACGTAAAAGGCATGTACTTGTACAACATGTGTATATAAGCTTACAACTTGGTCAAGAGCTTGTCTAATTTCAAGCACTTCCACACTTGGTTGGTTTTCAGCATACACGCCAACGGTCATATTAATGCCAAATTTTTTATAAAGATGAACAGCAATACCTTTTGTCAAAGGATGGATATCAGCCATAGTCATCGTATCTGGTACGGAAACATGGACGGAACCAATTGTTTCTCCTGGACCATAGCTATTCAAAACCAAGTCATATACACCACCTACATTTGGATGTTGTGCGATAGTTTCTTTAATATCGCGGATTAAGTTATCATCTGCACGAACACCAAGCAAGTGATTATACATTTCTTTTAAAATGTCATAAGCAGCTTTCAAAATCAAAACAGAGATCACTGCACCAACATAACCTTGAATATCAAAGTTAAAGAAGAATACTAAGCCTGCAGATACTAATGTGGCAAAGGTAATTACTGCATCAAAGAGCGCATCTATACCAGACGCTACAAGCGCATCAGATTTGTATTTTTCACCTTGAGCCTTGATATAGCGGCCCATCACAACTTTCACCACAATCGCAACGGCGATGATAACGAGGCTTGGAATATCAAAGGTAGATACCTCAGGGTGAAGAATTTTATCAATAGATTCTTTAAGAGATCCGATACCTGCACCAAGGATGATGAAGGCAATTGCCATGGTAGTCATATATTCTATGCGACCATGTCCAAAAGGATGCTCCTTATCGGCCCCTTTAGCGGCTAATTTTGTACCAACGATGGTCAATACAGAGGACAATACATCCGTTAAGTTGTTCACCGCATCAAGGATGATAGCGATGGAGTTAGACGCAAGGCCTACAATCATTTTAAAGATAACGAGAACGACGTTACCTATAATACCTTTTATACTGGCAAGCGTAATTCCCCGATTACGTGCTGCACTATTTTCTTGCAAAATCATACTACACCTCTTACATTCATTTCACTAAGCTACAAATCGAAGCCTATCGATTTATCTATGTTCTTATTATAGCTTATCGATTATCATTTGTCATTATATTTTTTGAAAAATTTTTATAAAATCATTGTAATTACTGAATTATCAATAATTCTCAATTCTCAATTAGAATATTTGATGTATTATGACTTCACAATATATAGGACAGATTTATTGTTAACAATAATATAATCAGATCAAATTACGCGGTAACCGTAATGCGTTCCCCTGTGCGCATATGTGTAAATACTACCTTCTGAGCCCGCAATTGGAAAGGCTGTCCTGTCGGTTGTGCACCGTATAATGTATCCCCTACAAGAGGGTGACCTATATGGCTGAAAGCTACACGAATTTGATGTGTTTTCCCTGTGTACAAACGAACTAAAACCTCAGTATATCCACATTTTGATGAGTTATGCACAGATTTGTCCACATTTACACCATGTTTATCCACATTTTGTAATTCTATATCCACATTTTCTTGAGCTATATCCACAGATTTTACCAACTTATGCACAGAGTTATCCACAGGCTGTGAAGAATGTCTACATAGGACGGAAAAATCGGTACGCGTTTCCTTCCCCTTTGGATTGACTTCATAATGAATACCATCAGTACTACGATCCATAGGTAATACTAAAGAGTCTTCATCAGCTTCTACAATACCTTCAACAGTGGCCATATACCACTTTTCAAAGGTATTATCGTCCATTTGCTGTTGATAAAGACTTTGGGCTAAACCGCTTTTAGCAATCACGATACAGCCCGTCGTATCTCTATCTAAGCGATTCAAGAAACGAACCTTCCGCTTAATACCATTCTCTTTAAAATAGTATGCTACACCATTAGCAAGAGATACTTGGTCTTTAGAGTTTACTGTCACACCAGCAGGCTTATCTACAATGAGGAGATCATCATCTTCATATAGGATATGTAGATCCATTTCAATTGGTTCGTAATCGATTTTTTCCTTCGCCATAGCAATCCAAATCTCGTCACATTCGGAGATAACATCCTTTGGCGTCGCCTTATGTCCGTTGATATGGATTAGTTTTTCCTCAAATAGCTTGACTAAGGACTTACGAGGATATCGAGTATCTAGTACTGCACCAAGTGTAATATCTTGTTTCTCACTATGTGCAGCCTCTACATCTGCGGCATTGACAGTCCACAAAATATCATCTGGACGATGTGTTTTTCGCGCCATTAGTATCTCCTTTCTACGAGCTCAGGGTCTCGTGGCATGTAGTTCAGTAGCGAGCTCGGTTGAACAGCTCGGCCACGTATATTCGTTTGTTCAAAGGTAATAGTCAGCTCTTGTTTAGGTCGTGTAATAGCCACATAGAACAAGCGCTTTTCTTCATCTTCACGACCTTCTGCAATAGCAAAAGGACTTGGGAAGGTACCTTCGTTAAGGCCTGCCAAGAACACGTGGTCAAACTCGCTCCCCTTCGCTTGGTGAATGGTAATGATTGGAATGCGATCTTCATTGCGTACCTGTTGAGCAGGCTCACCGGCTGTGAGGGCCGCCATCTGCAAGATTTGATTTAATCGAGCCAAACCAGCTGGCCCTTCATAAGCAGCATCAAGTTTCTCCATGATGCGATATAGATCCCGTATATGCTCTACCTTCGCCGATTCCCCATGAGATTTGTAGTACTCTAGAACCCCCATTTGGTTCATAATGTACGCCAATAACTTCGTAGGCAATTCCGTATAGGCCTTTCTACGCAAGGTCGCCATTTGAGACGCAATATTGGTAAAAGCCGCTTTATATTTGTTAATCGCCACCATACGGCCTGTTGTGGTAGGCACGATATTTTCTTTCACCGCATAGATTAAAAGCTGTGCAGTGGCCAAGATATCGTCCATCGCATTGTGCGTAGGCTCATGATGGATAGGGAACTCGGATGCTAGGAAGCCCAATTTATGATTTGGCAAATTAGGGTAAAAACGACGATAAATATCTAAGGTATCATAAATCGCCTTGAACTGAGGATTTCCTAAATTATGACGTGCCAATTCGTTGGTAAAGATAGTCACATCATAATTTACATTGTGACCTACGATGATAGCACCCTTGGAGAATTCCTTAAAGGCTTGTAGCACCGTAGCTGGGTCTTCGCCGTGTTCTTGTAAATACGCATTGGAGAAGCCATGCACCTCTTCGGATTGTCCCACAGGCACACCGGGGTTGATAAAGCGTTCAAAGGACTCTAACACTTGTCCATTTTCATCGATACGAATGGCTGCAATTTGAATGATGCGGTCTTGGGACGTATCGGTACCAGTACTTTCCACGTCGTATACTACAACCTCATGATTCTCTAAGCCACTAACGAGCTTAGCATAAGGCTCGGCTTCAAAGATAGGCATATCCATAAAGTCCGTCAATTTCAAGCCTACTTGACGCGTCTCAGGGCTTTCAATAGCGGCGATACGAGCGTCACCAATACCCGCAACATAACGTTTAATAATGCGCTTAGCACTGACGGAGTCATTCGGGTTCATGAGCAGTTTGAAGTAAGCCATAACGTCCTTAATTTCTTGGCGTCTAAAGAATTTAAACTCGTCAATAATCATAAAGTGACGGCGTTCATCTTCAGCCTTTTCGTTGTTCAGGCGTTCAAAGGAGTCGCTCAGCCGTTGCGCCTTTTTATTATCCCGCACTAAAACGCCAATATTGGCATCCTTTGGCAAGGCGCAGATAGCTTCATAGATATATCGTCCCTCAAGATAGCTGTTTTTACAGCCTTTTATGAGAACAGGCTTGCCCTTTCTTTCACTATTGGCGCGAGGCAATTCAGTATAGATAGAACCTACCAGATCAGGGAACATATTCTGTAATGTTTTGAAAGCCATCGTAAAAAGAGTCCAATTAGAGCGGTAGTTTTCGTAGAAAATAATTTTTAAAGGCTTAAAATCCGCATCAAACTGCTTGAGCAAGCGGAATGGATCAGACCCACGCCATTCGTATATGGTTTGGAAATAGTCACCGCATAAGAGAACGTGATTACCCTCCCAGAGCATTTCTAATACCTTGTACTCTAGTACGCCTGTATCCTGCATTTCGTCTACCGAAATATAGCTATAACGACTGCGCCAACGCTCCCGAACTACAGGATCTTGGAATAGACGATGAACACCGCAAATGAGATCTGTGAAATCTAGACCATGTACGGAGGCTAAGTTTTCATCATAGGCAGCAATCCATTCGTGACCATGGTTCAAGAAGTCATGGAGTTCACTATAAAGAACATTCCCAAAGCTAGAGAACTGTTGCTCAATAGCAGGACGCTGTTCCTTTTGCAAACGATCAATCGTTCGTTTATAATCGCCTACGAGATCATCAGAATAAAAGCCATATAAGGAACGATATTCTTTTACCATACCGATGATGTTGGCAAAGGACATTTCTCGCAACTTACCTGGACGATACGGTTCAGACAATTCCTTGCAATCCTCTTCATCAAAGATCGTTACATCCGTATACAAGGTTTCATTGCGCTTACCCTCTTGTTGGAGTACGAAAAAGCAAAAGCTGTGGAATGTACTAACCTCCACAGCCTTTGCAGGACTGCCTACGAGCGATTGAATGCGGTCTTTCATCTCCTTTGCCGCCTTGTTCGTAAAGGTCATGCACAAGATATTCTCCGCCTTCGCATAGCCGCCCTCGATGAGGTGAGCCACTCGATAAGCAAGTGTATTCGTTTTTCCCGTCCCAGCGGACGCTAACAAGAGGATATTCTGTTCAACTTCATCAATAACGCGTTGTTGTTCACGATTGATAAGCATGATGTCCTCCTATTTTAAAAAGCCGTACCATCCGGCTGCAATGAGCATGGGAATAGGGCCTAGAATTGCTGTTAAAGCCCATACGCCCAAACCAATATCCATAGGAATATTGAGGATATGAACGCATACTAAATACGTCAAAATACCAGTTACTGCATTCATAGCCACTCGTTTAATGGTGAAAAATGCTACTTTGAAAGCAATGTAGGCTACAGCAACGGATACAACCGCCGAAATAATCGGTGATGCTAATAAAGCTCCCATATTATCCTTTCATTTCTTGGCGGTTCACTACAGCACCGCCTAATGTTAATTCATCGGCATATTCGATATCGCCACCTACAGGAACACCGCGGGCAATGCGCGTTACCTTAATGCCACTTGGACTTAATAAACGTGCCAAATAGAGAGCTGTCGCTTCCCCTTCTACGTCTGGGTCAGTAGCGAGAATAACCTCTTGTACGACACCATCACGAAGGCGGGCAATCAATTCTTTTACGCGAATATCGTCAGCACCGATGCCCTCCATAGGGGACAAGGCGCCTTCCAATACATGATACAAGCCCTTATAGTCACCACTGCGCTCGATAGCAATGACATCGCGAGATGTTTCAACAACCATAATCGTCGTTTGATCGCGGTTCGGATTGCTACAGAATTCACAAGGATCTTGAGCTGATAAGTTAAAGCAAATAGAACAGTGACGCGTAGCCCCCTTCGCTTCTACGATGGTTTCCACGAGACGGTCTACCTCTTCCTTCGGCATTTCTATCAAATGATAGGCCAAGCGTCTAGCCGACTTGGAGCCGATACCTGGCAAGCGGCGCAACTGCTCTACGAGCCGTTCTAAAGCATTTGTCATTTAGAATAAACCTGTTGGCAAGTTAAGACCACCAGTTACTTTGCCCATTTCTTGAGCCAAGAGGTCGTCTACTTTTTTGCTAGCTTCGTTTACAGCAGCCATCACTAAATCTTCTAACATTTCTACGTCTTCAGGATCAACTGCAGTTGGGTTCAATTTCAAAGACTCGATAATTTTTTCACCGTTCATTACAACTGTTACAGCACCGCCACCAACGGAAGCCTCTACTGTACGAGTTTTTAATTCTTCTTGCATTTTCTTCATATCTGCTTGCATTTTTTGAACTTTTTTCATCATGCCAGCCATATTGCCCATACCTTTACCAAACATTGTAATTCCTCCTTTTAGGACCTTGTCCTTACTAACTGTCTATGCTCATAACTCTAACATGCGACATAGATTTTAACATATGTGTCACCTAAAGGTCTTAGGACCAACAGGTATACTCAAAAATTTATTCTTCGATGACCTCGACAATAATGTCATGGTCTTCAGATAATTTCTCTAATGTTTCTGCCAAGAGAGGATTGTTCCGCTCCTCTTCTGTCATATGCTCTGGATCCCATGCGTATTCACGAGCTACCGTAACACTATCGATGGGTGTTACTTCAATAGGTACTTGTGAAAGCACAGTCTGATCATCACTTTGTGGGGTTCCCTGTTGTTCGCCCCCATCAGACTTTGGGACAGCTTCTACCTCAATATGGGCACCGCTATCCATAGGGCGTTCTAAGACCTCCCCATCTTCGCTAATAACAGTGACACTATCTAACGGATGTGGTGGCATATCATCTAAGGATGATACATAAGCTTCCTCCATATCGTCTACAGGCACATCATCAAAGGAATGAACAGGAATATCATCACCTTCAATAGAACCTGCTAGCGACTCGATAGGGATTTCTCCATCTGGAACTGATCCGGACGGACTGCCATCAAAGGATGTAATCGGCACATCTCCGCCAGATGTTTGACCTTCTACGGAAGCAACTGTTGTACCTGTATTCGTACTACTGCTAGCAGCATTGGTACCGCCCGTCTTCTTCGCTAAGAATGCCAAAGCCGCCGCCTTTGCTGCATCTACCGCTGCAGAATCAGGTTTACTAGATTGTTCTTCAGTAGTTGAACCGCCAACCTGCGCAGTAGGTTGTTGAGCTTGTGACGCACTACTACCTTGAGCGCTATTAGCTCCTGCTGAACTATTTCCCACTGATGCATTGTTAGTGCCTTGTGGTGCTGATGGATTTGTTAAATCCATTTGCGTCGGCTGGCCACCAGAGGTCTTCTGTACGTCAACCATCGGTTCTGGTGGACGTTGCGGCGCTTTTACTTGGTGCTGCGTCGTACTGCCAGAGGCCTTTTTATAATCTTTGTAAACTTGTGTAAGAGCGTCTACGATTTCCACATGTACTGGATAGCCCAGTGTATAGGTGAAAGCATCCGCCGCTTCCGCTAAGTTTACTTCATTGGTCATTACATTGAGGTGCAATGTATTTTTGAAGGCCATAACCGCCTTGCTTTGGTCTACGTAGACAAGCTGACCTTGACCGATAACGGTGGAGGTCATATTCCGATTGCTGTCCTTCAAGTATTTAATGACATTAGACTGTATATTTCGATACTCTTGAGCAGACAAGATTTGATCACTAATGATAGCCTGTGTACTAATACCTTTTTTACCTCGACCTTTGGCTTGATTTCTAGCAGGTCGTTCTGGTGCACTACTTGTAGTTGGAGGTGGTGCCATACCAACGCCGCCCATTGGAGGCGGAGCCATACCTACTCCATTCATAGGAGGCGGTGTGCTACCTGGTAATCCCATCGGTGGAGGCGTCATACCTACACTCGCAGGTGGCGGTGTCATGCCTACACCACTTGGAGGAGGCACAGTACCAACAGTACTAGTTTGAGCGCTACTCATGGAAGCATTCTGCACAGCCGCATGATCTACAGGAACAAAGCTATTTGCATAGCCACTAGGCGGACCGAATGCATTGGCACCATAAGCAGGCGTAGAAGCCACTGGACCTCGTTGCTCTAATTGAGCCATGCGGTTCAATAAATCGTTACGCTCAGACCGTTCTGAAGACTCTAATGCATATACGCGGTCTTCTAGGCTTTCATCAACAGAACCTAATTTAGCACATAAAACGAGTAAGCCCATTTCGATGATGGTTCGTGGATTATCCACTTGTTTTGCATCATTCATGATGGATTGAGCACTGCGCACATATTGGTTAAGCTCATTAAAATCGATGCTTTCAGCTTGAGCTAAAAACTCATCTTTAAAGGCATCATATACCTTGAGCTCATCCGCATCAGGAGCAACCTTGCCAACAAGCAAGGCACGCACGTGCTGAATGAGGGCTTCCATAATCTGCGTTGCATCGCGACCTTCTGATAACGCATCGTGAATATAGGACAGTAATTTGGGGCCATCCCCATTACGTAAGGCATCTAAGAAATGAATGATCCATTCCTTGCTAACAAGGCCAATCAATTCTTCTACTACTTGAGGTGTAATAGTACCTGTTGCCATACCAGCACATTGGTCTAAGATACTCAACGCATCACGCAAACCGCCATCTGCATGAACTGCGATGAGCTGTGCCGCTGCTGGATCTAAGCCAAAGCCTTCTTGTTCCGCTACATAGGATAAGCGCTGAGCGATATCGTCAGACGTAATCCGTCTAAAGGTGTATCGCTGACAACGAGATACGATAGTAACAGGTAACTTTTCAATTTCTGTAGTAGCGAAGATAAACATAACGTGAGCCGGCGGCTCTTCGATAGTTTTTAAAAGCGCATTCCACGCTTCGGTCGTAAGCATGTGGGCTTCGTCGATGATGAACACCTTTTTACGGCCCTCAACAGGCATGAATTTGACACTTTCACGAAGGGCACGAACCTCATCGATACCACGATTGGATGCGGCGTCGATTTCAAGAACGTCCATGGACTGACCGCTCAAAATCGATTTACAAGCACTACACTCGTTACAAGGATGATCCGTTGGCCCATGCTCACAGTTGATAGCGCGTGCAAAAATCTTGGCCATACTCGTTTTACCAGTTCCGCGCGGACCAGCAAACAAATACGCATGAGCTACCTTATCCTCGCGGATAGCGCGCATCAACGTATCCGATACTTGATGCTGACCAACCACATCGGTAAAGGTCTGCGGACGGTACTTACGATATAACGCAATATATGCCATTGGAACACCCCCTTTTTCCGAAAATTACAATACTTTATTATACCATATTCAAGAAAATCTGACTTATTTTATAGAGCTTAGATTAGACATAAAAAAAGCGGCCCTCAGGCCGCCTTGCAATATTCGATCACGACAGCTCCCGGGTTCCCCGTGGCACATGAAGGTTACCGCTTAGTGCTGCTACCTCTCAGTCCTGACACGATTCACAGGCCCCCATTGCACAGGCCCGAGAACTGCCATGATCCAATATTGCAATACAAATATTATACATGAAAATACCTCTATAGTCAAAGCTATAGAGGCATTTCATATGTCTTATCTAAAGGATATTCAGTTAGATTAGAAATTATTTTGCATATTTTTCTTTGAATGCAGCTAATTGAGCTTCTTCCAAGGATAAGCCTTGTTCTTTATAGCGTTCAATAGCAGCGTGCATTTCTTCATATGCTACAGGTACAACTTTTGTAAATCTGTTTACAAAGTTATTCCAGTTTTCAAGGATGTGACGGCCTTTAGCGGAATTAGTATGCAATACGTGTTGTTCTACTAATTCTTTAATGCGTTTAAGGTCATCATTATTAGCAGGACGTAATTCTACTAGACCTGTGTTTACATAACGTTCATCGCAATCGAGGATGTACGCATAGCCACCGGACATACCTGCTGCGAAGTTACGACCAATTTTGCCAAGTACAAGCACTTCGCCACCAGTCATGTATTCACAACCATGGTCGCCTACACCTTCTACAACAGCTGTGATACCACTGTTACGAACGGCGAAACGTTCACCAGCTACACCATTGATGTAGGATGTACCAGATGTAGCACCATAGAAGGCAACATTACCGATAAGGATGTTTTCATCAGCTTCAAAGATGGATTTCTTAGGTGGATATACAGTGATAGTACCACCGGATAAGCCTTTACCGAGGTAATCATTCGCATCCCCTTCAAGTTCTAATGTCATACCTTTAGGAATGAAAGCACCGAAGGATTGACCAGCAGAACCTTCAAAGTTCAATTTGATTGTGTTATCTGGCAAGCCGCTTTCACCATAACGACGTGTTACCTCAGAACCAACCAAAGTACCTACTACACGGTTAATATTATTGATAGCCAATTTAGCGCGGATAGGTTTTTGATCTTCGATAGCAGGACGACACATACGCAAGAGTTTGGACATATCCAATGTGCGTTCCAATTCGTGATCTTGGTCAACCATATGCATATGACCTACAGATGCATCGATGTATGGGTGGAACAATACGCGTTTAAGGTCAACGCGAGACAATTTGAAGTTATCGTCTTGAGATTTTTGACGAACAAGATCGATACGGCCTACCAGCTCAGCTACGGAACGAATGCCTAAACGAGCCATGATTTCACGCAATTCACGAGCGATGAAGATCATCAAGTTTTCTACATACTCAGGTTTACCTGTGAAACGAGCACGCAATTTTTCGTCTTGTGTAGCAACGCCGTAAGGGCATGTGTTGAGGTTACATACACGAGCCATTTTACAGCCTACAGCAACGAGTGGTAATGTACCGAAGCCGAATAACTCAGCGCCAAGCATAGCCGCAACAGCTACATCGAAACCAGTCATCAACTTGGAGTCTACTTCCAATTTAACACGGTCACGCAATCTGTTGAGCATCAATGTTTGATGAGTTTCGGACAAACCTAATTCCCAAGGCACACCAGCATGTTTTACAGATGTACGACCTGCCGCACCTGTACCACCATCGTAACCAGAGATTAAGATATTATCTGCTTTTGCTTTTGCTACACCAGCCGCGATAGTACCAACGCCTGCTTCAGATGTTAATTTAACGGAAATACGAGCATCTTTGTTAATGCATTTCAAATCGTAAATCAACTCTGCCAAGTCTTCGATGGAGTAAATATCATGATGTGGTGGTGGAGATACGAGCTCAACGCCTGGAGTGGAGTGACGAGCTTTCCCGATTTCAGGGTATACTTTTTTACCTGGTAATTGACCACCTTCGCCTGGTTTAGCACCTTGTGCGCATTTAATTTGCAACTCTTTTGCATGAATGAGGTAATTTGCAGTTACACCGAAACGGCCAGATGCAATTTGTTTTACTTCGGAGTTCATGCTGTCGCCATTTGGCAATGGTTTGAAACGAGCTACGTCTTCGCCACCTTCACCAGAGTTAGATGTAGAACCAAGACGGTTCATAGCGATAGCAATCGTTTCATGAGCCTCTTTACTGATGGCACCATAACTCATAGCACCCGCTTTAAAGCGTTTTACGATGGATTCTTCAGGTTCAACCTCTTCGATAGGAATACCGCCGCCCACTGGGTAGTTCAATTCCATCAAAGAACGCAATGTTACATGGTAATCGTTGCGAATCGCTTTAGAGTATTCTTTATATTTTGCGTAATCACCGTTGATAAGGGATTCTTGTAAAAGATCAATTGTTTTAGGGTTGAACAAATGCTCTTCCCCATCTTTTACAGGGCCATACCAACCACCTGGTTCAAGCACAGATTCGTCGGATTTGAAAGCACGGTCATAACGAGCTAATGCTTCATTAGCAACGCCTACAAGACCAATACCGCCAATACGTGTTGGTGTATTTACGAAGAACTTATTAATAAAGTTGGTGTTCAAGCCCAAAGCTTCGAAGATTTGTGCACCATGGTAAGAACGAACTGTGGAGATACCCATTTTGGACATAACCTTCATAATGCCGCCTACAGCTGCTTTAATGTAGTTCTTTTCTGCTTGTTCAGGTGTAATATCACCAAGGCGTTTACGAGCTTGTAAATCGCGTACAGTTTCAAGAGCCAAGTAAGGATTGATAGCTGTTACACCATAACCGATCAATGTACAGAAATGATGTACTTCGCGAGGCTCACCAGATTCGAGGATAAGACCAATTTCTGTGCGCAATACTTTTCTAATTAAGTGATTATGAACAGCTGCTACAGCTAACAACGCTGGAATTGGTGCATGATTTTCATCGACTTCACGGTCGGATAAAATCAATACATTTTGCTCTGTACGTGCTGCTTCTTCTGCTTTTTCGCACAATTCAGTCAACGCATCACGCAAGCCATCCGCACCCTTAGTTGGGTCGAAGAGGATTGGCAATGTAACAGATTTCATTCGACGGCAGTCAAGAGCCTTAATGGACGCCAACTCTTGATTTGTAAGAATTGGTGTACGCATGGACAACGCATAGGTACCAGCTTTATTAGGATCTGTTAAGTTACCAGAGTTACCAAGCATAACGCGAGTAGATGTAACCATTTCCTCACGAATGGAGTCGATTGGAGGATTTGTTACTTGCGCGAACATTTGCTTGAAGTAGCTGTATAACAATTGTGGTTTATCAGACAAGATAGCAAGTGGAGCATCGGCACCCATGGCACCTACAGGGTCTTTACCATCTTTTGCCATAGGTACGATCATACGCACAAGATCTTCTTGAGTATAACCAAAGGCTTGTTGCTTTTGGAACAAATCTTCTACTTTTGGAATATCACTTTCATCAGCTTGCGTAATTTCAGACAAATGGATAACATGTTCTTTTACCCATTCATCATACGGCAATTCAGTAGCAACGCGTTGTTTGATTTCTTCGTCGGAAATAATGCGTTGTTCCTCTGTATCGATGAGAAGCATTTTGCCCGGTTCCAAACGACCTTTAGCGCGAATATTTTCAGCATTTTCGTTTACTACACCCACTTCGGACGCCATGATAACGCGATCATCAGTTGTTACATAGTAACGAGCAGGACGCAAACCATTACGGTCAAGTACGCCACCGATAACAGTACCATCAGTGAAGCCCATAGCGGCAGGACCATCCCATGGTTCCATCATGAAGCTATTGAACTCATAGAAGTCATGTTTTTCTTGGCTCATGAGATTATTGCGTTCCCAAGGTTCAGGAATCATCATCATAATCGCATGAGGCAAGGAACGACCTGTCATGTGCAAGAATTCCAAAGTATTGTCGAACATAGCAGAGTCAGAACCGCTGTCATCTACTACAGGGAATACCTTTTTAATATCTGGGAATAATGGAGATTCTGCTTTACCTTCACGAGCATTGATCCAGTTTACGTTACCACGGATTGTGTTGATTTCACCATTATGCACTAAGAAACGGTTAGGATGCGCCCGAGCCCAGCTTGGGAATGTATTCGTACTGAAACGAGAGTGAACCATAGCCAATGCAGATGTAAAGTCAAGGTCACTCAAATCAAGGTAGAAGTCACGCAATTGACCAGGTGTTAACATACCTTTATATACGATTGTTTTAGAGGACAAGGATGCAATATAGAAATCACTAGATAATTCCTTGCTCAATGGAACAATGCGTTTTTCTGCTAATTTACGAATAATATATAATTTACGTTCAAATTCTTTATTATTAGTTACGTCTGGGCCTTTACCGATGAGGATTTGAATCATCCAAGGGCGAATAGCAGCTGCTTCTTTACCAACTTTTGTACCATCAACTGGAACTTCACGCCAACCGAGAACAACTTGGCCCTCTTCGCGAACAACCTCTTCAAAAATGCGTTTTTGCTCGTTACGGAGGCTTTCATATTTATGGGCAAAGACCATACCTACGCCGTACTCACCAGCTGCAGGCAAGTTGATACCAAGCACTTCGCATTCGCGTTTAAAGAACTCATGAGGAATTTGTACCAAAATACCGGCACCATCCCCTGTGTCCTTATCGGCACCAGCACCACCACGGTGTTCAAGGCGCTCTAAAATACGCAAACCATTATCGATAATATCGTGGGATTTTTTACCTTTAATATTAACGACAAAGCCCATGCCGCACGCATCCTTTTCAAATTGGCTGCTGTACATACCATTAGCTTCGAGTCTAGCTTGATCTAGACGTTGTTGCTCGATTGTGCTCTGATTCATATCCATAACGTGCACTCCTTCATATCACTTGATCATCCCAAGCGCTGCGGCATCGTTCCGTTCGGTCTTGGTGAAAGTATAAACTATAAACTACCTCTAAAGAATCCATTCTGTAGTGATATTATCGGCTGTGACCGTCCATAACCTCATCTAAGTTTTAAATTCTATAGAATTTTTGTCTATACATAGTATACTCCTGTCCACTGTGAATTGAAAATATAAAAAAAACATAGTCTATGACTTTAAGTCATAGACTATGCATTTTTATCACTATTGTTTTTTGTATACATGTATACACAAGCATCAAGTGATATGTTTTTTATCATCGATTGAGCTTTTTTTGTTTTACGTGGCACGCTCTATGTCCACATCTAGCAATTGAGCTTTCTTTATTTTACGTGGCATGCTCTATGACCACATCATCGTATAAATTATAATTGATGAAAATTAGAAAAGCAATTATTACTTTTCACGGCCAAAGTCGTCCCCAACTTCACAGTTTACCGTCATAGGCTCATCCTTACCATAAGGAACAAAGGTGAGTTCTGATGCATGCAAGCATTGACGTGTATATGGTTTATTACGTGTACCATACATGGCATCACCAACGATGGGATGACCAATGTGTTCCATATGCACACGGATTTGATGTGTTCTGCCTGTTAGTAACTTGAACTTTAGTAATGTATGATCACCTTCGTGACCAAGAACGGTATATTCCGTTTGAGCCGGTTGACCAAATTCATCGACAACGCGGCGGTTATCAAATACAGGATCAACGCCAATAGGTGCATCGACTACGCCATTCTCCTCAATGCGTCCTTCTACGAGACCTGTATAGATGCGGTCGATACGTCCAGCTTGTAGTTCATCAGTGTAATATTGCTGAGCTTCCTTTGTTTTACCAAAGAGAATACAACCCGATGTATCTCGATCAAGGCGATGTACAGGACGCACCTTGTGCACTACACCTTTTTTCGCATAGTATCCAGCCACATAGTTACTCAATGTACCAGATTTAGTTTGTCCTGCAGGATGAACAAGCATGAATGGAGCCTTATCAACCACCAAGGTATGAGCATCTTCGTAGAGAACTGTAATGGGACCTTTTTCTACATCGACGCCATAGTCCTTATCCTGTGGTAATTCCAAAGTTAATACATCACCCTTTTTGAGGGAACGCTGGGAATGGGCTACACGGCTATTTACTTTCACCCGTTTCTTGCGGAACATCATTTGAATATCTCGAGAGGATAATGAAAAGCGCTCCTTTACATATTTAGAAACCGTCAATTCTGTTGGTTCTTTCACCGTATACGTTTTCCAGCTCATATTACCACCATTCGTTAATATATGTTTTTTGTTCAGGATACAAAATATCAAAGAACTCTAGCCATTCTTCATTAGCTGAAAGTTTACCTTCAAAAGCAAGATCACGAGCTGTTAATGCACCGATCAAGAGTTGGCTTAAAGCACCAACTTCAACGGTAATATCTACGTCCCCATCCAATGTATCAGACACCTTTTTAACAGTTGGAGTCAATGCGCCGCCATATTGGACTTCATAGCGGCCTTCATTCCACTCACAAAGATTATCTTTAACACCAAAGGTCATTGTAATCGGCATCATCAACGCCTCTGGATTGACAGGAATGGCTTCAAAGGCAGCTTTCACATCTACAATACGGCTCATCATAAATGGCATCGTAGCATGTCCGCTTTTACCATCAGGATAGAAGCGATAGTACGTATCGTGAAGGCCTTCATTCCAACGAATCGTAGTGCCTTGAGAACGGTGATTATAGAAGTAGTTCAACAATGCTCGTTGGGCACGACGTGTAGTGTAAACTAATTCAGAAACAGGAATTTCAGGTTGACCTAAGCGATATACCGCATATCCTTCGATAACACCTTCATCATTGCGCACTACAGCGATATTCACGCCTTCTGCAAAGAAGCTACCGAGCAAGCGTTTCCATTCCTTTTCACCGCGCTCAGCATAGCCAGAAAGACGAGCTGTATATGCTTTATATACAGGGTCCAATAAGGTCCATTGATCTACGCTATTTAGCAGGCCAAAGCTCAAGGATTTATCCGTCATAGGGCGCAAGTCTTCAAGAGACATCGTATTTACCCATTGATGTGCATAGAGTTCCCAACCATATTGTTGGTAGAATGCAGCCTTGGAAGGCATTAAAATCGTCAATGCTTGACCGCGGTTGCGAAGTTCTTCAAGAGAAGACTTTAGCAAGGCACCACCTACGCCACCACGGCGAGCCGCTGGATGTGTTGCTACGCCAACCATGTAGCTAGTAGGCAATACAGCACCACGAACATTGATATTATATTGACGCAAATGAACGGTACTCAACAATTGACCTTGTTCAAGACCAACCATTGTATTTTCTGGTTCATAGCAATTTGTAAAGTAATATTGGAAGAATGGATCTTCCTTTGGTTCAAAGCAGTACGCCCATAGATTTTCCACATGTGGCGTATCTTGAGCTGTTGCAATTCTATATTCCATAAGTATATCCTCGTTATAGTATAAAAACTACTCTCTATCTGTGGCATCACCATGATGATGCAAAATATAATCAAATAGATAGGCTAACACCTCTATTATAACAAAAATGAGCTATGAAGCGCATCGACTTCATAGCTCAGATTTTTATTTACCGCCTGTTGCATTATCTGCTTCATTAGCATATACTGCGTCATATTTTTCAGCAAAATGATCTGGATTGTAAGATTCTTTTGCTTGGCGAAGACCAGGCAAGCCCATGTCTTCTTCGCGGTTGATGAATTCTACTTCGCTAAATTCATGACGAATGAATTCATTATTGATCGCTTGATACAAACCACGGATATCTGGATTTGCTTTTTCAATGTGAATCAACGCCATTTTATCATTCAATAATTCACCGATACTGAAAGCTTCAACGCGGCCAAACAATTTGATGGCGCCACCTTTAAGCCCTAGTGTTTCCCAATTATCGAATAATAAGTTAATAGCAACCAATTCATCTTCGATACCTTCTTCATGATGAGTTTCTACCCAAGATGCTGCTGTTTCGCGGCACAATGGAATGATATCTTCTGTAATTGGCATATATTCATAGTTAGAATATTGCATGCGGAATTGGTTCAAATGATTTTTCTTTTGACGGAACTTCTTACCAGATAAGTTGATAAGATCTTCAGATTTGTAAATGTATTCGTAGTTGTCGCGGTCAGGTGTAAATTCATAACGACCAGGACATAACTCTTCCATACGCTCTTTTACAACTTTGCTAATACCTTTGAAACGGAATGGCAAATTATTTTCTACGAACCATTCTTTAGCGCGTAACAAACCATCGAGGAACTTTGCATCTTTACCGGCAAACGGAGGCAATAGGAATGGTTCACGTTTACCGCCACCTTGGATGTACAATACACCGTTTTCCTCAGCCCAACGAATACCATACGCATCTTGCCACATAAATAATGTAGTAAAGCAATTATCAGATGCTTCATAATGATGTTGTTCAAAATATTTGTCGATTAATGGTTTGTCTCTTAGTTCAAAACGTTTAAATTCTAAAATAATAATCCCTCCTATCAAATTCCTCGGTCGAGGTATTTACCATGGGTACCTATAACCACATGGTCGTTCATTATAATTTAACAGATTCGCCTAATTCAAAGTTTCCGTCGGTTGTAATTACCTTATCGCCTTCGTTTAGGCCTGAAATAATGGCTACATCATCATCTTCTGTCATACCTACTTCAACGACACGTACGTCAACTGTATTATTTTCAGTCAATACATACACGTATTTGCCGTCTTGGTTTTCACGAACTGCTTTGCTTGGAACAGTGAGCATTTTCGCTTTTATATTAGACTCGATAATTAATGTATAGAACTCACCAGCTTTGATGAGGCCTTTATCATTGTTGAAAGTAGCTTTCACAAGAACGCTTGGCACATTTTCTGGCTGTGTTACATCTACATAGGTCAATTCACCAGGTAATTCTTGGTCACCTACCTTAAGGAGTACCTTGATTCCCTTTTTAGCATCAGGTGTGCCAAGCTTCATCGCCGCATCACGAGGGATACTAAGGGATGCTACCATCGGTGTAGATTGTTGAATCATCATGAACGGACGATCTGCAATGGCCATTTGACGGTCTTCATTGTAAATAGCCGTTACCGTACCAGCTATAGGCGCTACGATTGTAGATGCTGCCATTTGAGCAGATACTTGAGCAATTTGAGCCTCGATAGCTGCCGTATTAGCACCACCGCCGCCACCGCCAGTTGTTACTGTCGTAGTTTGTGGCTGAGACCGCTCTACAATGCGATCATATTCTTTTTGAGTAATCATGCCCGCTTCGCGCATCTTCTGAGCTTGCGCCAATTGAGCACTATCTACAGACGCTGCTGTCGTAGTTGTCACAGACGTCGCATAGGACTGAGCTGAGGCTTGCGCTAACTGACCTTGTAATGATGCTAGCTGTTGCTGTAAAGCCGATGTATCTACAGTGGCCAAGACTTGACCTTGTTGTACTTGGTCACCTACTTTCACAGCATATGCGACCTGCCCCGTCAACGTCGGCGTTACCGTCGCCTTATTAAGAGCGGTTACATTGGCATCATTATGGATCTGTAGCGGCATATCCTTGTATGTTACATCAGCAACGGATACCGTCTTTGTACCGCAACCAGCAATGGCTAAGGCCATCATCACAACACCAAGCATAGCAACTACAGAATAAATTCGTTTTAATTTCATTCTGTCACTTCCTGTCATATTGATTTTTATCAATACCTTAGTATATCATAAAATCAATTAGAATTGTATGAAAGCTAATTCCTTTAATTAATGGATATAACGGAGGTTCTCATGGAAGAACGGATGGATTTTAGAATTTTAAATAACGGTAGCTTTATTCCCTCTATCGGTTATGGTACCTACAAAACAGGTAGCGAAGGAGAAACAGAACAAGCCGTAACTAATGCATTAAACGTAGGTTATCGATTACTCGATACAGCTGCCTACTACGGCAACGAAGAGGCCGTTGGCAGAGGTATCAAAGCATCTGGCGTTAAACGTACTGACATCGTTATTACCACAAAAATTTGGCATACCGACGCAGGCTACGATAATACAATGCGTGCTGTTGAAAGCTCCTTAAAAAAATTAGACACTAATTATATCGACATTATGCTCGTACATCAACCACTTGGCGACTATTATGGTTCTTGGCGCGCCATGGAAGAGTTATACGACCAAAATGTATTGCGTGGTCTAGGTCTCTCTAACTTCTACGAAGATCGCCTCATCGACTTGCTATACCACTGTAATGTAAAACCTGTGGTGAACCAAATCGAGTGCCACCCGTTTAACCAACGTCAGTCCTTATTACAATTAATGCGTAAGCATCAAGTAGTAGGCATGGCGTGGTCTCCATTTACTCGTGATCGCCAACCTATTTTTGACCATCCTATCATCAAAAGCTTGGCTGAAAAATACGGCGTCTCAAAACATCAAATTATCTTGCGTTGGCACATTCAACGTGGCATCATTCCATTGCCAAAAGCAAATAACGTGAGCCACATGGGGGCTAACTTTGATGTATTCGATTTCAAGCTCACAAACATCGATATGGACGTTATGGAACTATTAGACCAACAAGACTTCTTGGAAGATCACCATACAGCACTAGGTCTTGAAAGACTATTACAACTAAGATAAAAAAGAAAACCACTTATATCTCTCCCTTCTTTTAGGCGTAGATATAAGTGGTTTATTTTATTGTAATTTATTTAGGCACATTAAAGACGGCTTGTACAAGGATCATGTACACTACAGTGCCTGCCCCAATGGATACAAGCATATTTCGCTTCCATAGATGTAAGCCTACGGTAACAAGCAATGCAATCAATTCAGGTATACCATATGGATACGATAGGACGACAGTTTCTTTAAAAGTATATACAACGAGCATCCCCATCACAGAGGCAGGTAGCGCTTTACCAAGATAGAGTACAAAGTCTGGTGCCTTTTTACCAGGTGGGAATATGAGGAACGCCCCAAAGCGAGTTAATAATGTACCTGCTACTACGATAGTAACGGTCATAACCATTTCTATACTAGTCAAGGCGCACACCTCCCCACTTATATGCAATATAAGCCGCTACGAGCATACAACTCATGGAGGTAAGCATAAAGAGGGACTTACCTACTACTAATAGCATAATAAGTGCTACTATGGCACCCGCTACACCAAAGGCTTTAATCCTATTATTCTTAGCATTCAATAACATTTCAAGGAATATCACAATAAATAGGCCCGGTAAGACGAAATCAATGCCCCGCAAATCTACAGTAGCCAATAAATTCCCGAATAAGCCCCCTACAAGAGTACTAAATACCCAGAATACATAGTTAAGCCAAGACACATGGAAATAGAACCACTTGTCATCTACATCTTCTGGAAGCTTAGTTGAGGCGTTGATAGCAAAGCTTTCATCGCACATCCAAGCTACGGTAGGGAACCATTTCCAGCCCATATTAACATAGCGCTGTAACATAGGTAATCCATAGAAGAAATGACGCCCATTGACAAACATGGTCAAAACAAAGGCATTTAACGGGTCAAAACCTGCCATGAGCATGCCAATAGTTACGAATTCCATGGAGCCTGCGAAAATAGTGGCTGCTAAAACAGGCGCCGTCCACCACGGAAATCCTTGGCTCGTCGCATACAGTCCAAACCCTAATCCTATGAAAAAGAAGCTAATACCCACAGGAATTATAATAGGAAGCGCAAAGGAAAAGGCACTTCGACGCTTTATTTCACTCAAAGGATTTTCTCCTTTCCAAATCATATATCATATATATGTAAACAATAGTCAAAACTAATCTTAGCCCTCTTTCAGACGCTAAAAACTAATTTGAACAATAAAAGACACCATATGGTGTCTTTTATGTAAGCTATTATATTATACATTGTATATAATCAGTGTCAATTTTGATGGCTTTAACCAAATGTATTATAAAGCGCGCGTTAAAATTTCACGAGCTACTTCTGGTGTTACATCGCCTTTTTCACCAAGTTGTGTCATACCATGGGCTTCTAATTGTTTCACAATTTTATCAACTGCTTCAGCACCTAAACCATAGTCTTTCAAATGGGTAGATACACCAAGGGACTCGAAGAATTCACGCGTTTTAGCGATAGCCTTATCTGCTTTTTCTTCGTTTGTACCTTCTGTAATATGCCATACACGTGTAGCATATTGTGCCAATTTTTCAAGTTTGTCTGCTTTTTTCACTTCTAACAATGCAGGCAATACGATAGCTAATGTAATCCCATGATCAAGATGGTACGCCGCAGTTAACTCATGACCAATAAGATGTGTTGCCCAGTCTTGTGGCACACCAGCACCAATCAAGCCATTTAACGCCAAGGTAGAAGCCCACACGTGGTTAGCACGAATATCGTAGTTTTCTGGATTCTCTACTGTTTCTTTGCCGATTTCAATCATAGTTTTCAAAATACCTTCACTGAAACGATCTTGAATACGGCCTTCTACAGGATATGTTAAATATTGCTCTGTAGTATGTACAAATGTATCGATAACACCATTCTTAACTTGTTTTTCAGGCAATGTGAAAGTCAATGTCGGATCAAGCATGGAGAACTTAGGAAATACTAAGCTACTGAATACAGGGTATTTACCGTCCCCATAAGTAATAACTGCACCATTGTTCATTTCAGAACCAGTCGCAGGAAGTGTCATAACTGTACCAAATGGTAATGGATTTGGTACCATCTCTACTGGAACCTCTGGCACACCAGCTCTCATAACATCAATGACAGGACCATCATAGGTAGCGCCCATAACGATAAGTTTTGTAGCGTCTACTACAGAACCGCCGCCTACAGCGAGCACGAAATCTACTCTATGTTCTTTAATGAAAGCTACTGCACGTTCACACGTTTCAAGGGATGGGTTTGGCTCAATACCGCCGAATTGCTCTACCTTACGGTTACCAAGTGCCTTTACAATGCGATCAATAAGACCACTACGCACTGCAGATCCGCCGCCGTAAGTAATGAGTACCTTTGCCTCCTTTGGCACCAATACATCTAATTCATCTAAACGATCTTTACCAAATACGATATAGGTTGGATTATAAAAATCAAAGTTAAACATGGGGACCTCCTAAGTATTATATTTGTATTCCACCATTTTAATTGTATAAAACTTTTCTTTATTATACCATATTTCGATTTTTTTAGATATATCTAGATGACGCTACTTTCAATTACTTAATAACTCTACTTTACAATCATCCTGAAAGCCATAGTTTTAATCTATAGCCAACCCCTATATTTTTATCTATATACAAAACCCCATTTACATGATAGGATATATCCATTATATGTATATAGAAAGGGATGTTCACATGAAATTAAAAAAATTTATTGCCCCTCTTCTCGTTGGCGTTTTAGCATTCGCCATCGCAGGCTGTGGCACAAATACAAATCAATCTAGTCAGGCACCAAAGGAAATTAAAATCGGTGCTACTGCTGGTCCTCATGCTCAAGTTGCTGAAGCCGTTGCAAAAGAGGCTAAAAAACAAGGTATCGACCTTAAAGTTGTAGAGTTCTCCGATTATGTAACACCAGATAAAGCCCTCGCTGATGGCGACATTCAATTGAATGCGTACCAACACGTGCCATTTATGGAAAACTTTAACAAACAAAATGGTTCCAACTTAGTAGCAATCGGTAAAACCCTTTTAGTGCGTATGGGATTATATAGTAATAGTGTACATAGCGTACAAGATGTACCTGAAGGCGCTACGGTTTCTATTCCAAATGACCCTACTAATGGTGGTCGTGCATTAGTATTATTAGCTAAAGCTGGATTAATTACGTTAAAAGATGGTGTCGGCTTCAAAGCAACTGTTGCAGATATCACATCTAACCCGAAAAATATAAAGATTCAAGAATTAGAAGCAGCTCAATTACCTCGTAGTCTAGATGATGTAACAATTGCAGTTATTCCAATGAATTATGTACAAAGTGCTGGCCTTAGTGTAGAAAAACAAGGCTTCTTCTTCGAATCAAAAGATGAACCACTAACAGTCATCGTACTTGCGGTACGTAGTGAAGACAAAGACAACGAAACTTACAAAAAAATTGCAGACATTTACAAATCTGATGCAATTAAACAATTCATCAACGATACTTTCAAAGGTAGCATTACATCTGCAAACTAACCAAAAGACCGACCTCAATACGAGGCCGGTCTTTTTGATAAACAATCTTTTATAGATCTATAAATACGACTATCACCATAACAAATGTAGTAACTACAGCAAAATATGTATAATGCCAAAAAGCGATACCCTAACTGTTTAGAGTATCGCTTTTATTTTATTCTTTAGTATCAATCACTATTATTAGTAATCAATCACTACTATTCTTCAGTATCGAATGTTACGTCCAATGGTTGGCGTTCCACGATGTTACGGTAACGAACCTTTGGATAGCCCATCAAGATACCACCAGCAATGATTTTATCCTCTGGTACACCTAATAGTTCCAATAGTGGTTTATACTCTGCTTCGCCTGCATGTTCAAAGAAGCCAGCCCAACAAGTGCCTAAACCTAATGTTGGTGCATACAACTCTGCATAAGACAAGCAGGAATGCCCGCTATCGTGAGTACGGTGAATATCTTTTTTAGAACCGATGGCCACTACTAACGCAGGCGCATCGCGCAAGATGTATTCCTTACCCTTATCGACCTCAGCTTGTGCTGCACGAGCATAAAGACGCATAATCGGCACAGTTTTCGCAGCCAAATGCATCCACTCAAGAACGAGATCAGCAATGCGGCGTAACTTTTGTTTGTCCCGAATAACAATATAGGAAATACCTTGTGTATTAGTTGCTGTTGGAGCCATTCTCGCAACGTTTAGGACCTTGCGAATAAGCTCAGCAGGAACTGGTTTATTTTGATAATTACGAATAGAGCGACGGCTGCGTAAAAATAACTCAGCTTGCTCTGGCGTTAATTTTTGTTCTTTTGTGATATCGATTTGCTCTTTACGTGGTGTCATATCACTATCAAGAGCAAGCGTTGGGCATACGGAAATACAATGCCCACAGGAGATACAACCTCCCTTGCCAGTTACAGGCCCATTTTCGGACATCACTAGCAAGCCTGTTGGACAGTCAGCTACGCAAAGGCCGCATCGTGTACAGACTTCTGTATTGACGGTAAATAACATCTGATAAATCCTCCAAAAACTACTATAAAATTTATTATAACACAATTAATCGAGGGTTATCTAGGCGACGTACTCTTTTGAAAATCAGCCAACCTATTTTGATGGGGCCCCGTTACATTTCGACAACCTAGAAAAAAAAGAACCAATATACTTGCTTGCTCCGTTCTTCGCAAAGTCGCTGCACAAGTATATTGGTACTTTTTTATTACTATATTTATAAAGACGTCCCATCAAAATAGGTATACCGACCATTAAATACGTAACCCCTAGATAACCTGATTAATTCCTATAAAAAAGCTTTATAGTAGTGGCGCCACGCCCTCCATTTGGGAGAAGCTAGCCTGCGGCTAGTCCGCAGTTTAGTTTTAAGCCTAATTTAGTCAAAACTGCTTAGCGTTCTTTCTCTCACCCCACAAAAAGCAGATCGAGTAAATATCAGATGTAGCTTGTAATGGGGATCATCAATATATAGAAGGAGATTAGTCGCTTGCTATGGGACTAGTTAACAGCAGATGTTATAAAAATAAAACTAGGTATTTCTGCAGCGACTGTATGAAGGACGGAGCAATGAGATACCAGGCTTTCCAAAAGCTTTCCCCCATCATACAAAAGCATATTGAGTAAATGTCAGATGCAGCTTGTGATGGGGGGCATCAATATACAGAAGGAGATTAGTCGCTTGCTATGGGACTAGTTAACAGCAGGTGTTATAAAAATAAAACTAGGTATTTCTGTAGCGACTTTACGAAGGACGGAGCAAAGGAATACCTAGTTTTATTTTTAATTGAGTTGTCGTGATGAAACGGGGCCCCATAGCAAGTGACTTAACTACAACTTATATGGTGGGCCCCATCACAAGCGGAGAACGCATTTACTCAAATGCTTTTATAAGTTCCATGTATTCCGCTTTGTGTGTCATTCTCCATGTACCAAAGTCTGGTTCTGGGGATTGGTTCAAAATGTTTGCCAAGGCTTCCAAGAATTCGGGAATTTTTGTGGCTACGATATTGCCTGCCATTTTACCGAAGTTTTCGGAGCCCATGTGTTCTGAGCCACCGTCTACGAGGATGAATGCTACTGTAGGTTTCTTGTCTACTAGTTTTACAGCGCCATGGAAACCAATTTCACCGATTTGGTGTGTACCACAGGAGTGTGGACAGCCGGAGATGTGTAAACGAGGTAGTTTACTTGTGTCTACACCTTTTTCTTCAAGGTGTTCGAAGATGTCTTTCAAAAGACCATTGGAGTCTTGCATACCAATTTGGCATACTGTAGAGCCTACACAGGACACGGAGCGACGGAAGTCATTTTCTGCACTGTCATCTGTTAATTCTGCAATTTTACGAGCCTCATCAGCAGTAAGGTTGATGAAGAACAATGCTTGGTCCGGCGCAATACGAGCTTCCACTTGATCCAGTGTTACTGCATAATCGAGAGCAGCCAATAGATGTTCTACATTAGCGTCGCCACCTGCCGGATGGTATTCAACGTAGTATAAACCTTCTTGTTTTTGACGGTGAATACGATCATTTTCCACAGAATTATCACGCTTACCTGTTTTTGTAATTTCACAAGCATAATCAGCAGGATTAATTGTTAATTGTTCAACTTCTTTCACCATCGCCAATGTTTCTTCATAGGTCTTGATGAAAGCTTCCGCTCCACCCATTTCAGCAGGCATGTAGCGAGTACGAGCCTTACCACGGTTTTTGAAATTTCCATGGTTAGCAAAGACCATAAGCATAGCTTTCACATGGTACAAAACATCCTCAGGCGCCACATCGTGCGCTACAGGAATACCAATGCGAGGATTTGGGCCAATACCACCACAAGCATATACATCAAAGGTATTGTGTTTTGTTAAATTGAAACCAAGGTCCTTGAATGTAGCATGAGGCGTACTATCGAAGCCATTATCGATACCCATTTTAAATTTGCGAGGAATTTTGATGTAGAACATTTGCTCTAGAAGGAACTCGCTAATAGCCGTTGCATATGGCGTAATATCTAAGGTTTCACGAGGATCAATACCCCGTAAAATACTCGCCACTACATTTGGATTGTCCCCACCAGCACCGCGGTTATAGATACCGTGATCATAGCATTCTTTATAGAGATTTAAAATTGTATCACCATCGAGGCCATGCATTTGCAAGCATTGGCCGGTAGTAAAATGTACGTGTTGTAAGTTATATTTACGGATAGAGTCAGCTAAGAACTGCATGTGCTGACGCGTCATGCGTCCCCCATTGAAGCGCCAACGGCTCATACCAGAGTTAGCACCGCGCTCGGCGTAACTACCATAGGCCCCAGATTGACCTTTATAATCCGCAATAGACATTTCTTTCTTATAGAATTTATGCGTCATATCTTCAAACTTTGGATAGTCTGCAATTAATCGATCTTTCAATTCTTGTGTAATCATACTATTACCCTCTTGGCTTATATCTATTAAGCATAATACAAAACTTTGTATTGGTTAGTATACCATACACGCATACGTATGTTAGTAGCCAAGCTCACAATTTTAATATCAATTACAAATAACATGCTTTACAATCTGTAATAATAATCACTTTTAATTAGAACAATAGAAAATCCTAATCGTACAAAAAAAGAACAGCCCAAAGGCTGTTCTTTCATTATTATTAAATTCTACTATGTAGGAATAATCCTAAGTCTGCCTATTAAACTCGACCTTCATTAGGATTGTTATAGGCATCTTTATCGATGGTACCCATAATCTTATCTACTACGAGAGCATTTGTTAAGGAACCAGATACGTTCAAGCATGTACGGCCCATGTCGATCAATGGATCGATTGCAAGAATTGGGCTAATGGATGTGAAGTACGCACCAAGGCCTGTACCACTAAGAGATACGGATGCAGCCATTGTAGCTGTACCAGGAACACCAGCAATACCAACGGAACCGATAGCGATAACGATAACACTCATGATGTACATAGTCAAATCAAATGGAATATTTGCTACATTAGAGATATATACAACTACAAGTGCTGGGAATACGCCTGCACAACCTTGCATGCCCGCAGTAGTACCGAAGGATGCTACTGTATTAGCTGTTGTAGCATTTACACCAAGACGTTTAGTCAATGTTTCAACAGTCAATGGCAATACGCCCATAGAGGAACGGGATGTAAAAGCCAACAAGAGCGGAGCTTTTGCTTTTTTGAAATATGTAATCGGATTGTACCCAAAGCTAGCAATCAAGATAGCTTGAACAACGAACATAATCAAAAGACCAACATAAAGCAATACTACGAATAGACCCATGTCTAAAATAGCTTGCACGCCACGTGTTGCCAATGTAGATGCCAACAATGCAACTACGCCGTATGGCATAAGACCAATAATGAAGTCTGCTACCCAAGAAATCAATTGGTGAAGTTCATCAAATAGCTTAGTAAAGATTTCCATGCTATTTGTGCCTGTTTTTTTCAACAAACGAGCAACGCTACCCAAGATAATAGCGAATACTACGATGCCAATAACATTAGTTTCAGCTGCAGCTTGAATTGGATTGCTTGGAATCAATGCACGGAATGTATCAACCATTGGTTTGATTTCACGAATCTTTTTACCAGATTCAACAATATCGAAACCTTGACCTAAACCAAACGCATTACCCAAGATAAGACCAACGATAGCAGCAACTGCTACCATGCCAAGGTTAGTAGATACCATGGCCACCACTAACTTTTTAAGGTTAGCACCCGCCTCCATATGCAAGATAACATGGATGATAGAAATAAATACAATAGGAATAACAAGCATACGGATCAAATCAATGAAGCCGCCCCCTACTAGAGAGAACCACTTAGTACTTTCCTTGATGTAAACCACTTTAGATGGATCATCTGGGAAGCCTGCAATGATTTGAACTGCAATACCGAGTACGGCACCAACAATAGTACCAATAATAACGAGATTACCAAAGGATGTGCCCTTGCGTTGCAATACATAAATACCGATTAACGCGAGCACAAATACTGCGATAATAGCGATACTTATTGGATTACTTAACATGAGGTAATCTGTAAAGAATGGAATATTCATAATACACCTCTTTAATTCATATCACAATAATAGGTTATGAATTAAGTATAGCATATATCGAAAATTTTACAAGTAAAATAATTCGAATTTTATAAGTTTATCTATGCAGAATCTGCAAGCCCCATAAACACCTTAATCTACATGGATGTACATATGGCTCTATAATTTCATGATTACTATACATCATAATAGAAAGCTAGGTATATAAAAAGGTGACCTTCGTAAGGAAGATCACCTTTAAAATTATTCAGTTATAGCTATACCTACCTAACGTATTAGCGATTAACCAAAACGTAAGTTACTTGGATAGGACCATGAGCACCATCTACAGTAACCAACTCAATATCAGCTGTACGGGATGGACCAGAAATCAAGCAGATATTTGTAGGGAATTTGGATGGATCGTTGTGATAACGTTCAGCCAAGTTTTCCATTGTTTGAGTCATACGTGGGTTGATTGTATCCGTGTACAATACAGCGATATGTGTAGTAGGCAACAAGCTAATAGCACGGCCAGATTCTTCACCAGACGCTTGTACTACAGTAGCAGTTTCAGCAATACCGCAGTATGGGAATGTAATACCGATATCTGCATTGGCAGTGTTGGAGATACATTCTTCACGGCCTTTAGCTGGGTCCCATTGGAAGTATGTACGAGTGCCGCCATTATTAGCTGCATCTTGTTCGAATAATTCTTTTAATTTATATTCATCTACTTCAGGAGTGCTTGGGAATACAACCTTACCATTGCCCCAATCTTCGATAGCTGCCAAAATTGTTTCACCTAATTTATCAGGTGTAGTTTCAACGAATTTTGTACCAACACGTTGACATTGTTCCTTAAACATTGTCAAAATTTGATCTTTATTCAAATCTTTGAACATAGTTTCTTGAGGACCATGGCTGTAATCAAAGTCCTCTACAAATGCAGGGCACATTTCTTGATCACGGCCTAATGCACGAGATAAACGTGCAATAAATTGTTTACGTTTAGCTTCATCCATTATTTTTTCTCCTTCTTCTTGTTCTTTTCATGTTCAGCATATAAGTCACGGAATTTCTTGAACTTCAATGTACCCATTTCTTTAGATTTAGTCCAGCCGTTCATAACTGGAATAGCTTGAGTCCATGTAGGCATATTGCCTTCTTTGTTACTGATCAAGTTCATACCGATAGCACCAGCTTTTGTACCAAGGTCGAATAATGTGGAGTTACCAAACATCTTAGCCGCTGCAGTGAAGATTGCTTCTTCTGCTTTCGGACGAGTTTTTTCGATGTCAGCCATAATATGACGGTGTTCCATCAATAATTCATGCAATGGAATAGCTACTGGACAGTTTTCTGTACATGCGCCGCACAATGTGGAAGCGTATGGAAGATCGCCTGCTACGTCGTAACCTTTGAACAATGGAGTCAATACAGCACCCATTGGACCTGGATATACGGAGCCATAACCGTGACCAGAGATGTGACGGTATACAGGACAGATATTCATACATGCACCACAACGGATACAACGTAACATTTCTTGGAATGTACCACCCAAGATACCGGAACGACCGTTATCGATAATGATGATATGAGTTTCTTCAGGACCGTCAGCTTCGCCAGCACGACCAGGACCAGTCATCATGGAGAAGTAGTTGGAAATTTTAGCACCTACTGCAGAGCGGTTCAACATTTCCATCATTACGTCAAGAGCTTTGAAGTCAGGAACGATACGTTCTGTACCCAAGAAGATTACTTGAGTCTTAGGAATGGAACTAGCCATACGACCGTTACCTTCGTTGGAAACGATTGTGCAAGTACCAGATGCAGCAACCGCAAAGTTACAACCATTAACGCCTACGTCAGCTTTCAAGAAGCGTTCACGTACATAACCACGTACGAAGTGAGTCATTTCAGTAGGGTTTTCAGTACCTGTATAGCCTAATTTTTCAGCAAAGATTTCGCGGATTTTATTACGTTCAAAGTGAAGGCCTGGTACTACGATGTGAGATGGTGGGCTCACTGCAGTTTGCAAAATGAATTCCGCCAAGTCAGTTTCGTTTACTTCAATACCAGCTTCTTCAAGAACTTCGTTCAAACCAATTTCTTCAGTTAAGATAGTTTTGGATTTAACGATCATTTTAGCTTCGCGTTCACGAAGGATATCCAAAGCGATTTGAGTTGCTTCTTTATCGTCGAATGCAAAGTGAACTTTAGAACCAGCTTTTTCAGCGTTTTCAACGAATTGGTTTACATAGTAATCCAAATTGTTAAGAACGTGATCACGAAGTTTAGCTGCTTCTGCGCGGAAATCTAACCATTCAGGAACGTCCGCAACTACTGTATTACGTTTATCATAAAACACGTCTTGAGCTTTTTTGATAGCTGCAACTTTGAAATCATCAGCCAAACATTCTTTTATACGTGTTTTATAGGGGCGATTGTCATATATAAGTGCCATGTCGTCTCCTCCTTAACGGCAGTTTAAGATTTCAGCAATATGCATTACTTTGATACGGCGATCGATTTCGCCTTCTTTGTGAAGACGGTCAAGCATACCAGCGATGTTCATCAAGCACGCTTGGTCAGAACCGGAAATAACGTTAGCACCTGTGCCAGCAATTTCCAATGCTTTTTCGCGTGTCATAACTTCACTAATTTCAGGATTCTTAACAGAGAATGTACCGCCGAAACCACAGCAACGGTCTGCACGTGGTAATTCAATCAAGTTGATATCTTTAACATTTTTAAGGAGTTTGAATGGAGGTTCTTTAACGCCCATCAAACGAGTAACGTGGCAAGAAGTATGGTATGTAACGGATTCGTTAAAGCGTGCGCCAACGTCCTCTACACCCAATACATCAGTAATGAATTCAGTGAATTCATAAATTTTGCCGCTCAATTTTTCTGCGCGAGCCAACCACTCAGGTTGATCTTTCAAGAAATGATGATATTCATCACGGATTGCAAATGCGCAAGAGCCGGACATGCTGACTACATATTCAGCGTTTTCGAAGCATTCGATTGTATTCTTAATTGCATCCATAGCTGCTTCGTTGTAACCAGAGTTAGTGAACATTTGGCCACAACATACTTGTTTCTTAGGTACTACGAGCTCGCAGCCTAATCTTTCAAGTACTTCTACACCAGCCATGCCTACATGTGGGTAGAACATGTCAATCAAACACTGTTGGAAAAGATGAATTTTCATATTATCGTCCTCGTCTTTTCTAGTACTTAACCTAATAAAAAATTTTGATATGTATGTGTTATGGCAAGAATTCTAGTGAAAGTTTTTCAATAATTTTCTGCCCGAAACATTACTTATGCTTTCAAATAAATATTCAAAAGCTTTATCGATATAATTATAAATTAATCATATAGAAAATGTCCAAAGGATTGCTATATTAGTATGTACCCTTTTATTTCTCATATCGTTATGACTTTTTGTAATAATAAACATTGCATTTTATCACATATCCCTACTTATTTATAAATTATTCTCGTAAAAGTCCCTTAAACTCTAGATTTTGGGAATGTTTATCATTTTGTATTCTTCAATGGTACTCATATCGTTATTTACCTATAATTCATTGAATATTTATATAAATAGGCTTTAAATTTCAAATTCATGTAATTTTTATCCTTATATATTACATTTTCTTATAGTAGTGTATAAATTTAAAAAGTGTTATAATTTATTTTATATAAGTATAGTTTGAAAGGAGCCTTTTCAATGAAACTAAATAAATTATCTTTATCCTTGGCAATTACATTGGCCCTCGGTTCCACATTCGGCATGGCTCACGCCGAAACAACTGCGGCGCACGCAAAAGCCGAAGTATCTAATGTTGCTACAAAAACTGATACTGCAGCTAAAACTGATGTTAAACGTGTAGATACATCTGTAAAAAATGATGCTAAACGCGTTGATACGTCCGTAAAAAACGATACTAAACGCGTTGATACGTCCGTTAAAAACGATGCTAAACGCGTTGATACATCTGCTAAAAATGATGCTAAACATGCAACTACAGTTGTAAAACACGATACTAAGCATGCTGATGCATCCGTTAAACACGATGCAAAACATGTTGATACATCCGTTAAAAATGATGCTAAACGAGTTGATACATCCGTTAAAAACGACGCTAAACGCGTTGATACATCTGTAAAAAATGATGTTAAAGAAGATGCTGCTAAAGTAGAAGGTAAAAAAGCTGTAAAAGCTAAAGAAAACTTACCTGCTGGTGTATATCCTGACACTAAAGATAACTGGGCGCGCGATGCTATCCAAGCAATGACACAAGCTGGTTACCTTTCTGGTTACGCAGATAACACATTCAAACCTGGCGCTCAAATCACTCGTGAACAAGCAGCTGCTATTTACGGCAAAGTATTACAACATAACTTAAACGAACAAGAATTAGCTGATATTGTAACAAAAGAATCTTCTACATCCTACTCTGACGTAGAAGCAGATCGTTGGTCCAGCTCAGCTATCAAATTAGTAAGTGCTGCAGGCGTAATGGAAGGCACATCTAAAACAGCTTTCACACCTAGCAAAACTATGGACCGCGAACAATTCGTAGCATCCGCAGCAAGCTTGGCTAAGAAATTAAATCTTTCCACACCTGTAAAAACAGAAAAAGTAACATTCAAAGACGAAGCTAGCATCTCCTCTGCTTACTTGGCAGATATCCAATACATGGCACAACGTGGCATCGTAGCATCTGGGGCAACTGAAAACTTTAACCCTAAACAACCTGTAACAAGAGCACAAGCGGCAACAATCTTAAACCGCATGCTTAATGGTGCTGGTCTTGCAACACCAAAACATACTACAACTGAAGCTAAAGCTGAAACAGCTGTAAAAGAAGATGTAAAAAAAGCTGATACAGCAGCAGAAAAAGATGCATCTAAAGTAAGCAAAGATGCTAAAAAAGATGTAGCTAAAGCTGACAAAGCCGTAAAAGCTGATGCAAAAAAAGTTGAAAAAGACGTAAAGGGCAATAAAAATACTGCAGTAGCTCAAAAAACTGAACCTACTCGCACAGTTCGTCCTGTTCGTCGCAGCACGTTAAAAGCACTTGATCAAAAACAACAAGCTGCTTTGGAAGATAAAGTATTCGCTGAATTGAATAAAACATACAAAACAGAAGATGCTTTCCAAGATTACGGTGTAATGTACTGGCGTGACAATCAATTACACGTAGCATTGAAAACAGATAGCGATATTTCCACAGTTAAAGCAAACCTTGCAGCACGTGGTGATTCCACTGTAAATAACTACGTTGTAGTTGAACCATCCCAATACAGCCAAACTGAATACGATGCAATCGATGCGAACTTCCGCAACTATTACAACAAAAACGAAAAAGCTGGTACAATTCTAGCTACATTCCCAGATGTAGAAAACAACCAACTTTACGCTGTTGTAACAACTGCATCTAAAGCAACTCAACAAGGAATCTCAAAATTATTCGGTTCCAAAGTAAAAATGACAGTTAAACGCTAATCGGCGTTCACTCAACTAGCCAAGGCAGCGTATACGCTTAGTATTACGCTGCTTTGTTTATATCACTATGCATGCCTTATTATTCGCTATATAATGAATATAGATTTTATTGTTGATGAAAGTTTATATTCTAGGCTATCGAGCCTTAGCCTTTACCATAATTAGGAAGGATTTTTATGTACAAGAATACCCCTTACCCATTACGTGCCCTTGTTCTTGGCACATTATTAGCCGCAACAAGTTTCGGTTTTGCTTCTGCAAATACTACAACTCATGCTCCTGCCACTGCAGTAGCATCCACAAAGGTTGAAGCGCCTACAGTGGCCTCTACGCAAGCAGTTACTATAAACACAGCTGCTCCTAATGTAGCAACAACTAAAGCAAAGGCTCATAAATTTGATGCCGCTAAAGCTGCTACACCTGTAGTTGTGAATACATCTATTGGTACGCCTCAAGACATTCAAAAAATTCGTGCCCACATTTTCTCCGATGTGCCTAGCAATTTTTGGGCTGCCAATTCTATCAGTACGGTAACAAAAGCAAATCTAATGAAAGGTTATTCTGACGGTACATTCCGACCTAATCAACCTATGACTCGTGAAGAAGTAGCTGCCCTCTTCAACAACATCACTGATGATGGTACTGCAGCATTCTTATCTAGCAAATTTAAAGATATTACATCCGACCGTTGGTCCGCTCTCGCTATCGAATCCGTAGCGCGTAAAAACATCATCAGCGGTTATGGCGATAACACATACAAACCAGAAAAATATATGTCTCGCCAAGAATTTGCTGTAGTAGCAGACAACTACATTCACTACTTAGGATACACAACAGAAGATCCAACAGCACTTGATAGTGTTGCTTATGGAGACCAAAAATTCGTAGCTCCTTGGGCTCAAGACGCAGTTCGTGAACTTGCATACCTTGGCTTCACAAACTACGCTCCTGGCACATTATTTAACCCTGAAAAATATGTAACTCGTGCTGAAGCAGCTGAGATTGCATACCGCATGACACAAACAGAGCAAGCACTTGCCTTCCACAATACATTGTTCAAACAACAAGTAGAAAGCAAAACAGCTACTATTATCGACAAAACATTAGGCTATGACAATGACTTCACTAAATTCCGTCAAGACGGTGCCCTCTTCTGGGATGGTGGAAAATTACATGCATCTTTAACAGATAAGAAAAAAGCAGAGGCTGTTGCTCATGCAATCTCTGAAACACAAGATCCTCAACTTGAAAGTGCTCTTGTTGTATCTCAAGGCAAATTAAATCAAGCACAACTTGAAGATTACCAATCTGACGCTATTGATTTATACAAAGCAAAAGAGCCAAAAGGTAACATCATCTCCATCCGTCCTAACGACGACACAAGCGCTCTTATCATTACAGCTGACTCCGTTCAAAAGGACACTGTGAAAGCTTTCAAAAAGAAATTCAAAAACAATGTAGTCGTAGAATTACCACAACCTGAGACAGTAAAACCGGATGCAGCAATTCAATTCCCATTACCTCCACGCGTAAACTACTACGACACAACAAACAAATAATTAAATAATCGCAACGATAAAAAGCCGTGTAACTACACGGCTTTTTGTTTTACCCTCATTCAAAGCTAAATAGTAATCTCCCTTTATATTTTAATTGCTATAATACAAAAAAGAACCGCCCCTAAAGGAGCGGTTCTTCTCACAATTAAACAGCTGTTACTATACACACATAATCGAATTCACATAGTTCGATTATTTTTTTGTTACATCATTTTGGCGGTCACGTAAGTTACCAACTGGTACATATACGGTACCTGCACTGTGGATTGTATCCACGTCTTGTTGTAATACCATTACAACAGAATAATCATCAGTTGTGTAGAATTCAGTAGGCATTTTATCGATATTTACTTCGCCGCCCAATTGATTTTTCACATCTTGATTATTCTCGATAGCATTCACTAATTCTTTTTTGTTAAGACCACCAAGGTCATACAAGGATAATTGACGACCTGTTGTAGTGTTGAATGTGAAGCCTTTTACATAGTTGACGCCATTAGCATCACGATCACGCATTGTGTACGTATGAATCAATACACTGAAAATACCATTTTTGTCTGTTTTAACATCGTAGTACATAACTACATTTGTTTTATCAGCTTCTTTGGCATTCAATTTTTCTACGTCGTTTTGTACTTTAGCAACGTATTTTTTGATAGTCATATTGATTGCTTTCTCTACAGTTGGGCTAACAGATTTAACTGTTGGGAACACTAGATCAAGATGATCTGTAGTGGATTCCACTGGAGATACAGCCACCTCTTTACGGTCCATATAGCGGTCCGCATTTGGTGCTACCACTTCAACTGCATTGCGATCAACTTTTGTTGCTACAGAGCGTAACGCACGGTTTTGCTCAGGTGTAGCAGTGCTAGAAATACGATATGTTAAATCGTTACGATTTACTTTATTCGTATCAGCTGGAGCTGCTTGTACTGTAGCAGTGTCTTTAGTTACAGGAATTTCGCTTGCTGCGAAGGATACCACTGGCAACGCAGCAGCCATCATGATGAGTACAGACTGTTTTAATTTCATTGTTTACCTCTTATTGTTGTTCTTGCTCAGCTTTCATAGCTAAAGCTTCTTCTTTATTGAATTTGTGTGCTACAACACGACGAACAAGGTATAAACCAGCGAAGATGAATGCAAGCAATCCTAACCATTGTGCTGTGCTTTCAAATTGAGGGCCTACTAATTCAAGTGGAGATTCACCACCACCAGTTGTAACAGACAATACAATAATAACAGCTATGATTACACCAATCAAGCTTTCACCAACAATCAAACCAGAAGCGAAGAGAACGCCGCGGCGGTTAGATTGTTCTACATCGTACTCAGCAAGTTCGCCAGCACGCATTTTAGCACGAGCTACTAGGTAACGACCTACGAAATAGCTAATGAAAGAACCTAAGATAAGAGGTACTTCCAATGTTGGAGGTAAGTAGATACCCATACCAACTGCCAATGGAGGCAATGTTAAAGAAGCTGTTGTGCTCTTAAGAATTAAGTTAACGATGATTGCTACTACGCCAACACCAACGCCGATCAAGATGTAGTTCCAATCCATGCTAGAACTGAAGATACCTTGAGCAATTGTAGTCATCAAAGTTGCTTGTGGAGCAGATAATGCAGCATTAGGATCCATTTCAGCACGTGGTAACGCACCTGTGAAGCCGTATGCTTGGTAAAGCAAGTTAAGAACAGGAGCAATTGCAATTGCACCAGCTACGGAGCCAAGTAACAACGCAATTTGTTGACGCCAAGGTGTAGCACCAACGAGTTGACCTGTTTTCAAGTCTTGCAAGTTATCGTTAGAAATAGATGCAATGGCGATAACTACGGATGTCATAAAGATAGCCATAGCTGTAGCGAATTGTACGCCTGCTTCTGTAGCGAACAAGTTATTTTCAGAAGCGATGAAGTACACCACTAGGGAAGAAATAATAGTCGCCAAGATACCAATACCAGAGATTGGAGATGCAGATGTACCGATAAGGCCTGCCATGTAACCACATGCAGCAGCTACGAAGAAGCCAATTAGCAATGCTACGAGAACACCTACGATAACAAGTGTCCACATTAAGCCTGCGCTAATAGGTACTGCAGATACGAAGTCCCAGAATGTAAGAACTAAGCCTAAAAGGATAATACCGAATACGATAATAACAGATTTTGTGCTCATATCTGTATCCATGCGATGCAATTCACGTTCAGAGGAACTGCTATTCATGGATTTAACAGAAATTTTCATACCTTCGATAATAGGTTTGATCAATGTAATCAAAGTCCAAATCGCTGCGATACCGATAGCACCTGCACCGATGAAACGAACTTTAGATTTCCAAACAGCCATTGCAAATTTAGCTGTAGCACCACCATCTGGAGCAAGCATGTTAGTCAAGTAAGGTACGAAGCCAGCCCAAGCGATGAGTACACCAACTAGGATAGCGATACCGGAAGCGATACCAATAAGGTAACCAGCACCTAACAACGCTGTAGAGAAGCCCAATGGAATTTGAGTAATACCCTTGCTACCTACAGGAAGCCAGAAGCTCATGCTGTCGCCAAGCACTTTGAAGCCATTCGCACAAAGACTGATAATACCAGCTACAAGACCACCGGATACGATATCTCCCATACCGGAGCTAGATTGAGGACCTTGGCCACCATTATGGGAACCAACCTTCAAGATTTCTGCTGCTGCACGGCCTTCTGGATATGGTAGATCACTATTTACTACCATGGCACGACGCAATGGAATGGTGAATAATACACCAAGGGAACCACCGCATGCGCAGAGCAAGAATGTTTGCCAGAATGGGAAACCATTCCAATAACCAAGCATTAATAGACCTGGCAAGATAAAGATAATTGCGGACAAAGTACCGGCTGCAGAAGCCTGTGTTTGTACCATGTTGTTTTCAAGAACGTTAGAATCCTTGAAGAAACGTAAAATTGCCATTGAAATAATGGCTGCCGGAATGGATGACGAGAATGTCAAACCAACCTTCAAACCGAGATATACGTTAGATGCTGTAAAAATTACAGTAATCAATGCACCAAGTAGCATCCCACGTAGTGTCAGTTCCGGCAGATGAAGGTCATGGCTCATAAAGTCATGTTTCATAAGTACTTACCTCCTCTGTGAAACTAGAGCTTACAACATATAATAAGCTACTTCCATTTTATCGTGTTAAAGCGCTGATTTCAATATATATGCGATATTTATAATGTATACATGTTTCATTAGACCATTAACTATGTAGAAAAAGGCAACAGTCCAAAAGCCTCCAAAGCCACCTACCCCGCTACGCGGGGCCGCTAAGTCGTTTTTGGACTGTCGCCTTTTCCCTCTCAAATTAGCCCTCTATGAAACATGTATGCAAATTAAATATAAATCATCGCATATATATTGGGAGAGGAGAAAAGGTGTATATGCACAAATCGCATATACACCTTTCCTCTATATGAAAATAGAAATCATTATCTTTTATTCTGTACAAATATACAGGATTTTATATAATTAAATTACCGACGATAAAGTCGGCATGTCTTTTAAGGAGGTTGTAAACATTATGGAAACAAGAATTGAATATGATTCAATGGGACCAGTCGAAGTCGACGCTAGACGAATTTACGGACCTCAAACGCAACGCTCGTTCAATAATTTCAAGATCGGTGACCACCGCATCCCTATTGAACAAATCAAAGCGCTTGCGCTTGTAAAAAAAGCATGTGCTTTAACCAATGCAAAATGTGGCGCAGTAACTGAGGAAAAAGCGAAACTCATTGCTCAAGTAGTAGATGAAATCGTGGACGGAAAATGGGATGATGAATTCCCATTGACTGTATTCCAAACAGGTTCTGGCACCCAAACTAACATGAATGTGAACGAGGTAATCGCTCACCGGGCTAAACAGTTAGATGAAAGCAACCCGCTTCATCCTAACGACGATGTAAACCGCGGCCAAAGTACAAACGATACATTCCCTACGGCAATGCATATCTGTGCGTACTTTGAAATTACAAAACGCGTAATTCCTGCATTGGACGGCCTTATCCAATCCTTCGAAAAATTGCAAGAAAAAGGTAAAGGCTTGCAAAAAGTTGGTCGTACGCATTTACAAGATGCTACTTTCATCATGGTAGACCAAGAAATCAGCGCCTTTGTAGAAGGCCTAAAAACTGCCAAAACTATGCTTGTCCAAAACGCTGACCACCTACTCGACGTAGCCCTCGGCGGCACTGCCGTTGGTACTGGTGTAAACACACCTAAAGGCTATCTAGACGTTATGGAAACTGTATTACCAGAGGTAACAGGTGCTCCATTCCGCGTTAAGAACAACAAATTCCAAGGCCTATCTTTGAAAGATGCTTTCATGATGGCTCACGGTGCACTCAATACATTAGCTACTACACTATTCAAAATTGCTAACGACGTCCGTTTCTTAGGCTCTGGCCCTCGCTGCGGCTATGGCGAATGGCATCTTCCTGAAAACGAACCGGGCTCCTCCATCATGCCAGGCAAGGTAAATCCTACACAATGTGAAGCCTTGGCCATGGTATGCGCCCAAGTATTCGGTCATAATACGACTATGACACTCTGTGCAGGCAGCGGTGCGTTCCAATTGAACGTGTACATGCCTATCATGATCTATGATTTTGTTGAAAGCTGTCGCCTCCTCTCAGATGCTATGAACTCTTTCACAACACACTGCATCGACGGCGTAGAATTTGTGCCGGAAAAACTCAACTTCTTCGTAGAACAATCCCTCATGATTGCTACATCCTTAACACCATATATCGGCTACGACAAGAGTGCTAAGGTTGTAAAAGAAGCATACAAACGCGGTTGTTCTATCAAAGAAATCATCTTGGAAGAAAAACTCATGACTGAAGACGAATTTGCTGAAGCAGTTCGCATGAAATAAAATCTCTCTCATCTCTATGACATATCTGTAACATCCTCTCATACCTCAAATGAACGGAAAATAAAAGGACGTAATAGTCTTGAAATCTTCAATAATACTTATTACTGAAGAATAGACTATTACGTCCTTTTTGTTTTATATGTCTTATAGCAATATTTAATTTAAACTAATGAAATTCTATAATAATGTACCTTTAAAAGCATCATTTTAAGCATAAAATATACTCCAATCAAAAAAATGCCTTATGCTATCCGCATTCATTATAATGATTTAAATATAATTCTATCCTCTTCACTAATTTGGCTCAGATCATCTTTTATAGATATAGATTTACCATAAATACGTTTTAAGTTATTAATGCTATCAATATCCTCTATTATACTAGCAGTATCATAAAATGAGTAATTGGGTATCTTTAAAATATCTGTACCTATTGGTGTTAATAAAACCCTAGTATAACCCGATTCCCCTTTTACATATAAATATGGAAATACCACCTTATGAGAAATTTTAGAAAATTCCAATCTAGTTTTATATGTGCTATCCTCTAGCATTCCACCAAACACAATTCGATAACGACCAAAACTATAAGAATCTACTAGTTCGGTATGTATCCCATAAAAATTTAAATAAATTATACTAAGTCCCACTAAAAAACATATGGCTAATATTTTATATATTGGAATCCTTATGTTATTCATTATATCTTACCTCATCTGTCTTAAACCCTAATACGATATAGTATCGGAACTTTTATTTATAAATTATGACTTCAATACATACTTAATAAAAAGAAAACCTAAAACATAAAATATTACTACACCAAGATATACATATGGTAATGAGCTTAGCAATTCATCAATTGGAATACCATTTAAAAGACGATATAAAATCTGAACTATAGGAAATAAAATAGCTACGATTATAATACTATAAAATAAAAACTTAAAAACACTTTTCACATTACTACTCCCACAAAACAAAAAACTCTATATAAATACTCTTTTATACTCCACTTTTTACTTCTCTAATATCTCATAAATTTTATAGCTATTAATACCATAAAAAATACAATTAGAAAAACATATTTCATATTAAATAGATTATTAATCTCTTTAAATCCATTTTTCTTAAATGCTTGTATTAACAGCTTTACTTGTTTACGACTTAATATATATAAAATTATATGCAATACTATCCCCGCTAGTATTGCTGCTTTTAGATTTCCTTCGTATCCACCAGTTATCATTGAGCAGATAAAAGCTATATCCATAAGAATAATTGGAATAGTACATATAATAACTCTGTAGATAAAAAATTTGCTATACATTAATCTACACCTATAAAATAGCCCTACAATATCAATGTTTCAATCTAATCAATCATTCAATTACATATCATCCACAATAATATAGCTGTTATGAAATATAAATAATACCGAAAAACCTTTGCATTAGAATAGCTTTTTGAGGATTTAAGTTTAAATGTTGCAATGATCTCAACAATAACTAAGATACCCATATTTACATAGAGTAAACTAAGATAATCAACTAAATCGGGAATAAAAAATGTCTGCACTATAAGAAAGAGGCTGATTGGAACCCCTAAACCTAAGAAAAGACCATATAGATTAGGGGATTTCAACTCCATATCACTTTTTAAAATATAGAGTCTAAACAACCTATATAAATAATAAGCCAAAAGACCTACAGGTAATCCGATTTTATAAATAGACAACGGAATCATTTATTAATACACTCTCTTCTTTAAGCAACACAACTAAAAATTTTAACTCTAATATATCACAATTATTATATAAGTTCATATAATAAAAAGAGGCATTGTATCTAAAATACAATGCCTCTTTTTATTTGTAACCTATGTTTTTCTAATATCTCACAAGTTTTATAGTCATTAACATGATCAAAGATATGATAAAAACCATCTGTTTCGTACTTAGCAGTTCATAGGTCTCGTTAAATGTATTATTCTCAAATGCTTGTATTATCAGTATTTCTTGCTTACTGAATTCTAGGTATATATCTAAATGGCATCCAATTGCCACTAGTATTGCTATTTTGAGATATCCCTTATATATATCCGCTGTCATTTCGTAGATTAAAGAGATATCAAATAGCATGAGCACAATAATACATATAAGGATTTTATAGATAAAGGATTTACTATACATGATTGTATCCCTATAATGAGCTCACTTTTATTCTAAGGAGCTCACCTTTACTTCTAAGCTACTCCGTCAAAGAATGTAATGACTGTAATTTCTCGTGGGCAGTTGATACGGATTGGGAACCAATGACCTGAGCCGTTATTAACATAGCACACGCTTTGTTCTTCTACGTAGCGACCTTTTGTATATGGTGTGCCTGTTGGTACCAACGGCATGCCCATGAAGACGATTTGACCACCGTGAGTATGACCAGAGAGGGTCAACGGAATTTTACGTTCAATGGCTTCTTCAAAGAATTCAGGGTGATGTGCCAATAGGATAACAAAGGCGTAGTCAGGAATACCAGATAAAGCCTTATCGATCATAGCTTCACGTTTTTCTTTTTCCCGATCATTGTCATACGCAACACCAGCAATGTATACAGGTTGCTTACCACCCATAATTTGAATATTGCTATTCACAAGGATGTTCATCGGTGTATTGTGTTTCAATTCGTCTAGTACCTTATTCACATCGTGATGGTACTCATGATTGCCCAAGATGAAATCGACACCGTCTGGAATTTGTTTTGCAAAGGTTGTCAGTCTTTCACAGACTTGTGGTAACCAAGCGATTTTATCGATTAAATCACCAGTGATGACAACGCGATTAGGCTTCTCTACAAGGGCTAGCTTTAAAATTTCATCAAGGTCATCTAAATCGATGCTTGGCCCAACGTGGATATCACTGAGTTGGACGATTTTATAGTCCTTTAAGCCAGGTGGTAAGTTCGTATACCCAAAGCTTTCATGAGTGACCTCAATCTCATGTTGCCCTACATAGGCTGCATAGCTAGAACCACCGATTGTTGCTAACGGCACCACTGTTGCTGCCGTTCTAAAGAAAGCACGACGGCCTGTTCTATTTTCCTCTGGCGTTTTGCTCCAAATCTTATTAACCGCCCAGTATAACAAGCTGAGAACGATGAATACAGGAATAGCCAAGAATAAGCCAAAGAGAAAACCGTAGCTTTCAGTACGGAACATATTCATCAACGGATAATACATCGTTCCATATAGATCTACTTGATTAAGTATATAGTATCGGATTGCGGCGAACCACGCACCGATAATGATTATATAGCCCACCCAGGCAGGCCATTTCTTTTTAGGCTTCCACAAGTTGAGAAATAGAGCCCAAAATCCTACCAATCCTATTACGAGGATAGCAGAAAAAATGATATTAAATAGAATTCTCATTCATTGCTCCTACAAATTATTTTGCAATCTCCGTCAATTTACCATGAGGACCTGCCCAAGCATAATCGGCGAACTCATCGCGCTTGATGAGCATCCAGTCCTTTGGCAATTGCTTTTGGATATCTCCGATCCTTATATTCTTAGCATCTCCTACGTACGTTAAATCGCCGCGGAATGCTTTCATGAACCATTTTCGATGAGAGAAAATATGTGTTATCTCTTTTACTAATACTGGTTGCAAGGACAGTTCAAAACCTAGGTCCTTAACTAACTCCTCAAGGCCTTGTTCCCCTTCGCCAAAGGCAGATACCATTTCCACAGATGGGAATTCCCACATGGACCGTAACAGTCCACGGTTAGGACGTTTGTGCAATAGATAATAGTCTTCGTATTGCAAGATCCCCACAAATAGAGGCACCTCTACTACCTTTGTTTTCTTGATACGTACTGGTAGTTTATCAGTATCTTTATGTTGGTATGCTTCGCACATGTTTACAATAGGACATTCTCCACAGCGTGGAGTTTTTGGAATGCACACGGCAGAGCCAAAGTCCATCAAGGCTTGGTTAAAGTCGCCAGGTCGATCGTGAGGCAATGTTTCCTCTACGATAGCAGTTATGGCCTTCTTGCCTTTCATGCTCAAAATATCGTCAAAGATGCGATATAAACGAGCATAGATGCGCAGTACATTGCCATCTACAGCCACCTCTGGTTCGTTGTACGCCATGGATAGAACAGCCCCAGCCGTATATGACCCTACCCCCTTCAAGGACTCCATAGTCTTGCGATCATGAGGCACGATACCACCGTAGTTTTCCACGACGTCCTTTACACCAAGGCGCAAGTTACGAGCCCGGCTATAATAGCCAAGCCCTTGCCAAGCGTGAACTACCTCATCTTCAGACGCCTTTGCCAAATCTTCTAAGGTTGGAAATAGTCGCATCCAGTTATCATAATAAGGCTTCATCGCCTCAATGCGGGTCTGTTGGCTCATCACCTCGGAAACCCAAACCTTATAAGGGTCTCCACAATCACGCCACGGCAAATCCCGCTTATTCACATCATACCACGCTAATAGCTGTGGCACCCACTTGGGGCTCTTTTTATCAGTCATATTACCTCAATATATTATAAATTTATTTACATTAGCTAATATATTCAATATCAATAAATTAACCATTAATATAGAGATCAATGCGCGCCAAGTGTTCACTTTCAAGAACGGTATCAACGGTGGTTAAATCCATTTTATCTACAGAGCTATTGTCTCGACCAAATACGATAGGTCCTTTTAATTTCTTACCTTCTAGCAGCATCGGCAACCATTGGCGATCACCATCCCACATGCGCTCGTAGGGAATTTCGTCTACTGTCAGCCAATGAGGCTCCATTTCGTCCGTTTCCTCTACATGGCCTGTGAAAGTACGCAAAAAATACACATAACCGACATGTGTTAAGCTTTCATCAAAAGGAAATTGAAAGTCAAAAGCCGCTACACATTCTAAATCTTCTGGGCGACCATGAAGGCCAGATTCCTCAAACAACTCACGGATGGCGCAGTCTCGGAAGCTTTCACCAGCCTCGAGTTTACCACCGAATCCATTATATTTATCAGCCCCGAAACCACGTTTTTTACGACCTAGCAATATACGATTTTGTTCATCAATAGGAAATACAAGCGTCGTCGGTTTCATAGAGCCTCCTTAATCATTTATATAATACCCTATTATTATACCATTATTTCATGTACGAATGGGCTAATTATGGTATGATTAAGAGTATAGATTTTCTTACGAGGAAGGAGGCACATGATGAATAAACCACTACGATTTAACATCGCACTAGGGCGTACTAAGCCTGTTAATATTCGGAACGAAGAAGTGCGCTGCCCCTTCTGTGATCGTTCAAAATTAACGGATATCCTAGATACATCGGGTCATATCATTTGGCTCATGAACAAATATCCTGTACTAGATAAAACATGGCCCACGGTTATTATCGAAACAGAAACGGATGAAGGTGAATTTTCCACCTTACCGGCTGATGAAGCAGCCCGTATTCTCCAATTCGGCCTTGATAAATGGCGTGAAACACGAGAACGTAAAGAGTTCAAATCCGTATTATTCTTTAAAAACCATGGTTATATGTCCGGTGGTTCCATTCGTCATCCTCACAGCCAAATCATAGGCCTTGAAGATTACGATTACCACGAAGATATTACAGCTCAAAATATGGAAGGCTGGCTCTTACACGAGGATCAAGATGTGCGCATCACCTTGTCCACGCAGCCCATCATTGGCTTTTTTGAGTACAATATACGCTTTAAACCAGATGCACCTGTGCGCTCCGTAGCGCTAAGATTACAGCAAGTATTGCGTTATGTATTGCGCAGCATCGCCAATTATAGCCAGTCCTATAACTATTTTGTATATAATCTTGAGGACGGCTACGACTATATCAAGGTTGTGGCCCGTTATGTAACAACACCACTCTATGTGGGCTACAAAATTCCTCAAACTTGCGACGAAGAGCGGGCTGCAAAAATCATCCAAGACATTGCGCCGTACTTCCACGCTTCAAAATAGTTTTGCTTATACATATTGTATCTAAATAATTTTGATATATTTGAAAGGATGTTTATGAAAGTATTTGCCATCGGCGATCTCCATCTATCTGGCAATCCTCCAACGAAGCCGATGGATATTTTTGGTCCCCATTGGGATAATCACTGGATCCGCATCAAAGAAGATTGGATGGCCCGTGTAACAGACGAAGATATAGTTTTTCTCGTAGGTGACATGAGTTGGGCCCTTCGACTAGATGAAGCAGCTTGCGATTTACAAGAAATTGCATCCATGCCGGGCAAGAAATATATGATCCGCGGCAACCACGATTACTGGTGGGCCTCTGCCAACAAGATGCGTAACCTCATGGGCGATGCGATCACCTTTTTACAAGGTCACGGTACAGCACAGATTATTCAAACAGAAGAAGGCCCTCGCATCATTGCTTTTGGTGGAACACGCGCCTACCTCTGTCCTGGAGACTCCCATTTCACTCCTGAAACAGACCAATCCATTTACGACAGAGAACTAATGCGCACCGAAGCAGCGCTGCAAGAAATGGATAAAGCTGTAGAAACACTAATGAAATCATTCAAATCAGAAATAAATGTAGATACTACAGACTCTGATAAAAACAATCTACCAACCATAGATATAAACAAGATACCAGTAACAAAAATCCTATTGTTACACTATCCTCCATTCAATGAATCCAATACACCCTCAGGCTTTACGGATCTCATGGAGACATACAATATAGATACGTGTATCTTTGGACATTTACACGATCAAATATCCTTTAAACGTATTCCAAAGGAGTTTGGCTTCACAAAATTAGAGCTAGTATCTGCAGACTATTTAGACTTTAGACTGAAAGAAATTATGTAAGGAGAGACCATGAGTCGCATTCATAAAGAACATTTACAAGCGGGCTATATTTTTGGTGATACTATTAACCAAGAATATATTTACTTGCCCTCTGGTGAGGTAGGCACCGACCATCCGTTAGCAGTTCTGGAAACACCGACAAAGCGTGAGGACATTACGTTGGACGAGGCAGTCCACATGATTGACACCCTTACGTTAAAACGTTGTAGCCATCCTACACTAGGGAAAAAATCATTTTAATACTATAATGGCACTAACAAATTAAGCGGGTAGATATCTACCCGCTTTTTGTATGGACTTATACAGTTTTTAGATGTTCTATAAAAGGATTATCCCAAGAAGCCACCATGGCCCATACGAATACAATCTTCTTTTGTGATTTCATCGTCTGCGACAAGGCGTGGCAAGATTTCATCAAAAGCAGTCGGTTTGCTGAATAATACGCCGCCTGGAACGCCGAGGATTGGCGTACCATCTGCGCAGTATGCAATACAAACCATGGATCCTGGCAATACAGGCAAACCATAAGTTACTACGCGGTCTGCATAGCGTTTAATGGCCCCTGGTGTTAAATCGTCAGGGTCAACGCTCATGCCACCAGTACAAAAAATAATATCAGCACCAGCTTGTTTTACCTTGTCTATAGCGGCCACGATGTCGTCTGTATTATCTGTTACGATTTCATGAGCTACCTTTTTTACGCCGAATTCAGCACAACGTTCTTCAATGATTGGTGTGAATGCATCTTTAATACGGCCTTCAAATACTTCGGAGCCAGTAGTAACGATACCCATTGTTTTGCGTACGAATGGTTTTACATTGAGTAAAGGATGACCATTAGCGATTTTCTTCGCATCCTCTACTTGTTGTTCCTCTAATAACAATGGAATACAACGCATGCCTGCTAATTTATCGCCTGCTTTCACAGGTGTATTGTTAAATCTCGTTACTATGGTAAGCTCGCCAATACTATTAATAGCATGTAAGCGATCTACATCAACTTTAAAGAGGCCGTCTACGTCTGCAATGGCTTCGATTTTGCCTTGCGCCATAGGTCCGTCATGCATATTTTCGCTACCTGCCATATTGTACAAGGCGCGTGCCACATCCTCTTCGTGTAAGAATCCTTCATCTTCAGGCTCCATCACAAAGATATGTTCTTTACCAAGGTCTAATAATTTTGGAATATCCTCTTCCGTAATAACATGGCCTCGGCGGAACGGTGTATCTTTCACCTCGCCGATAACAATACGTACTAAATCATGTATTAATGCATGCCCTACAGCATCTTGTGTTCTAATTGATTTCATTTCTTTCCCCTTTAATTCAAAATTTTATGTCATATATTGAATTCTAAATTCTATTCGAATATTAAATTCTAAATTCTACTAAAATGTAAAACTCTGAATTCTATACAATGTATGTTATAACAACAAAATGTATCTAATCCTATTCTGAATATCTTACAAATTAGTATATAAATATCTTCCGAATAAGACCTAAATAGTCTTATGTATTAATCATATAAAAACGGCTTTATATATGCTGTAACTCAAGTCACCTTATTGGCCAAGATCAGATCGCACAGAGTATACGCGCAAGTAATACACCAATCCAGCAAAGGATTAAGCCCCCTACAACTTGTACAAAGCCATAGAATAAAGCTTGTACATAGGACTCAGACATCATCAGTTGTAGCATTTCAAAAGCAAAAGTGGAGAATGTTGTAAATGCACCTAGTCCACCTACAACGAGGAAAAATCTCGCCCACTGCGGTAAATCTGGCTTTTGCATGTATAGACCTAGTACAAGGCCAATAATAAGACAACCGATGAGGTTTACTACAACCGTTCCATACGGAAAGGAGCTCACCTTTGTCATAACCCATTCACCAAGAGCCATGCGACATAACGCTCCAACGGCTCCACCGAGGGCAACTGCAATGTATTTTTCCATATTGCCTCCTCTATTTACAGTACTATCCTACGACTTTCACAATACGTGTAATTATCTAAAATAACCGATAATTATCTAGTTTTCTATATTAGTCAATTACCAACAGTCTCAGTATACTATATTTAGAGAGCAGGGAAAAGGAAGGAATCCCTATGAAATCTGCATCGACACCTCTAACTGAGCTACGAATCAACACCTATGAAGATCCGGTCTTACAGCATCAGTATGTTTGTTTAGGCCATAAAATTGCCCATATTCGCATATCTCTAAACATGTCTCAATATGAGCTAGCACACCACGTGGGCATTAGCCGCAGTTATTTAAGCAAGCTAGAATGTGGTACAGGCATATCTGGCATGTCCTTAGAGATTCTATTTAAAATCGCTGAAGCATTCCAAATTGACGTAGCGCAACTCGTAAGGCTGCGCATCGTAGATTATAAAAGCTGTAATGCGCATCTTTCATCACACTACAAACGATTAGAGTTTCTAAATCATACGAGGAACAGTACACCAGCTAAAGCCGAGCCAAAACTAAGTTAAATTAATCAAATACTCTAAAATCGATCCTACAGAAAAAGCCCCGCCAACGGTGGAGCCTTTCATATAGTATGCCCAATTAAAGGCATTATACTTCATTAAGTTTTTTATGTTGTACCTCAGCATTTGCTTTTTTGAAGATAAATGCATTATTAATGTGCTGACGCATAGCATTTTCTGCTGCCACTTCATCATGACGCTCAATAGCATCTACGATATGATCATGTTCATCGTCGCAATCATGTGTACGCACTGCATTGAAGGAGCTGATGTACATATCGCGATTAACGCGTTCACGGAAGCTCGCAAGGTATTCTACAACGCGTTCATTACCAGAGTAATGAGCGATCATTGTATGGAATCGACTGTTTACTTCAACACGTTCTGTAGCATCTTCAATTTCATGCATTTCTTTACAAATCTCACGTAATTCTTTAATTTGTTCGTCTGTAGCATGACGTGCACAAAGTCTTGCACCAAGGCCTTCCATTACTTCACGCACTTGATACAACGCAACGATTTCCTCTGGAGTATCGGACTTTACAGTAACGCCCTTCCAAGGAACAATCACTACGAGATTATCCTTCGCCAATTTGCGGAATGCTTCACGCACAGGTGTAGCACTCACTTGCAATTGCTCTGCAATTTTTACTTCGTTAAGCTTTTCTTGCGGCATCAATTCGCCTGTTAAGATAGCTGTTTTTAATGTCAAATAAACTTGTTCACTGAGCGGCAAGCGTTCAATGGAATCCACTGCGGATAATTTATATTTATCTTTCGAATCTTGTTTTCCCATTACTATCCCCTAATCTTATATCCCGTTATATCTTTCATACTTTCAAAGAACGGCTAAAATGAGTATAATATATTGTACGATATATTTTTTATTTTGAATAAATATGTCATATATGATTTAGTGCATATAATACAATTATAGAGCCCATATCTAAGACTGTCAATTTAACGATAGATAATAGCTATATCTCATTTTTGAAAGTAAGGAAGTTATATCATGAGCCGTTGTTTGGTAATCATAAACCCTGTATCGGGTGGCGGTGCGGCGCGCCGATATGCCCTCGATTTACAATGGAAATTGAGCACCTTATTCGAAACGATTGAGGTCAAATTCACCACCGGTGAAGGAGATGCTACACGTTTTGCTAAGGATGCTTGCGAACGCGGATTCGATGCTGTATTCTGCATGGGTGGTGACGGCACCGTAAATGAAACCGTAAACGGTATTGCCCAAGGGGGCTTCAAATCTACCTTTGGTTTTATACCAGTAGGTACTGTTAACGATATGTCTCGTGCCCTTGGCATTCACCAAAATCCAACACAAGCGATCAAACGTATTGATATCAATCAAACTCGTACCATTGATATCGGTCGTTGCAATGATAAATATTTCTGCAACAACATCGCAGCCGGTGTTATTCCAAAGGTAATCGAAGAGGTTACTCCAAAGGAAAAAAGTATTTTAGGCCCACTCGCCTACTTCTTGCGCGCCGGCCAAGCATTGTTCACAACGAAGGACTATACCTATCGCATCCAAACAGAGAACGATGATTTTATTTGTAAATCCCCGCTCGTGTTAGCATTGCTTACCAATGTAGTATCTAGCTTTGAACGCTTTATGCCAGAAGCCTCTGTAGACGATGGCTATATGCGTATCATCATTTTCAAGGAATATTTCATTCTCGATATTCTCAGCGTACTACCACTCATCATTAGTGGCGCCATTTATAACTCCCGTTATACAACAACGCTAACCGTTAAAAAAGCTCATATTGAACTATTATCTAATATCGGTGATTTACCTACTAATATGGACGGCGATCAAGGTCCATCCATGCCGGTAGATATCGAAGTATTGCCGCGTGTACTAAAAGTATTTGCACCAGCAAAGCACAAAAAGAAAAAGGCTTTGAATTTGCCTAAATTACCACATATATAACACAAAAGCTCTCTATCCAAGGATAGAGAGCTTTTTTTATGTGTATTACATATCTAATTGTTACAACATATCACACACGAATAGAGAAATCGACCAATCATCGTAGATGTACAAATTAATCTATAATAATGGCATCATGCAAGCGGAAGCTATAGATATAGCATGCTTTTACCGGCATTCCCGTCAATCGCTGTAACGCCTCTTTATAGAGGTCCATTTGGATTTTATAGCGCTTGATGAGATCTTCCCCAGATTTAACGCGGTCCGTCTTGTAATCTACGAGAACCCATTCGCCGTCCTCTTCAAAGGCAGTATCGATAATACCTTGAAGGAATAGATTTTCCCCATCTTCAAGCGTATCGTATACCCGTTTGCCTTCAAAGAGCATACTGAACGGCAGCTCTCGTTCAATGCGCTTAGCGTTGATAAGACGTTTCCCAAGATCAGAATTGAAGAATTTATATAAACTTGTATCGCTTAATAAATTTCGTTCTTCCTCTGTGAAAGTCCCTTTCCTTACAAGTGCATCAAGTTCTTTTGTTAAAGAATCCTGCGTGTACTCAGCAAGAGGTAACCACTGCATAGCCTCATGCATTAAGGTACCCCATTGAGCCCCTGTTAACACATCCTCTTCGGACTGTAACGCCTGTGGTTTGCGACCGAATACAGAATTCGCTAAATCATCGGATTGACCTAAAATCGTACCTGAAACAGCTCGTTGAGAGCCAGCCTCTACCATATCTACTGCTTCAGTAGGTGTATTAAGAGTATCAATTGTCCCTGCTTCTAGTTCTCGTTCTTGGAATCGTCGTTTTAATTCACTAACAGAGATTTTAGCAGTGCGACGTGTGGCATCACTGTACGGATAGGTATAGTTAAAGCGATCTACTATTTCCTGCGGTAATTCCACAGAGTTAACAGCTTGTAATTCTCGTACCTTATTGATGGTAGTTTCATCGATATCTGCTTTATAATCGAGATCACCATAAAGAGAGCCATCGTGAATTTCAACCTTGATACGACATTTCTTGTCTGGTAAGTCAAAATAGGTAGGCCCTTCGTACTCAATGGCTACACGCAATGGATTGCCGCCGTCTAAATGACGAGCAAAGCCCATAATGAGCCAGTCTAAGTATGTATTAGCTTGGGTGATAATATCCGTTGGCAATTGTTGGCCTTCTACAGAGGCAGCATTTTTAATGAGTTCACCTAATGTGCTCAACCCACCCTTAGAATTTTTAAAGCCTTTCACAAAGCCCGTCATAAATAACTTATCTCGCGCCCGTGTTAATGCTACATAAAGAATACGCTGTTCCTCGGCTTTCAGGGCTGCCTCTTTGACATCTTTCACATAGAACCACGGCATAGTTGGGAAGGATACTCGAATATCTGGGAAGTACCCCTTTAAGCCAAGACCTGCGTTCTTATCGATAAGAAGCTCAGAGCGAAGGTCCATCATATTGAATTTCTTTTGCATCCCAGATAGGAATACAACAGGGAACTCGAGACCCTTACTCTTGTGGATAGTCATAAGACGCACTACATTATCCGCTTCGCTTACCACATTGGCAAGAGGCATATCTTGGTTACTATCACGCAAGCTTTCAACAAAGCGCAAGAATCTAAAGAGACCACGGAAGCCAGAGGCTTCATACCCTTTAGCGCGGTCATATAAGGCGAGCACATTTGCTCGACGCACAAGACCATTCGGCATAGCCCCTACATAATTTACGTAATCTTGAGATTCGTAAATATCCCACAATAAATCGGTCACACCGTGACGACGCGACAAGGTACGCCAACGCTCCATATGTCCAATAAAGGATAATAAGCGCTCATCTTGAGCCTCTTCTGCATAAGCTGGCATGAGAGACCACAATGAACCCTCACCAGAGAGACGCAAAGCACCTAATTCGTTTGCATCAAGCCCAACTAATCCAGAGTGCAATACCGCTGCCATCGGCAAGTCTTGTTCAGGATTGTCTATGATGGATAGCAACGCTAGTAAAAGCTGAATTTCTTGGGCTTCAAAATACCCATCCCGTTCATTTACCACCGCAGGGATACCTGCTTGGCGCATGGCCTCTACGGCACGGGTGCCCCACCCCGCCAAGGATCTGCGCAAAATCGCAAAGTCTCGCCACTCGATTTGACGGAATGTACCATCTGGATTTTGCACCTGCTTCTTAGCAGCGTGAATTTCCTTAATCTTTTGAATAATGAAATCTAGCTCGCGTTCGTTGTTCTCAGGGTCATCCCCTTCGTCTTCATCGCTTTCACTAGCACCGAGGGTATCCTTGCTCACATCTAAAAGCTGCAATTCAACATCGCCTCCAACCCAGTCCTCAGGCGCATTCTCTACGATACGGCCAGGAATGAGGGATTCAGCCTCAGTATAATTGAGCTCCGCCGCCTCTTCTGTCATAATTTGATAGAACAAGAAATTCGTGGCAGCCAAGATATTTTCGTGAGATCGGAAGTTCTTCGCTAGGTCGATACGGCGCTCTACCGCCTCATTACCACCGTAGGTGTTATATTTCTCCATAAATAGAGAACTGTCCGCCATACGGAAGCTATAAATAGCCTGCTTCACGTCACCCACGTAGAACCGATTATCGACGCGAGAAATCAAGTTGATAATCGTCTCTTGCACACCGTTCGTATCTTGGTATTCGTCGACCATGATCTCTTTGAAAGTATCTTGCAGCTCCTTCGCCACGTCAGACGGCTGAGGATCATCCTCTGTACCAGGTTCAACAAGAAGGGCTAAACATAAATGCTCCAAATCACTAAAGTCCATGATACCTTGCTCTTGTTTCATATCCCGATAAGCTTGGTGGAACGCAATGGTGAGCTCTACTAAACCTTCAATGATGGGATATTGAGCCTTGAACTGCTCTTGCAAGGTAGCTTCTGGCACGGTGAACACAGCGGCTTGCATGGCTTTAAGGTCATCCTTATTTTGAGCACCTAAGGATTTAAACTCAGCTACTAATACAGGATCATAGGCTTGTGCCTCTTTTGAGCCCATCCGGAACTGATTTTTAATAAAGGTATCCATATGTTTACACGCATCACCCATATCATCCCAGGTTTGAGCATTTAAAAGCATGCCTAGTGCAGCTAATTGGTTATCGTATATGTTTTGCCATTTGTGAGGCCCTACTGGATCGAGCAAGATTTGTTCCATCCGCTCTAAGCGCCCACGAATGCGGTCGATAACAGCTACATGTTGATCCCACATATATTGGCCCCATAACGTATCGCTTGGGTTTATTTCCATAGCCTCTTTATAAGGCGCTAAGGCTTTGCGTAACCAACCATCAGGATTAGCAAGGGACATAGCGTAGTTATATAGGGACATAATCTTCGCCGTTAAGCCTGCATCAGATTTATCATCGCTGAAGAAATCTGCCAATTCATAGATATTATAAAGGCCTTCTTCATAGGATTTAGTTAATAAATCGGCTAATACCTCTTGTTGCAAGAGTGCCATTTCTGCTTCGTTACCGATGCGAGCCGTTGGATTAATGTCGAGCTTGTAGAAATAAGAACGAATTACCCATTGGCAGAAAGAATGCAACGTAGAGATATGAGCAGATGGTAAGAGATTAAGCTGTCGTTCAAGACGCTGCTGCATAGCCTCATCATCAGTAGACTCCATGGCTTTTGCTAAGGCAAGCCCAATACGAGCACTCATCTCTTGTGCCGCCGCCTTTGTAAAGGTTACAACCATGAGCTCTTGCACAGATAAAGGATTATCCATATCTTTAAGACGCGTAATAATACGCTCTACGAGAACAGCAGTCTTACCCGAGCCAGCCGCTGCCGCTACGAGCAAGGTTTGATTATCTAAGGACGAATCCTTAGGCGCTATGATGGCAGACTCCTGCTCTGGCGTCCATTTAACACCCATGGTTTTCACCTCCTTCGTTAAGAACCTCTTTCATCCGTTCTAGTGCATCATCTTCGGATAATCTAGATAAGTAATTATATCGGTTACGGCTAGAGTCAAAACGGCATACAGTGTTGTAGTCACAATATGTACAAGGTCTGTTTTTATTTAACTGGTACGGCTGAATTGGGAATTGACCGTCCCCGATGTTGCGACCGATGTCAGCCATGACGTGGTTGGTATAACGGCACATTACATCAAACTCGCCGGTGTTCTTAACCTTATGTAAATCTCTGCTAGAAATCGTTTGATCCTTTTTCGTAGCAATCGGTACATATGGACCTCGTTTAGAACCGTAGGATAAGAACTTATTGTCTATATGCGTTAACAACTCAACATCATCAGAGAAGTATCCGCTATTTTGCCACGCATCGCTTTCTTTAGCCAAGGCTACTGCATCTTCATAAGATATAGGCGCGTCAGCAGGGATTTTAGGGTTCTTCACATAGGAATACACCACAGCTGCAGGAGTCATAGATTGTCCTTGCGTATTACCATAAGCGGATTCTAAGGCTAACAGATAGGTCATGAGCTGCAATTTAAGACCATAGTACACATCTTGGGCTGTTACATGAGCGCCACCCGATTTGTAGTCAATAACCATGCCGTAGGTTTGACCATCTCGAGTATATTCATCGATACGGTCAATTTGACCAATGAGGCGTAAATAACGATCTTCCCCAAGAGGCACCCGAATCGGATCCCAGCCGCCTTGACGGCCAAAATCTTGCTCCAAGTATTTTGTATCAAAATCACTGCGCTTGGACCACTCTACAAGGCGGTCTACCGTCACATGTAATGTTCGTTGTACACGCTGCTCGATAGCCTTTTGGTAGGCATCGCTCGTTTCCTCACCAGCCTGATTTTCTTGTAAAATCTCATCGGCCACAGAGCGACATAAATTTTGTTGCTCCTCTTCATTGAGATCACGCCATTGTTTATTATTTTCTAATAGATAATTGCCTAAACGCTCTAAATTAGCATGTAAAAATGTACCAATTTCAGGGGCTCCAAAGGAGCGTACACGACGTGGCTCCAGTTTCAAACCATATTGAGCATAGAACTTGAACGGACATTGTTGGTATCGCTCTAAACGCGTCACAGAACCAGACATGTAGCCTTTAGATAAGAACAATCCATTCACTAAATCCTTTGTAATGACCGGCACATCGTTATTATCTCGAATACCACGAGAAACCTCTGCTAAACGAGGACGGTAAGTATCGCTTTCACGAGCCCAGTTATAAAGCCCCCACCACAGTGGGTTAACTTCATGTCCACTAAAGAGAGCGCCCCAACGTTCAGATAACAAGGACAAACTTTGGAGAGGCCGCCATACATAATCAGCCTCAGTATCAGGCTCAATGGATAACGGAATATCTACAGCCTTACCGACGTAACCGAGGGACTCTAGTCGTTTCACCACGAGGGATGGCTCAAGACCGGTTCCATCCTCGCCAGAGCTTGCATAGGACAAGGTCAAGGAATCAGATGCCCGCGTCATAGCTAAATATAGTAGGAAGTTCTCGTTGAAAGCCTTCGGCAAAGCCCCTTCAGCCAAGGTAATGCCTGCATCGGCCAATTCTTGGCGTTCCTTATCCTTGATAAGTCCTTCATCGCCCATACTTTGTGGGAATACGCCTTGGTTGAGGCCCATGACAAATACCTTAGGCCACCATTGGCTGTAACCACGTTCGATGGTGGTAATCACTACATGGTCCAAGGACGGTGGAATCATGGAATAATTTACATCGCTCAAGCCTTCTTCGAGGAGCAACATCATCTCATCCAATGTCAACACTTCGTCCTTCATGACCATAGAAATTTCGTCGATGAAAGAAATAACAGCATTGTACATCTGTTCATGACTGGCTTTAGACTCTTGATCACCTACAGTTTCTGCGTCCTTCGCCCATTCATAGAGGCGCTGTGGCACTTGCAAGATTTCTAAGAGACCATAGAGTTGTTCGCCCCATTCTGCCCCCGTATGGCCTTCGCTATGAGCGGCAAAGTCAAACCACGGAGATAATATATCCATAATGGTCTGTCTTGCTTGATTAATACGGGCTCTACGAGGTGCATCTAAGTGACTTTCTTCATCTTGCCCCTCATGGAATCCTCGTAGATACGGCCAGCTTTCACGTTCCCATTTATAATGGTCGATACCAAACTCGAGCACATAGTTCTCTAATTCATCTACGGCCTCACGAGTAAGAGGCATCAAGTCCGTTTTCAGCAAAAGGAACATGCTGTCTCGGCTGTAACTATGGCGCACAATATCAAAGAGAGCCGTCAATAATTCGCCTAAGGGATGATTTTTCATAGGACGTTGGCGGTCGATAAAGTGCGGGATTCCGTAGCGAGTAAAGACCTTTTCCAAGGTATCTCCGTATGTTTCGGACTCGCGAAGCATAATACATACATCGCGGTAACGAGCCTCTGGAGAGGACTCCACATAGGCTAAAATACGGCGAGCCACCGCGTCAGCTTCCCGTTCTCTGTTATAGCCACGAATAAGCGGTATCGTAGTATCTGTAGAATTTTGCTTACTAGGGCTAGTAAAGTAGTTCGCCTCTAACTCTTGAACTATTTGAGGACCTCTCTTGCCGTTAAATCCGACCCAATTAATACGAGTACCATAACGAGCCACTAGGGTATCATAAATCTCCAAAGGACGACTAAAGAGATGTTCCCCTCGACGAGCGAGATTTAACGCCTTCGGAGCCATCGGTAAGTCAATGGTTATAACCGCTTCCTTAGCCAAATCAAACAAGGTATAGATCAACTCATAGTGAGTAGGCGTAAACCAATGGAAACCATCGATAAAGACATGGCTATTTTCCATCAGAGGAGATTGAGGCAACGCCTCTACAATTTCCATAATAGGATCGATGTCGCGCTCCCCATGACGACTGATTTCCTCTTCATAGGCAGACATACAAATGGCAAGTTCCCGCAGTTTCTTTTGTAATACTTTATTTTTTACGGAATCCGCCCCACGTTCTAGGTCTGTAGGACCAACGCGGAATGCGCGAAACTCAGAAAAAAGCTGTTGCAATACAGAAGAAAACTCAGGACGTTTTGTAGCCTGTTCTAAGAGGCCTAGCTCCTTTTGTTTTCGTTTCATTACAAGGCGCAACAACATAGACCGGCCAAAGCTAGATAAGCTTGATTGACCGGCCCCTTTGGACCCTATGGATTGATATACTTGGTAACCCAAACGACCAAAACCTACGACGCGAACCGTAGTAAAACCTTTTTCAGGCATAAATTCAGCCAGTTCCCGCTCTACCCTATAGGTAGCTGGTTCAGGAACGAGTAAGATTATAGGTTCCCCTGGACAATCTGTCATGACTTGACGTATCCGTTCATATACGGCACGGGTCTTACCAGATCCTGCTCGTCCATAATAGACGCTAATATTCATGAGACCTCCCTAGTGAAACTTTCACCATCTCAGTTTATATAATCTACAAATTTCATCTTATTTATATATTTCTTGTTCTTAGGTATAGCATTAATCTAAATTATTCGATATAATATATTAGTATACTTTAAGTATTATTATATAGTAATATGACATTCTGTGCTTAATTCTGGGGTAAATATAAGCTAATTGTACAATATTTGACTCATCTGATTATATTTGTTTATAATTAAGAAAAAAATTTATATTTTATTTACAATTAGCAGAATTTCATATATAATACATTTTAGTATTTGTGTTATTTGTAAAAATCATGTATTTAGGAGTGAACTATTATGAACAAAAAACATTTAGCGGCTGCTTTCGCAGTATTTGCAGCTACAACTATGTCTTTCTCTGCTTTCGCAGCATCCGTTGATGCTAATGCACGCGCTTACGAACGCGCAGCAGCTGAGCAATATACTTACGCTGCACCTCAAGCAGCTACACCAGCGTACCAATCTGGTTATGTAACAAGCGCACCACGCCCTGGTTACAAACCATTACCAGCGGTACCTTACACAGCAGGTGACATGGCTCAACAAATGCCTGTATCTAAAGAATTAGGCGATCCAATCTTCGTAGCACCTCAAACAACAGCTGTAGGTCTTCAAATCATGGACCCTATCGCACCTAGCTACCAACCTGTATACCAAGAAACTGTAACTGCTGTAACAGCTAATGGCAACGGCAGTGCATACGTTTCCCGTTATAAAACTAACCAATTAAACGCATTCGACTTGTTGTTGAACGGCAAATCCTACACTTACGACTTGCCTGCATACACTAACGGCTACCAAGTGAAAACTGCTAGCTCCTACAACCGTGCTGGCGACGGCGTTGCAAATGTATTCTCTACAAACGTAATCACTGAAGCAGTTGTAAACAACAACTCCTTGCGTATCACTGTTAACATGACTCAACCAACAGCTGTAGCAGCTGCTAAATTGCGTTCCATGCAACAAACTGGTCAAGTAGCAGGTGGTGAAGTAGCTGCATTGTTCGCTTACAATGAAAGCTATGATGGTGTAAAACAAGCTGCTCGTTACGACGTATTCAACAACGGCAACCGTTACATCGTTGTTAAATCCGGTGCTGTAACTGTTCCAAACGGTGCACAACACCCTTACGCAACTGCATTGTTCGCAGTAACTGACGACACTGTAGCAGCTGTAACAGTATCTGGCAACACTGCTGATGCTTACGATTTAGTTAAAGGTACTGCATACGCAATTGCACAATCTGCTCGCGTATCTAACGCACGTACTCGCTAATTCTAACTACAATTCGTTACGAATTAAATATAATAGTGAAAGCTACGAGCCTTCACACATAAAGACTATATAAATCACTAAATCCCCGAATGAGATATCTCATTCGGGGATTTTTTTTAGCTAGTTATAAAGCTCAGGATCTAAGGTCTAACCTTCATACCTAAGCAAATTAAGATGATGTATCTTACCAACTAGGTCCTTAACTTAATAAATTTATGAATTATTAGATTTATGATTCTTTAATTATAGTCTTGTAAATATCTCTAATGCCTTATAGGCCATCAAACGATAGCCACGCGCATTGGGATGTACTTCACCAGCAAAGACAATTTGGCCTATTTGATCTGCTTCATATAAAGTTGTATAGAAGTCTATAACCTTTAAGTCATGCTCTGTTGCATAGGCTTTTAATCGGTCGTTTACATCTCGCACAACAAGGTCTAACCCATCCATATCGCTATCGATTTGTGTTTCCAAACCAATTATTACCTTCCCCTTTGTGCTCGCTAATTCAATAGCTTTCACCAAGGTCTTGAACACATACGCACTATCTCGACCTTGTAAAATATCGTTGGTACCACACATTAAGAAGATGTGACGTGTTGGATCAGCTACCGCTGTAGCCCCCCATTCTTCAATATTATAAATCATGCCTTGCACAGAGCATCCATCTTCACCATAATTTGTAAAATGTACATTCTCTATAGATGCATCACAGATTTCAACCCACCCTTGGCCATAAGGCACATCATAACCACGGGTAATACTATCGCCAAAACAGATAATTTCCATATCAAGACCTCCTGTACTATGCAATAATCATATAACAAAAAGATGATTATACACAATATACATATTATGGAGTTTTATATGCATTTCTAATGGAATTACATGTATGACTATGGTATACTAATTCCACATAAGAGAGGTCTAACATGAGAAAACTTTATCCCTTTTTAATACTAGCATTGGCAACATTGCAATCTGCTAGTGCCATTTCACAATATGAATTAGAGAACAAGCCTACTCAATACCAAGTAGCTTATAATAGTCCTTCAGAGACTGTGTATATCGACTTAAGTACAATCAGTCTAGCACAGGCAGGTCCTACGTATAGCACGCTTCATGCTCGTACAATTAGTCTGTATAAAAATCAGAATATCATAGCCGATTATTCAACTAATTATACATATCATCGAGGTAATACATCTAAAGATATTTATCTTATGGATTGGCATGTGGCACCGGCGAAATTCTACCAAGTAAATGGTGCTCCTATAGGGGCTGCTAACAGTCAGCGTTCTGTTCTATCTACAGGTGCTCATGTCGCTACAAAGGGCTCTGCGGTGGCTGAAATAGGTCAATTTATTTTACATAATGCATTGGAAATGGAACGTATTACATATACTTCTACGAACCCCTATGTACCGCCTCGTCCATATAAGCCAATCAGTGCACCGGCTCCTACAGCAAGCAAGCCATTATTTGGTGTTCAACCACCACCAGGGGTATACAAACCGCTAAACCAATTAGAATCACCGTATACTTCTAATCAACCACGGTTAACACCATCTAAACTAGGTGTATATGGCCCTGTTCCACCACCTCCTCCACAAGGTCCAAGACCGAGTGACTGGATTCTTGATATCCAAAATCAAGATATGCCAGATCCTAATACACCTATGAGTGAATGGCGACCACAACCAAACTATCATGCACCACAAAAACCATAGTCATAAAATATAGTTACTCGTAACTTACAAAAAGAGACTGAACTGTCCCCTATTTAGGAGATCTAGTTCAGTCTCTTTTTTTCATATTTTATTTGTTTCGATACAATCAGATGAACGTATTATATTAATGCTTTCACATTATTTAAGACGTACAAAGAACAATGCGATAGCACCGATAACAGGAGCGATGGCAAGAGTCATCAATGCAGATTGATAGCTACCTGTAGCAGTTAACATGCTCCCTAAAATCATAGGTGCTAACATAACACCGATTTGGTTAAATAAGTTTACAAATCCTGCTGTGGTACCACGTAAATGAGGTGCTGCGGATTGAATTACGAGCGCATTTGTCAATGCACTATGCATGAAAGCACCGATACCAAGGATTGGACCTGTTATGAAGAGCATATCTGGATTTGTAGTGCTTGCAAAGAGGATCAATGCTGGTGCGAATAAGAACATAACAAGCGCTACTAAGTGGTTTTTCTTAATCGGTAAGATATCGGACAAAATACCGATGGTCGGCTTTGCAATAAGGGCTGCTAAACCAAAGGCGGACATTACATGACCTGCATAGATAGCATTAACACCGAGCTGTTTAACCATGTACAAATTTGACCATTGTGCCACAGCCCACGTAGCACCTGTAGCAAAGAAGCCTGCGAAGGCAAGACAACAAATATTGCGATTTTTCAAAACATGTAGCAAATTTTCCTTTAAGGAAGTCTTTTCGCCTATATGAGCAGATGCAGCACTCGCCTCTGCTTCTCGTTGTGCCAAGATTTCAGCACTTGGTTTACGAACCGTGAAATAGCTAAGAATGAAAACAAGGATTGGCAATACGGCTGTTAAAAGGAATGCATTTTGCCAACCATAATTAGTGGCTACATATGGTGCGTATAGATTTACAGTGGTCAAACCAAGAGATGTACAGGACATAAAGATACCCACTGCAGCACCACGTTGATTAGGACCAAAATAATCCCCAATAGCACTTAAGCAAGATGCTTGTACCGGACCAGATACGATACCTAATAAGAAGCGCAACACCCAGCCATAGGTGTAATTATCGATGGTACTCATCAATGCCGTAATGAGCGCCATAGAAAGCAAGCTCACTAAAATAGTATAACGGTAGCCAATGCGATCCGCTAAGATACCACCTGGTAAAACCATGATGGCATAACCCATATAAAAGGCGGATAAATAAGCCGTACCCATTTGAGGAGTGAAACTCAACGCTTCATTAACAATAGGCATCAAGGATGCCCAAGATAGGCGCATAACAAAACTAATCAAAAATGTTAGCCATACGCTGACAAGAATTAAAATCTGAGTTCGTGAGAAACTAAGTCGATTCATACGAGCTCCTTTCTACAGAATAAAAACATATAAAGTAATCATACTATAAATACAGGGTATTTTACAAACTTCAAAGATTAACAAAATACAATAAAAAGCCCTCTAGGCATAACCTAAAGGGCTTTCTAAATTGTGGCGGAGAGGGTGGGATTCGAACCCACGGCCCCTTGCGGAGTCACTGGTTTTCAAGACCAGCTCCTTAAACCACTCGGACACCTCTCCATAACGGTATTATTATATCAGATTGGCCCAATAATAAGCAACAACGTAATATCGTACAAGGAAAAAAGCTGGCTCAAAGCCAGCTTTTTCATGTGTATTTGTTATTAAATTAATATGTCAACTATTTACAATTGAATTGAATATTCACTAATTATCATAAATTAGAATAAATCTTTTTTCCACATCCCAATAATGGCAATAATAGAGCAAAGTAGTGCAATGCCTACAACCTCATAGAATCCATTCGGATCCTCTTGGAATGGCAATGGCACGTTTGTTCCCCACAAGCTAAATACGATGGTCGGAACCGCCATGGCAATCGTTAGAGTGGCCAACATTTTCATAACCAAGTTAAGGTTATTAGAAATGATAGATGTAAAGGCGTTCATCATGTTCATCAATATATTAGAGTACATTTCAACCATCTCGATGGCCTGTTTATTCTCGATGATAACGTCCTCTAGTAAGTCCTCATCCTCTTCGTACATCTTGAGAAGATGTTTATAGGAACTATGACCACGCAAGCGCAATAGACGCTCCATAACGGTACCATTCGTGCGCAATGCAGATGTAAAGTATGTCATGGATTTCTGTAATTCCAACAATTGGAAGAAGTCTTTATTCTTTGTAGTATGACGCAATTGGACTTCAATATCGTCAGTACGGCGGTTGATTTGTTGCAAGTAGCGCAAGAACATAGTTGCTGTGCGATACAAGATTTGGAACAAGAAACGCGTCTTTTTGTATGTATAGAATGTAGAAATCTGATTGGAAATAAACGGATACAACACTTCAGACTCTTCTAAGCAGACCGTAATGAAGAAGTCTGGCGTCAAGAAAATACCAAGCGGCACTGTATCATACATATCGTTACCGCGGATAACCGGAATGTTAATAACGATAAAGATGTAGTTATCCTCTAACTCCACGTGAGAACGTTCTTCCATATCGAGAGCGGTCTTTAAAACATCCGTTGGGATCTCCGTCAAAATATTGATAAGGGATAACTCATCGGGGTCTGGGTTCACCAAATTTACCCAAGAACCTTTTGTGGCATCTGATACAGTGCTATCGGAAACTAACTCTTCTTCTATATGTTTATACACCGTAATCATGCTATCCCTCCTTCCAACGAACTTATAGTAATCATCTAATAAATTATATACTATTTTATAGCTATTATTCAATTCAATTGTGAAAGTTTTGTGTATCTAGAACATACATATACAGTTTTATGTCTATTTATGATGTACAGATATATAGTATAAGTATCGTAAATGTTTAATCCACGCAATAAAATAACCTCTAAGTTAGTCAGTTACTAACCTAGAGGTTATTTATATCCGCCCTAATCATTCAGATCAGGATAATGTAATTTATTTCGTTCCTTTACAGAGCTATAAACTCTGCTTTCACCTAATTACGGCGCAAGATACGAACAGAGTTCAAGATACAAAGGATGGATACGCCAGTATCACCAAATACTGCCCACCACATGGATGCATAGCCCATGAGGCCAAGCGCCATGATAAGGATTTTAACAGCAATAGCGAATACAACGTTTTGCCATGCTACGCGCAATGTCGCTTTGGACAAGTCAAGGATATGTGCAATAGCAGTCAAGGACGGACGCATGAACACAACATCTGCTGCCTCGATAGCCGCATCAGCACCACTACCCATCGCGCCACCTACATCAGCACCTGCAAGTACTGGAGCATCGTTGATGCCATCCCCTACGAACATAGTTGGACCATATTCAGAGCGAATATCTTGTACAACAGACAATTTATCTTGAGGCAACAACTGAGCACGTACAGCACTTACGCCAGTTTCTTTAGCAATGTAATTTGCACTTGCTTCAGCATCACCTGTAAGCATAACAGTTTTAATATCTTGGCCATTAAGATCAGCAATCGCTTCAGCGGAATCAGGACGAGCTTCATCGGCGATGATGATGCGACCAAGGTATGTATTACCTTCTGCGACAAGAACTTCTGTACCGTATTCAGCAGCCTCTGTTGGATAGCCTTGCACATTATAGCGTTCCATAAGGCGACGGTTACCAATAAGTACTTGTTGACCATCAGTCATACCCACCATACCTTCACCAGCTAACTCTTGAACGAAATCTGAAGGTTCCACTGTAAGACCTTGATTTTTTGCTTCAGACACGATGCTTGTTGCAATTGGATGAGTAGATACAGCTTCGATAGCTGCCGCCATGGATAACAATTGACTAGAACTTACATGAGAGCCTACAGTTTCTACGCTGTGAACTTTGAACTCACCAGATGTAATAGTACCAGTTTTATCAAGAGCTACTGCTTTCACATTAGCCAACGCCTCGATAACGCGACCACCTTTTAATAAGATACCGTGTTTAGACGCATTGCCGATACCGGAGAAGAATGCAAGTGGCACGCTAAGCACCAATGCACATGGGCAAGAAATAACGAGGAATGTTAAGGCTGTGTAGATCCATTTATGCCATTCACCAGTAATAAGGGATGGGATAATAGCAACAGCAAGAGCAAGGAATACAACGATTGGAGTGTACACGCGAGCAAAACGCGTAATGAAGCGGTCGATTTTAGGTTTAGAAGATGCTGCATTTTCAACGGCATCAAGGATTTTAGTAACCATGGATTCTTCAAGAACCTTATCTACACGCATTGTAATGCGACCAGATTCGTTGATGCAACCAGACATAAGTTGAGTGCCAGGTACGGCGCGAACAGGTACAGGTTCACCTGTTACAGGTGCTGTATTAACGCGTGTTTCACCTTCAAGCACTGTGCCGTCTAGAGGAATTAAATCGCCAGGACGAACTTCGATAGTCCAGCCTACTTCAACCTTTTCAGGAGCCATAACTACGATTTCACCACCGCAGTCTGTATCTACAACCCGCACCTCTTGAGGACGCATATCGACAGCGTTCATGATTTCTGTACGACTACGATCAGTTGCTTTTTCTTCGAAGAACTCACCGATACGGTAGAACAAGATAACGCCTACGGCCTCAGGCAATGCATCGATAGCAATAGCACCCAATGTAGCGATAGACATCAAGAAGTTCTCGTCGAACACTTGGCCTTTTAAGATATTGCGACCTGCGATGCGCAATACTGGGAACGCAAGAAGAATATACGCAACATAGTAAATTGGAGTTTCAATACTCTCTGGTAAGCTGATAGATGGCACAAAGGATGACAAAACGTCATAAATCATAAATAACAAGCCTGCTACGATGACTGCAATTGTTACAGCATCACCACCACGATCCTGGTCAGGACCATGATCATCCATAGCCGCTTTAGATTTACGTTCATAATCTGCTACGGTTACGCCCTCTTCGATGGCATCACAAATGTCTTGAATGTCACGTTTAAGAGCTTCACGGTCTTCCCAAGAGCCGGTTAATTTTAATTGATGTGTAGCAAGTGTAAAATTGGCAGTCTCTACCACATCCATTTTACGGATACGATCTTCAATTTTTGCTGCGCAGTTCGGACAGTTCAAATCCTTCAATAACAATGTTTCTTCCATGATATCTCCTTTGATAATAGTGAAAGTTTCTATCCTGTATTATAAGTTAATAGTTAATATTTTTCTAATACTTATTAGACATATCTTGTTATATATGTTCCTAAACATTTTTCATCAGATATTTTTATTATATGAATACCTGTTCATATGTTTATATTACATCAAAGGAGATTAAATGTCAATACAAAATCATATTCAACATATATCAAATTTTATTTACTTTAGTTCTAACTATATTCACCTTATATCAAATTTCGTTCTACTAGGAATTTATGTGCTACATCAGCTGGCAGTTGATGTTCCGTTTCAACGGCGTAATTCATCTTCGCCATCTCTTGATCTGTAATCGTATGATTCAAACTTTCTAATACAGGGCGCAATTCAGGATGAGCAATCAATACTTCGCTACGTACCACATTGCCAGACATATAAGATGGATATAAATGTTTATCATCTTGTAACACCGTAATCGGTGCAATACTTAATTGACCATCAGTCGTGAAAATCGGCATTGCATCCACCTCATCACGACCAATAGCCGTATATTTTAGCCCTATATCCATATCTTTAGTAGCTTTAAAACTCATGCCATACACGCGTTGTAATCCAGCATAGCCATCTTCACGTCCAAAGAAATCATATTCCCCTCCTAATGTTAGGGATGGTGCTATACGAGCAAGATCAGAATACGTTTTTACACCATAAGTCTGAGCAATTTCATTACGCACCCCTATGCCATAGGTATTATTAAAACCGTACATGCCGACCCACTCAAAATTATATTTCTCTTTATAGGCCTGTGAAAGCTCATTAAATAGACTTTCATCATACGTATCCGTACGTTTTAGTACAGCAGACCAAGCCGTACCAGTATATTCAGGATATATATCAAATTGGCCAGAAAGCATAGCTGGTTGAATATTTGATGTACCACCACCGACACCTTCTGTAACCTCTACGGTTAAATCAGTCTTCTTCTCGATTAATTCTTTTAAGATATTCCCCAAAATAAGCTGTTCCGTCATAGGTTTCGTTGCAATATGAATAACATCGGTCTTCACATGACGGTAATGCATAGCCCAGCCACCTATACCCATCGCAATTATCGTCATAATCGACACAAATATAATCGTATAGCGCTTCATATGAGGGCTAATACGCGTTACTCTTTCACCTAGAGAAAAGAGAGCATCAACAGTAATAGCTAATAGGGCAATCAGTAGACTGCCTGCAATTGTCAAAGCACTTTGATTCGTTGTAATCCCCCTATAAATCGCTACGCCTAGACCACCTGCGCCAATAAAGGACGCTATCCCTGTCAAGGCAATGGTCATAACGAGCATAGTCCGTATACCTGCCATAATCGTGGGCATCGCCAAAGGAATCTCTATATTCCACAACCGTTGAAGCCTCGTAAGGCCTAATGCTATGCCCGCTTCGCGCATATCCGATTTAATCTGATTGAGACCGGTAAAAGTATTGCGCACCATCGGCAGTAGTGCATAGATGACTAGTGCGATAACAGCCGTCGTATTGCCAACCCCCGACACATATAATAGGAGACCTAGCATCGATATGGAAGGGATGGTATACAGAAAATTAACGGCCAACATAACTGGCCCTGATAACCGCTTGTACTCATGTATAAGAACACCCAATAGTCCCCCTATAATAATAGCGATAATCGACGCCGATAAGGAAATCTCTATATGTTCCCATAACAACTGGAGAAAAAAATCTGAGCGATTAATTAATAATGATATTACTTCATGCATTACATACACCGCCTTTCTCTTGTACGTAATAAAAGCGATTGTATATGCGTCTTACGGCAAATCGCACCCTATAAAACACTCCATTAGAATACGATTAAATCATAATCCATAATACCATTATATACTTAATTCCCTCCTAACTCTAGTTACAAAACATACCTAAAAGTAATTACTTAGTCAGGCATATCAAATAACTCTAAACATAAGCCATATTTCAACATAAGTACTTAGGTATCTATATCAGATAACCTAGCTAAGATATATATATAAACATAATTGCTTAGATATCCATATCATACAGGTTAATAGCCTTAATATCTCTAAATGAAATCTCAACCCCCTGTACAACTAGTATTTGTAAGCGCTTATTAATCACATCTACAGGACCGATGATTTCTGTATATTTGTGCTTGTCATAATAAACCACACGCACCCAATCTCCACAGCGTAAAAGCTGCAAGGCTTTATTTACTTCTTCGATTTGATCCTCCGATAGCTCTACTCGACTCTCCTTCGGCCGTGCTACAGCTGATAATAAAGCTTCAAAGCCCTTTAATGCCGCAAAGGGCATAAATTGTTTTGCCCGTTGTAAACGAGACATACGATGCTTCATTAATTTATTCTCCATTATGACCACCTACCAAGGTATTTCTAAAGCGCATTGTCCCTTCATCTTGCAAGCTAGAGGCACGTAAAATAGAGTTTTTACCGAACTGCTCCTTGATAGATAACATCGCCTCATGTACTTGCCGCTCCTTTTCCTCTTCCTCCGTCGCAAGAGAGCTAAATAAATCTACCTCTTGAGGTATAGCAGAGCGATTGACTAAATCCTCAAAGCTTACGCCTATACGCCGTATAAGTTCATTTTTATGGCAATGTTGTTCATATAATTTAATTACTGCCGTCGTTAATGCTTGCAATGAATCAGTGTACTGTTTAAGCTTTTTAGAACCCCCTGTGGAGCGCACCATATCATCTGCATAGCCGATATGAACGTGAATATGGTTCGTAACCCCTTTGATTTGTAAAAGCTCTAACACCAAGGACTCCACCATTTCTCGCATAGGCACGTATGCCTCTTCGTAAGTGTAGTTACGCAACAAAATCTGACTATGCGAGATAGAATGCTTGATAGGACGATACGCATGGATATCTGCAATCGTACACGGCTCACGACCCCAAGCATGGTCGATAATGAGCTCTGCATTAACGCCAAACTCCTTATACAACTTAGCCTCCGGCACCATGGTGATACCATGCAAATCATAAGCACCATATTTATGTAAGCGGTTAGCTATGCCTTTACCGATCTGCCAAATGTCAGTTAATGGCTGATGATACCAAATTTTCTCTTTAAAGAGGCTTTCATCAAGATATCCTATAAAATCAGGCGCATGTTTTGCCAGGATATCGAGAGCAATCTTGGCAAGGAACAAGTTTGTGCCAATCCCAACGGTGGCATAAATCTTGGTCGCCTCTAACACCGCATCAAGTAGCATCTGCGCTAGCTCTCGAGGCGTTTTCTTGTAGAGCGGTAAGTAAGGCGTAATATCAATAAAATACTCGTCGATAGAGTACACATGCACATCCTCAGGCGCCACATACTTGAGCAAAACCCCATAAATCTCAGCAGACACCTGCATATACCGCTTCATATGCGGCTTCACCGTCAAATACTCAATGTGCGGAGGAATCTCAAAAAGACGACTGCGATTCTTAACGCCTAACTTTTTTAAGGCCGGTGAAATAGCCAATGTAATAGCCCCTTTGCCACGAGACCCATCAGCCACCACCAAAGGCGTCGTAAACGGATCCAGCCCCAAATCGGCGCACTCCACAGACGCGTAAAAACTCTTCAAATCAATGCACATATACATTCGATCCGTATCAGCTGAACCCATACAAACACCTCCTTAAATCGCTAAATCACTAGATTTTACAAGAATCACAAGAAGAATAATTTCTATGATTAGTATAACAAAAATACTGAGTATTTTCAAACATATGTTTGTTATTATAGCGACAAATTTTGGACATAAAAATGAAAAAGTACCTACTATTAGACATCAAATCTAATAGTAGGTACTCTTAAGTACATGTATAACTTAATTCAATATGGTTTCTTTAGGCCTTCTATAATAAACTAATCCCTTCTCACTACGATACCTCATGCTAGACTCTTTAAGTCTAAAAAAGTGACCTCTAAGATCTATGGAAATCTTTCTTAACCACAATTGTTGTCGTTTATTGCTCAAAAAATCGTTCCCATTATCACAAGAGTCAAATAATTCAAGAGCTTCACTTAAAACCTCGGACTCGCCACGGTTTATGGCTCGAAGATTAGTAAGGTAGTTACGTTTAAAACTATCAAAGGCATCAGTGCAATACTCACCTAACTCAATCAAAAATACTGTATACCCTAGCATAAAAATCATCATGATTTGCTCAAAACTATAATGAGATACAAAAGAAATATAGAGATGCTCAACGCTATCAGTATTAGGTACATCAAACAAGGTGAAATCATTAATACAAGTATGATATGAGGGCTCCATTAATCTAGATATACAATCCAGTTCCAAGTAATCTATCGCATCACGCAAATGACTTTCCCAATCAAAGTCTTCAAACCACTCTGCTGCATCAACAATATCTTCCATGCCCATACCTTGGAAAACAATCTCCCTTAAGTCCTTTGACAACTGGTATTCATCAATTAAAACTATCATAGACAAATCATAATGCAGGCTCTCAAATACACCCAGACTAATATGCTTATATTTATAAGCCTCTGCAGCACCTAATCCAACCATCAACAAATAAAATTCAATATTTTGTTTTCCACTAATAGTTAAATTCATCATACACAGGATGGAAACCTTATATTCCATCTCACAATACTTACGTATTGTACGACACTATAAAATCTATCTAGCACTATTATACACTTTAATAAGACTTATTTTCTACTAACATAACCCAAAACTTCTCTTCCCAGTTCTCCAAACAATACACTGAAAACTATCTGGTGCCAATATATTGATGGGACACCTTCATATGTACAGTGATAAAAAGAAAGGACTATACTTATGCAGCGACATCAGGTCACGAGGAGCAAAGAAGTATAGTCCTTTCTTTTTAATTAAAATGTAGCTATGTTACGGGGCCCCATCAATATATAGGAACTAACCGATAGTTTTCATTATTGTTCCGGCCCCATGTCTCGGAATTCCACGTCTCTAAATTGGGTTAATTCCCCAATGAATTGGAGTTCCACGGTACCGACGGAACCATTACGGTGCTTACGAATGAGGACTTCTGCGTTGTCCCCTTTTTCGGAGTTTTCATCGTAATATTTATCGCGGTACAAGAAGATAACGATATCCGCATCTTGTTCGAGGGAACCAGATTCACGAAGGTCAGACAGTACAGGCCGTTTATCAGGTCTGCTTTCAACACTACGAGACAATTGAGACAAGGCGATGAGAGGCACATTGAACTCACGGGCGATTAATTTGAGGTTACGAGAGATTTCAGATACCTCTTGTTGACGGTTCTCGCTGCCCTTACCGGAGTTGCGGCCTTGCATCAACTGAATATAGTCGACGATAACGAGATCGAGACCATGTTCCACCTTAAGACGGCGCAATTTAGAGCGCATATCTTGCACGGTAAGGCCCGGCGTATCATCAATAAAGAGCTTAGATTTGCTCATGCGGTCCGCAGCGGCGATAACCTTTTCCCAGTCAGTAGGGTCCATGTTCGCACGGCGCAATTTTTCAGAACTCACACCTGCTACGGAGGATAGAATACGACCAACGAGCTGTTCCTTGCCCATTTCTAGGGAGAAGAACGCTACCGTCTTGTCGTACAACATCGTTACGTTTTGAGCAATATTCAAGGTGAAAGCCGTTTTCCCCATCGCAGGACGGGCTGCTACGAGGATGAGGTCAGATTTTTGTAGACCATTAAAGACATGGTCCACATCTTTAAAGCCTGTTGGAACACCTGTAATAGCACCATCATGCTGTTGCAATGCATTTAATTTATCTAAGTTAGATAATACAACCTCCCCAATAGGAGCAAATGATGATTCGGACTGTGTTTGACCACTTACGTCCAATACCATTTGTTCCGCCTTGTTAAGGATAGCCGTTGGCTCATCTTCGCCAGCGTACGTCATGCCTACGATTTTATTCCCTGCATCGATAAGGCGGCGCAACTGAGCTTTCTCACTAATGATTTTCGCATGTTCCTCTACATTGTAGGACACCGATTCATTAGCCAAAGATGTAATATATGCAAGACCGCCTACCGCATCGAGACGCTTACGACGATCTAGCTCTTCACCAACCGTGATAAAGTCCGCCGTCTTGTTAGCATGCACGATTTCTAAGATAGCATCATAAATAATACGATGCGCATCGCGGTAAAAGTCTTCAGATTTTAGAATACTCGTTACCGTATCGACAACGGCACCCGAGTTGGATCCATTCGTTAATAAAGCCCCCAAAACGGCTTTTTCCGCATCTAAATTATGCGGTGGAATGCGTACATCCATGATAATCCCCTTTATAAAACCACTATGGATAAAAGAATTCACCATACTCAAAGAGCATGGTGAACACTATTATTCAGCTACTACGTTAACCTTGATAGTACTTGTAATTTCAGGATGAACACGAACGAGTACATCATGTACGCCTAATGTTTTCAATGGTTCTTTGATTTCGATTTTCTTTTTATCGATATCTACTTTGTATTGCGCTTTAGCTGCGTCGGAAATATCTTTTGCAGTAACGGAACCAAATACACGGCCTTCTTCACCCATGCGAACTTTTACAGTTACTTCAACCTTAGCCAATTGAGCAGCCAAGATTTTAGCTTCGTCATTCGCTACAACTTTGTGGTGAGCAATGGATTCTTGTTTTTGTTTCGCATTATTTACGTTAGTTGCTGTACCTTCAAGGCCAAGACCTTTTTTGATTAATACATTACGGCCATATGCGTCGCTAACTTCAACGATTTCGCCTTTTTTACCAACCTTTTTAACGTCTTCTAACAATACTACTTTCATTGTTCTTCCTCCTCTTTCTCTGCGGAATGAAGGGCTTCAAGAGCATGCTCTAAAATAGCCTTCTTCGCTTCCTCTATCGTCATTCCTTGTAATTGGGCACCAGCCACGGTTCTGTGACCACCGCCACCCAAGGCTTCCATTACAACCTGTACATTTACCTTGCCTTTGGATCGAGCGCTAACGCCGATGCCGCCGTCATTCAAGGAATACAGTACAAAGGCTGCTTCAATATCTTCATTACTAATGAGCATATCCGCACTTTGTGCAGCTAATGCCATCATATCCTTTAAACCTTCAGGTGCTATGGAGATAGCAATCCCTTCGGTGCGATTGGCTTCAAATACTATTTTAGCACGCAATTGAACAGAATCGAAGGTTTCAATAAATAATTGTTTAACGCGTTCAATATCCGCCCCTGCACGGCGCAAGAATGCAGCCGCTTCAAAGGTACGTGCCCCAGTTTGTTGCACAAAGTTCTTCGTATCAAGCACGATGCCTGCATAGATGCCTGTAGCTTCCGCTTTTGAAAGCTTCACAGAAACACCTGCATATTGTACGAGCTCTGTAACGAGCTCAGATGTGGACGATGCAGTAGGTTCCAAGTATGTAAGCAATGGGTTTTCTACAAAGTCCGCTGCACGACGGTGATGATCGATAACGATGCGTCGTTCAGAAATTTCAAGCGCCTCTGGGGCTGCTACCATTTCTTGACGATGCGTATCACACACGATAGTGAGCGTATTCGCATCCACCCATACCTTTGCACCTTCTATGGTGATAAAATGCTCTTGCCAGAACTCAGATTCATTGAGAACGGCCACCATTTTATCGATAGCACTCGTTTCTTTTGAAAGTACAACACGTACTTCTTTACCAAGTGCTCGAGCAATAGAGGTAACACCGATAATGCCACCTAACGCATCATAGTCTTCACGCTTATGACCCATCACAAGAATTTTATCAGAGTCGATCATAAGCTCATGTAAGGCTTGTGATACAACACGAGCACGAACACGGGTATTCTTCTCAATACCAGCTGTATTGCCTCCAAAGAATCGGGTGCTTTCACCATCCATAATACACACTTGGTCACCACCGCGACCTAATGCGATATCTAAGGCGGCGCGAGCACGACTAGAAACCTCTTTTACAGAGCCTACGTTCTCGCTAATCCCGATAGAAATTGTAGCTGGCACTTGACGCGGAGAAGGTAATTTACGGATTCTCTCAAGGATTTTAAACCCATCTTCCTCCATCTCATGAAGTGCACCACGAGAAATAGCAAAGGTATACATATCATCTTGGAAGTTACGAATGAAGCCTTCATGGCCGTCGATTTCATCTACGATGATATTGTTAATGTCAGACCAAACACTTGTATATTCCCGATCACTAAGACCTTTTGTCAATTCTTCGAGATTATCGATTTGAATCATGCCCCATACAGGTTGATCCTCTTCAGCCTTGATACGCGCCTTTTCTACTTCTGTAATATTTTTGAAGTATAGCGCCATCACTGCATGGTCAGCCAGTTCATCTTCACTATGAAGATCTGGACGTGTATCACGAGGATCAATGAATTTGTAAATAATTTGGAAGTACTTGTCTTCGTACTGCTCCGTCATAAATCCAGATTTTCCCCAGATTTTATCAATACGGAAGCCAGGCATAAGAGCAGACATTTTTTGAAGTTTATTCCAATCTACCTTAACCCAGTCTGCAAAGACACTATTATTCCATACGAGGGTACCTTGTTTATTAACAAGAGCAATCCCCATTGGCAAGTTTTGTAAAGCAAAGTTCGAAGCTTGTGTGACGTTTTTCATCATCGCCCCAAACTGTTCTCTTGCTAAACGACGCCGGTTATGAATGGTGTTATAGTTAACCAAATACGCCGCTATTACGATAATTAAAGCTAGAATTGCAATGGCCCAATTCAGATAGGCCAACAATAATAACAATAATACGATAACGGTAATAATGGTAATTTCTAAACCTTCCCATTTCCGTTGAAAGGATTTCATAACGGCCTCCTTTCTATTACAAGCTACGTTTTTGGAAACGCACTCGCATATCTAAAAACATATCTAAAATACCATATATAACGAGTGCCATTGGACTCATCACATACAGGAACCCTACAATAGCAAACTTAAAGATGCCTGCCAAGTTATAAGACTTCATAATGGATAGCAAACATGTAATGCCATTTAGACCACATATCATGCCACCAAATAAGGCAATATTCAGGCCTATATCTGAAAGAATACCATTAGCATAGCCCAAGTACTGACCGCCATAGGCAAGGATAATACCTATTGCTAATGTACCAGCACCCCAAATCGGCATTCGCCACGTATCCATTGTTGGCAACGTACGCATAACACTATTTGTACGACGACCAATATAAGATACAAGCTTCGCTGAAATATAGGTTACGACTACATTGGCTGCAAACCAGTAAGCTAAGAGCATACGTTTTGCTTGATCAAACGCCAAATCTAAACGATTGATATACTCGTTCATTTGCTCTTGTGTCATAGGTTGCTGTTTTACAGATTCAATAATAGCATTCTTAAGGTCTACATCAATCATATGATTAACTTGAGATAAATCAAAAGATGTAAGTCCAGCAGACACTAAAATTCCTATAAGGCTCGTTAACGTAAGTGCAATGGCGGGTATAACGATGAGCTTACTAAAGGACCAATTTGATCTAAAAGCTTCACCGAGGAAAATACTTGGCAAGGAATAGGCCAAGATAGTAGCCATTGCCATTAATGGGCCTACTAACAAGGAGACAAGAACGAATGCCACCACTGATGCAGCACAGCTATATCGGCTGCCCCACCGGATACCAATGAGTGCAATCCCAGCAGGTGCAACCAAGGTTGCTAGTAAACTGAGGATAGGAACCGTAGAACCTACTATGGTTAACATAACAACGATGGCCGATACAAATGCTGTCTCTACCATCGCTCTAGTATTTGTTTGTTTCATAAATCTCCATTCTATATAAGAAGATAGATTAATTGGTATCTTTTAATTATAACAGTTTAAAAAGGTAACTTCAAATACCCTATGTAGTAGACAAATGCGATGACACCGCTATTTATAGTAGATTCCATAGGTCCTTTTTAAAATGTTAAAAGTACCACACCATGAGGTGCGGTACTTTTGTTTATTATATGTGATTATACGTCTTGAATAATCGGCAAGATCATAGGACGACGGCGAGTTTTATCATAGAAGAATTTACCCAACGCGTCACGTACGTTTTGCTTAATAGTAGTCCAATCTTTAATGCGTTGCATTTCGCATTCTTCAAGGACTTGGTCTACACGATGTTCTGCAGCAATCATAAGTTCTTCTGCATCGCGTACGTATACGAAGCCACGAGACACGAGATCTGGACCCGCTACGATTGTACCAGAAGCTTTGTCCATCGCCATAACAACGATAACCATGCCTTCTTGAGCCAATTGTTGACGATCACGGATAACGATGTTACCTACGTCACCAACGCCAAGGCCATCTACGAAGATAGCGCCAGCTTGTACACGACCGGCTTTGCGACCACCATCTTTATCGAATTCAAAGATTTGACCATTGTCGCCGATAAGGACTTTCTTAGGATCTACGCCCATAGCTACACCAAGTTCACCATGACGGCGCAACATGCGGTACTCACCATGAACTGGGATGAAGTATTCTGGACGAACAAGGTTAAGCATTGTTTTAAGCTCTTCTTGGCTCGCATGACCAGATACGTGGATACCACGATCTTTACCGTATACTACGTGACAACCTAGGCGAAGCAAGTTATCAATAGTTCTACCTACAGCGCCTTCATTACCAGGAATTGGTGTAGCAGAGATGATAACAGTATCATTCGGTGCCAATTCTACAGTACGGTGATTGCTAGTAGCCATGCGGGATAAGCCTGCCATCGGTTCGCCTTGAGAACCAGTTGTTAAGATCATGATTTGATCATCCGTGTAGTTGTGCATTACATCTACATCGATGATTGTATTTGGTGGAATGTTCAAGTAACCGCGTTCTTGAGCGATTTCTGTAACATTTACCATGCTGCGGCCCATAACGACAACCTTACGGTTATACATAACTGCCGCATCAATAGCTTGTTGAATACGGGATACGTTAGATGCGAATGTAGCCAATACAACGCGGCCTTTCGCTTCGCCTACAGCTTGTTTAATAGCAGGACCTACGGAGCTTTCAGATCCTGTAGTACCTGGTTTTTCTACGTTTGTAGAGTCGGACATCAACGCTAATACGCCTTTGTTACCAAGCTCAGCAAATTTGTGCATATCCATCAAACGGCCATCAACTGGCGTTTGGTCGATTTTAAAGTCCCCTGTGTGAAGTACAGTACCGATTGGTGTATCAAAGTACACAGCACAGGAGTCAGGAATGGAGTGGTTTGTTTGGATAAAACCAACCTTAACTTGACCAATTTGCACTTCATCGCCTGCAGCAATAGTACGAAGACATTTTGGAGATACCTTATGCTCTTTGAATTTGCCTTCAATTAAACCACAAACGAGATTTGTTGCATATACAGGGCAATTGATTTCCTTCATAAGATAAGCCAAGGAACCGATATGGTCCTCGTGACCATGCGTGATAACGACTGCTTTTACGCGATCCTTATTCTCGATGATATAGCTCATGTCAGGAATAACGATATCTACGCCAAGCATATCTTCGCTAGGGAACGCAAGGCCTGCATCAAGAACGATGATTTCATCTTCATATTGGAAGATGGTCATATTTTTACCGATTTCGCCAAGGCCACCTAACGGGATGATTTGGAATTTACCCTTGTTAGCACCATTTGGTGTACGACCTACTAATTCCACAGGAGCCTCTTGATTGTTGCGGTTTGTGGAACGATTGTTTGGACGATTGTTGTTACGGTTTTGACTATTGCGACCATTGTTAGAGCGCGTGTTACGCGTATTTTCACTACGTTCACCGCGTGGTGCACGAGTTTGGCGTGGTTTACGTTCTGTACGTTCTTGACCTTCACCTTGCTCAGCATTACGACGTGTATTTGTACGGCGTGTCGTATTAGTACGACCACCATTTGCATTTGCACGAGTATTTGTACGGCGTTGGCGTGTTGTGCCTTCACCTTCACCAGCTGCATGTTGACGAGTACGACCCTCGCCAGCAGGGCGGCGTGTATTAGTGCGGCGGCGAGTCTGTTTATGTTCACCTTCAGCCACAGCTGTACGAGTAGCAGGTTTTGCTACTGTCGGTTCTGCTTTCACTTGTGCAGTAACCTGATTATCTGTTGTATTCACAGTTCCTCCTAAAATTTTGTTCATTATTTTATTTAACATAGTTTCTTTTCTCACCTATCACTTGAATTGATCTATGCTATGGAGGTCACACAAAGAAAAAGGCGCTAAAATACTAGCGTCTCGTCAAATGGGCGCAAAAATGCGCTATCAATTTTTGCCGTTCCTAGTGTTGTTGTGACCATTTGCCATAGCAAATGAGTATATTGCCATCATTAGACATGTCAGCCGCGACGGGTACGTTCTCTTCGTTCCAATCTAATGGGTTTTGCAATATAATCCGATCGATTTTGATGAAAGCCTCGCTTTCATACGTTACTGTTATTGTAACATAAAAATAGCGTTAACAAAAGAGGGGAACCCCTATGTTAACGCCATTAAGCATATCCAACCCTATTTATCATCGTCTGGCATAGTTTTATAGAAGCCTTCGATACGCCAACTACTATTCTCTTCAATGACAGAAATATAGCGCTTCATCGGCGTAGACTCCACAAGACCGACGCCTGTTGTTGTCGTTTGTAGGTTCGCCTCAAAAACAATACGTTTCAAGTCTCCTGTGCGACTCACCCGTGCAGCACCTAAAGACGCTACATCTACCTTTGGCGCTTGTTTCATAGATGCTAGCCATTTTTGTTTTTCTGTCGGATTTGTACTAGCTTGGCTAATAATATAGGTGAAAGCCTTGTCATAGTCCTTGTTATTTACGGCATCAAAGTAATTCTGTACAGAAGCGCGCGATGCTTCCACACTACCTTCACCAACGATAGAGTTTGTAAGCCATCCGTCAGGGAATACTTCATTGGCTGGGCCCATCGCACGTAAAGATGCGCCAAACACACAGATTACTATAATAAGCAATCCCACAAGAACACGTGTAGTTAAAGCACTACTCGTAGGAGATACTTTCATAATAGATGCCAAACGCTTATCTATGACGATATGTTGCAATGCGCTGCCATATTGATTATCCTGTGGCTGTCCTTTTACACATAACAAACCTAATAAGATCAAAGGCCTATAAAGGGAATAAGAAATAGCAACAAGGTAGCACTGCTTTTACCTGTATCATGGAGGCGTCGTACAGATAACGCAGCCAAAGGCATCAAGGAAACTAAACTGAGTATGGCAACGATAAGACCTGCCAACCCGATTAGATATGGACCCGTATGGAATATGGCTGTTAAGCCATAAAACACCGCTAACAAGCCGACAATAGCAATATGCCACAACAATAGAAACTGGAAAAACTCTCTACGAGAGGCACGCCCATCCGTATCCATGAACTTTTTCCCCATTACATAAAGAAACGTATCTTTATAACTCATTTGGTAATGGGCGAAAGGATAGATTACATCGCCTTCTGGTGCGATACGCTCCACCTCTGTTGCCACTGTATACTGCCCACAGGTAGGGCAAAACATAGCCGCCTCATCACAATAATGACGACATGCATCACAATACCGTTTCATAAACTTCTCTCCAAAACTCTCAATCTTTTATTATTTTAACTATCTCAATTACTTATTTTATTTTAATAATCTCAATCACCTATTATTTTAAATAGGTATCTACCGCCTCAGCGAACCCTTGTCGATAGAGATTAGCGCCACCGTTTGCAGGGTGGCGCAAACCAATAGCAGACAGCCCAAATTTACCCATTGTATCAGCAGATTTTTGTCCTACGGCGAGCACAAGGGGTTCTACACCGCCTAGTTCAAGATGTAAATCTAACAAGCGTTTTGTATACTCCCAACCTAGTTGTTGCTCTTTATCCGTAGGTGTGCGATTCGTCAGTGGATTTCCTTCCTTATGTGGGTGGAAGGGAAATATGTTCCACAACAATGTATCATAGGGATCGATACCCTTTTCAACAATAGCACTCCACACCACAGTATCAGTAGGTTCATTAAAACCATCCTTTTGCTGTGTTCCTTTTAGCAAAGAGCTAGTAGGTGAACTAGTACGTTCCAATTGAATCTGCGTGATATCCTTCGCACGAATGGTTTTATGCTTATCTAATAGCATTCTCTCACAAGTAATAGCAATACCTGTGAAGCGTCCCCCTTGGTACCCCACAGCCTCGGCTACTACAAAGACCTTAGCTCGACCTAAGCGAGGCAATAAATAGGCTACCAAATTATCTCGACGCACTTGGGCCGCATCAAAACCCTCTGCAACGATTTCTAAATCGGGATTTACCTCACCCCAAGGATTATGGACGAGACTACCTTGATACTGTGCGAGCCAATCTACAAAACCGCGTACCTTCGCTACTCTCTCTGCATCAAAGGACGCTATATATTCATCAAAAGACATGCTCTTCTCTAACTCAAATAAAGACATACAGCCTCCAGTTTAAATTTCATATGTTATTACCGATATATATCTACTATACATGATAATTACACGAATTGCATAAGAAATATATAGTTATATGTACTACAATCAAGATGTCACCATCTCTAATCCGAGAAGTACGGTGCAGTGAGGAGGTGACACTATGGAAGAAATCTTCTTACTCTTTATAATACCTATTATGACAAATGTAATTAGCTACTACACTTGTAAATTGCTCGATAGGTATTTTAAATGGTGATGAGCATCGGGTTATCTCCGTAATCAGATAAATAAAGAACCACCCAAGGACGTCGAAATACTTGGGTGGTTCTTTTAAGGTGTACACTAATGGAACTCCTTACTCTTTTAGCTACTTATAGTATACATTATTTTAGGATTTTGTCCATTATAATTAAAGAAACCATCTAGGTATGTCGCAGTCCCTAGATGGTTTCTTTTGTGCACTCAGTGGAGCACTTACAATCTTTAGCTTCTTATAGTATACACCATAACAATTAAATATAGAACTCGATTTTGTCTTCTTTTGCTAATTGGAATTGTTCAAAGATGTGGTTCCGTATATTAACAAAGTTAGCCGATGTACGGTCTGTCCTATCGATGATGTTTACAGGGATAATAGTTTGTACACGACCTGGGTTTGCCGCTAGTACTACAACGCGGTCCGCTAGAACTACGGCTTCTTCAATGTCGTGGGTAACGAATACAACCGTCTTGCCTTCTTCACGGCAGATACGAGAGATTTCGTCTTGCAAGTTGATACGTGTCAGTGCATCAAGTGCGCCTAGTGGTTCATCCATGAAGATAATATCTGGATCAACAGCTAGTGCACGAGCGATGGATACACGTTGTTGCATGCCCCCAGATAGTTCTGCAGGGTAGCGATTACGGGCATGGTCGAGACCTACCATCTTAACGTATTTGTCGATAATAGCAGGACGCTCTTCTTTAGTTACCTTTTTACTTTCAAGGCCAAGCTCAATATTGCTTTCCACCGTACGCCACGGCAACAAGCCATAGTTTTGGAATACCGTTACATATCTGAGTTGAGGCGCTTTCACCTCTTCACCGTCGATAGTAATGGAACCAGATGTAACGAGCTCAAAGCCTGCTATAGCGTTTAATAGCGTACTTTTACCGGAACCAGAAGGGCCTAAGAGACAGATAAACTCGCCCTTTTCAATATCTAGATTAACATCTTCAAGAATGGTGAGTGGTTCCCCATCTTTCATAAATTCCTTGTGTGCATTGCGCACCGAAATGTAACCCATGAGGCCACCTCCTATTTCTCAATACCCCAACGTTTGTAAATCCATTTTTCGATGAGGGATACGCCCCAATCGAGTAAAAGCCCAACGAAACCGATGGTCAAAATGGCTACCATCAAGAGATCGTTACGCAAGTTATTTCTCATATCGATAATGAGGAAGCCAAGGCCTGTTTGGGAACCTACCATTTCCCCTGTTACAAGGAAGATCCACGCTGTACCGAGGGCGATGTGAAGACCAGATGCAATGCCTGGGAATACGGCAGGCAACACGATTTTGAATAATAGTTCTGGCTGTTTAATGCCAAAGTTACGGGCTACCTTGATGTACACTGGGTCAATATTTTGAATAGCAGACACGGTGGACAATAATACAGGGAAGAATGCTGCGATAAAGATGATAACGATAGCTGGTGCTTGACCGATACCGAAAAATAAAACGATGAATGGCAACCATGCTACTGGAGAGATTGGTCTAATGACTTGAACGATTGGATTGATGTAGTTCCAAATCCCTTTGTACCAACCCAAGATAAGGCCAAAGAATACGCCAGCTACAACAGAAATAAGATAGCCCATAAAGAACCGTACTAAACTGTCTGCAATATCCTTAAATAGAACGCCATCTCCGATGAGCTCTCCAAACCCAAACAATACCTTATATGGCGTTGGCAATAGCGCTTCGTTGAAACCACCGAGGCGAACGATTAATTCCCAAATCAACCAAGCCGCAATAAACGAACCTGGCACATATGTATATTTCTTCATAGTCCCCCTCCTATGGTAACAATGATTGATCTACAAACTCTGAATAGGTCGGCACTTTTTTGATTAAATCAATATGTGTCATGTGATGCACGAGCGCATTATAACGGTCCTCTGTAAGGGCTAAATCTTTAAACCCAATCACTTTGAGGGAACGTTCAATAACTGGATCATTAAATTTCATGTACTTTAAGGAAATCTCCTCTTGTGCCTTTGGATGCTCATCTAGGTATTTACCTGCATCGAGATAGGCTTTTGTAAAAGCTTTCGCCAAATCATGATGTTCATCGACGAATTGACCATTAAACACAAGAGCACAGCAAATATTATCATGCCAAAGATGGTCAGGATCTTCGAAGACCTTCCCATTTCCCATTTCAAGAGCTAGAGAGCCAAATGGTTCGGCCACACTATACCCAGCAATTTGTCCTACCGATAAAGCAGAAGGCATTTCTGGAGGGCTCATTTCTACGATTTGTACATCTTTTTCAGAAAGCCCCGCTTGTTCAAGCATGAGGTCTACGAGAATTTTTTGAGTAGACTGTTTATGAGGGATAGCAAAAGATTTACCTTTTAAGTCTTGAACAGAGTTAATATCCTTATTTACGATGATAATATTACCCTCTGTATGACCAAGTGCAGCAGCACGAACATCAATACCTTGTTCACGAGCCTTTACACCAAGCTCAACGAGAACTGACGCAGCGTCTACCTTACCTGTGTTGAGTGCATCCATAAGCTCTGGCCAAGATCCATACTTAACAAGCTCTACATGAACAGATCCATCTGCTGTTTCTAGTTCTTTTGTAGCAAATACCGGCAATGCATGGGTAATTGGTAAATAGGCTACGCGTACAGTCTTTAATTCTTGGGCCGTTTTTGGTTTATTGTGTTCATGATAGCCATATACTATTCCACCAATAACCAAGAGAACCACCGCAATGATTAGATACCAAGTTTTCTTCATAACTTCCCCTCTTTCCACCTCATAACAAGGGGCGTTTTTGACACATGTCATTTTTCGCACTTTTCTAAAACCTAGATGAAGTCTGGCTTTAGAATACCTCGTCTTCTAAACTTATTTATACCCTACTATAACAATATGCATTAATTCTGTCAATAAAACACAGTAATATTGTAGGTATTATTGCTTAGGTGCGAAAAGTATCAATATAGGCAGTCCACTACACATATAACAATAAGCATACTAGCTAATAGCTAATAGCTAGTAGCTACTAGCACAACAAACAAAAGATACTCACGAAATACAAAACAGGTAGTATCCATCAGATACTACCTGTTTCTATATGCGCGTTATTCACACATTGTATTAAGTTATTTCATATATATTTAGTTATACTCTATATATTTAGTTATACTCTATATATTTACTGATATCGCATATGTATATATTTACTTGAAGAAAGACTTTTTATTTAATACATATACCTCGGATGTACCAGCTTCGCTAGACTCAGATACATTTGGATAGATAGTAGACTGACGGAAGTGCTTGATTTCACCTTTTGGAACGATGAGCATTAGAGGTTTACCAGAGGCGATTATCTTGTTGAATTCCTCTTCGTTAACTTGTTCCATAAGATATTTCTTTGACCACTCGGCACTGCGTTTTTTAATTTTATCTCGATCATCCCAGCGACTTTCATCACCATTGATTTTAATAATCTTATGACCTGTATAGTATACAGCGGATGTACTGTATCCGTTGTAGTAATAGATATCCCCATCATAGGAGTCTACCACAGGCACTACATCGATATTACTACGCTGTTTTACAAATGGTTCTAACCCTTCTACCACAACAATGGAAGAAATAACCATCGTACCTAGGACAATGACACTAACAAGACGATACCCTTTTTTCGTATACCATGCGTGGAATAAAAGGAGTACGGCTACGGCCGCCACAACATAGAGCAAGAAGTAGAAGCCCCATGGAGCGAAGAATGATCCCGCTACATAAGCAATCCATAAGAGTAAGGTAGGTCCCATAATGACCCATTTAACCGCTCTAGATTTACCTTTACGTATAATCTTCATAACGCCCATAGCGCCGATAGCACTAAAGGGAACTAAGCTCACGAATGTATATAAAGGATATTTTGTAGCCATTAAGGTGTAGAACAAAACGACCCCAACACCCCAAGTCATGTTATAGATAAAGGCTGTATGACGCTGTTTAAAACCATCAATCATGCCGTAAATAACAGCACCAGTCCACGGCAAAGAAGCACCTAGGAAGATGGCAATATAATACCACCACACATTATCTTCAGGATGTTCAGATTGTGTGGCCCGTGTTACATTGTGAAGCCCTAAGAAGCCATTGATAAAATCTTGACCGTGAACGCTGTACATATACACATACCACGGCAAGCAGACTACACAAAAGGCAAGAATGCCACGCCAATCAAAGATAGCTTTCACCATCGACCAAGAACGATTGATACCGGCAAAAACGAGTAAAATCATACCTGGCAAAACGAGTGCTACAGGCCCCTTTGTGAGCACCCCGAGGGCTGCAAAGATATAGGCCACAATCATAGCATGTGGTTTCTGTTCCACCATCCCCTTATAGGAATAAATCATGACCATGATCGTCGTATAAAGTAGCACCATGTCCGTAATAACGCCATGAGCTACGGTCCAGAACATGAGGGATGTACCAAGAACACCGGCCGCAATTAAGCCGAGAGCCCACTTGCCGCTCATAGTACGCGTCGATTGATACATAGTCGCTACAGATAAAGCGCCAAAGATAGCACTTGGTAAACGAACCACCCAATCGGCAATACCAAAGATTTTAAATCCAAGGGCAATGAGCCAATAAATCATAATCGGTTTATCGTACCAATAGGTGCCGTAAATTTGAGGTGACAACCAATCTCCGGAGAGAACCATTTCCTTAGCAGTTAACGCATAGTTAGATTCCACAGGATCCGTAACAGGCAACATATTATTGCTAAACAGATAAAAAACGAGCCATACAATAAATACGACTGGTGTTAATCGTGAAAGTTTCATAAGGGCCTCCTTATCGGCGATTGCGATAGTATTTAAAGCCCAATACAGCCGCTATAATAACGAATACAACAATCATAACAACCAAGAACTCATGATTATATTGGATAAGATCCTTCCAGTTTTCACCGAGCACTTTACCCAAGTAAACAAGAAGGATTGTCCAAGGAACCGTGCCTAGTACAGTCCAAATAACAAAATGCCACATAGGATAACGAGCCATGCCTGCTGGGAAAGAAATAAATGTACGAACACCTGGCAACAAACGGCCAAAGAACACCGCGGCACCACCATACTTATTAAACAACTTTTCTGCGAGTTCAAATTTATGTTCATTAAAGAATATGTATTTACCGTATTTCAAAAGAAGTGGACGTCCGCCATACTCACCCATCCAGTAGGATAAGATAGATCCTACAATCCCTGCTAAAGTACCTACAACCATAGTCGTATGTAAATCAAATATGCCCTGAGCAATCAGATATCCTGCAAAACCTAAGACGATTTCACTAGGAATAGGAATGTTAGCATTTTCCAAAACCATTGCAATAAACATGGCTCCATAGCCATATGTTTCCATAAATGAAATGATATATTCCACTGTTTTACCCCTTTTTAATCACCATCCGGGTCCATTATGCACAAATTTTTGGGCATAGTATTTTCATCATTACCATACTTATTCGGTATATCTTATATTTTACCATAATAAAAAGGCCCTCACCACAGGTGAAAGCCTTTTTACCATTTAACTGTATACGATTATTGCAATTCAGTAGTTTGAGTTGTTACTTCGCGAGCCGTAGTAAATGCAACAAGTTCTGCATCACCAGAACCAAGGATTACTTTGTTAGCTACTAGCGCGTTAGCCGCTGTTTTAGCATCTTGTAAAGTAATTCCAGCACGAGGAGCACTAATTGTGACTGATGTGCTTTTACCACCGACCGTAGAAAATGTAAGATATACAACGCGTTTTTCCGCCATGTGGGCGCCTCCTTTCACGTTTCATAAACAAGTTCTCGAATATAGATAGTATAGGATGATCTCTGTAATTCTGAAATTCTGTAATTACACTAATTACACTCAGATTAAATATATCTATCTACAATTCATATCAATAAGGATGGGAATGTGTGGACTTGCGATTGCTACACCCTTTTACGACCATGTAAGGATGTATGAAATCAGCAATTTAGGATGTGTTTGGATCACCTAAAAAAAGAATAGATAAGATTCAATTAATGTCCTAAGGATACTTCATTGACGCGGACCACGTCGGACAAGCTGTGGTCATACAAGGCTGCCAGCGCATTACCAACGGTTTTCACATTATCGTCGGACGCTTCTTCTGCAACACGAGTATAGGTTACGTCTTTGTACTTCGGCGCATCTTCGGTGCCGATGTTAAAACGCAACACCAATTTTGTGCGTTTAATGTTAGCCATCGTATCACCTCCTTTCACCCTCTTATATTCCTGAGGTCCTCCTTCGACAACCCCCCTCTAAAGTAATTATGGTAATCATTGTGAAAGTCAGAGAACAACAACTCTAAATCTATACTTCTTACAGTATTTATATAAATCTAACAAACAATACGGGAGCATACACGCTATAAACTTGTCATAAATACAGAAAAAGACCCTTACAAGTCATTAGCTATACAAATATAACTAACAACCGTAAAGGTCTACATAAGCCCACAAAAGGCAATGAAAATCTATAAAGTACTATAAACCATTATTAAGGTCTGTGCTCAATAGATAAATACTATTCAGTTTTCAAGGCTAGCATAAAGTCATGTGCTTTTACAGCTGCTTCAGTATCTACAAAGTGTAGCGGGTTTAATAAGCGACAGAATTTAAAGAGATATTCATGTTTACGTAAAATTTCTTTTACATGTAACACCGTATCGCGCGCCGTACGAGCCGAACTATAGCCATTCATCATAGCGTATAGGTAAGAAATCGGTAGATTATCTTCACGCAAATAGCTATGCACAAAGATGAGTAAATCCCAACCTTGCGGTGTAAATTCAGGCCAACGACGACCATTTTCCCAATCTAATAAAGTAATCTTATCAGTATCTGGATCATAGGTGATATCTCGCATGGCAGGACGGCCATGGGACAAACCATAGTCATGAAGTTGTCCCAATGTTTTACCAAAGATGTAGAAAATATGAGTGACCATATCTTGTAAGCTATCATCATCAGGATGTTGCGCTGGCAATTCACTATAATAGGTTAATGTTTTACCAGACCCTTCTGTAACGAAATAATGTTCTCTAAAACCAGCAATCACTGGCGCTACAGGCAGCTGAGTATTTACGAAGGAAATTTTATAAAACTCATAATCAAAAGAAGCTCTAGGAGCTGGTTTAATCCAACTAGAGCGATGATTACTGATATCTTGTTTTACATAATAGGTTTTATCATTAAATTCTACAGAAAAAACACGATGGTCTTTTTCTTCATCAATTATGCGATCAATATATTCTAATAACATATCATTCATTATAGCCTCCCTCTGTATAACACTCTACAACACTAGTGTCCCTCAGCCATATATTTCAAAAAAATCTAATATAACAATTTACTCTCTTATTGTTATATTCCTCGGAATATATAGTATTAAATAATTTATGAGTAATAACATAGTAGCTATTACTCATTTAAGTATATACAATTAGTGTATTTATTATACTACAATTATCATCTCATATCAAAGAGAATTCACTTCACCAACACAGATAAACACTGCATTATCGGCAAACTCTTCATGTTAATCTCAAATAACCCACCTTGGTTATAACCCACAAAAGAAAAACCCCCTAGCCTAAGCTAGGGGGTTCTTCTGGTAATTATGATAATAGGTTTAGATTTAAGACAATACGAGGACCAACTGAGGTCATGTCTAAATCAAACGAATTAACCAACGAATTTAGTCACTGCTGCAGTATCAGTTAAGTGACGTTTAGGCATGCCCATTTCTTCAGGGGAAATGCCAAGAGCAAGACCCACTAATTGGGACATGTGCAAGATTGGCATATCTTTGCCACCGCCAACAACTTCTTTTGCTTCTTTTTGGAACATATCAAGTTGCATTTGGCAAAGTGGGCAAGGAGTTACTACGCAATCTGCGCCTTCTGTAGCTGCATCTTTGTTGATGGAGCCAGTCATTTGCATTACGGAATCATGTGCAGGGTATACAGCATGGAAACCGCAGCAATCAAGTTTACGGGAGAAGTCGATTGGTGTAGCACCGATAGCAGAGATCAAATCTGCTAAGGATGTAGGCATTTGATAATCTTCGAAGCCCAATTCAGTTTGAGGACGAAGAATATGGCAACCATAGTATTCAGCTACACGTAAACCAGTTAAAGGTTTAACAACTTTAGCTTTCAATTTGTCCAAACCGTAATCGCGAATCAATACCCATAAGAAATGAGTGATATCAGTTGTACCGCGGTATTGTTTACCAATTTGAGCTAATTTTTTGTTAACTTCGTTCTTTTCTTTTTCGTTTTTATCAAGCTCGTTTTTAGCTTCACGAAGCATCAAAGTACAAGTGTTACATACAGTTAAAAGGTTCAAACCTTTTTCTTCCGCCAATGCAATGTTACGAGCATTTGTAGCAAGTGTAATTTCTGGAGCGATGTCTTGAACGTGGGACGCGCCGCAGCAAGTCCAGCCGTCAAGCTCTTCCAACTCGATGCCTAATTTTTTAGCTACAGCAACTGTTGCTAAGTAGTCTTCTTTGGCAGCGCTTTCAAGAACGCAACCTGGGAAAAATGCGTATTTCATTATTTGCTTACCTCCTCAGCTGCTTTCATAAGTCTGCGAACACCATCAATACCATTTACAGGTTTTTGAGGTACTACAAGTTCGAATGGATTGATTTTGCTGTGTTTCCACAAACGTAAAGCATAGAATGCTTGTTTAGCGGAATCAACAACACCATCAGATTTCAAGCTCATAGAAACTTCTTTCAAGCGACCAGTTTTGTAGAGATCGTCTTTGAAAGCAACTGCATGGCGAACGCCTTTGCTGTTAGTAAGACCAGCTTTTGTAGCTTCTTTACGCAAGTTGGAAATATCTTGAGCCGGTTTTAAGTGTTTAGGGCAACGGGAGATACAGTTCATGCAGTGAACGCATTTCCAAAGACCGTTGTCGAATGCAGGTTGAATGTGAGCCATAGGTGCATCATCACGGCTATCCAATACGAAACGGTTAGCTTTTGTGAATACATATGGTTCTAAGAAGTCATCTTGACGTGCAGTCAATTTGTTACATTCAGATGCGCAGCAACCACAAAGGATACATTCTGTACCAGCAACGAATTTTTTGAAGTCAGCTGGAGTTTGGCGAACGATTTTGTCACCTTCGTTGAATTCTGCTTTAAGGAAAATCCAAGGAGCAACTGTTTTCAAACGATCAACTTTTGCTTCCCAGTCAACAACTAAGTCACGGATAACGCGGAAGTTGCCGATAGGTGCAATTGTCAATTCATCAGTACCATAACGTTCTGTTAATTCGTCGATTTTAGCTTCGCAACCAAGCATTGCTTCGCCATTTACGCGAATGGAGCAAGCGCCGCAAACTGCGGAACGGCAAGCTGCCAAGAATGTTAAAGTTGGATCTTGAGTATCTTTAATTTTTTGAAGGCCCCAAAGAATTGTACGGTCAGCTTCATAGTCGAATTTGAAAGTCTGTACAAACGCGCGACCTTGTTGGTAACGGTGAATATGGTAGGTGATTTGTCTCATCTTAGTACTTCCTTTCTTGTGGTTCGTATTTAGTGAACACTACGTCGCGTTCAGTCAATTCGTACTCGCCGTTAGCACCCAATTTGATCAAAGAGTGTTTTAAGTATCTTTCATCATTACGTTTTGGATGGTCTTCACGGATATGAGCACCACGAGATTCACGACGGTGTAAAGCGCCCATAGCAATAGCTTTAGCTACTGTTAACATGGAACCGATTTCACAATAGTTAACGAATGCCATGTTGTAAGTACGTTCAGGGTCACCTACATAACAAGTTTTGTAATCTTCAATCAATTGATCGATTTCTTTTAATGCTTCAGTAATACCGTCTTCATTACGGAAGATACCTACTTTGTTCCACATTGCATCAGCCAATGCATCGCGGATTTCAACTACAGGACGACCGCCTTCACGAGTTGTTACTTCAGTGAATTTAGCTTCCCAAGCTTTTGCAGCTGCAGCTAATTCTGCATCTACGTTAGGTTGTTCATGTGTTTCAGCATAGTCAGCTGCGCCAGCACCGGATACTTTACCGAATACTACGCCGTCTGCCAAGGAGTTACCACCTAAACGGTTAGCACCGTGGATGGAGATACAAGAAGCTTCGCCGGAGGAGAACAAACCAGGCAATTCACATGCACAAGTTTTGTAATCAACTACGTCGATACCGCCCATTGTATAGTGACATGTAGGACGAATAGGTACTGGTTGTACTAATGGATCGCAATGTTCGAAAGTCATAGCCAAGTCACGGATACCATGAAGTTTTTCAATGATAACTTCAGGACCTAAGTGACGAAGGTCAGCTACTACGTATGCGTTAAGACCAGAACCGAAACCACGACCTGCAGCGATTTCATCTTCGATTGCTTTCGCTACAACGTCACGGGATGCTAATTCCATTTTATTAGGCGCATATTTTTTCATGAAACGTTCGCCTTCAGCGTTAAGAAGGTAACCACCTTCACCACGAACCGCTTCAGACATCAAGATACCAGTACGACCAAGACCAGTTGGATGGAATTGGATCATTTCCATATCTTTCAATGCATTACCAGCGCGGAATGCTGCTGCCATACCATCGCCTGTGGAAAGGAATGGGTTTGTAGTACGAGTCCAGAAAATACGACCTGCACCACCAGTAGACAAGATAACTGCTTTTGCTTTAATTTGTTCTACGCGACCTTCTTTCATGTTCCACACAACTGCGCCACCAACGTGACCGTTTGCGTCTTTAACAAGATCTAAAAGGTACCATTCTTGTAAGAAGTGTACGCCTTCTTTCAAGCATTGTTCGTAAGTTGTGTGCAAAATAACGTGACCAGTTTTATCCGCAGAGTAGCAAGTACGTGGATAGGATTGACCACCGAAGTTACGTTGCGCAATTTTGTTTTCTTGAGTACGGGAGAATGGAGCACCCATGTGGTCCATTTCAAGTACGCCTTCTGGACAACGAGAGCAGAAGAATTCGATCGCATCTTGGTCGCCAAGATAGTCAGAACCTTTTACTGTGTCGAAAGTATGTGTTTCGATTGTGTCTTCAGCTGCAACGTTGTTCAAACATGCATTTACACCGCCTTGCGCCATTGCTGTTGCAGAGCGAGTTGGGAAAATTTTAGTAATAAGAGCTACATTTAAGCCTTTGCGACGACCAACTTCAAGAGCCGCGCGTTGACCAGCGCCACCGCTACCTACTACTAGAACATCAAACTGTTCCATAATGACCTCCTCATAACTACCTATTAATAAGAAAACTTGTTAGACTATCTCATTTCAAAAACTTATAAAAATTTTTGATAACCTAATCATTTTTCTTTCAAGAAAAGCCCCATACTTATGCGACTTTTCTTATAGCTTTACATATAATTATAGAGAGCATTTTGTATGATGTCTAAACCCTATTATGCATAATTAATTTCGATTAATCTAACTGATAATTTATTTCACTTAGTATTTTTCTTGTTTACTTATGAACATTTAAAATAGATTTATGAATATTTCATACAGGAAGTTAAGGATATTACGAAAGTAATTCGGTTCCGAAATTTTTGTATATTTTTATTTCCGCTAGACCCTTAACAAGTCTTATTAATACTGACTTTATAAGATTACCAAACTGTTCATAATAATTAATATCCGTTAAATTCCTACTAAAACTACCTAGATTTTAATCATCGAAAATCATCAAATTTCTACGGCTATTATTGGTATTTAACTCTCTGATAATTATTATCATAAGTTTTTTTAGTGATTTCTTTCACACTCGCTAAAATTGGCAAAATCCTGTTCATCTATGCGCATACGGCAATCTTCGATATAGTTCATCTTCATTCATTAGCAGAATTCATTAAGTTTCAAGTTTTCTTCGTTTTTAAGCTCTCAAAACATGAAGAACAGGCTTATAAACTCGCATATACATTCATCTTTTGCTCATTCCTGTTGTATAAGGTATGATAATAGATAAATAAGTTATATAATATTATATATATAGTCAACTCTATATGGTGTTGTGGCTTTCACCAAAATGAAAGCATATATATATAATGACTATATTAATGTAGTTGGAGAGCTATATTTTTAACTCATACATAAGGAGAACAGAGAATGAAAATTTTACTTGTAGAAGACGAAGAAATGCTGAATGGCATTACGGCCAAATATTTGCGTGCAGAGAATATGACAGTTGATACATGCTTCAATGGTCAACAAGCCATCGATTATGTAAATACATCTAGCTATGACGTTATCGTTATGGATATCATGATGCCAGTCCTTGACGGCATTAGCGCTCTTGCACAAATGCGCAACGACGGCAATACAACACCTGTATTGCTTTTAACTGCAAAAGATTCCTTACAAGATAAAGTTACAGGCCTCAACACAGGCGCTGACGATTACCTTGTAAAACCTTTCGATCTTGAAGAATTAACAGCTCGTATTTATGCATTGGCTCGTCGTAATGCGCGCCATGCACAAAATGATATCCACGTAGGTCCGCTTACAATCAATGTGCCACAACGTACCGTTAAACGCGATGGTGAAACAATCACATTGACTGCTAAAGAATTCGACCTCTTATTCTATTTAGCAAGTAACGAAAACATCGTATTGTCCCGTCAACAAATTCTTGACCATGTTTGGGAATACGACTATGAAAGCTACTCTAATCTTATCGATGTATACATCAAAGATTTACGTAAAAAGATCGATACTGATGAGAATGTAAAACTCATTCAAACAGTTCGTGGAGTAGGGTATGTCCTCAAAACCGAAAACTAATGATCCTCACCGAGATCTAGACACCATGTCTGGGGCAGCTACCGATTTATTTAATCGGCTGCCCCTCACTTTTAAAATTATGTCTTGGTATACCATATTCTTGCTCATCATTTTGATGGTTGCATCTGCCTGGATTTATGCCTATACGCACGAATCCGACAACAAAGAAGTACGTGAGCGCTTGCAGCAGCAAGCAATGATCATGGCTACGGATATTCGCAAATTTAAACCGTACCAAGATAATACATTCTTCTTTGTTTCTACCCAAGACGGCTATATTATTAAAGGCGCCTTACCAGACGGCTTCCCAAACCAAACAGTCCTTTCCTTAGGACAGGTTGGAGAAATTGCTGTAGGTGACGACACCTTCTATTACTACGATACGCCGGTTAACGAGCCAAACTATCGTGGTATTTTGCGTGCTGTTACAAAGGTAAAAACAGCCTCTAAAAAGACAGAAAACCTACTATATAGTTTATTATTAGGTGATGTTATCTTCTTGTTGATTTCATCACTAGGTGGTTATCTATTCATCAAAAAAGGCCTCAAGCCGGTCCGAACCTTGACGAAAACAGCTAAGGTTATCGGTAAGAACAATGACTTGAGCCGCCGTATTGATATTCCATCCCGCACAGCGCGAGATGAAATCTACGAGCTTACCACCACATTCAACCGCATGATTTCAGGTCTGGAAGACTCCTCTAATCGGGAGAAACAGTTTAGTTCTGACGTATCTCACGAGTTGCGTACACCAATTGCAGTTATTAAGGCTGAAAGTGAATTTGCTTTAAAATACGGCCGTACAGAGGACGATTTACGAGAAGGCTTAACACATATCTTAGAACAAGCCAAATTTATGACTAACCTCGTAAGTCAACTGCTCGATGTAGCGCGTCTAGAGAACGCTCACGAACTCAACTTAGCACCTGTAGATGTATCGTTGATGTTAACCAATATGGTTCATGACTATACGCGACTCGTTGCAGAGAATACAGAAAAAAGGATTTCTATCACATCCAATATTCAACCGCATATGAGTATCGTGGCTCATGAAGTGTCCTTACGTCGTGCCATTACAAACTTGTTGGACAATGCTATCAAGTTTACGAATTCCACCATCGACATTTCAGCCAAGCTTGCCGGCGGTGAACTTGTTATTACGGTAACAGATAACGGCATCGGTATCGAGCCAGAAAACCTTGAGCATATTTGGGATCGCATGTACCAAACAGAGCAATCTCGAAATAAGAAATCAAATCACGGTATTGGACTTGGCTTATACTTTGTAAATAAAGTTATTAGCTTACACCACGGCACAGTAACAGCCACAAGCGAGCCACAAGTAAAAACTACATTTACAGTACGATTACCGTACAACAGAACAGAAGAATAAACTAAAGGGACTGACCAACGGTCAGTCCCTTTTATTATGAAGCGCTTAATTATTAAGCATTTAATTTTTAGCCTATGAATTGTTGCCATAATGGCATATATACATATTCGAGGAAGGTCCATACAACGAGCCCTGCAATAGCACCAACAATGGCACCATTGATACGGATCCAGCTGAGGTCATCCTCTACCTTAGATTCGATAAAGTAAATAAACTTATCTGTGCTAAGGCCGCCTAGAACCTGGCGTATGATGGTTTCAATAAGATCATAGCCCTGTTCAAGCACATATATACCAATATTGTGCAATGTATCTTCTATACGGTTTCTCAAATCTTCGGATTGGCCATATACAGTCCACAATTCAAGAGCAATATTCACGAGAACTTGTGCAGGTGTTTCCCCATTTTCATCCCCTACAAGTAATAATTCCTCTACATAAGGGCATAAATGGTTTTCAATGACAGATTCCCAATCTTGTTCACGAATCCAACGTTCCCACGCTTCATCGAGAGCATCACAAACCTCGCGGTTCTCTTCTATGTGGCGAATTGGGTCTACCCATTGGCGCAGCCATGCAGTCCGTTCCGGACTATTTGGGCGCTTCCAATTTTCAAGCATAGCATAGGCCTCTTGAACGATAGCCTGTGCCAGTTCATGGTAGTTCACCACATCGGTCGCTTCAGACATAGAGATGAGGAAATCAGACCAGAAGCCTTTTCGCTTTTTCTTATGCGCCTCTTCTGCTACAACTGCTGTGAGCCACGTAACCATAGCTGGATGGTTAATACGTTCTTGAATTACATTCAATACCTGTACAACCATACCTTCATAGCGATTATGTTCACATAAGTCGAGCAACACATGTTTCAAAACCGGTACAAGAGAATGTTTTTGAAGCAATCCACGGATGCGTTTTGCCCCCCATTGTGCCCATTCCTCGTTCGTTTGAGACTTCCATAAGAGATGTAACCCTTGATGGATTACAAGGCGTGCTGCTCGTTGCCCTTCTGGAGATAGCAAGAATTTTTCAAACAATGGTACAAATTGAACATTGCTCAACAATACTTTACACCGTTCCTTCGTAAGCATCTTTGTCTCAACGAGCTTAATAACACCGTTGATGAGGCGATCCTTATTGCGAGGAATTAACGCTGTATGATACGGGAATCCTAGTGGCTTACGGAATAAAGCAGTTACGGCAAACCAGTCCGCCACACTGCCGATAAGTGCTGACTGCACCGCCCAATAAAGCGGCTGATACCAGCTTTCATGGCCATAGAAAAATTGACCTATGAAAACAAAACAGTACAATACAGCGGTCAAACCAAGGATGCCGTTAGCACGCTGCCGTAAGGTAAGGGATTTCAAATACTGAATCATTTGAGCACCCCCTCTACTAAAAGATATAAACCGTAGAATATACCGCCTAAAACAGCCCCTACGAGGGAACCATTGATACGAACCATTTGAAGGTCATAGTACATCTTGCCTCGTACAATTTGGGTGATTTCATCAGGGGAATATCGAGATAACTCTTGCCCTACCACCTTATCGATGAGAGGGTTTAATTTTTGTAACCACGGAATACTGCGTAACAAGAAAAATCGTTCAAACGGTGCTTGCTTGTCTGGGTTCAGCAAAATCTCTGTACCGAGCACATTAAAGCGGCCGATAACGATGTCCATGAGACGTTTCCAGTCCACAGTATCACCATCGATGAGCTTGCCTTCCCATTCTTCGAGAACCATCTTGATCCATTGATCCTTATGCTCTTCGATGAAAGCTTGCCACTCTGCATTGGTTTCCAAATTATTGAAGAAACGAATGGCTTGGCCCCATACGTAACGACCTAAATCAGAGTCGATGGACTCATTATCCTTAAGGAATTGAACAGCCTTTTTCTGTACCGTTTCTACCAATCGTTCTGGTGAAAGCCCATCCCCGCCAAAGGCAATAGCCAATTCACGGAAGAAGGAATCCTTCGTATAGGTTTTCATGATGTCTAACATTACGCGGTACAAGTACGGATATACCTGATTCGATGCAATGACGCGCTGACAAGTACGATTAAAGTAAAGCCAGAAAATGCTAGCCGTATGGCGTTCTAGCATACATCGGCCAAACAAGATAACGAGTGGTGTCGCCTTCCAGTTTGTAACGCCTTTGTATATGGCTTTATTAATTTCCTGACGCATCGGCTCAATGTCCATATGGGATAAGACCTGATTGCCTACACCGTACAAAATATCCCGCATTTGGTCTTGTCCTACATCGCTCATGCCGTATTCAATAATGCGGACCATAACCCGTTCTTTTTTGATGGCATAGTACATTTGAGGCACGCGCAATAGCTCTTCACTAAGCATGGTACGCCCCATTTGTATAAGACGTTCCTTACTGCGTGGTAAGATAGCAGTTTTAAAAGGTATCCCCAAAGGTTTTGTAAAGAGCGCCGTCACCGCATACCAATCCGCCAAGCCACCGATCATAGCAGCCCCAGATACGTGCATGATAAATGCCCAAAACATATCTTGCCGTTGTGGATATGAAATTAAAAATATAATAGCCATGACAACCAATAGGGTGGTTGCCACTGGTTTAGTTTTCATCATCACTTGATCCTAACTTACTGAATTACGTATATAGACTCTCCCCATATAACGTAGTGACCATAGAGGCCACGAACTTTCACGAACTACAAACTGTGAAAGTATATTTAGAATGTGCATTCATCGCCTTCTTTTTGAGGTTCCCATACAGGGACATCACCAAAGAGCGCTTTAAAATACACGGATGGCGTCCATAATGGGCCATTTAGATGCATAGGAATAAAAGCTTTTTTCACCTCTACGCGGCGTAAAAACTCAATGGCGCCCCACTCCATAGCGTCTTCCAAACGATTATCTACAGGGAACATCGCTACATCGACAGACAAACCGTCCAATTCTTTGAACTCACGCCATGCCATACGCTTTGCATCAGCATTATTCTCCGGCGTATCGCCAAGCCAATGCCACCAGTTAAGGTCACCGGCGTGGAAGATAGAATCAGAATCAATATTGGCAGTATTTGTCTTTACGTAGAAAGAGCCGCCTTCATCGGTACTACCATACATATGAATGCCTACATCGTCTAATGTCACATCATGACCTGGGCGCATGGTAATACATTTCTTTACCTTGCCTTCTAAGGGCACATCTTGATGGCAAATGTAGCGTGTTTGAGGACCATCAAATTCTGTAATGGATGGATTAAAATGATCTGCATGAACATGGCTTACAAAGAACCAAAGCTCACGACCACGCTTTGCTAATTGCCAAACTATATTATTAGGATCTTTATAATAATCAAACACATAGCAACGCTTACCGTCATCTACAAGAAAGCCACTATGCGCTAAAAAAGTAACATTCAACATTATTATCAATACCTCTCATTTATTGAGAATTTATATCATTCGTATTGTTTATTATACCATATTTTTCTTAATACATGGCACAAACAAATGGCTATTTATATCATATATAAGGGCAGAAATGCCGCTGTCGCTTCTTAAATGCGGCCAGCGGCTTTCATATAGTCGATATATTGGTTCCCCCATTTTTCAAGAGATGCGAGAACCGCTTTAAACTCTGCCCCCACTTAGGTAAGGCTATATTCTACCTTAGGTGGGATAGTACCATATACTTCACGATGAACTAAACCGTCATCCTCCATTTGTCGCAGAGCTCTAGTAAGAGTGGCTTGCGTAATTGGATATAAGCGGCGCTCTAACTCACGGACGCGCACAGGACCTTCAGATAATTCGTGCATGATCAATAAAGACCATTTGCCGGCTAATAACTTTTGGCTCGTTGCATAGGGACAGCGGCCCACTAAATCATGAACATTTACGAGTTGCTCTGCCATGGTGATTCTCCTTTTCGCTTTAATATAATTCAAATGTTATCACATATTTTTACTATTTCAAGCATTTTATGGTATCTTTTTTTAGGGTACAAATATTTATGTTCGCTAATATTACTATATACACAAAAGAACCGCTAGTTACAAAACTAGCGGTTCTTTTCTTTACCATACTAAGTACGCTACTAAACGAACACTTTTAAGAAGCAAGAGATATTATAAATCAATGTCACTTATTCCCTAAAATTTAGTCGTCTGCCAAAATCATAATAATGTTTTAATAAAAGATTCCATTTCCATCGGTTTTACAACAGGCTCAAAGCGCCCTACCACATTACCTTTACGATCTATAACAAACTTAGTAAAGTTCCACTTTACCTCATCGTCCTTTAGATAGTTAGGATCAATGCCATTGAGATAGTCTGTAAGCATTTCTGTCTTATCACTAGGCGGGAACCCTTTAAATGGTTGCTCTTTAATCATATATTTGAATAAATCCAAGGCACTTTCATCACGCACATCAGATTTACCCATCACAGTAAAAGTAACCCCATAATTTACCTTGCAAAAGGATTGAATTTCGGTATTAGAACCAGGCTCTTCCTCGCCAAACTGGTTGGAAGGGACCGCAATAATTTCTAAACCTTGTTCGTTGTATTTCTTATAAAGAGCCTCTAACCCCTCATATTGGTGAGTAAATCCACACTTACTTGCCGTATTAACAACAATAAGAACTTTGCCTTCAAAATTTTGTAGCGATTGCAATTCACCAGACTTATTAGGCAGAGAAAATTGATATACAGACATAGTAACTCCTAACTTTCACAATAAAACTAATATTATATTAATAATGTTTTTACATCGTAATTAAATTTAGCTGTAGTCTCAGCCGCAGTTTTTTGCCACTCTGTAGGTGCTGTACCGTCTTTTTCTAGGAAGAATCCAGAGTCAAGGTAACGAATGATGATATAGTTGGAGTCCTTTTGATCAAAGCCATTACCACGACTAAAATCGATACCATGACCTGTATTGCGCGTTACGATGGCTTCTAATAATGGCAGGGTAATGGCATTCAACGTGATTTTCATATCACATTTGTCGAAAATCTTTTTGAAGAAGGAGCTAGGTTTTTCTTCCTTATAGACTAACAATTTGCTAATCGTACCATTAGAGGCACATACTACGCGGCGAATTTCATTAATAGGGATATCTACCTTACCATTTGAGATAACACCATTTTTAATGGTAATTTCTCGTTTTCCCATGTAGGAGTAATCAAGTGGCAATTGAAGGGTATCTAAATTTGCAGGAAAATCCGCTGTCAATTTATGGCGAGCAAAGGCAGCAATGATTGCTTTTGTTTCACGAATATTATGACCAGCATTAGATCCTTTACGGTCAGTGTCTAAATCTTGACCTTCTATGTTTTTCCAATTATGGTCTCTAAATATAATCGAATAGTTACTATTTGAATTTAAATATCTTGTAAGATATAGCTCATTTACGTCATCAAAATCAATATCAGTCGTAACAGTACCATTTGCATCTTTACAGAGTACACCATTGTAACTAATTGTTAACGTACGATCATTACTTTCAAAAACAACAGGATTTGTGTCGAATACAGAAATCATAGCCCTCTCCTTTTCACGACTCCAAACAGAATAATACTTGTATGTATCAAGTGCATTTACGTAATACATTGATTAAGTACATTAATCAACTTTATTTAACCTAATCATACACCTTCTATATAGATTTATACAAACAAAAAAGCTGATTCCGAAGAATCAGCTTTTAGTGTTTATTGAAGCACTTCAAATGAAGTTGTAGTTGAAATTAGATGCTTTCAACAGCAGCGATAGCAGCAACGTCTACAACGTCTTGAGCAGAGCAGCCACGGGAAAGGTCATGAACTGGTTTAGCCAAACCTTGAATCAATGGGCCAAGAGCGTCAGCGCCGGAGAAGCGTTGTACCAATTTGTAACCGATGTTAGCAGCTTGAAGATCAGGGAAGATCAAGATGTTAGCTTTACCAGCTACGTTGGAGCCAGGAGCTTTCTTTTCTGCTACGGAAGGAACGATGGAAGCGTCCAATTGTAATTCGCCGTCGAATTTGAAGTCAACATTGCGTTCTTTCAAGATGTTAACAGCTTCTACTACTTTGTCTACTTCTGGAGTGGAAGCGGAACCTTTAGTGGAGAAGGACAACATGGATACGCGAGGGTCAGCCATGCCAACAACTTTGCGAGCTTTTTCTACAGTGGATTCTGCGATATCAGCCAATTGTTCGCTAGTTGGGTTAGGCAATACGCCGCAGTCGGAGAATACGAGCATACCGTCGTCGCCATATTCTTTTTTGCTTGTGAACATGAACATAGAAGAAGATACTGTTTTAAGACCTGGTTTAGTACCTACAACTTGTAATGCAGCACGCAATACGTTTGCAGTTGGGCAACCGGAACCAGCAACCATGCCATCTACTGCGCCAAGACGAACGAGCATAGCGCCGAAGAATAAGCAGTCACCTTTCATAGTTGCGTCAGCTTTTTCAGGAGTCATGCCTTTTTTAGCGCGCAATTCTACGAATGTATCAACCATTTCTTGGTAACGATCGTAGTTAGCTGGATCGATGATTTCAGCACCTTCGATGGACACGTCAACAGCTTTAGCAGCTTCAGCGATTTCTGCAGGGTTACCAACGAGTACAGGTGTTACGAAACCTTCTTTCAAAATGATTTCAGTTGCTTTCAATACGCGTTCATCTTTGTATTCTGGCAACACAATTTTTTTACCTAATGGTTTTACTTGGTCTTTTAATTTTTGAATTAAATCCACGATTTTTGCCTCCTTAACATTGGCTTATGCCATATCAATATTATTATTATAGCAAGTTAACAGCTCTCTAACAACCATTCTAAAACATTTCGTTGTTGAATTCCGTCATAATTTGCATTTTTATTTAATTCATCCAAGGTGAGCAAAAACTTAGGATATTGATCTTGTACAGCCTCAAGAGGCGCAAGTTCACGGCTTAATGTATTAGGATCTAGTACAGTTTCACTTACTTGATAATATTCTGGAACACCTGCTTTTTGTGCCACAAAATCAATTTCGCCCTTAGCTAATTGGCCTACATATACTGTATAGCCACGACGGATGAGTTCAAGAAAAACAATATTCTCTAAAATATGGCCCGCATCACGACTAGCATTTCCCACTAATAAATTGCGCAATGTTACATCTACACTATAATACTTTGCATTAATGCGTAGCAATTCTTTTCCACGCACATCATAACGATTTACCTTATACAGCAATAAGCTATCCTGTAAGCCTTGCAAATAACGTTCTACTGTTTTGTTGTCAATTTTACGACCAGCACTAACAAGAGAGTTGGCTATTTTATTGGGTGAAAGTAGGCTTCCCACATTGGCCATAATATATCGCACCATATCTTGTAAAATGGTAACATCATTTATCTTTAATCGAGCTACAACATCATGTAATAACAAGGTATTAAAGAGCCCTCGAAGATATTCTTGAATATCAAAATCTTCGCCTCCTAATTGCTGAGTATAAGGGAACGAGCTTTCACGAAGATACGCCTCATAGGCAGGAATCAAGGAGTACTGCTTTTCTTCATATTTGCTATAGTAAAATTCAGCAAAGGACAGTGGTAACATCTGAATTTCTACATATCGACCAGTCAATAGTGTAGCAATATCAGAAGACATAAAATATGCATTTGAACCTGTAATATAAATATCCGTGTTCTCTTTTACAAATAGGCTATCTACAACACGATGAAATTGATCTACATGTTGAATTTCATCAAGAAAAATATAGTTCATTTCATCAGGCTGCATGCGTTCTAAAATATATTGATACAACGCATGGTAATCTCGCAAATGCTCGTATTCCAATTCTTCAAAATTAATGGAAATAATCTGTTCAGGCTTCACATTATCTGCCAATAGCTCATCTTTAAACAGCCTAAACAATGTAGATTTACCACAACGACGTATTCCAGAAACAACCTTAATAATAGGCCGCTCTCGATTACGCCGTAAAAAATCTAGATATCCTTGGCGCTGAATTAATTTCATAAGGGCCTCCGCATCTATGTATTTTCTCATAGATGGAACCCACTTATTAGTAGTATTAGATATCATACTAGCCACCTAATAAATTTGGATTCCATTCCAACTTTATATTAATTTTATCATAAAGTTGGATTTCATTCCAAAGTTTTATTATTTAGTACTCAAATATGGATTCTATTCCAATATTTTACATCAAAAACAATCTATACTATCGGTATCATTTTTGGCCTAAAAAAACGCTCTCCATTTGTTGAATAACCACAATATAAAACAGTACAATATTAGTAACAGAAATACTTTATATTACTTATAAAGTAAGTTTTACCTTATATAAACTAAAAAAATATGGTTTGCCTCACTAGTTTATATGTAATATCGGAGGACTTATGGCCAATACAGAAACGACAATCAACGCAATTATCAATCCCCAAATCAATGATGCCCCTATCGATATAGAGAAAACAATCAAAGCTTTAGAGCGCAATAATTTCGTAGTTCATTATTTTGAAACAGGTGCAGAAGCTGTTGATTATTTACAGTCTCGCATTCAGAACAAACGAGTGGCTATCGGCGATTCCCGCACCTTATTAGAGCTCAATGTACATGATGCCTTATCCAAGGTCAACGATGACATAACAGATATTCAACGTCCTCTCCCTGGTGAAAGCTTCCGCGACACTGCATTACGCACCATGGGCCGTGATGTATTTCTCACCTCTGTAAATGCATTGTCGCAAACAGGTGAGATGGTCAACATCGATGGCACGGGCAATCGTGTAGCTGCGTCTTTATTTGGTTCCCAAGAGGTATTCTTTGTGCTAGGCACTAACAAGATTACCCCTGACTTAGCGTCTGCTATTTATCGAGCACGAAATGTAGCAGCTCCATTGAACAGTAAGAAGAATAAGAAAAGCTCCCTCAATCCTTGTGCCAAATTAGAAGAAAAGTGTTATGACTGTGGTTCTCCGGATCGTATTTGTAATGCTTTAACAATTTACTACAAAAAGATGCGCAACATGCAAACCATGGAGATTATTATCATCAATGAATCCTTAGGGTTCTAATGGTTTGTGGCCCATTTAGAAAATCTTGTACGCTCATCTGCCCTAATCCAGATACAACTCTATAAATAGTGGACCATCGCGGATCGATAGCACCACTTTCAAGATCACTAATATAAGATTGGGCTAGACCTGACTTATCTGCCAACTGATACTGCGTCATGCCCAATTGTCTACGCCAAAGTAAAATTAATACGCCTAGTTTGTGAACCTCTTGTCGAATCTGTATATCACGACAACATAGAATAGAATTCATAGCAACCTCTATCTACTTTCACACTCAACACATGGTTATGCCTTTACTATACTGATTTCGTAGGTGCACTGACTAGTAGCAGTTGAAAAGTAATAACACAAAAGCCTTACTAAAAACTAATGTATCAATTAGTTCTAGTAAGGCTTTTTTCTATGCATATTATGTTCTGTATGTTTTCAACAATTCGTGTAATTATTGTATATATAGAGATAATTAGTACTAAAAATGTACTATACTATGTCAATTAGTATAGATAATTCCTGGATTTTTATAGTTTCTATACATTATCCATTCATTATGAATACACTTGAATAGTAATGTTGCCATATCATTACTAGATATAGGATTATTGGTTAGCACTTTCTTGAGCTTTTTTGATTTCCATGTATTTAACCATGCCATCCACAGCTTTTTTAGCTTCGCGCATTGCCAATACTACAGTAGCCGGTTTATGTACAACGTCACCACCAGCGAAGACGCCGTCACGGTTAGTCATACCATATGGATCTTCAGATGTAATGATGTAGCCTTTTTCGTCTACTTTTAGGTTATTACCTTCGCCGATAAGACGAGCATTTGGTTTATGACCAGCAGCGATGATGATTTTATCTACAGGCATAACTTGGAACTTACCAGTACCGTGGATGCCTGCGCCATCTTCGTTAAGAGCCATCACTTCGTATTTGAAGCCTTCTACCTTGTCTTTACCTTCTACGCCTACTGGAGAAGCGAACCATTGGAATTGAACGCCTTCAGCACGAGCTTCTTCGTATTCAGACAACAATGCTGGCATTTGTTCTTGGCTACGACGGTATGCTACAGTAACAGATTCACAGCCTAAACGTACGCATGTACGAGCCGCATCCATCGCTACGTTACCACCACCGATGATAATTACGCGATCACCTTTTTTAACAGGGATTTGAGCTTCATCAAGCTCGCCATTATCTACCAATTGTACATTCGTCAACAAGTACATTGCTTGGAATACACCATGCACTTCATCATTTTCCATGCGTACTTCTTGAGGAATATGTGTACCAGTACCGATAAAGATAGAGTCAAAACCTTCCGCGAAGAGTTCATCCAATGTTTTATCTTGACCGATAAATGTATTACATACGAATTTAACGCCTAAACCTTCAAGACGCGCGATTTCACGACGTACAACGGATTTAGACAAACGGAATTCTGGAATACCGAATAAAAGTACGCCACCTGGTTCAGATTGACCTTCAAATACAGTTACATCGTAGCCAAGTTTAGCGATGTCGCCTGCTACGGACAAGCCTGCAGGGCCAGAACCTACAACGGCAACCTTACCAAGATCTTGTTTAAGCTTCTTAGGTTTACGAAGTTCATTGATGCTTTCAAAATCAGCAGCAAAGCGTTCCAATTTACCGATGTTAATAGGCGGTTTTTTCGCCTTGTTCATGATACAGTTACCTTCACATTGGTTTTCGCGCGGACATACGCGGCCACAAATGGATGGCAAGTTTGTACGTTCTGCCAAGATATCATTGGCTAAACCAAAGTTACCGTGCGCGATAGCTTGGATGAAACGAGGGATTTCGTTTTCAATAGGGCAACCCATACGGCACAATGGTTTTGGACAATTTAGACAACGTTTCGCCTCAGCGAGCGCTTCCTCCATTGTATAATCCGCATCAAAATGTAGTGGTTTTAATTCGTTACTCATGGCACATGCCTCCTAACAAGGATCCAGTACTATACTTATACAGCGTTGCATGTACCTGAACAATCCGATGAGCCCTCTCACATAGGGATGTCGCCACATGCTGCTAAGATTTATCTTTTGTAACCATTCGATAGACGTGTGGTCACTGGTCAGACACACACTATTCTATAGTATATTCTAAATTGTGAAAGTCCCAACAGTCAAGCAAATAAAGCACCTTTTGTATACGAATATAGCCCCTATTCATGCAAGGATTGCATAGAAACGAAAAATATGGTAACAGTGATTTTTAAGTGTATATTTACATATATATCTATGCATGTATACTGATAATAGACAGAATAATTGATTTGCACCACATTAACATACACTCATAGATGTTGGTGACACCGAACTGATATATAATTACACAAGATTTCTTATGAATCTAGCAGAATGTAAGAGGTTCACCATGAACACCATAGAATTTACTAAAACATACTATATCGATCGCCGCGGTTCTCATTCCCGCAAATGGGATGGCGAGCATTTAAAATTCAGCCGCACTGACTTATTACCACTATGGGTGGCCGATATGGACTTTATGCCTCCTCAGTGCATTCAAGAAGCCATTTGTAGCTATGTGAAAGCTAACCCTCTAGGTTACACCATGACAAATCCGGATTATATAGAGGCAGTTATGAGCTGGTACAAACGCCGGCATAACTGTAGTCTTAAGCAAGAATGGCTCACCAGTGCGCCCAATGTCATTACAGGGATTATGTGGTGTATTGGGGCTTTTACCAAAACCAATGATGCCATCGCCGTTCTAAGTCCTGTATATGGCGCCTTTGATACAAGTGCCAGCGATGCCCAACGTCAAATTATCGCTGTTCCTATGAATCGCACCGAAGATAATCGCTACTCCGTAGATTACGATGCCTTTGAAAGAGCTATTTCCGAACACGATGTTAAATTGTTCATTCACTGCAATCCGCACAATCCTGTAGGCCACGTATGGACAGAACAGGAAATGGATCGATTATTCAGAATCTGCCAACGGCACCATGTGCTCATTATAAGTGATGAAATCCATCAAGACCTGATTACGGGACCAACGGCCTTTACATCTGCCTTGACGGTAAGCAATGGGGCCTATGCGGATAACATTATTGCAATGTCCTCCCTCTCGAAGTCGTTCAATATGGCTAGCTTGCACCACGCAGAGGTTATCATTCCTAACGAACAACTGCGAAGCCAATTCAACGCCTATAAAGCGCATGTATACCATACGGACTCCGACGTTATTGCCGAAACGGCTATCACTGCAGCCTACACACATCCAGAGGCAGAGGCATGGCTCACAGATGTACTAGCTGTTATACGTGAAAATTATGAATATCTGTGCCGAGAGCTTTGTACGGCATTACCACAAATCCGCATTAGCCCTATGGATGGCACCTATTTGGCTTGGATCGATTTTGGCGCCTATGTAAAGTCGGAAGATATGCACGACCTATTCGAAAATAAATGCCATATCGCACCAAGCTTTGGCGAATGGTTTGGAGGCGAAAACTACGCCACCTTTGTGCGACTTAACTTGGCGACTAGCCTTGAAAATATCAGGACTACTACCCATAATATTATCAAGTACGTACACCCTTAATGGGTACCTCTTATCAAAAAATACATTAATTCAGGAAATACATTAATCATATTAGAGAATTCATTTCGTCCAAATAAAAGAGGCTGCTCTAGCATCATTCAATGTTAGAGCAGCCTTTTGTATCAAAGTTTCACTGTATCACACAACTAGTATTACACTAGTTTTTATTTAATTCTAGCGAAATGTTCCTTTGCAAATTGCATGTCTTGTACGAGTTCTAATGTACCAATATAGTTATTGTTTTGATCGCGTACAGCCATGTAGTTTACATAGAATGGACGACCTTGTTTTTCAAGCCATACTGCCACATTATCGCGGTCACCTTTACGGAAGGAATCGATAATGCCGCGTACAATTGGTTCAACCTTTGGTGGATGGCAGGAGTACACATCACGACCGATAGCTGTAGTAGGACGTTTGAATACCTTTTCACCATCATTGAAGTAACGGTTGATATCTTCATGGTCAACGAAGGTTACTTCCATTGGCATTGTATTGAGCATAGCATCGAGTTGATCTACAGTTAGCGTACCACCAATTAAACCAATAGCATTGTCATCACCACTTGATTTTGAAGTTTGTGTAGCTAATGCTGCATCAGCCTCTGGCCATGCAATGCGTTTTACGCCAAAGATTTCTTCATACTGTGCTGTATCTTTGTAGATTTGGTACCATTCTTCTTTACTGAAGTTTTCTGCACAGATTGGGAACAAGATATTTTGTTCTTTGTAGATCATTTCTTGAGCACGTGTAAGAAGCTCATCAAAACGTCTATACCAATCATCTACACTTTGACTAGATTTTGCTAAGTCCCCTAGTTGGTCGCGGATATCGCCATCAACAGTCCACATAACCATGGATGGACCCCCGATTGCATAATCCACTTTCAATTTTGGATATAATAAATCGCCTTTTTTAGCATAGTGAACAGATAGTTGACGCACTATATTCACATCATCATAAGTGGCAGTTTTATCTGCTACTTTTGGACGAATAGATTCAATCAATGCATCGAGAGCTTTATTTTCCTCTGTTAATTGGTTGAGTGGATGACCTACAGTCTCTACCAAAGTCACTACACTCTTGCTCTTTTCTTGAGCTTCTAGGACAGCCTCTACCTTAGCATGTTCAGCATCCATTTGTTCATGAATGGTAGAACCATGGAACAATGCAGAGTGAAGGTCACATAATTGTTGTACCTCTTCTAAAGGTGTACCTTCGCGCATAAGCCCTTGTTCGGCTTTCATGATTTCGCTAGCTTCAACATGCTTGAATTGGCTCGCAAAATCTTCACGAACAGAACCAAGCTCTTCGCCTGTGCCCAAACGTTTCAAGAAACCTTTCAATTGTTCTACACGTTCGCTATCTGTAACAGTGTCATCTTCATTAGTTTCTGTATTTTGGCTAGCTTTAGGCTCCTCTACTTGAGCAGCCACAGTCTCTACAGGAGCATCTTTAGCAGATGCTGCTTCATCACCGTGTAGATTTGGCATTTCACCTTCCAAGGTAAAACCAGCTTTCATGAATGCGCTCACGATATCGATCATGGATACGCCCTTCATTTTAGCCCCTTTAGGAATGGTCATGATTTTACCAACAGAGTTCAACATCACCTTATTTGTGATTTCACTGAACCCTAAGCTTTTCATAATCTCTGTTACTTCAGGATATTCTGTTACCAAATCATATACGGATTTGGACAAATCTAATTTCTTTTCCATTTTGATCCCCTCGTGTCAAAAATATTGTTTATTACATATGTGAGTAATCCTCTATACGTCTTCGTATACAAGGCAATTTACATTCTGAAAGGTTTATCTAAAATAACCTATGACACTATGATAAACGATATCGATTGGAAAATCTGTATCCATGGCTATACTTTTGAAAGATATTTCAAAATATCGAAATTTCATATAAAAATAACGGATAGCTAGTTTTCAAAGTCATCTAATCATTTAGAACGCTTTGAACCAACTATCCGTTATCTATTAAAATATATATCTAGTTTTTAGAAAGATGAAAGTTCTGAGAGATTTATTAGTTTTGTTTCAATGCTTTTTCGTAGTTTTCAGAAACCTTATCCCAGTTAATAACGCGGAAGAATTCCTTGATATAGTCTGGGCGACGGTTTTGGTAATGCAAGTAATATGCATGTTCCCAAACGTCTAAGCAAAGGATTGCTGTTTTACCTTCTAGTAGAGGGCTATCTTGGTTCGCAGTAGATGTCACTTCTAGTTTGCCATCTTTGTTTACCACAAGCCATGCCCAACCAGAGCCGAAGCGTGTTGCTGCTGCAGCGGAGAAGCTTTCAACAAAATCATCATAACCACCAAGATCAGCGTCGATAGCCTCTTTCAAAGGGCCTTCCAACTTAGAAGTGTCTGGTTTTGTCATGATATCCCAAAACATAGTGTGGTTCTTGTGACCACCACCGTTGTTGATAACAGCTTGGCGGATGTCCTCTGGCACATTAGCAATATCGCCGAGGATGCAGTCTACACAGCCATAAGCAAGATCAGGATATTTTGCGATAGCAGCGTTCAAATTATTAACATACGCTTGATGGTGCTTATCATGGTGCAATTTCATTGTTTCTGCGTCGATAACAGGCTCAAGATAATCATAAGCATATGGTAATGGTGCGAGTTCGAAAGGTTTCATGATAGTCCTCCTTAAATTTAGGGCATGGAACGATATGTATCAGTACGTATCATTCTTTATTTATTGTACATTGCACATAGAAAATCGTCAACATAATTACCCATAGAAAAAGGCTATAGGATAGCCTATAGCCTTTGGGTTCGTTTACCAATATAAAATTCTAATTCTCAATGGTATATGTTTACTATGCATCAATAGTATATGTTAATCGCTATACACCGATGTAATTCAATCTACTATAGTGATAACAAGATAATTATTCAACGATACATTGGCACATTTTCATTGTTGTTAATGCTGCTTGATGGGATTCTTCCGTAACACCTGCACAGCAGCTAGAATCTACGTAAACAGGGATTTCTGGCAAGCCAGCTTTCAGTATAATCGCATTAGAAACAACGCAAATATCAGTACATAAACCAACGAGCGTGATAGACTCAATAGGGTTCACCGAATTCATGCCTTCCAAACGGGATAATAGTTCAAGGGATCCGAAATTTGGCTTATCGATAAAGGATACAGGGCTCATGATAGGACGCTCTTCTGCTGCCTCGATTAAGCCGGACACAATATGCCAACCTTCTGTATTCTTTACACAATGTGTCACAGGTAAGAACTTACCCTCTTGGCTTTCAAGATAATTAGTATCATGCGTATCGCGTGTAAATATGATAGGCCCGTCAAAGTTCTCAATTTTTTTGCGCACATTTTCTACAATCATCTGTGCTTGCGCTGAACCAAGAGCGCCATCTACGAAATCTTTTTGCATATCGATAACAACTAGAACCTTTTGCATAGTTCCTCCTGTATATAGTCTACAAAGAATACATTAATTATTCACTACACTACTAGTTATACTCTTAATTCTTAATAACATCAATAGCAGTCATTTATTCTTTTTCCTCAGCTAACGCATGACGTACGCGGTGTGGCTCATTATGAGCTAGCTTTCCTGCCGCAGCGGCCGCCACCGCACCTACTAAATCATCGAGAAAGGTATTACAGTGGCCGCCCTGTTTACTATCTAGCTTTTTGATAATACCAGGCTTTACCTTATCTAAATACCCATAGTTCGTAAAGCCAATAGAACCATACAGATTAACGATGGAAAAGGCCAAGATTTCATCGATGCCATAGAGGCTTTCATCATTAGCCACGATGCGTTGCAAAGGCTGAGACAGTTTATTTTGTTCCGTTAACTTGTCGAGCTCAATGCCCGTAATTATCGCATTGTGTACCTCTCGTTTTGAAAGCACGGATTCCACATGCTCACGGCACTCTTCAATCTTTAAATTCGGCATATACGGTTTTTGAACGTATAAAACAAGCTCCGCAATATCCTCTAACGTAACGCCACGCTCCGCCAGTAGGTCGTAAGTATATTTTTCTAAATCTTTTGTAGCTTCCATAAGTGCTCCTTTATTTTTTCTTAGGCTTATCACCGGATAGCATAACAATACTAACTGGAATGGTTATCACCAATGCTTCCTCTGTATCCACATGCTTTGTATTCCAAGCCGCCTCTTTGGCAGCCTCTTCAAAGATGGGGTAAGCCTCTCGATCTAATTTCCAATTATTAGGTCCCGCTTCAACGGCCACAATATTGCCCTTATCATCGGTCTTAATCTCCACTGGAACAATCAAGGTACCGTCAGCACTCGTTTTAAAAGCCTCACTAGGAATGATGACATTATAAGAGATTTGTTGCTGTAATTCATAAGTACGCTTATCTGTAGGCTTTAAATCAGCCGCTAAAGAACTAACAGTTCCCATCATAGACGCCAATAAGGCTAGTAACACAACACGTTTTAACATAGTTTCCTCTCGACTAAATACTCTCACGCTACACGCAGTATACGTTGATTATACCACGAAAAAATCCCCACCGATGCATAATCAGTAGGGATTTATTCATAGTTAGATTTTCTTAATCATTTCGGATTTCAATGCCATCGCACCGAAACCATCGATTTTGCAATCGATATCATGGCCATCGCTGGCACCAGTGATGAGGCGAATATTTTTTACGCGCGTACCTTGTTTCAAGATGCCCGCACCTTTTACTTTGAGGTCTTTTACAACAACAACTGTATCGCCATCAGCTAGCTCGTTGCCGTTAGCATCGCGAATGATACCTGCTTCAGCTGCAGCTTGTGCGTCAGCCGCTGTCCATTCATTGCCACACATAGGGCAGATAAACATATGACCATCTTCATATGTGTACTCATCGCCGCACTTAGGGCAGTTAGGTAAATTTGCCATTTAGATCTCCTTTTCTCACTACATAATGAAAGTATTATACCATATAAAACTTTATTCCACTAAAACATTATAACTACACTATAAAATAGTTATATCTCTATTAATCAATGCTTATTGTATCGCATATTAGTTCGCATTATAATAATAGTGTAGCCGACGAGGTTGGGCCTCTCTTCTTTTTAGAAGGGGGTGAAACTATGAGTGATTTTGAAATTTTATCAATTGTCATAGATATTTTGACAATTCTCATTTCTTTCGGCTCACTTATTGCCCTTATTTGCTTTACAAAAAGCAAATAGCCCTTCGTTACAGCTCGTAGCTAGATAAAACGAAAAGGCCATTTCCTGATTTTTTCAGTTTTTTGAGATGAGCCTGACGTCTCTACTCGCTCGGCTATCTACTCATATTATAGGTTGAATACCATATATCGTCAAATTATGATTAATAGGAGGTACCTACCTCCACATTGATACAAGTGCTATATACCATCTACAATAAAAAACCTAATCAATCTCATTTCTCTTTATTAAAGTTTCATACAACTCTAACTTATCTTCTAGATTATTCTTATAGCCTTCCAATCGTTTGATTTCGGCCTCAATAAACCGATAGTGGTCTTGTAACAGTGTCATTCTTTCATGAACCGTATGAGATCCGGCATACCTTAAATCCGCATACCGCTTGATATTCGCAAGCGGCATTCCCATGTCTTTCAAGCGTTTAATAAACTGCACAAACCCCACATCCTCCGCATGGTAATTGCGAATGCCGTTCTGCCGCTCGATGTGAAGGAACCCTTGATCCTCATAATATCGTAATGTAGAAATAGACAGTCCCACCAATTTTGAAAATTCACCGATTTTCATACTTTCACCACCTTGACCTCAAGTATACTCGAGCATATATCATACGTCTAGACGGAGGTAATAATTATGAAAGAAACACGTTTTAACATCGGTATGAACACATTGAAACAAATTGACGGGCTGCACGGCGAGGAGGTGTATAACACAATTCAAGAGATTTCACCGGCCATAGCCGATTTATTGGTCGAGCTGTTCGGCGACATCTACACGCGCCCCAACCTGGATTTCAAGGAACGGGAACTGATTACGCTCGCATCCCTATTAACGCTGGGCGGTTGCGAGGCACAGCTGAAAGTACACACCAATGCGGCACTCAATGTCGGTATTGCGCCCGAGCAAATCGTAGAGGTCTGTACCCACTGCATCCCCTATGCGGGATTTCCACGCGTGCTGAACGCACTGTTCACGGTGAAAGCGGTCTTTGAAGAACGAAACATACTGTAATTAAGGAATGACAGTAATAAAAATCTATTAATAAATATTAGTCTATTTAAAACTAACAAAGGGAGACTCTTGATAAAGTCTCCCTTTTATTCGCTACCCTCGTAGTGTTAATTCTTAAAAAGTAACTAGTAAATAGCTACAAAATAAGATAAACCTAACGTTTAAGACTAAGTACTGCAATACTTAGACACTTTAGGTTTATCAAATTCGTAATTCTTTGATGAGCCTAACGCCTAGAACACGTTAACTGGCTCTTTTGTACTTATAGTATAGTCTGAATTCTAGAGGCTGTCAATTTACATCGTCCTTAGAGGATATTATAAAATGAAAAGGAACATAAATAACAAGATCTTCTTTAACATCAATATACCCTATATTCCAAACTGTATCTTTTGCAGACTGTACTAATTTTGAATATATCTCATCATTAGATATATTCTCATTTGAATCTAACTCAACAGAAGTAATACGTCCTTGAGAATCCGTTCTTATCATTAATGTAAAACTATAATCTTTATCATTCTTCGTTCTAAGGACTTCAGCCGGAACCTTTAACTGAGAATGTATCTGCTCATTAAGAGAGCGTTGTATATCAAACGTATCCCTCTGATAATCAGCAAAAGCATTAATAGGACTCAAAACAACTAGCAATAAAAATAAATATAAAACTCTAACCATAAAACTTCACCAATCATAACACACAACATAAAATTATTATTGAGTTTTATATTAACAAAACAAATAAAATATGTCCATTCAGTCCAAGTTCCAATTAATTTACAATGATGTCATATTTACTTATCTAGTTCGAATTGACTATATATGTCAACCCCTTTATAATGTAATAAAGAGATAGCCAACGAGTGCTTCCGTTAGGCTCATCCCAAAACATTATAAAACATGTAGAAATGGCCTTTCGTTTTCAGCTACCAGTTGGTAACGAAGGGCTATTTGTCGTTATTACGACAAATCAGCACTATCAATGCTCCAAAGGAAATAACTACAAAAGGGAGACTCACAACGGAGTCTCCCTTTATTCATCTATACCAAATCAACTAAACATCTACAATCCTTGCAGAAGTTGTAAATAATCTTGCCGTTGACTAAATATATTATATATGCGCACTTCTTTTTCATCATCAAAGACACGATATAGAATAATATTTTTATTAATAATCAACATACGATAGTTTTTATTACGTAAAACAGTATGTCTTGGAATCATGCCCATATAAGGATTATCCGCTAATAAAAGAATTCTATCCTTAATCTCTTGATAAACAGACTTGGCAGTTTCATTGGAAAAAGATTGCTTTACATGCAGAACAATATGATGCAATGCCTGATCGGCCTGCGCCATAATAATGATACGATAAGCAGTGTCTTCCATAACTATTCCGCCTCAGATAACAACTGTTCTATGCTGACAAAAGTATCCTCAATAGGACCCATTCTACCTTTTCGTTCATCTTCCTCTGCCAAAGCAATAGCCTCTAATAATTCTATCTGTGCTTTCAATTTATTATAGGTTTCATATCCCATACATACCGTATCACCACGACCATTTACCGTCATAATACAAGCTTCATCCCCTGTTTTCAAAACTGTAGAGATTTCATTATATTTATTTCTTAAATCCGACGATGGCCGGATACTTTCACGTAATAACCCCATAAAAGCACCTCCTCATATACAAATTATATCATAATTTGTATATGAATTGTGAAGCACTAATCCTATCCCAATCGTTTACGCAAGATAGCATAGAGAATCATGCTAATAATAACGCTCATAACGGCTTGAATGGTATTGGTCACAATACTAGCAATGGCTACACCTGGATCGAAGACAAAGTATTCCGCAATAAAGTAGCCTGCTACGATGATAATGCCACCTACAATGGTTGCCATCAAGGCAGAGGTAGTTGTCTTATTGTTATAGACAGTACCGACAAGATAGCCTTCAATGCCTTTCACCACGAAGGTGATTGGTACAAAGACTGCGTAGCCGAGGAATAAATCAGCTAGCGCTGGGCCGATAGCACCAATATAGGCGCCGTATTTTCGACCTAATAATAGAGCTGACGTCATAATAACGACATCTCCAACATTGAAATAGCCGCGAATGCCAGGTACTGGAATTTTCGTGTACATGGTAAACAGTGTTGCGAGGGCAATCAATACGGCTGTGAGTACTAACGCGGACGTAGTACTGCGGGTTTGAACGTGTTGCATAGCGTCCTCCTTATAAAGAAATAGACATGTGAATAATTACATCACATGCCTTTACTATATACCTTTACGATAACACCTGCAAATAGAAGGAATTAACAATACTCCTTTACCAAGCTTTATCATCATTTACTTTCAGAATAACGGCGCTTCACTAGAATTTAACTTAACATAGATACCATTTTATTATACAGATTCTCTCAAGCAACAATGATTAATCAGAAAGGAACTAGCCATGAACATTTTAATCATTTACACCTATCCTAATCATCAAAGTTTTAATAGCGCTATTCTAAAAGTAGTACAACAGAATCTTTCAAATGACCACAATATAAAAATCTTAGATCTATATGAGGAGCAATTCGATCCTGTATTGCGATTTGATGACACGCACAAACGTCGAGATTTAAGCACTGTTCCGGACATGGAAAAGTATCGCAATTTGATTACTTGGGCAGACCATATCATTTTTATCTACCCTATTTGGTGGGGCGGCATGCCAGCTATACTCAAAGGATTTATCGATCGCGTATTTACAGTGGGCTTTGCCTATTCATATGGTAAAAGAGGCCTTATAGGTCATTTACAGGGAAAATCCGCCTGGATTATCACCACCCACAATACGCCATCCTTTGTAACGCTATTTATCCAAGACTACGGCAAGGTTATGAAAGATCAAGTTCTGAAAGCCTGCGGCTTCAAACCGGTAAAACACACTCAATTGGCTGGCACAGAAACCAGCTCGGACGAAAAACGTCGGCGTTTCTTAGACAAAATCGCTAATATCGCCGGCAGTATTTAACATTTCTAGTATACTATGATTTTTTACCAAAGATTACTTGGTTACCAAAATCACAAATAAATTTACATTAGACTGCTTAAAGTTTGCTCTAAGTCAAAACAAGCTGTATACGAAAACCTTCCAAATTACATAGATATTACTCTTCAAAACGTTCCTCTACATTGTAGAGAACCTCGCAATCACAACCGCCACCTTCGTTGATAATCCAGTCTAATACGCTTTCAACATCTACCTTTTGTTTTTCTAAAAACTCTCTTGTGAAAGTCAGACTATGATCGCAACCGTCATTTGTTTCTAATTTCTCGTCTACATAGTCAAAGAGATTCCAAAATAACTCTTCGTCCATAGGTAAGCTATCTTGAAAATTCTGTTTTTCTTTAGCTTTATAGTCTTTCAATAATTCCTTTTTACGCGCTTTATCCATTATGATTACTCCCTTTTATGTCTTATAAGTTATAGCTCATGACTTATATCTCAAGCCTTATTTCTCATATAATTCCGGTCGTTCTAATACAGTACCATACTTCAACTTTGGTAGTCTAATTAAATGAGGGTACAACTGCTTAACCTCTTTACAAGATTTTAACGTAAGATGTTCTAAATTATTGAGTTCTAAAATGGGAGAGTAGTCTTTATCTATCACCTTTGCCGTTAAAAAGCTAAAAAAGCGCAACTGTTTCATATGGCGTAAAAATTCTAAGGATTGAACCTTAAGAATTTTAGGAGCGGCGAAGTCACCTTCTAAGGCAAGACTTTCAAGATGTCTTAGATTAGCTAATGGCGCATAATCATCAATTTTTTGAAAGTTTTCAATCGACAGCGCTACTAAATTTACTAATCTTGAAATAGGCTCTAAGCTTGATACACTTCTTCCGGACCCAATATGTAGATATTCTAGCTCTTGTAAATTCTCAAGTTTTAAAATATCTGGATAAACACCCCATTTTATATGTAACCTTTTAAGTCTACGCTGGGCACATACCGCATCAAATAACTCCTGTGGCATTCTTGTACAAAACATGAGCTCTGTAAAGATATCTGGATGTTCAACTAAAAAACTACACCACTCCTGTAAAATTCGTTTTTTATCTTTAGCAGAATAGTCTTCATCTAGCTGTGTGCAATTAATTATCAGCTTGTCTTCACCATCATATTCAGAAACCTCAACTACAGATTTTATTCGTTTCTCATCCTTATGATAGTAGTCAAAGCCATATTTAATTTGCTTTTCTGTTAACACTGCCATTTACAATTCCTCATCTTCGTCAGTTCCATAATTAGTTTATCTATAACCAGAGCCATGTCCAACAGATTATAACGGGCCTAACAAATTGATACAAGCACATGCCCCTTCGCTTCTAGCACTTTTTTATAGAACACCTTCATCTGCTCGAAATCGTGGAGAATCTCATCTTTGATTTCTTCCTCTTCCTCATCATAGTCCCAAATATTTGGGTAAAGCTCTGCGTCTTTACAAGCAGTCATATCAAAAGATTCGAGTGCACTTTCAATATCAAATTGATCTAGAGCTGCCACGATATTGGCTAAATAATTGTGTTCTGTATATGCTACATAGTCTGATATATCCTCAACAGCCATTACGCCTAGTACCGCTTGGCTAAGAGGATTTTTATCGTCTTTATGGTCAGTGCCCACACCTGTTAGCACAAAATGGAGTACATCCCACATCTTGTCAATATCAAGCAATAACTCATCGTCGTCATTCCACTCTTCAACACTTTCAAGAATTTCCTCTTCTTCTGAGCCCATGGCTTTAAGCTCTTTTAAATTTACATCGCTTAAACAGCTATAATTAGCAATTAGTCCCATAGTCTAAACCCTCCGTAGATAACTAGTAATCTAGAATCTCTCTAGATATTTAATAATCCATGATTTCTATAAACATTTAATAGAGTATAACCTCCATAGATTATTAGTGGTCAATCTCTGTCAGTAGTTCTAGCAATTTTCCCTCTTCTTCATTAGCTTCATCCAATAATGGCTTACCAAGTAAAAGCACTTGCAGTGAGTAGTAATAGAAGCTAAAAAATAAATCAGCAGGGAATACTTCCTCTTCCTCATATCTGAGAACATCTTCGTCTTCATCGTACTCTTCAGACCAAAGATACTCTTCGTTGAGCATATCCGCAAAATTCGATAGTGGATCTGCATGTTCTAGCATAAGCCCATCTCTGATACACTCAGCAATCACAGTAAATAGATCTACCAATTGTTCTACTAAATAATGAGCTACTTCATTCTGAGTTCTCTCTTCTAAGGCTTTCTTAAAAATACGAAGCAAGAAAACCATAGCAAATGGTGTAGCATGCCATAAAGTCGATTGATGCTCAATATTTTGGGCCAGCTCTTCACCTGCCGCATCAATGGCATCAACGTTCTTCATATCCCACAACACCTTAAAATGAGCAGGAAAATCTGTGGCACGGCCGTAAGTTGTGGTCAAACGATGCCAGGGTATGTCACTGACTTTCACAGTTTCTATACATTGTTTCGTCATAGTATCCATTAAATTTACACCTTTATAGTAACGCATTCTCCCGAAGATTATTTCTGAATAACCTCTTTCACCAGTTCATAGGTGTCTATGAGACGCAGTTTTCCTAGCCTAGGATTATCTGCAATCTCCTCATAGATATCTTCCAACGTGCCTGCTGGTGCTAGTTTCCACAATTTACACGGATATAGTTCAACAGTTCCAATGATTTCTAAATGGTCTAGCAATAGGCCTAGATCTTTATGATTAAACCAACAGTCGGTATCGATAGCGAAATTTGTATTGTCTTTCCGGCAGGCGATTTTACTATTTAAAAACTGCTCCATTGTAGGTTTTTCTTTTTGTAAAAGCCGCGTACAGGCCAAATGGTACTCGATTTTCCGCGGTGATTGATCCACGTCAGATACAAAAATAGCTCCATACTCGTTTTCAAACTTAACAGCTAATACGTCGCCCACCTTAAAATGAGGTTCTCGCTTTGTTTTAGATTTACGAACCTTTAGAGGCTTTGGATTTTCACTTTGTAGTTGTACGGCTAATGTATCTAACACCTTTTGACGTTGTTTGAGCGCCTTACTATCTATGTCCAGCCAAAACTCATGAGCGCCCTTCGCGATTATGTCTAATACTTTCTCTTTGATATCCTGCGGCAGATGACCTATCTTCCACAGCGAATAGGCTACGGCAGTCCAATAAATTTCAGTATAGAATTCGTCAGTACAAAAATTCTGCTCTTCAGCCAAAATTTCTGAAACAATGGTATCAATACTAGTGCCATCTCTATAGCGCTCAACAATCAAATTATAAATATCATGTCCATCATCACTATCTATGATTTTTACTCCATCAATAGCCATATAATGCTCCTTTTAAGCAATACGTCTAGAAAAACAGATTTTGTGATTCTGTAACGGCTCCATCATCTTCATGAAAATAACAAATATATAAAGGAGCTCGATGTGCAGCGTCATAGAATTTTTGTAATTCAGCAGCCACATTGACTTCTAAAGTCATACCGAGCGCCTGAACAACGGTTTCCCATTCATCCATTTCTGTATAAGAAGCGATTTCATCATGACGCTCATTGGCATAGGCTTCGAGAGTAGATATGTCCGTATATTGACTGGCGTCACAATAGTCATGCCAGCAAATGCTATACACCAACAAATGGATTAAATCATCTACACTTTCAGCTATACGACCACATTCCCCTTCGCTACTCATATACCCGATAGAGCCATCCTCTAATTGATGATATTCGCCACCGGCACCATCACGAGCAAAGGCTTTGCCGGGTAAAGAAAATGTGCATCGCCCTTCAGCAGTATCTCGTTCTTCCAACCCGTCTAATAGGCAGAAATCAAACAGCATATCAAACTCTGCTGCCAAGTTAGAATCTTCACACAATAGTTTTAAATAATCCATATTCTTCCCTCTTATTGATTCTCTCATCTCTCTATTTCATCTATTATTTTCTCGTAATTCTAATAATGCAGAAACTTCATCCATGTCGAGATTAAACATGTTACTTTCAAGATTGATAGGCTCGAAATAGTAACGAACTGTATCTGCCCCAAATTCATCGTCTAATTTGGCCCATTCTGCCCCTGAAAGCACGGTAAAGCCGAGCGTATCGTTTCCAAGGCTTTCAGCAAACCAACGCACCTCATAATCAGGCTTAACAAAGTCATTGAAATATTTGATGGTCACATCCCGATCTTGTTCATCGCCATAAGGAATTTGTAGCTCTTTGTTGCCATTCTTCAATACAATATCGTCACCATAGGGCTTGCCATTACTAACGGTTTGAATATCGATAGGCTCATCCATCATATCATTAAAATAATTCACCACATCTTCGTCATACTCGCGCCAGTCAATCCAGATGATAGCTTCGGAATCAAATAAATCATTTAGATCAATATCATTGGCAAAAAAGCTTCTTAATTCTTTATACAGATTTTCCATCGTCTCTCTCCTATGTATCACTTATTTTTTTAGGTAGTCTACAACACCCGTGTCACCACTTTAATACAACTCTATAAGGTTTCATAAATCACATCTTGTTGAGCCGTAAAGTTTTCATCAAAAGAAACCAAAACATATAGATGTCCTGCTGGGGATTCACCTATATCATAACCTAGTGCAAATGCGTCGTAACAACCTGATTTATCTAACATAATATCTGTTAGTGTTAGCACCACAGACTCATCTGGAGGCATCTCCTTTTGGATGATTTTCTGTGCCACTCGGTCTAATTCATCTAATTTAGCATATAACTGTGGCCAAAATGTTAGTGAAAGCATCTCGTCCTCTGTATAACCAGAGCAGCTAATATTGAGGCTATTGAAGGCTTGTTCTACATTTTCTACTTGAGTCTTTACTGTATCCTCTACAAGATTTTTTACTCGAGTCTCTATTGTATGATCTTCGTGATTTGCGACTCCATCGGTCACTAATTGACGGGCTACAAAGTAAACGCCATGCGGTTCTACAGTCCAGCTTTCAACGTTCCATAATGTCATTAATTCAGATTTTATCATTATGATACCCCACTAGTTCGCCACACTCCACTAGTTCATTATCCTGCAATATCCGCACTAACAGGGTTCCCATCCGCATCAATATTGGCTATGATGCAGTGTCCCCAGAAAATATCGTCATCGTCATAATAGACCTCTATGGTACCATCATTGCGGAACGCCAATTCGCCCATAGTAATACGCTTGGCAAATATTTCTGCCGTAATCGGATCTTGGTCATCATTGTCGAGCCAATCATTAGCAAGATCTAGCAATGTTTCACTAATGTATGCGCTAATTCGTTGTTCAAATTCTTTGAAATTATCGATTTTATTGAAAGCAGCCAATGCTACGGTGCAGCTTTCATCAGACCCCTCGTCCACATCAAGGGTGAATGCATAATCATCAATTCTCGCTGTGTAATATTGATACTCTCGATTTAACAGGAAATCACCCCTGTCAGTATGAAGGTATTTAGGGGTTTTCAAATAAGCCGACAACGCCTCTAATTCGCTATGTTTAGCGTGCTCCTCTAACACCTCGAGCACATAATAGCGATTATTCCAAGAGGGACGCATATAGCCTAAATCCTCTAAGGGCTTAGCTTTCTTAACTAACAGTTTATAGACACCGTGTGGCTCAAAAGAATAACCCCATCGATCATCAAGGCCCTCAATAATCCACGTCAAAATGCCTTCGCTACGGTCAAGCACGCCAGTTCGAGTATCTAGGATAGCATCGGTGGACACTAATGGTCTATGGTACTTCTCTAAATAAGGACTCGCCCCATTCGCATCACTGCGCGGCAATGCATAGATTTCAAATACTTCCGGCTCAAACTCTGCTTCATATTCTGGTAGACGTACAACACTCATCATTCTCTCTCCTATTCATTACATTTATACGGCGCAAACTGTTTACAGTTAAGAATTACGACCTTTTTATAGATACGGCCACATTATAATCGTGCCACTACATTATAATTTTCGTTACATCATAAACGTTCAGCTACATCGATTCTATGTAATAGCTCTTTTGCTAGCTCTTGGGCTGTTTTGAATTCCTCATTTGAAAGTACCATGAGCACCAAACTATCTGTGCCGATGTCCATGCCTACTAACTTATGGTTTTTCCACGTGGAATTAAAATGCGCGCACCAGTCCCCAATACATTGACTGTCATCGAATGCAGCTGTATCAATAGATACATCGTCAGTTAAATTTTCACCAGTAGATAGCTTTTTATTATGGATTAACTTCTGCATATGATAAAGAAAATCCTCTAATTCGATTTTCAAAGATAACTCTACAGCACGACCAGTAGATAGCAACTTCTCATAGAGATTCCACCAGCTATCTTCTAGTTCTTCCATGGAATGTAACTTTGCCTTGGACATGAATGATTTGGCTTGTTTAGCATCGCCTAGCAACAACGTTGCTAACTCTGTAAATGTAGATCGCATCTGATTGATATCTAGATACGCTACTTCCACACACGAACTACAATCAGGTACTCTGCGTTTTTTCACAAAGGCCCGCATTATCTTCACTGCATCAGGATAACTTACATCAGCCATACGATAGGTCTTACCATCTATATCTAAGAATAAATCTACTGCATCCTGCGTTTTACCTACACGTGCTTTCATGGCTGTACATCCATCGATGGCATGAGGTGGGTATAATTCAACATACATGAAATATCCATCATGCATAGCCTTTAGGGTATTATCTATTCCTACTATATTAAAACCATTTCGATTGTAATCAGGGCACTTCATATGCCATTCTTCGTAATCATCAAATAGTTTTTCTTGGATCCAATTGTAAAAGCTCATATACACTCTCCACTATACACTGCAACTTATATGTAATATATATCTTAATATATATCTTAATATATGTCTTAATATGTATCTTAATTATATCATTATTAAGGAATACTTATAATAAAAGCACCGCACTTTTACATTTAAAAGAAATACATATTATAAAGACACTGTACTTTCATATTTAATAGAAAAAAATACCCCTACAAGATACGTCTTGTAGGGGTATTAATCACACTATTTGGATTCTTATTTAGATTCTAATTTATTTAGATTCTAATTTAGCTGCCAATTCACTATATTTTTGTGCTAATTCATTATACTTTTCAGATAGGTCTTTCATATCTTTCTTGAGTTGTGCCGCATCTTCAGTAGTTACCTCTTCGGAGCTTTTACCAAATTTAAAGTTAGCACCTAAGCTGATAGTGTTACGACCATTACCAACGGTAGTAGCAGCATTAAACATTGTATTTTTATTAGGGCGGTAGAAGGCACCTAAAGCTGCTGCATTAGCATTTTTATAATTACCAAAGCCAACAGAGTAGGACCATTTGTCATGTTTATCGAAATCTAATGGATGCAAGCCAGCAAGCGCTGCAGAAGCCGCCGCTACGCTAGATACTTGTTGATCAGTATACACTTTAGCTTCATTCAAGCTATTCGCGCCACCATTAATAATACGATTATTTAACGTATTAATATCGCCTTCTATAGTAGTGATACGGTTTTCATGATTATCTACTACATCTTTGATAGCATGTAATTGAGAGCCATTGACTGCATCAGTAGAGGTTGCAGATACGCGGCCTGCCGCTACATTTGTAATGGTACGTTCTGCACCACTATCACCAATACTCAATGTACCAACCGCATTTCCACCAGCAAAGTTATAGGTTCTGCCGCCGATAACACCGGAACTAGTAGATACAGCTGTGTCAGTAACAGACTTAGCACCAAGTGCAATGCTGTTATCTGTTGCAGCCATCGCATTTGTACCGATAGCGATGCCATTTTCCTTTGTTGTAGTTGCGCTATGACCGATTGCTAAAGAGTCCTTTTCTGCTGCTTTAGCTAATGTACCGGCAGCAAAGGCACTTTTACCAGCACTAGTAGAATAGTTACCTAATGCTACAGCATCCTCATTAGAAGCTGTAGTCTTAAAGCCTAATGCTGTAGAATATGCACCACTAGCATTTGCATAAGATCCCACTGCAGTTGTATTCATAGCAGTTGCTTCCGCATTAAAACCAAATGCAGAGGACTGATTACCAGAACCTGTGGAGCTATAACCTACTGCTGTAGCGTAATCATTTTTTGCTTTTGCATTATAGCCAATCGCTGTGCCCATAATGTTATTGGCCTTTGCATTATTACCGATAGCCACAGTATTTTGAGCAGTTGCTTCTGCTTTACGACCAATGGCATACGCATCATCGGATGTTGCTTTCGCAGTATCACCAAAGGCGATAGCATTATTACCTTGCACCTTGGCACCAGTACCACCTACCAAAGCATTGTTGCCTTTAATAGTATTATTCATGCCCAAAGCCACGGAGTTTTTGCCATCGATGCTATTATGTGCACCAACTAATAAAGAGTTAATCGCATTGTCATTATTAGCATGGTTAAAGCCGCCTGCAATATTATTAGTACCACCAACAGTATTGCTAGTACCTACTACCAAGCTGTGAGTAGCAGAGTTTGTATTATACCAACCTGATACGATACTGCCCGGACCAGATGTAGTATTATTACGACCAGAAGTGATACTATCAGAAGCAGAAGATCGAACTGTATTCTTGTCACCACCGAGCAATATATTATTTACAGGGGAGAACATATCATTCTCAACTTTGTTATTTCCACCATAAGCAATGGAATTTTGCATACTTAATGGCGCAGCAGTGGTAGCACTAATATCTAAATTAGATGCTGCAAACGCTGTTGTAGTAATACTGGCGGTAATCATAGCCGTTAACAGTAATTCTTTTTTCATTTGGTTTCCCCCTTTTAAGACAATACAAACAATAAAGCTAAAAAAAGATTCAAAGCTATCTAATGGAACTTGAATCTTATTGTACCCCTCTATACACTATTCATTGTCAAAATATGAATAAAATATGAATATTACCCTAATATTATAATTCTAGCTCATAAGAATTGCAAGATAATACAAAAAGAAGGCATACGGCTTATAAAAGCTGTATGCCTTCTTTTCTATACTGGTGCGCCTAACCGGAATCGAACCAGTGATACGCATCAACTATAAATAAGATATATACTTTTCATCATATATCTATTTAATACAAGTGTATCTATTAATTATGATTATAACTTAATAATAAGAATATTCTTCTTTATCTTGTATTCAATATGCCTATCTTACGATTTCCACTATATATTCAAAAATATAATTTTTAGGGATAACAACAGTAATATTATTTTGCATTTTATAGGTGTTATATCACCATTATTTCGTATGACCCAGACATTGATAACATTCATATTAATCAAAAGAATAAATATACATCTGAGTGCCAGATTAACAGTACTAATATTTTATTCACAAGTATTATATAATTTTCCTAAATTAGTACCATCAAAAGATTTAAGATACATATTGAAATGTAATAAATAATCCGCTACTATAACAATATAATATCTTTAACACTATTTCCAAACCATAAAATAGGTGATGAATATGTCTATTCAAAGTATAGTTCAGAAGTTAGATTCCATCTCCCAAAATTCACATGAGCATTTTAAGAAACTCGACAATTGGCTAAATACATATCTTGATTTTATTTCTCTAGAAAATAAAAATTGTGAGAAAAAGCTTCCAAATATAAGACGAGGTCAAATTCTTTATGTTAATTTTGGGTATAATATTCTAAGTGAATTCAGATATAAACATTACTGTGTAGCACTGAATAATAGCCCTAAAAACAACCCCAAAGTAACAGTAGTTCCAATAACTTCCAAACACCATCCACATCAATTATCCATCAGTTACGAACTCGCAGATAACTTAGAAACTATAATTAGAGATAAAGAACGATCTAACTTTTGGAAACCATTTAGAATGATTTATCCTGAATTACAAACTAGAGGCTTTACAGCAATTTCACCAGCTATAGGATCATATGATACAATACTTCCTAATTGTACTAACTTCATCAAACATGCCATGACATATTTATCAGATGAAGATATTGAATTACGAAATACTCTAAATCAAATACTTATATCACTAAACAAATTTGATGCTTTCTATAAATCCTCTCCTAAGCTTTTACAGTCTAGCTTTTTAAAAGTAGAAGATATCACAACTATTAGTAAAGCACGAATCATTTCTCCTCAGTATAAATCACACCCTTTATACCAATTAATGTTATCTGCATCTACATTAGATCGACTTGATCAGGAGATTATTTCTAGATTCACAAAGCCGAATTGACGTTTAAGTAACCCCCATTTATAATATAGATATAGACAAGGGCTAGCCCCTTACAGATATCTGTTTCTTAAAGAGTAGCTTGCCTACAAAAGTAGCTGTCATTAGACTTTCCTAATGACAGCTACTTTATTTTATAGCTTAAATACATAAATTATAATTTCAATTTAAAATTCTTAAAGGCAATCATCAATTATCTATTTTATAAGGATATGGTGGAGTTATTAACTTCAATTTAGAAAGTCTTTCTTTATAACCGTCCCCCACCTTCGTTATTCCATAACTATCTCTATACCATTCATTTCCTTGAAAATCTCTAAAAAATACGCCAACCACTAAAAATTTAGACATTCCTAGACCTCGATATTGCATCGTAAAGTATTCTCGGTACTGCCCACGTATTTCCCTAACATAGCAAGCTTTTGAGATGCATTGCCCATTAAATATATCCATATTATTCAAGCCTTGAAGGACAATAACATCATATACTTTAAAATCAGATTTATTATGAATCATAATCGAATTTCTATTTACATCAGGAAATATATTGTCATAGCTAGGTTCTATCTTTACAGCTTCACTAAGTGATTTATAATACTGTTCTTTTATCCAAAACTTTTCATTGTTTGTACGAGATCTCCAACTATTGTACAAGCTTACTCCCGAAATAAAACAGCTAAATATTGCTATAATAAGAGTCCAATTAAAATTATAAATAATACTTTCTATCATATTAATCTCCCATAATAACAATATACTCCCTCTAAAATAATTGACTATGAAATATAAATATATCCTTTGTGCACTCAGCTAAAAATCAAACTAGAAACAAGTATTAAGAATAAAATATCTCAACATCAAGGTATAAATCAACTTTCACAAATGCAATATGCTAATAGCCATTTTTCTTCTTTGCAAATAATATTCAAACATTATATGTGCAGGAATTTCTCGTACTTGAATGCATTCTAAACCTATTTTATTGAGCATCTCTAACTGAGCATAGCCTATATGAGTAATATCATCTTTTTCGGTAGGCATCAAAAAACAGTTTTTTACATGTTGTATTTCATTTAATTCAATAAAATCTTTATAGGCTAATTGATATAAATATTGTTTTGTGATATCTCCAATTCCTGGTTGACCATTTATCTTATTATTTTCTAATCGCATTGTATAGTACTTAGCATCTAATATAACAAAGCTATATCCATTCCCGTATTGCTCCACAGAGATCAAATCAGGTATAAGAGTATCTGAAAAAGCAACATCATTCATTGTAGATATCCATTTGGGGCGTTCTATTAAATCCTGTAATGTCTTAGGTTTAGTATCTAATATATTATTAGGAATCTTTACCGGTTGTGGTAAAGGTAATGATGATAAAGGTACTTTTAACTTATTATCAAAAACATCTGCACAAACACATTCCCATACTAGATTAAAACTATTAGTCCCAAATAAATTGATATTATTAGCATCACTTACAGATGAGTATTCCATTATCAATGCTGACATGAGCTTCAGTACATACTGTTTTCTCGAATTAAATTCAATATTAAGTTCATTAGAAATACGATGAAGAAGATATTCTTTATCGCCCAAATCCTCTAACAAAAGATCTGTCAAATAAACACCTTGTATATCTAATAATTCAAGTAATGTTAGTTCTTCAAGTTCACGACTACAATGAGTAAGCAAACACTCATGAATTCGTTGAATGAAGTTTTTATCATCAATTGTATTTTTGCGTGTCCATAAATTTATATAATAAGGCTCTTCCTCTTGCCACATGGGGTGAATAAAGTTAATAGTTCGATTCCAATTAATTTCTCCAACACCATTAAGTTCATGTACATTCTGTGTATTAATATAAATTCCATTTTGGAAATAATCATCTAACAAAGCTATAATTAGTGATAATCTACTAAATGATGATGCTTGGAGACCTTCACAATATAATTGTATAGACTGAGTATTTGTATTATATCGATGTAATACCTTAAGAACCTGTTTTAATAACTGCCTACATTCAGTTTTATCCTCTATCTTATCATGTGAAAGTAGATACTTGGGATAACAACATAACAAATACCCATCAACAATTATAATTCCTACATAGTTAAAGATATAACAAGAACTATCTTGATTATCATTTTTCTCAAATAAATAATCATCTAAAATAACAAGATTAGATAATTCTAAATGCTTAGATATTCCTTTAACCAGCTTTAAAATCCCATAAGCCTTAAGATTACTTATAAATATATTTAATTGATTAGCATCTAACTCAGAAAACAACTCCATCAGTTCTGACTTTGTATAAAGTTTTCTTTCGCGGATGTAAACCGACTTCATACTTCTACAACCTTCGATTCACTATTTTCAGTTATTGTTTCTTCTGTATTCTTTAACCATTTAGAATTAACAACTCCCTCGGGGAAAATTCCAATTCCAACCTCATCAAAAGCATTACAAATAGAAGAATATCTACTACTAGTTTCACATTTAAAAAATAATCGACGTTTTTGTTTAACTACATCATCGAATAAGTACATTAACACCTTATTTTTAAAGGTTTTATTAAAGCTATCATTATCTTGTAATGCAGCTTCTTTCAAAAAAAATGGCCCCATTAATTTATCTTCGTTAATGTTATAACTTTCAGTAGACAACTCATCATTAATTGCCTTACGCAACCCATTCCAAGAAATCAACTTGTCCGATTTTCCGACTTTAAATCTTGGCCTTAACCCAAGATCAGATAGCTTATCTTCTCCATCATCAAGTCCATAATAGGAAAACTCCCAACGCCGTTTAAAGGCTGTATCTATAGGATATACACCTTGATCTGCACTATTCATAGTTGCCCAGACGAACATATTCGAAGGTATTTTGATAGTATTAACATCATATTTACCACCAAGCTGGCTTTTTAAATAGTGTCTCATATCATCACTTGTTGTTATATTATATTCACTTTCCCCATTGTCATTTCGATCAAGCAATTGAAATATATCTCCGAACACAGCTGCAACATTAGCACGATTGATTTCCTCTACAATTAATATGTAAGGTTTATGAGGATTTTTCAATGCTTTTACTAAGAGTCGCATAAACGGCCCCGGCACATATTCATAAGAAATTTTTTCTTTATATGAATCTTTTGATAGCAACTGGACATACTTTCTTAATGCTCGACCATGGTTTCGTTCAACTGAATTATTATTAGCAGCCTGAGTCCCGTCTTGCTTAATCGTTGTAAAATCATCATCAAAATATAATCCTAAAAGAGCAGGTAACCGTGTCAAATCATTATTATTTTGAAAAATTCCTACAAGAGCATCGTATTTTTCTTGTGTAGTTTTAGTCTCATCTAGTAATACTGAGATAACGGTTTTCGTATCTTCATCTAATCCATCCAATTTACTTGTCTTCATAATCGGTTTATAAGAACCTACAAAATTTGCATACGTATAATCTGGATGAAATGTTACTCTTTCAATCTGTTCATCATTATCAACAACTAGAGATTCTGCTTCCAACTTTAACGCATAAGATTTTCCTGTCCCTGGTGCACCAAAAAATATTCGTTGTCTAGATATATTATTATCAATATAGATAGGTTCATCTAAATTCGAGTTAATGTCTGAATCTATATTTGATTGATTGGAGTAACTAGTATTAATATTATTAGAAGACAACCGTAAAAAACATCTAACTCTTCTCTCATATTTCTGTAATTCAACATCTTTATTAGGCACAATATTAACTTCATTATTGGAATACTCTAAAAACGAGTTTAAGTTATCCTTTAACAATGACTTTAATATTCTTAAGGAGCCCTTAGGCTCTTCATCACCATTAATATCTATCGATCCATTAGTATCAAGAATTTTGCTATATATGCTATCCAAGTTAAAAATAATATCCTTGTTATTATCTACAAGTTTAAATATAGCAGGTTCAGATAATACGGTTATTAGCTCTATCAAATTCTTTTCTGCTTGTTTCAAACGTTTAGCATAATTATCTTGTTGACTATAATCTTTGTCAATACCCAACCAATATAACAATACACCTAAATATAACTCTCTATCAGTTTCAATCAAAGAATTAATAATATCTATATTGATTGTATATATTAATTTTTTAGGGTATCTAACCCTTCCAGTTCTCTCAGCACTATAAGGCTTAGAACTATCTAAAAATTCGACCTTAGCCAATCTCCAAATCAACTCAAAAGCAACAATTAAAGATTCTATTTGCGCTGTAAATATTGGGTTTGCATTAAGATTACTCAATAGATTATCTTTATCAATACTTATAATTTCAAAAGTATCTATCATGCTAATTATTTTTTCATTTAAATCATTAGTTAAAATAATCTGATCCTTATCTTGAACTGAATACTCTAATTCTCCTGGAGAATCAGAAACAACCCATAGGAAAATTATCATAGCTAAAGCACTTCTAATATTAGGGAATGAAGATTTTATACCTAATTTTAAATCAATATCAGGATATATAGTCAAAGGATTTGGTCTATTCATTATTATCTCTCTTTATATCATTCATAATTACATGTGCTATTTTTCTAGCTAATAACGGCGGAACAGCATTTCCAACTTGCTTCATTTGGGACATTTTACTACCAATAAACTTAAAAGTATCAGGAAAAGATTGTAATCTAGCCGCCTCTCTGACGGTAATAGCTCTATTTAAAAATGGGTGAGTAAATTTTCCAGAGGAAGGAGTATCAAATCTAGTTGTTATTGTTACTGCTACATCATTTTGTTTCATTCTACTCCAAGTCCCACTATATACAGACTTTGTAATATGTTTCTTCGGAAGTACTTCTTTACCTGCATTTGGAGGAATTAATGATAAACGCTCTAATGCCAATGCAGAGTGTTTTGTTGCCATATGATTATATAGGATTTTAGATTCTTTACGCATTTTCTTTTCATAATCACTCTTAGGTGAATTTCGGTATTCCTGTTCAAATTCACCTTCACCAGATTCAAGATATGCTAAGTCACTTATCGCATCCCAAATAGTAACCTTTTGCTTACAAGGTAGGGGCAATTCAGGTGGATTCGCTAAATATTTTCCAATAATAATGGCTCTTCTACGATTTTGTGGTACTCCATAGTCTGCTGCATTCAAAATACCATATCGTATAGAGTATCCATAGTCCTTAAACAACCCCTTAATTTCATTAAGGAAGAAACCTTTCTCTGCTGTTAATAAATTAGGAACATTCTCCATTACAAAATACTTAGGCTTTACGAATTTTACTACTTCAACATAATGTTTAAATAAAAAATTTCTTTCATCATTTATTGTTTTTCTTTTACCCTTTTGTGAAAATCCCTGACAAGGTGGTCCACCTATTACTACATCTATTTTATTAACATATTCTCCAAATACTTTGCTCAAATCTAAAGAAGTTATATCGCCCACAACAACGTTTGTACTCTTATGATTCTCCTTATATGCAGTCGCAATTGATTGATCAAACTCATTTGCTAATAATATATCAAACCCTTCCATCTCAAATCCTAATGAAAGTCCGCCTACGCCTGCAAACAAATCTATAACAGTAGGTTTCATAAGTTATCCTTTTATTCTAGAAATAGCTATATCAAAATACTTTTTATCTAACTCAATTCCAATAAATTGTCGATTATTTTTCTGTGCTACAACACCTGTAGTTCCACTTCCCATAAATGGATCAAGTACACAATCCCCTTCATTAGACAGAACATCAATAAAGTGTTGTATTAATATTTCGGGTTTCTGCGTAGGATGCTTTCCATATCGTCTCTCACCATTAGGGGTAACCGAAGTTTCGATAAAATCATGAATAAGTCTTCCCTGATTATTAAAAATACCCGTTCTCTTTTTATACGTAAAATATATCCAAGCCTCCGTAGAATTCACAAAATGTAGGTTCATATTTCTTGGCATAGGATTAGTTTTATGCCAAATCCCCGTTGTCTTATAATAAAATCCATGCTTCTGAGCTAATCTTATAATTGTCTCTACCTTTATAATAGCCATAAAGACAATCATTGAACCGCCTTTTTTTATAACTCTAGCCGACTCTTCAAAAAAACAATCCATAGATTTTTCCCATTCCGAAAAGTCCATATCATCCCAGCCTGCCGATCCAAAAAAATTATCTCTCATTTTACTAAGATTCGTATCGCGGTTTCTCATAAAATTTCCCAAATTATAAGGAGGATCTGTGATAATTAGATCAATAGAGTTTGTATCAATTCTTTTCATTGCTACTATACAATCTTCATTATATAACTTCGTTTCTAACACTATATTATCCTTCCTAAATGGGTCCATAATAATTAATTGTACAAATTGTTTATTTGCACCCTTCATTATACAAAAATACTATCAATCTTTTTATAATATAAAAAACACACTATAAATACAAGGTTACCTATTTATAACAATATTAAATGGTAAAATCATAACCACCCGTAGAACGGGTGGTTTGCTCTGACCCTATAAGGGTCTTTCTCTAGTGGTGGCCCTCTAAAGAGGGCATTGAATGATCTGACAACCACTCTATTACCACTGGCTGCCCCCTACTCGGGGGCTTTTATTTTGCCTATTTTACTGGCTCACCCGTAAACGGGTCGGTGTATTCTTTAAAGTTTAATGTATCTTGCGCTATATCCTCTTGTAGTTGATTGCGAATATACTCTTTTATCGCTCCTTCATATCGTCCTACCGTATCCACATAATATCCTCTACACCAGAAATGTCTATTTCCATACTTATATTTTAAATTTGCGTGTTTATCGAATATCATGAGGCTACTTTTGCTTTTTAAATACCCCATAAAACTCGATACACTTAAATGTGGTGGAATGGTTACTAGCATATGGATATGATCCGGACAGCATTCCGCCTCTATAATCTCTACATTTTTTCTCTTACATAAATCTCTTAGAATTTTACCTACATCAGCTTTTATCCGACCATAAATTATTTGTCTTCTATACTTTGGAGCAAAAACAATATGATATTTACATCTCCATTTACTATGTGATAAGCTTTTTACGTCATTCATTGACATTGAACCTCCTATGTTGAAATGTTGTGGTTGCCAGACCAACTTCATTCTATCACTAGGAGGTTCTTTCCTTTTCTCTAAGAATTTTTTATCGACCCCCAGTTTAACTGGGGGTTTAGTCATGCCTATTCGGCGTACAACAAAAAGACACAAGGCATTTAAAGCCTTATGTCTAAAAGATTTCAGTTGGTGCGCCTAGAGGGAATCGAACCCCCAACCTACAGTTTAGGAAACTGACGCTCTCTCCGGTTGAGCTATAGACGCATGTATACTTTATTATATCGTTTTTAATAAAGTATACGCAAGGCGTCCTTATTGTTGTAGGTATTGGTTATTTACTTGTTTTTGTTCTTCTGGGCTGAGGTTTTGATAGCCTTTAGCTAATGCACTTACCCAAGATCCGTAAGCAGGGTTTGGGAATACCACAAAGGTAGTACCAAAGTCTTCTTTATGAGCATCGATGATGCCATTTCTTTCGGCTAGTGTCTTGCCTTTTGTGCCAATCGGGAAATCACCAGCGTTATCGCCCATGTAAAGAACGACATAGTATTTTTTAGCAATCGCATCAAAGCGAGGTTGTTTGTCAGAGTCTTTTTCGAATAGTAGTACATGTTCTTTATCGACGGATGGGAATCCTAGTTCCTTAAAGTTTTGTACTGTTGCATCATAGTTAACAGGTGCATAGCGGTTTGAAACATAGAATATTTCAACACCTTGTTTATGTACTTCATTTAGGAATTCAACAGCACCAGGCATAGCTTGTGATTTACCTTGATGTACCGCTTGACGCCACCAAGGAGCATCGAAGCGACCATTGCCATTAGCAACGCTTTCACCCATCAGTTTAGTATTATCCACTACTGTTTCATCTGCATCAAGAACGATAGCTAAAGGCTTTCTTTGATGAGACGGATCTGCAACAGCCATCTTAACAAGATTCATCGCCACATTATACCCCTGATATGCTAGTGCTCTATACTCCGCAGAGGTACGCATCCATAACAGCCCCATCGTCTCAGTATCAGCTTGGTACTGCTGCTTTTGCTTGAGTGCTGCTTGTTCCGCCTGAGTCGTAACAGTAGTAGGAACTATGCTACTTGCTTTCACCGTCGATGGAGAATCCGCCTGTACTACAGAACCTACGCAAAGGCTACTACCAAGACAAGCCACCGCTACATACCATGCCAAACTACTACGTTTCATAATTGCCTCCTATCCACATTTGCTCTTTGTATAAATACAATACACAATGTAATTCTACATAGGTATACGAAAGTCCTCTATAGTTTTATATACTATCTGTATATTTTAAATCGATTTACACAAGAACTATGCTATAATACAGCTGTTGATAGTATTAGAGAGTTATTATAAAAAGAGGTATATGTAATGCAATTATGTAAACGATCAATTATTACCAGTTCACTATTAGCTGTATTGGCTATATCGTCTGCGTACGGAGCTACACCTGTACAAGCAAGTGAAAGCACAGATACTGCAGTAGTTGAGATGGATTATTCTAGTATTCCAGAGTTAAAAAAATCTATCGAAAGCGCAACACCAGCTATAGTACAATCTACACTTGATGCTTCTGAGGGAAAAGCTACTAACGGCAAACCCATCTATTCGACAGTCACTATGTCTGGTAACCGTGTTGTATCCGTAAAAACTTACAAAACAAAAAAGGAACAAGAAACGGCTATGTTAAAAGAGCGCGAACGTTTAGACAAAGTCACTGCAGAACGTCAGGCTAAAAGAAAAGATGAAACACGCACAGATATGCTAAAAGATTTGACGCCAATACCGTTCTATCCGCCTGTTAGTGAAACACGGGACTTACAAAGCGAAATGTTCTCTAGACCATTTGGTAGACAACTCGATTTGCGTTTAGTAGAGGCCTATATACAAGATTATGATAAGGCAAAACCAGGCGATATTTATGTCTATGCTGATTATGTAGACTACACATCTAAGCAGCTATTAGGTGAAAAAGATGGCACTACTGCTATTTCAGCTATGATACTACGTGTAATCATGAGAAAAGATGAAAACAAAGCTTTCAGCATCGATGTAAATGTGTACTTCATAAATCCAACAACACATACTATTTCCATAAGTCGTTCTGAAGATGCAAAAGGCATTGATATCAAGAAGAGCGAAAGGGCTGAGGCTGTATTTAAACTACCTTCACACCAACTACAAGCCGGCGATCCGCAGTATGAAATTGCTAAGCTTATGTATCAGGACTTAACTAATAAGAAATTTGATTAGCAATATTTAAATACACTCACATGACAAAAGCCCCTCCTTACTATGAGCTACATAGCAAGGAGGGGCTTCGTTTTAATTTAAGGAAGTTCTTTTAATCGTCAGTGTTATTCAGAGAGAGTATCTCTGTTATGTAAAAAGTATTTATAATACTATTTTACATCGCTGAAATCGATGTTCATGCCCAAAGCTTTAGCTACGCCTTCACCATAAGCTGGATCACATTGGTAGCAATGTTTTGCATGGCGTTCTTTAATGAAATCAGGTACACCATCCATAGCTGCTGCTGTGTTTTCAAACAAGATTTGCTGTTTTTCAGGGCTCATGAGACGGAACAATTTACCTGGTTGTGTGTAGAAGTCAGAGTCATCTTCGTAGAAGTCGTATTGGTATGCTGCACCAGATACGTCTAGACCAGGGTTTTTGAATTGTGGTTGTTCAGCCCATTCGCCAAAGCTATTTGGTGCATAGCCAATTGTGGAACCATGGTTACCATCTACACGGCCTTGACCATCACGATGGTAGCTGTTTACAGGGCATTTAGGCGCATTAACAGGGATTTGATGGTAGTTTGCACCTAAACGATAGCGTTGTGCATCGGCATAGGAGAACAAACGACCTTGAAGCATTCTGTCAGGGGAGAAGGATACGCCAGGAATGATAGTAGATGGTGCAAATGCAGCTTGTTCTACATCTTGGAAGTAGTTTTCAGGGTTGCGGTTAAGCTCCATTACGCCTACTTCGATCAATGGGAATTCATCATGGTACCATACTTTTGTTAAGTCGAATGGGTTGTATGGCATGTTATTAGCTTGTTCTTCTGTCATCACTTGGATGCATAATTTCCATTTAGGGAAATCACCGCGTTCAATAGCATCGAAGAGATCACGTTGATGGCTTTCACGGTCATTAGCCACAATCTCAGCCGCCTCAGCATTGGAGAGATTTTCAATCGGTTGTTGGCAAACCCAGTGGAATTTAACCCATACGCGTTCATCGTTTTCATTGATAAGACTGTATGTATGGCTACCGAAACCATGCATTGTGCGGTAAGATTTAGGAATACCACGGTCACTCATTACAATTGTCACTTGGTGAATAGCTTCTGGCAAGCTAGTCCAGAAATCCCAGTTTGCTGTCGCATCGCGAAGATTTGTCTTAGGATTACGTTTTACAGCGCGGTTTAAATCAGGGAATTGCAATGGATCGCGGATGAAGAATACAGGTGTGTTGTTACCTACGAGGTCCCAGTTACCTTCTTCCGTATAGAATTTTACAGCAAAACCACGAATATCGCGCTCTGCATCAGCGGCACCACGCTCACCGGCAACAGTGGAGAAACGCACGAATAACGGCGTTTGCTTGCCTACTTCAGAGAAAAGTTTTGCTTTTGTATATTTAGTAATATCATTAGTTACTGTAAAAGTACCGAATGCACCGGAACCTTTAGCATGCATGCGACGTTCAGGAATTACTTCACGCGCAAAATGACCTAATTTCTCCATCAACCAAACGTCTTGCATCAAAACAGGACCACGTTTACCTGCTGTTGCAGAATTGCGATTATCCGGCACAGGAGCGCCAAAGGCTGTTGTTAATTTCTTTTCTTCACTCATGTTACAAACTCCTACTTAGAAATCAAAATGAAAGTAATTTACCTTACATAATTTTTTAGATTATACATCTCGATTAATATATAATTAGAATATCACAATTTTTTTAACAGAACAACCTTAAACCTTTATAAATCTTGTATACATGATATCATTTACAAAATCCAAAATGAGAATTATGGCATTATATATATTTAAATACTAACTAAATCTCTCTACCAAATAAGCAAAAAAAACACCTTGTTCCTACTATAATAGGATACAAGGTGCATTTTGTTTATGTCGTTTTGTTTACGCTGGACGACTCCAGTCGACTTGTACGTCGATAGCTTCCCACATGCGTGTTAAAGCTAATTTAAGATTATCCAAAGATTCTAAAGGTTTAACATTCAACCGTTCATACGTATCAAGACCTGTAGCATGCTCAATAGCGTGTTCATCGTTTAAGTAAGCAAGTACTTTATCAATCCACTCTTGCTCAGGTAAATCTACGGACACTGTTTTTGCTTCTGTATCATAAGACAAGAAACCATTGCTGTTGATGCCATAATGAATGGCTACACGAAATAAACTCATATCTATACCTCTCTTGCGGTAATTTTTTAAACACTATACTCATATTGTAACATGAACAATTACATTAGTGAAAGTATTCAAATAAAGTTTATAAGTCTATTTTATAGTGCTATTCATCCCATTATATAACCTATTCATCTACATAATGAACTAACTCTATTTTAAGGGGATTATAAATCCGCTTTTGTAGATTGTGCATCCACTGAGGCCTTGAGTTCCGACCGTTTCCTACGAGTCCCGTTATCTCCGTGAAAGCGCTGCCATAGAGCCCCACTCATAACGGCCGTTTCACCAAATTTAGACTCTAATGAATCTAATACGCCAGCCAGTTTATTTTCAGTCTCATTTTTAGGTGATTCAAAAAGACTATCTTGCATAGGTACCTCTTCATCGAGACCGCTAATGGTAAGGCCTAATAATCGTATAGGACCTGGAGGATCCATAAAGCAAGCTTCACTAGCCCCACTATAGTTAGGACTACTATATTTTGAATTAGTAGGTTTTACATTAGTAGATTTTAAATTTGTAGATTTAACCTTCGTAGTGGCTCCTAATACTTCAACGTCTTTCTTTGTGCCTTTCGGTTTTGTACTGGTTTTATCTTGCATGAGTCTGTTCCACAAGAGCAAAGCTATTTCAAAGAACACATGTTCATGGTCTGATGGCGTATCTAACCGCTTTTGGCGGGATACGGTGGTAAAGTCATCATAGCGCACCTTAATCGATACAGTGTGTCCCAAAAGATTACGTTTCCGTAAGCGTTTTGATAAGCGATTCGCAAAGTATCTAAACTCTAGTTCAATGGCACTGCCATCCGTTAAATCTTCTTCGTAGGTTTCTTCAGCTCCGATAGACTGTATTTTGCGATCCGTCTCCACCGGTCTATCGTCAATCCCGTTCGCCAGTTCCCATATGCGGCGCGCCTGATTGCCCACAAGAGGAATTAAACTGCTTTCATCAGATAATGCTTGAATATGACGCATCAAGTGAAAGCCACCAGCTTTCAATCGTTTTTCCGTATGAGGACCAACACCCCAAATACGTTTAATAGGTAGTGGCGCCAAAATCTCTTTTTCACGACCATAAGGAATGACCACAAGACCATCTGGTTTATCTAAATCAGAAGCCAGTTTGGCAAGGAATTTATTCGGTGCTAGCCCTGCAGAGATAATCAGACCGGTTTCCTCAAACACTCGATCTTTAATGGCTCTGCCCAGTGCCTTGGGTCCACTGTACATGGTGGACATGCCACTTACCTCGAGAAAGGCTTCGTCGATAGATAGTGGCTCAATGCGAGGCGTGAATTCTTTCATAATGGAAAAAATCTGTTCCGATACCTCTTTATAACGGTCCATCCGTGGATATACGTAGATACCATCGGGACAAAGTTTTTTAGCCCGTGAAATAGGCATGGCCGAATGAACACCAAATTTGCGGGCCTCATAAGAGCAGGTAGCTACGACACCACGTGAAGAAAGACCACCCACGATAACGGGGTGGCCTTTATATTCTGGATGATCCAGTTGTTCGATGGACGCGAAGAATGCATCCATATCAACATGCATAATCCATCGTCTCATTGTTACGCTTCTTTTTCGTGCTCAGAAATACGGCAGTATTTAATTTGTGCGCAAATACACTCATCCTTAGATTTATATAATTGAGGGATGATATCTAAAATATCCTCAAATGTAGCTTCATTAATGGAATAACGAGTCCATAAGCCATTACGTTGAGAGTTAACTACACCTGCATCAATTAAGATTTTCATGTGGTAGCTCAACGTAGATTGAGACAAATTGAAGCTAGCTAAAATATCAGCTGCACATAATTCATTGCAAGACAACATATCGATGATGTGTAATCTTGTTTCATCGCTTAATGCCTTGAAAATCGTAGCTAAACGTTCATAAGAAACTTCAACCATATCTTTAACTCCTCAAATCCGTATCAAAAAAAATCAATATACTTTCTTGACTCTATTATATACTATTTCTTAATGTAAATCTATTTTTTTCTTTATATTTGTATCTTAATAATTTATTATGAATACCAATTTCACTTAGACGAGTGATTTTTACCACATTATAAACTCATTTAAGTACGTTATATGTCGTATATTATGAATATTTTAAATAAATTTTCATCTCATAGATTTATTTAGTTATACATCAAATTGTATATATAAAGATTTTACGCAATTTTTTTCTTTAGGATTTTCGATATACACATTTTTTGATAACCTTATAGCATACTTCGATATACCGCACCATATTAGCAACCGAAAGGATTAGATATAAAGTCTACTTTTTTGGTGGTCTAAATCATTTCATAACAAAAGGCTCCTCTTAGAGGAGCCTTATCTGTATAATTCTATAAATCGATTGCATAGCACTAAAATTTGAGAAATTATACTGCTACATCGACGCTATCGAATATAATCATTTATATTATATCAAATTAGTATAGCTTAGAATACGTTTACCAAGTCGATAGTTTGGCTACGGTTAGGACCAACGGATACGATACCCAAAGGTACACCTGTTACTTCTGCAATGCGTTCTACATATTTGCGAGCATTTTCAGGAAGATCTTCGTATTTACGGATACCAGAAATATCAGTTTCCCAACCTGGTAATGTTTCGTAAACAGCTTCGCACGCTTCAAGATCTTTCAAGTTAGCTGGGAAACCTTCTACATCTTTGCCATTCAATTTATAGCCTACGCAGATTTTCAATTCTTTGAAAGTATCAAGAATATCTAAACGAGTGATAGCAAGGTAATCTAAGCTATTAAGACCTGCAGCGTATTTTACAACCATAAGATCTAACCAACCGCAACGACGAGGACGACCAGTTACAGTACCGAACTCATGACCAAGTTTGCGAAGGTTTTCGCCAGTTTCGTCAAGAAGCTCTGTCGGGAATGGACCTGCGCCAACGCGTGTTGCGTAAGCTTTTACTACGCCGAAGATATTTTTCAAGTAGTTTGGACCAATACCAGCGCCTGTGGAAGCACCACCAGCGATTGGATGAGAGGATGTTACGAATGGATATGTACCATGGTCAAGGTCAAGCATAGTAGCTTGAGCGCCTTCGAACAATACCTTTTTGTCCTCTTTAACTGCTTTAAGAACAGCGATGTTAGTATCTGTTACATATGGTTTCAACGCTTCAGCGTATTTGATGTAATCCGCTAAGATTTCATCATAGTTAACAGGTTCAGCATCATACACCTTAGTAAGCATTTTGTTTTTGAATTCTACATTATATGCTAATTTTTGTTTGAATGTTTCAAGGTCATATAAGTCGCAGATACGGATGCCGACGCGGTTAATCTTATCAGCATAGCAAGGACCGATACCGTTTTTAGTAGTACCGATTTTAGCGTCCCCTTTAGATGCTTCCTCTGCATTATCTAAGGCGATATGATATGGCATGATAACATGCGCACGGTCGGAAATGTGAAGAGATTTAGCAGATTTACCTTGTTTTTCAAGGCCTTCAATTTCTTGTAACAAAACTTTAGGGTCAATTACAACACCAGTACCAACGATATTTTGTTTGTTATCGTACAAGATGCCACTTGGTAACAGGCGAAGCGCAAATGCTTTGTCATCTACTACAACAGTATGACCTGCGTTATTACCACCTTGACTGCGCACAACAACGTCCGCACGTTCCGCGATCCAGTCAACGATTTTACCTTTACCCTCGTCACCCCATTGAGTGCCGATAACCATACTTGTTGCCATATCTATATCCTCCATGTGAAAGTCTAAATAATTCACTAACATTATACAACAATGTTCGGACTCTGTGAAAGTATTTATACAAATTCAATCTTTAGTTTCTTCCCAAAAGCATGAGCTATTTTCTGTAATGTTTTTAAAGATGGATTACCATTGCCATTTTCAATCTTACTAATATCAGACTGAGTAATACCTGTTAATTCGGATAACTGCATTTGCGTCATATGAGCTGCCAATCGTGCTTCAACTATATTCTGAATAATTTGATACTCATCATCTAATGCATCCCACTCTTTTTTAAACTTAGGATTTTTCAATTGTTTCTCTAAATATTGATCTAACGTTTCCATATTATGTATACCTCTCGATATAATCGTTCTTATATTTTATAGCTAATTCAATAGCGCTCTTCGGTGTTTTCATAGACTTTTTAACAAAACCATTTGTTAGAACAATTCGCTTTCCCACAAAAAAGAAATACAATATTCTCGAAATATTGGAGCCTTGCTTCGTTCGTAACTCATAAATACCATCTTCTAAATGTTTAGACTGAGGCTCTCTTAAACGATTGCCATATAGTTCAAGTATCTTTAGATCTCGAATTGTTTTAGCCCTTTGTTTATCTGAAAGTTCATTTAAAAATGCTTTTGCAGGTTTTTCGCCACTTAGAGTTTCATAAAAAACTACAGAAAAGGCATCCATTTAGTTCCTCCTAATGCTAGAAGAAATCTTTACTTAAATTATATGTTAAAACATATATTCAGTAAAGATATGAGATATAGAGATTTAAAGTCTTACTATATCCAATATAAGTATCTAATCTCTTAAAGTAAAGAAATGGGAGGTGACCATTAGTCACCTCCCATGTATTGACATTTTAACTAGTCAAAGTATTCTATTTTGCCCTAGATACTATTCCTTTTTTAATTTTTATCTGTTGCTTAAGTACTATTTTGGTTCTTTAAGCCATAGGCTCATTAGGAGTCCCATAAGACCTACAGGTATCAATGTCATCAAAGCAGTTTGCACGTCATAGATATCTGCTAGATGGCCTACATATGGCGCTACAAGACCGCCTAAGGTAATGCCAAGGCCTAGTGTAATCCCCGACGCAAAGCCTGCATTTTTAGCAAGGTATTTTTGACCGAGTACGGTAATAGGTCCATATTGTGAAAATACGCCAAAGGCCATCGGTATCATAGCACCGAAGAAGCCCCATATATTTGGGACAAAGATAAATACTAAAACGGATGGCAAGAAGATAAGATTACCTAAGCGCACCGTTTTAAGGAAGCCTAATTTATCAGATAAAGCCCCTCCCATATAGGTAAGGACAGCGCCCATTGCAAAGTACACAGTTAACGCCAAGCTAGAGGCACTGGCTTCGCCATTAATAACGGTAATGTATAGAATAGGAATAAAGATAGATAGTACAGAGAACAATATAGATCGTGAAGCGATTACAAAGAATAACTTGCCGAAGCTTACCCAATCGTTGGCACCAGTATTAGTGGACTTAGCAGAGCTTTTACTTTCACCAACAACATCGGTAGCCGCAGAACCTGTAAAGGCATACACATACAATAACACGCCAATCAATGCAAGGGCCGTGAACACCCAAAGGAAATGAGCACCAAAAACGTACACACCACCAGCAAGGAGCGGACCCAATGCAAAGCCAGCGCTGCCACCTACGGCAAAGCGCCCCATAGCATTACCAAGCTCATTGGATTGCATACGATTTACAAGAAGTGCCGCCTCAGGATGGAACAATGCAGCCCCAAGGCCTGCAATGAGCGATAGAGTAAGTATCATCTCATAGCTCGTCGCCAGTGCAATGGCACTAATGGAGACTAATGTTATGGAAAAGCCTACCGGAATGAACCAAGGCACGCGCCACCGATCCGCCACATAGCCCAAGATAGGTTGGGCTACAGAAGCCACGATGGTGTTACAGAAAATGATAGATGCTGATTGATAGTAATTGAGCCCAAAGTTAGCGATAAAAAACGGTATAAGCGCCGCTAGAGATCCTTGTCCAAAGTCATTAATACAATGAAAAATAGGTGGTCCGTATTTTCGTATGATACGTTTCATATAACCTCCTAAGATAAATAAAAACAGGTAGATATAGCCAACACCTAATGCATGTGCCATAGGCTGATTAGTCTATACCTACCCTAGTCTTTCATATGTTATATGGGAAGTACCCTACAATTATAGGCCAAAGCGAGCCATGATTGTATCAACATGTTTTAACAATTTATGAGGATCGAAGCATGCATCGATTTCTTCAGCAGTCATGTATTTCTTGATGTTTTCATCAGATTTAAGACCTGTAGCGAAATCTTTGCCTTCAAGCCAGCGTTCCATAGCGTATTTTTGAACCCAACGGTATGCTTCGTCACGTACTGCACCTTTATCTACAAGGTGAGTTAAAATTGTTTGGCTGAATACAAGGCCACCTGTAAGGTTGAGGTTTTTAAGCATTGTTTCAGGATATACCAACAATTTATCGATAGTGCGGATTGTTAAATGAAGCATGTAGTTCAATGCAATTGTTGCATCTGGCAAGATAACACGTTCTACAGAGCTGTGAGAAATATCGCGTTCATGCCACAAAGCTTGGTCTTCGTAAGCAGATTGAGCGTAGCCACGAAGCAAGCGAGCCATACCGCAAATTCTTTCACATGTAATAGGATTACGTTTATGAGGCATTGCGGAGGAACCCTTTTGTTTAGGGCTGAAGTATTCTTCTGCTTCGCGCACCTCTGTACGTTGCAAGTGACGGATTTCCAAAGCGATTTTATCTAATGTGCCACCTACAACAGCAATAGTGGACAACAATTCAGCGTGACGGTCACGTTGTACTACTTGCGTAGCGATTTTAACAGGCTCAAGACCTAATTTTTCGCATACATATTGTTCTACGAATGGATCGATGTTGGAATATGTACCAACGGCGCCGGATAATTTACCAACAGCAACGCTTTTACGAGCATGTTCCATGCGTTCGATATCGCGTTCTACTTCAGCCATCCACAATGCTAATTTCAAGCCAAATGTAGTTGGTTCGCCGTGAATACCATGTGTACGGCCGATCATAGGTGTGTATTTGAACTCAGCTGCGCGACGACGCAATACGTCGTGCAAGCGTTTCAAATCTTCAATCAAGATGTCGCATGCTTGTTTCATCATGTAACCAAGCGCTGTATCTTTAACGTCAGTAGATGTAAGGCCAAGGTGGATATATTTAGCCGCTTCAGGACCTACGTATTCGCCCACTGCTGTTACGAAGGAAATGATATCGTGGTTTGTTTCCTTTTCGATTTCATGAATGCGTTCAACGTCGAAATTGCCCTTTTCACGAATGGCTTTAGCCGCTTCTTTAGGGATAACGCCCAACTCAGCTTGTGCCTCGGATGCCAATGTTTCTACCAATAACATTGTGTCGAACTCGTTGCGTTCGCTCCAAATATGGCCCATTTCTTCTCGTGTATAACGTGGTATCATGATGTCTCCTTTGCATGATAAAAGCTAGATTTCTTATACAATAATTGTACCATATGTGAAAGCTCCATTCAATGAATGGACCTAAATTTTCCGAATGATAATTATATTAAATTTACTAATCGTTCGTATTTATTGAAAGTGACAGCCATTCATTAAAGTCTTATGATACGTTTCGACTTATAATGACTTTACTTATAATGACCTTACTTATGATGTCTTTTCTAAGTAAACAATTAATAGAATTGAGTTATATTAACTCCGTCTCTATGTATTCGTGCTAATAAAATGATATACTAGAATTATCTGAAATATACATAAACTTGTATATCATTATGGGGAGGCTTTCATGGCAAATTTAAATCGCAAAGAGCGTCGTGCGCAGCGCAATGAATCGAATACTATAGGCATGCTATTGCGCCTATTCTTTGGACTCAGCTTTATCGGCTTGGCTGTAGTTCTATTTGGAGAGTTTGATCTCAATTATGTGTTCTCTATCTTTACAGCAGATATTATCGTATCCTTAATTTATGTAATACTCAACAAATCTCGCATTACTACATCCTTAGCGGTTAACACCAATGTACGCGTTATCATTGCGTTTCTCATCATGCTAGTGACAATGTTCTTCTACGCCTTCGCATTATGGCGTGTCGATCAATTTAGCGCACCTATGCAAATCACATTATTTATCGGTGGTGCTATCGTATATCTTGCAGTGTTCAACTCTACCAAAACAATGCTTACAAACCAAGATTAATAAGATATACAAAAGTAAAAGAGGCATATCTTACATACATAGTATGTGATATGCCTCTTTATTGTCCCATAACGACAGGGATTGTTAAGGTTTGTATACGTCCAGAGTTGTTGACGATGCTACCACTGGTTTTAACAATGCGCAGTGCTTCTTCCATCACATCAGGCGGCACGCCGTCCACCACGATGCGCGGTGTGTTCTGAGCAACAATGACATGTCCATCTTCACCAAAGTTTACCTTCACCGTAACAGTTCCTGCCACGGAAGATCTCGCCCCTTGTTCTTGCACGCGACGAAGATATGCACTTGGATTGATAGCTGGTTGTCGTAATAGCTCTTGCTGACCTGGGGTCAACAAACTCCACGCAAGATCTGATAGGAATGACAAGTCAGCTGATTCCGTACGACCATCACCATTGGCATTAGGGTCAGATGTAACATCCTTACCCATAGGTGCCTCTTTCGGTTTTGATTGTTTATCATGAGTCACAACTGCTTGATCTACGCCAGCCGCTTCAGATTCGATGGCCTTAGGAATAGCCCATTCTCGTCGCTGCTCTTGTGTACTAGCATTTGTATCTAATGTTTTAGTTCGTTCACTTTCATCAGGCGTCACGGACTCCACCATAAGTTGTGACTGAGATTTAGACTTTGGTTCTGTACGTTCTGGCACAGCCTCTGCAGGTGCTACCTTCTCCTCCGGTTGTGGCGTTGGTTCGGTTACCTCTGCGCTACTTTCACCATCATCAGGCAAATCAAAGCTAATTTCAGCCGCATCATGAGCTGCCCCAGTGCCCGCCATGCCTCGCAAGGAAAGCCCCATCCCAGAGACGAGTATCGTCGTAATACCTAAGGACACGATGAACGGTTTCAAATAATGCGATTCAAACATAGAATCACTTCCGTTCCGTTGCGACACTAATATATTTAGCGCCATTAACCTTGAGCATATCTAACAGAGCGATAACCTCGCTGTAGTATACATCCTTAGATGCACGGATAACAAAGGCTTGTCGCGGTGCTTGTTTAACAATAGAGCGTACCTCTTCCGCCAAGCGTTCCGAAGAAATTTCCTGATTATCAATATATAACGTATGCGTTGTAGTTAAGGTAATCGTAATAGGCTCGATAGATTTTGCCGTAGAAGTGGATGCAGATGGCAAATTAAGCGGAATTTGCTGCTCTGTATTCATGTACAGCGTACCCACCATGAAAAATACCAATAAGAAGAATACGATATCAATCATAGGGATAATCATGATGGTTGGTTCTTTTTTAACCCCTAATGTGCGTCGTCTCATATATCATGTTCCTCGTTATACGCATCGAGGATATTACCACACGCATGCTCTAATGTAGTAATAGAATCGTTGACCTTTGCCGCACAGTAACTGTGAAAGCCTAGTGCAATAATGGCTACCGTCAAGCCTGTCGCTGTTGCTACCAATGCCTCAGATACACCGCCCGTAATGATGGTAGGTGCCCCAATATCACCACCTACGACAGCAAAGGCGCGAATCATGCCAAGCACGGTACCCAATAGGCCCAATAGTGGAGCCATTGTTACAATCATGCTAAGCCAGCTTAAACCGCGTTTCAAGCGTTCATCTGCATAGGATACGATATCTTGCAAACGATTTTCCAAGCTATTGTAGTTCTTCGCACTGCGAATGGCACGAGCAAACAAAGAGCCCAGCTCCAATGTGTCACGTTCCAACACGCTCGGCAACATAACCCAGCTTTGGTTCTTTTCTAATACCTTATTAAAGCGACGCAAGTCCTTTGTAAACTTGCGATATAAAACGATACGCTCAATGCCAATCATCAACGCAAAGAGCAAAAAAATTACTAGCGGATACATTACAAATCCACCAGCCACAAATAAATGCGCTATGCTACTCATACTAACCTCCAAAAGCCGTTACCCTCTAGGCCCCATTAGAGTTAATTATATCACGTTTTAAGGCATCTAAAAATATGTATGGGACAAAAAAAAGGCTATACTAATAGTGATACACATATTAGTATAGCCTTTAATGTAATCTTAATTTAACTATAATCCCGATTTAATTTGACCTAGGAGGTTTGTAATCTCTTACAGCCTATTAATCTTTTTTAAGGAATTTCACAAGTATGCCACCGATTGTTAAGGACACGCCAAAACCAGTAAAGAACATACCTAGGGAATACATCCATGCATAGGTTTGATTATTAGAAGAAATCGCTTTAGCTGCGTCTCGTGCATTAGTAGCGTTTCTTGCAATTTCCAAATTTGTTGTAGCTGGATCTGGATTTAATAATAGGATAACAATACCTATAATTAGAACAACTACACCAACGGGTAATAACATTTTCTTGCTCATTTAAATGTTCCTCTCCTAACATTACATAACATGGTATATACGATTAGATATTATTTATCAAGTTTATTCATATCCAAGCGATTTACACTGCCAATAAAGCTATTGTAGGATTCAATCATATCATTGTAATGATCAGCTGTTTGGTCACCTAAGAATGTACGAATTCTACCAATAGTTGTATTTAAATGATTTTTAGCAGAGTTATAGTCCGGACTAGTAATGCTGCTGGACACATCCATGATACCTTGCAACTCTTGGTTCGCCGCATTTACATCGATTTGCTTGCCTTCTTCAAAGCTATCCAATAATGCAGTTAAACGTAAATGAACTTCTTGAGCAGCAGCTGCATTTTTCTTACCGGAATCTTTAAGTTCTTTCAACTGTTCTTGTTGATTTTCCGTATTATGTTTGTGAATTACTGCGTCTAGCTGATTATATGCTGCATAGAATTGATCATATAATTGAACGTATTTAGGTCCTAATTGTTGTTCCTTAGCATAATTATCTGCTTGATATGAATTAGTTTGGTAGTACGTATCCAATTCATTTGCTACTGGTACAATGTCCTTTAATACGGCTAATACGTTGTCAAGAGGTTCCTTCATATCATCATATGGTATACCCGCATCTTTAGCGGCTTGTAATTTTTGTTGTAAGCTATCAAACTTTGGTGCCATAAAGCTTGATAAATGTTGACCCTCTCTTAGTTTTTGAATAGAAGGATTAATAGCATATCCAAAGCGTACGGTACCACTGTTAAAATTACCAACTGCTTCAATATACTGATTAAAGACTTGAATGTCTTTTTGCGATGCCTTTTGAGCGCCTTGCTGCACCCCATTGGCAATCTTAGAAAAACTACAACCACTCAAAAATAATGGAGCTGTTAGAGTAGATGCACACAATACGGCTGTTAACATTTTCTTTACTAGTGGTTTCATAATGACCCTCTCATTTAAATCACACACACAAGTAACAGTTTATGATTAAATTATATATCATATATGTTATTTATGAAAGTATCAACCGTATTTTTTATGAAATTTGTTTCATGAATATGCTTTCACAAGCACATAAAAAGGCATAGTATACATCTCCATTGGGGTAAACCCAATAGTAATGTTTATACTATGCCTTTTCTGGATACAGCTTATATGTCTAAATCAGTATGATAGCTAATCGGAGTGTCTTAATAGATAAGTTATGCCAGCTTATCAAATAGGTATGTAGCTATCTACTTATTTAATGGACTTATCGAAAACGCCAATTAATTCTTCAACGGCTTGAGATTCGCTCATTTCACCATCTAAGACGGCTGCTTCCACTTCGCCCATACGACCTTGAATGACGACATTATTAAAGAATAGGTTGTGCAAGTGTTCGTCAATCATATCGCGTACCCAACGGAGGGATTGTTCTTGACGGCGTTTTAAGAAGACCCCATTTTCTTTACCTTGTTCAGTAAATTCTTGGATTACATCCCACAATTCATCGAGGCCATCCTTTGTAACGGCTGAGCAAGTGTAGGCTTGGGTTTTCCATTTTTCCGTAGCAGGACGAATGTAATGCAACATCCGATCGTAATCGCTACGAGCGATGAGAGCGCGCTTGAGGTTATCCCCATCAGCCTTGTTGACCACAATAGCATCGGCCAGCTCCATAACGCCTTTTTTGATGCCTTGTAATTCATCGCCTGCACCTGTTAATACGATGAGCATAAAGAAGTCTACCATGGAACGCACGGTAACTTCACTTTGCCCAACCCCAACGGTTTCAACGAGAATGATATCGTATCCAGCAGCCTCGCAAAGTAGCATGGTCTCTCTACTTTTACGAGCTACACCGCCTAGTGTACCACCTGCCGGCGACGGACGAATGTACGCGTCAGGATGTTTCGTCAATGTTTCCATCCGCGTTTTATCGCCCAAAATACTGCCCTTTGTGACTTGGCTCGTAGGGTCTACAGCAAGTACGGCTACCTTGTAACCTGCTTCAATGAGCATGTTACCAAAGGCTTCAATAAATGTACTTTTACCAGCCCCAGGCACACCAGTAATACCGATGCGCAACGCCTTGCCCGTGCGAGGCAATATAGCTTGCAATACTTGTTGAGCTAATTTAAAGTGTTCCTTATTATTACTTTCTACTAACGTAATAGCCCGTGAAAGTATAACGCGGTCCCCCTGCTCGATACCGCGTACATAATCAGCGACAGTTAACTTCTTTCGCCGCTGTACGGGACGTACCGACGGAGCCAGATGAGCGGAGCTAGACAAGAGGCCATCATGCATTTCCTTGACGCCTTTCATCACGTGAGACGCAAAGGTATCATCTTTCTTCGCATCTTCTGGCACCCAATCCGGACGATACGTACTACCCTCGGTGTTTGCGTTTTTTACACCTAATTCGGGAGCGTTACTGCCACGAGCAATGCTTTGTGCATTGCGCAATTCATCCGGAGTAGGCCGTTTATTATCAGTCATTGTCTTCGTCTTGAACGTGGCTAGTCAATGTTTCTAGTAATTTTTTCGCCGCTACAGGCAAAACTGTACCAGGGCCAAAGATAGCCACTGCGCCATGTTCGCGTAGGAACTCATAGTCCTGAGCAGGGATTACGCCACCAATGGCAACTAAAATATCTCCACGACCTCGCTTGTTGAGTTCTTCTACAAGTTGAGGTAACAATGTTTTGTGACCTGCCGCAAGAGAACTGAAGCCGACGATGTGAACGTCATTATCCACCGCATCTTGTGCTGTTTCTTCTGGAGTTTGGAACAAAGGTCCAATATCTACGTCAAAGCCCATATCCGCGAAGGATGTAGCGATAACTTTGGCACCGCGGTCATGACCGTCTTGGCCCATCTTCGCAATCATGATACGAGGGCGACGACCTTCGAGTTCTTCAAAGTCATCCGCCATTTGACGTACTTCTTTGATAACATCGTCATCTTCATATTCGCTGGAGTATACACCGGAAATAGAGCGAATAACCGCTTTATGACGGCCACAAACTTTTTCAACAGCAAAGGAAATTTCACCCAAGGATGCACGAGCACGAGCAGCTTCAAGTGCAAGAGCAAGCAAGTTGCCTTCCCCAGATTCTGTAGCATTGGTAATCGCTTCGAGACAGGATTGAACCTTATCTTCATCACGGTTAGCACGCAATTGTTCGAGACGACGGATTTGCGCTTCTCGTACAGCAGTGTTATCTACGTCGAGGATATCCAATGGATCTTCTTTATCTAGACGATATTTATTGATACCAATAATCGCTTCACGGCCAGAGTCGATACGAGCTTGGCGACGAGCTGCCGCTTCTTCGATACGCATCTTAGGAAGACCAGTGTCAATCGCCTTCGCCATACCACCAAGGGATTCGATTTCTTGGATATGACCCCAAGCACGGCGAATCAATTCATCAGTCAAGGCTTCTACGTAGTAGGAACCGCCCCATGGGTCGATAACCTTACATACTTTAGTTTCATCTTGGATATAAAGCTGAGTATTACGGGCAATACGGGCAGAGAAGTCCGTAGGCAATGCGATAGCTTCATCAAGTGCATTAGTATGTAGGGATTGAGTATGACCCAATGCAGCACCCATCGCTTCCATACATGTACGAGCCACGTTGTTGAATGGATCTTGTTCTGTTAAGGACCAACCAGATGTTTGACTATGTGTACGAAGAGCCATGGATTTTGGATTTTCAGAACCGAAGCTCTTAATAATCTTAGCCCACAACATACGAGCTGCACGCATTTTCGCTACTTCCATGAAGTAGTTTTTACCGATTGCCCAGAAGAAGGACAACCGTGGGGCGAATTTATCTACGTGAAGGCCTGCATTTACACCGGTACGGATGTATTCAAGGCCATCGGCCAAGGTGTAACCTAATTCGATATCTGCCGTAGCACCTGCTTCTTGCATATGGTAGCCAGAAATGGAGATACTGTTGAATTTAGGCATGTACTGAGAAGTGTACGCAAAGATATCACCGATAATGCGCATGGACGTAGCTGGAGGGTAAATATAGGTATTACGCACCATGAATTCTTTCAAGATATCATTTTGGATCGTACCAGCCATAACCTTTTTATCAACGCCTTGTTCTTCACCAGCTAGGATATAGAACGCCATGACAGGCAATACGGCGCCGTTCATTGTCATGGATACGGACATTTGGTCGAGAGGAATACCGGAGAACAGAATTTCCATATCGAGGATGGAGTCTACCGCAACGCCCGCTTTACCAACGTCACCTACTACGCGCGGATGGTCGGAGTCATAGCCACGGTGTGTAGCAAGGTCAAAGGCAATGGACAAACCTTTTTGGCCCGCTGCCAAGTTACGACGGTAGAACGCATTAGATTCTTCTGCTGTGGAGAAACCAGCGTACTGACGTACTGTCCAAGGACGAGTTACGTACATTGTGGAATAAGGTCCACGCAAGAATGGAGGTACACCAGCCATGTAGTCAAGGTGTGTCATTCCTTCATAATCCATCTCTGTGTAGAGAGGTTTTAGTTGGATTTGCTCCATTGTCGTATTATATAAATCTTCAAAGCTTTTTCCTGTTTCTTTTTGAAGTTCAGCAAGCCATGCATCGCGAGATGTTGCGGACTGCGTACCCAAGCCAAGAGAGGAGAAGTCTGGATTTTTAAACATGAGCTCACATCCCTTTCTTATCTTGTAACGTATGTAAGATTTCGTAGCAATTTGCACGAACGGAAATGAAGTCGTCTACGCCAGCTTCACGGTATACAGGCTCAAGGTCCTTAGGAGGCGCCCCTGCCAAAATAACTGTTACATTCGGCATAGTTTCTTTCAACTCTTTAGCGAGTGGTGGTACTAATTCTGGATATGTATCATCTGTGGAACAGATAACGACAACATCGGCACCACTTTCACGAGCAGCCTTCGCCGCATCAGCCGTTGTTTCATGTCCATCATTTTTAATAACTTCAAAAGCACCTACTTCGAAGAAGCCTGTGGAGAAGTCCGCACGAGGTTTATGTTGAGGGATTGGGCCCATATTAGCCAAGAATACCTTCACATTGTCTTTCGTACGTTGTTTATACGCTTCCGTGCGCATGCGAAGGGCTTCGAATTGTTCAGTCCAGCGATGTGCTGTAATTGGTTCGATTGTTTCAGAAGCAATATCACCGGCATCTAAAGCCTTACGGATTTGACGGATTGTCAATTTTTGTAATGCCCCAAGCTCAATAAGTCCAATCAACGCACCTGGTTCTGTTGTACTTGCTTCTAGAGTAGCCTGTGCTTTCACAACCGCATCAGCCTCTGCACCTGCCAAGTACTCATCGATTTGTGCAGCTCGTTTTTGACGCAATGTTTCTTGATTTTCTGGTTTAGGATCAAGCAATTCTTCCGTCATGTTCGCATACATGTTGTTACCAACTGCAACATCCTTACGGAATGCAAGGTTCTTAAATCGTTCATCGAGGATGGCTTTTACTTGAGCTTGAGGATAGCCTTCTTTCAAGGCTGCAATAATGCCGCCTTTAGACTCAATAGTTTGGAACTCAGCCCAGATTTTTTCACACAGTTCAGCAGCCAATGTTTCCACATACCAGGAACCGCCTACAGGGTCCACAGGTTGGCGCAACTCGAATTCAGTTTGCAACATAACTTGAATGTTACGAGCAATACGGCGAGAGAAATCGTCAGCTTTGCGAATTGGTTGGTCAAACGGAGATACTTCAAGGCTGTTCAAACCGCCTACAACGCCAGAGAATGCTTGTGTCGTATTGCGCAACAAATTTACATATGGGTCGTATACAGTTTTTGTGAAAGCAGATGTTCTGCCGTGTACATGAACGGCGCGGTCCGCTTCTTCAGCACCGAAAGCTTCCATAATGCGAGCCCAAAGTACGCGCAAGGCACGCAATTTAGCAATTTCCATAAAGAAATTAGCCCCTAAGGAGAATGTGAACATCATGCTCTTCGCGATGGTGTGAATATCGATGTTCCGTTGTGCTAATTGACGCACGTAGCAAACAGCTGTTGCCAATGCATAGGCAACCTCTTGCACATCGTTAGCGCCGCCATTAGCGTATACATCGCCAGATACGAGTACTGTTTTAAGCTCTGGAGCTTGTTCTTTAGCCCACACAACAGTATGTGCCATTTCATCAAAGGCTGTATCTAAGGAAATGTGCAAAGCACCATCTTTCACCCAAACACCGATAGGGTCAGCACCAACGAGACCTTTCAAATCAGATGTTTGTTTTTTAGCGCCTTTCACAGTAGCCGCTAACATGCCAAGCAAGATGGCTGCAGAAGCACCTGTTTCAATGTACAAAGGATTTTCCTTCAAATTGAAGCGGTCAATCAATTGTTTGCAGTCATCCATAGTGGATACAGATGTACCACTAACGCCAACGGATGCGCCTACTTGCACATCTTGATCATGGCGTGTTGCTTCATCTAGGCGGATGTTGTGAATGGTGCCACCTTTTACAATCTCGTATAAACTTGCATGATTGGCATCCTTAGGCAAAGAGTCATCTACATATTGGGATACACCCCAAGAGTCTTTAATATAACCACTTGCCTTAGTACCACGTAGGAACTCGCCTGCCCCAGGGTATACGCCCTTTGGAATTGCTTCTGCATGCAGTGCAGGTGTGTAAATTGGCTGCAACGTGATACCTTCATAGGTTTTCGTGAACATCTTCTTGTGGAAGTCGCCACCTTTTAACGCCTTTTCAACTTCAGCCTGCCATTGTTCATACGTAGGTTTCTCAAATTCATCAAAGGATACAGGAGCTAATAGATCGCGTTCAGCATCCTTTGAAGTCTTTTTGTCAGACATATATGTGCCTCCTTTTCAACTCGAAACCATACCGAGAAACAGCGCACCGTACCTACAAATGTTATGCTTATACACCACCAAAGCTTTCCTATCCATGGATTACATCAACCTCAAATCTGTGTCCATCAGTTTACTAACAATAAAGCCTGATATATATGCTCAACAGTCACTTTCAAGGGCAACAAAAAAACGTGCCACCCAAAAGTGACACGTAAGGTTCCTTGTTGAAAAGTATGCCAAAAAACACTGAAACCAGCATACCTCAATCCCCTTCCTATCGCTCGTAGGTACATAACGGTGATTATCAAATAGGCAGTTCTCCTGGCTCGGGCTCATCGCCTTGCTTTCGCCTTCCCAGATTACTCCAGTGACATATATGAAAGCAGGCTCGTCCTTACAGTGGCGGGACCGCATCGGCTTGTACCGATTTCTCTATTAAGTCTTGCGACACCTATTCTCTATATTCGTTGTTCTAAGTCCAATATAGTGTAAGATTATGCACAAAGTCAATGAACATAACAGTTAATCATAAGTATCAAATTTCAGGTTATAACTAATGCATATATAAAATGATAAAAACTCATCGCTATCAAATATACGTATTCATCGCTATCAAATATACGTATTCATTATCTGCAAATCGAGTTATAAATCGAGTACAAATCATCATAAAATCTAAGCCCACGCACAAACGCACCCACAATGCGTGATATAATGAATACAATCACAAGGAGGCATTATGGAGCACACAAGTAAAAAAGGTCTAATGACAGCCCTTAGTTGCTATATCATCTGGGGCTTACTCCCTCTCTATTGGGCATTATTAAACCATGTTTCACCATATAATATACTGGCGCAGCGCATTATCTGGTCAGGTATTTGCATGGCCATCGTCGTATTTGGCCTACATTTTAAACAGTTCAAAAAGGACTTTCAATTACTAAAAGAACAGCGCTCACAACTATTACTACTATTGATGGCATCAGTCATCATCAGCGTAAATTGGTTTACCTACATTTGGGCCATCGCCAACAACCAAGTTATGGACACGAGCCTTGGCTATTACATCAACCCACTCTTCAATGTAGTGTTAGGTGTCATCCTATTTAAAGAGGTTCTATCTGTACCGAAAAAGCTAAGTGTTCTCATCGCTACCATCGGCATCGCCTTGCTCACCTATCAAGTGGGATCCTTGCCGTTAGTGTCGATGATTCTCGCCATTTCCTTCGGTCTCTATGGGGTCGTAAAAAAGAAACTGCTCATCTCGCCCTTTACAAGCATCGCCTTTGAGGCTTGGCTGTTAACACCGCTAGCCTTACTCTATACGACCATGGTCGATAATACAGTGTGGTCCTATTTCGGCACAGATTGGTATACATCCATGCTACTCATAGCCTGCGGTCTGACTACATCGGTTCCATTGGTGCTATTCTCCTATGGGGCCCAACTGTTGCCGCTCAACCTACTAGGCTTCCTACAATATGTCTCCCCTACTATTGCCTTGTTGCTAGCTATTTTCTACTTTGGTGAAAGCTTTGGCACACCACAGATGATTGCCTTTGGTTGTATCTGGATAGCCTTAGTGTTGTTCTCGTTATCAAATCAAATTACAACCATTAGAAAATGTAGTTAAGTACAAGAGAGCGTATGCCCTCTGCATGCAATCTCATAAACCATTTTAGAAACTATATCTAGCCTATAAACACATAAAAGCTGTATCAAATGATATCCTCATTCGATACAGCTTTCTTTTTATATCTTATATATGCCTATTAATGTATCACACTATTCTTCTAGCTTGCTTATTGATCCAATTCATTCATATTGGTGGTATTCATATTGGAAATATAACGGTTATAGGCCTCAACCATATGTTTATAATCGTTATCTTGTTTAGATCCCATATAGGTACGGATTGCACCAATCGTAGAGTTTACAGAGGTCTTAACAGAGTCATACTTAGGATTAGAAATACCATTCGCTAAATCACCAATAGCTTGTAGCTCTTGATTGATCGCATTTACATCTGGTTCTTTTTCACTATCTAGCTTTTCTAGGACTGCAGTAAGTCGCAAAGAAACCTCTTGTGCAGCGGCTGCATTTTTCTTACCTGCATCGCGCAATTGTTGTAACCGTTGTTGCAATCGGTCCGTGTTAATCTTATGCATCAAATTATCAAAGTCAGCATAAATAGGAATAAATTGTTCGTATAACTGAACATATTTAGGACCTAATTGTTGCTCCTTAGCATAGTTATCTGTGGTATACCCTTTAGATTTATAGTATGCATCGAGCTCTTCTGCTACCGGTGTAATTTCGTTCAATTTTGAAAGCAGCTTATCTAAAGGTTCCTTCATTTCATCATAAGGAATACCGGCTTGCTTAGCCTCTTCTAATTCTTTTTGCAATTGCTTAAAGTTCGGTGTATTAAATACAGTTAAATGCTGCCCAGCTTTTAACCCGTTAAGCGTTGGAGTATTCGCATAATCAAACATTACAACCATGCGATTAAATCGGCTTACAGCTTTCACATATTGATTAAACAACTGAACTTGATCCTGTTCAGACCGCTGCGCAATTTCCTTACGACTCTGTTCAGTGCCCTGCCATAGCTCAGACATACTACAACCGCTCAACAACAAGGGAGATGTCAATGTGGCCGCACACACCACAGCCATTGCAATCCGCTTACCAAATGGTTTCATGATGAATTTTCTCCTTTCATCAATATACAACCCGATTTATATACCTTAATTATATACTAATACGACTTATATAAATAGAATTAATGTATATAAATCATACATCTAGTTTGTCAAGTGACTAATAGAGTCAGGGGTGACCAATGGTCACCCCTGTTTTCCTTTATATACGGTTAGACTAGAAATATAAGAAATATAACTCCTGTCAATTGTTTTATACGTGTACACGTGTTACCATAAAAGTAGAGCGTATGAAAGATAAAGATCTACTAAAACTGCTACTAAAAAACGGCTGGAAGGATGTACGGCAACGCGGTAGTCATCATCGTTTGAAAAAGGATGAGCAAGTTGAAGTGATTGCCGTACATGGAAAAGATGTGCCTATCGGTTTATTAAATGCAATTTTAAAACGTACAGGACTAAAATGAGGAGGACCTATGAAATTTATATACCCTGCTATAATCCATGATGACGCTGATGGTTTCTGGGCTGAGTTTCCAGACTTAGAATATACTAGCAGTACTGGCTCAACCCTAACAGAGCTCGTAACCAATGCTCAAGAAGCAATGGAGCTATATATTTTAGGAGCCTTAGAAGATGGGGAAAGTTTACCAACCCCTACATCTATTCGAAACTTACCTTGCACGGATACAGCCTATCCTACATTAGTACAAACAGATATAGATCTGGCTAAAAATAGTAAGTCCGTAAAGAAAACCTTAACTATTCCTGCATGGCTAAATGATCGAGCACTAGCTAAAGGAATTAATTTTTCGCAACTTTTACAAGAAGCATTAGTAGAAAAGACAATGTAAATTTATTACGAGCTACTGGGCTTCACCATTGAGCAAAGCCTTTACAACATCAATTACTTAGCAAAATTAGGACTACTGTCCACGCAATAACTGCTAAGGTAAGTAATATGATACAAAGCATCCACAGAATTATTACGAAATAGAGCAATAATTTTAGTACATATAATACATCAAACCATATACTATGACGATCTTCTAATCGCGCCATATATTTAGAGAGATGGCGCACCAAAAATGGAGCTTTCGCATTAGGATTCAGCTTCTTCCAGTACAGCATAATATACGGCGTTACAAAACAACCTACAAACACTAAATATGTAAGGAATAGAGGTGTTTCTATATTATGTTGGGACATAAACCCTGCCCAGTCTACGACCATTAGACCACCAAGGTATAAAAAAACAAACCAATATATAAATCCTATCACCTTTATAACAAGGCGAATCATCTGTTTTACATCCATATCTATAAGCCTACTAATGTTTTAAATCGCGTATTATTGTGAAAGCGTTCAAAATGGTCTTGTTCAGCGGCTACAGCTTTCACAGATGGATCAATTATAATTGCTTTTTCGAGCCAATCAAGGGCCTTAGTATCATCCCCTTGGTCTGCATAAATGGTAGCAATACCATATACAGACCAAGTGTTGCTAGGGTCCTTTTCTAATACCTTTTCAAACCATTGTTTAGAGTCGTTTAATTGGCCTTGTAACTTATACACCATGGCCATGTTGTAATAGTTCGCTACATTATTAGGATCTAAATCATATGATTTTTTAGTATCTGTTAAGCCCTTAGCTGTATCACCATTTAAAGCCGTAGCAAAGCCACGAATAGAATAAGCGTCTGCATTATTTGGATTATCCTTAATAGAAGCTGTTGCCTCCTCGATAGCTTTCGCATAATCACCAGAGGATAGAGCTTGCTTAGCGGCCATAACACGAGCATCTTGCTCTGTTTTAGCTTGTTCGTTAGCTGTTGTTGTAGGTTTAGTGTCTTGCTGAGTCTTAGTATCTGTGCCACACCCTAATAAGCTAAGCAAACAAATAAATAATAGTATATATTTCATACAATACCTCTATATTAGCCATTTAATACAATTACATAATCGACTATTTACTATCATTACATTATATAGCACTATCATATAATTCATTAAATACTAGCACATAGTTTTTTAATTACCATTACAATTATACCAAAACTATATACAAAAAAGGACGAGCCGCAACTCGTCCTTTTTCGTTATATGGTAGGTAATGTTATAAATCTTATTTTTTTGCTTTAGAGCAACGGTCTAATAGGAATGCAACGCCTACGAATGGGATGCCACCGCTTTCACCAAGACCAATTTCACATGTGGAACTGGAGCTTACGCCTAGTGTAGCGCCGTATTCAGCGATTTCGCTAGCAAGGTCTTTTGTGGCAGATTTGTTAAGTTCTGGTGTGAAGAAACCTTTTTGACCAGCAAAGCCATCACATGCGAAGGATTTGATATTGAATACATGGTCTGTGCAGAGGCGCGCCAAGTCTTCAATGTATTGAGATTTGTTCAAAGATTTAATCTTACATTGTTTGTGTACGATAACGCGTTCATCGCATTTTTCAATATCGAGATGAGGTACTACGTATTTGCACAAGAATTCAGAAATATCGTTGATTTCTAAGTCTGGCATATGTTTGAAAGCATGGTTGAAGCATGCACTATGGTCGATCACGATTGGATATTTACCATTTTGAGATGCTTTCATCAATGCATCGTGCAAGTCTTTTACAGCACGTTCATGAACGTCATCGTAGTTTTCAAAGCTCAAGCCACAGCAGAGGTTTTCGATATGTTTTGGATAGATAATATCGATATGAGCCTTGTTGCAGAGGCTTTCTACAACTTGTTGCAAGCTGCGATCATCGTCATAACCTTGGTTAGGTTTGAAGGCGCGGTTAGCACATGTACTGAAGTATACAACCTTTTCAAAGTTAGTTGGTTTGATGCGGTTTTTCAATTTGTAGCGATTAGCTTTAGGAGTTGTTTTAGGAACATATGGTGTAACACCTGTTACGCCATGTAAACCTTCAGTAATCTTAGAAATCGCTTTTTGAGTAATGATGGAACCTGCAATGCCTTCAAGACTTACGCCAGCACGACACATTTGAAGTGTTGTGGAGAAGTTATCGTAGATTTTCTTAGCCAATTCAGGTGCAGGTGGATCGATGCGGCGCATGGATAATGCGATTTGAGCAGTATCGATGCTGAGTGGGCAAAGACCTTTACACATGGAGCATGCAGCACAAGTATCTACACCGAAGTATTCATAGCCTTTTCTAAGTTCAGATGCCAATGTGAAGTTACCTTCGTTTTCAAGGCGTTTAGTTTCACGCAACAATGCGATACGTTGACGTGGAGTCAATGTTAAATTACGGCTTGGACAATGTTTTTCACAGAAACCGCATTCCATACAGATTGTGAAAGCATCGTCGATAACGCATTGAGCTTTAAGGTTTTTCTTGTACACATCTGGATCATCAGTAATGATAACATCTGGATTCAAGATGCGTTCAGGATCAAAGATGGCTTTGATGCGACGGTTGAGTTCATACGCTTTCTTACCCCATTCCATTTCAACGAATGGTGCTACCATGCGGCCTGTACCATGTTCAGCTTTCAAAGAACCACCGAAACCAGATACGCGTTCGGACATTTCTTTTACCAAATCCCCAAAGTTCTTAGTATCTTTAGGGTCATTAAAGTCAGGTGTAATGTTAAAGTGAACGTTACCAGACAAGGCATGACCGAAGATTACGCCACCATCAACGAAATCGTATTTGTGGAATAATTCAGTAAGCATTTCAATGCCTTTAGTGAAATCTTCGATTTGGAAGCAAACGTCTTCGGTAATAACAGTAGTACCTTTTCTACGTTGACCACCAACGATAGGCAAGATACCTTTACGGATTGCCCACCAGGAATCGTATTCTTTAGGATCTTGAGAATAAAGACTTGGGATAGCTGTTGGGATATCTTTCAATTGTTCTTTAATGAAAGCTAAGTTTTCATCTACAGTTTCTTTGGAATAGCTTTCAGTTTGGAACAAGATTGCACTTGTACCTTCAGGCACCTCACGAACGAATTCAGGTACGTTTTCAAGGCTTTGAACGGCGCGCAAGGACTGATAGTCCATCATTTCTGCGGCGATAACCTTTTCACGGCCCATATTAGCAAGTGCTACAACTGCAAGGGATGCATCGTTCAACGTGCTGAAGAACATGAGACCGCAACCTTTATGAGGTACGTCTTCAACAGTGTTGTACACGATTTCAGATACGAAGCCCAATGTACCTTCAGAACCGATGAACAAGTGATTGATGATGTCGATAATATCTTCGAAATCAACAAGGGAGTTCAAGCCATAGCCTGTAGTATTTTTGATTTTGTATTTGTGATGAATCAAATGAGTCAATTCTTCATCAGCCAAGATTTCTTTGCGCAATTGCAAGATATCTTCAACCATTTGAGGTTTTTCACGAAGGAATTGTTCAATAGATTTTTTGTCCGATGTATCGAGAACAGTACCATCTAGTAATACAACGCGGATGGAACGGATTGTTTTATAGGAGTTTTGAGCCGTACCACAGCACATACCAGAGGAGTTATTGTTCAAAATACCGCCTACTAATGCTGTTGCAAGTGTAGCAGGATCTGGACCGATTTTACGGTTATATGGTTTCAATAAATCGTTCGCATCGGAACCGATAACACCACATTCGCATTTTAAAGCCTTGCCATCGTCGATAACTTCCATTTTTTTGAAGCCATCATTACATACGATAAGCACGTCTTCACTGGAACATTGACCAGATAAAGAAGAACCAGCTGCACGGAATGTAAATGGTGTACCACATTGTTGGCACAAACGAATAAGGCGTCTTACTTCACGTTCATCCTCAGCCTTTACAACAACCTTTGGTAAATAGCTATAACAGGACGCGTCAACACCATATGCATAACGACGTAAATGATCAGTATAGACACGATCTTTGCAAATCTCTTTTGCCTCCTTGGCAAAACGTTCATAATCTTTTATAAGCGTACTCACTTGTATATCCTCCTATCCTCTCTTAAGGAATTTGTCTTATATTTAGTATACGCCGTTCTCATTCTCACTACTATAATTATGCATAAATTATATGTCTCCTAATAATTCTCGATATGCATGGCTTTTTTATTTCTTTACTTGAAAGTGCATCTCAGTGGCATTATCATGTACTCATCTTTTCATGTGTTATATTAAAACTATTTTATTTACTAAGTATATTCATTACGCCATAACAAATGAGTACTAAACATCCCATAAAACATGAGTTACACTGCATATAATTCTATAGTAAATAGTTTACAAAAATTATGCATAAATTTGGTATAATTAATTTATTTCATTTTTCTTATTCTCATTTATATTTAGTTATGACTTTTACTCATACCTTTTTAAATTGCCTACCTAATATAACCATTAACAGTTTCTTTACATATAAAAAGCCCTCTAGTAATAACTCTTTCGAGTAACCACTAGAGGGCTTATATTATCCAAGAATACCAGATTTAAGAATAAGGCGTACCGCTAATGCAAAAACGGCAACACTCATAAGGGCAAGGATGGATTTTGCTTTCAAACGTTTAGCGATGCGCGCCCCTGCTTGGGCACCAAAAACGGCACCAATACTGGTAGGGATGGCGATGCTAAAGACGATATGATTTTCGATTAAATGTGTTATAACACCTATCGTTGTAGATACAGCAAGGATAGATTGGCTCGTAGCCGTAGCCATATGGGTAGGAAACCCCATGAGATAAATTAAGGCCGGCACATGAATAAGGCCACCACCAATACCAAAGATACTGGAGATAAAACCTACAAAAAAGCTAATGCTAATGCCGATAGGCTTGCTATACGTTAGTTGATCAAGAGTAAGGCTTTCTTCCTTCCGTTCCCCTTTTTTGAAGTTCTTAAATCCAATCAAACCAGAAGCGCATAGCATAAAACACCCAAAGGCAAACATAAAGCCTTGTCCAGAAAACCAACCAGACATTTGGGCCCCTAAGATAGCACCTGGTAAGGTAGATAAACTAAAGACTATGGCCGCACTGATATGTACCTTCTTCTGCTTAATATACGCAATAGAACCAGAAACGGCGTTACACATAACGGAAAAGAGCGATGTCCCTACAATCATAGATGGGGACCACTCCGGGAACCAATACATGAAGAGAGGAACGAACACAAGGCCCCCTCCGGCACCGATGATGGTGCCTAGCATAGCCGCTAAAAAGCCGACTATGGTAAAGAATATATAAAATACTATAATGTTATCCAGCATAATAAGGCCTCCCTTTACTTAGATTGGAGAAATCTCTTTGCTATAACTAATTCGATTGGAAAAAGTCTTTCGCTGCTTTTAATCGTCCTCGTTCACAAGAGACTTGTAGCTCGTCACCTGGTTCAAGTTTCACATCCCCAAGAGGTACAATGTAGGTACCATTTCGGCGAATACTTACGATTAATGTGCCATCTGGCAATGCCAAGTCTTGTAACTGCACCTCTGTATAGTTTGCCACTACAGGCACCTTCGTTTGGAAGAAGGTTTGCACTGATTCTAAATGGCTTTGACCGGTCATGGCTTGCAATAAGGAATCGTAAATTGGCGGCTCTTTTAAAAGCTCTGCTACAAGGTATGCCACAAGTGTAACAATACCGATAGCGTAAATATTAGAGAAGCTATTCGTCATTTCAAGGACGAGTAAAATCGCCAAAATCGGAGTTCTCATCGCAGCTGCTAACATACCACCCATGGCACAAATAACGAATTGCGGTACAAAATCAGGTGAGATAATACCGATTGATGAAAGCACGCTTTCACAAAAAGCACCTGCAGAGGCACCTATGACGAGCATGGGCAAGAATATGCCGCCTTGCGCGCCACTGCCATAGCAGAAGGTGGTAAGTAAAATTTTACCTAGTACGATACCACCCAAGAGCAATACGCCATGCGATTGAAAGGCTAGCTGTCCTACCAGATCATTGCCACCACCTAAGAGGAGTTGCGAGTCATAGCCGATGACGGCCACAGTCACAAAGGTAAGAGCTAGTTTCAAGAACCGAGAGCATTTAAGCCACTCAAAGAATTTCTTGAACGCAAAGATCATGCGGCAGAAGAGCACCCCACAGAGCCCCATGATAACGCCCACCATAAGCAGTACAGGAAAGTACTCAATAGGAACCCCTGAGGTTACCGAAAATCCAAGAGCTGGGTCGAGGCCAAAGATACTAACTGTAATATAGTTAGAAATCAATGTGGCCACAAAGGTTGGCACAACGAGGTAAGGATAAAAACTTTTATGGATCTCTTCAAAGACGAACATCGCTCCCGATACAGGTGCACTAAAGGCAGCCGTTAAGCCCGCCCCTGCACCAGCAGAAGTCAAGATGCGCTGCTCACGAAGCCCTGAATTCATCCAATAGGATACAATTTTACCGGCAGAGCCGCCGATTTGTACGGCTGGTCCTTCACGGCCTACTGAAAAGCCTGCAAAACCAGTCAATACGCCACCTATCATCTTAGAAGCCAACGTCCGATACGGTTTCATATCAAAGAGGCCCAACATTTCCCCTTCGATTTGAGGAATACCAGAGCCCCCAGACAATGGAGCCCATGCAAGCAATCTGTCAACGATAAAGGCAAAGATAACCATCACTATCAGCCAGCCTATGGCCCATTCCATGGTAATGCCGTCCATCAAATGCCAACGAATATGCTCCGACTCAAGGATTAAATAACGATACGTAGCACCACAAAAACCTGCAATCACGCCCACAAGAGCGCCCTTTGCAATGAGCTCCGTTAACAATATACGATTCATGGACATATCTGCTAAGGTAGAACTGCGCTTATTAAATTTCCATAGCCTCATACCATTCCTCCTTAGCATTAGCCAAAATTTAAACACTCGTGCATAAACTATGTATTCATATCCTTAGTATACTTATGTAAACCATCATTTTCAAGAAACGATTACATACAATGTCAGTTATCTAATTAGAAGACAACGCTACAAACGCAAAGCTAGCCACCTCTAACACGAGATGGCTAGTTTTGTTAAGCAAGTGTGTAAATGTATTTTCTTTACCTATTCGGAGGCATCTGAAATATGTAAAGACACTAAAGATGTAAAGTTCTTAGGGCCAGAGCTCAGCATCATTTAGACCTATAAGTTATTTAGTCTTTCAACATATTTTAGAATATGGATTCATAGATACCAATAATTTCTTCCAAAGACACATCTCGTGGATTACCAGGTGTACATGCATCGTTGAAAGCAGATTCAGCGAGGAATGGAATGTCTTCTCGTTTTACGCCTGCTTCGCTAAGGGATTTAGGAATGCCTACATCGTCAGCTAATTTTTGGATTACATCAATAGCTGCTTGACGATATGTTTCTTGATCCATTTCGTCTACATCAGAAACGCCCATAACGCGAGCGATTTCACGATATTTTTCGCCTGTTGCAGGAGCATTGAATTTCAATACAGCTGTTAAAAGCATTGCACACGCCTTGCCATGAGGGATGTCGTACACAGCACTCAATGGATGCGCCATGGAGTGAACAATGCCGAGGCCTACGTTGGAGAATCCCATACCTGCAATATATTGACCAAGAGACATAGCTTCACGACCTGCGAAGTCACCAGCCACGGCGCTACGCAAGGAGCGACCGATAATTTCAATAGCTTTCAAATGAAGCATATCCGTAAGTTCCCATGCACCTTTTGTAATATAACCTTCCACGGCATGAACGAGGGCATCCATACCGGTGGACGCACAAAGACCAGTTGGCATCGATGCGGACATATCAGGGTCCACGATGGCTACAATTGGTATGTCATGAGGGTCAACACAAACGAATTTACGGTTCTTTTCAACATCTGTAATAACGTAGTTAATAGTAACCTCTGCCGCCGTACCAGATGTGGTAGACACAGCAATAATCGGCAAGCAAGGATGTTTTGTAGGCGCCACTCCTTCAAGGCTACGTACATCACCGAACTCAGGGTTCGTCATAATTGTAGCAATGGCCTTACTTGTATCAATAGCACTGCCACCGCCTACAGCAACGATAGCTTCAGCACCAGCCGCCTTACAAGCAGCCACACCAGATGTTACGTTTTCAATGGTTGGATTCGGCTTAATATTGTCATAGACATCATAAGCAATACCTGCCGCATCAAGAAGATCTGTTACCTTTGTAGCCACCTTAAACTCAAATAGATCAGGTGTAGACGTAACGAGGACCTTTTTAAAATGGCGATTCTTAATTTCGTTCACAATCTCCTGAATCGCCCCTTGTCCAAAATAGGACGTGCCGTTCAACATAATTCTCCGAGCCATATACATTCACTCCTAACAAAAAAATAAACCGATAGAGAATAACTATACTAAGTAATTCTCTATCGGTTTATTAAAATCCTTGAAGCTGTGTTATGTATACACTATATAATCATTGTAATATTCCGTTTTCTCATCAAGCGTAATAGGGAATCTAAAGACTTAAAAGGCTTAGACATAAGTCCCTCCTACAAACAAAAACAAATCGCCTAAGAAATTTTACTCATCTTCATAAGCAAGATTCGTTTCACAGATTCATCGAGTCGTTCTTTAGAGATACGACCATCTTTTACAGCTTTCATAAGGCCATTATACGCCTCTTGCATGTGTTCGTACTCATGGCATACGAGCAAGATATCACTACCAGCCAAGATAGATTGAACCGCCATATCGCCGAAGGTGTAGTGTTTTGCAAGAGCGCCCATGTCCATATCATCTGTTACGACAACGCCGTTATAGCCCATATCTTTGCGCAACCAGTCTGTAATGATGGCTTTAGATAGACTAGATGGATGGTCTGGATCGATTTTAGGATACATCGCATGGGACACCATAATTGCATATGTATTCGGTTTAGACTGCTTAATGAGATCTACAAATACCTTCGTATCTTCATTCAACAAAGTCTCTTTAGACACTGGCACAACACTAGTATCCGCATGTAAGTCTACATCTGTTTTACCAATGCCTGGGAAATGCTTATAGGAATACCATAAACCAGCTTCATCATAGGCCTTACCTACAGCGCTGGCATACCGTACAACATCATCAGGATTTGTGCTAAAGGAACGGCCATAGGTTAAGCCCAAGTCCGCTACAGGAGCAAAGTTAATGTTGAAACCCAAGTCCTTTAGTTCCGTACCAGACTGTTTTGCCAAGGATACCGCTTGTTCAATAGGTTCTTTACCTAATTCTTCTGCAGGAGGAACCTTGATGAGCTGATCCTCCATGCGCGCCACCGCGCCCCCCTCTTGGTCGATGCCGATGAACAATGGAGTTAAACCGGCGCTTTTACCAGTTTTATTAATATCTGTAATGAGCGATTTCACTTGATCCTTTGACTCCATATTGCGGTCAAACAAGATGATGCCGCCCACGCGGTACTCATTGAGCATAAACTTCGCATCATCGTTCAAGGTCTTGCCGTGGATACCAATCATCAACAATTGGCCTACCTTGTCCGCGTCAGACATATTAGCTACTAATTTGTCCACCTTTTCCTCTGGTGAAAGCTCGCTCTGTGCCACAGATTCATAGGTTACAGGCTCCGCCTTAGAAGTAAATGGATTATGTAAACCGCAGCCCGTTGTAAGCGCCAATGAGCCAATCATCGTAGCCGCTACGATACGTCGAAACATATATACCTCCAAAATCTCTAAAAAGTATTATGTATAGTATATCAAATAATAAAGACAACCCCAAAACGCCAATACATCTAGTCCTGCGTTAGTGCAAAAAAGACTATTACCCAAAACCTACGAATATATACCGTATTGGTTTGAAGTAATAGTCTTTATATGAGTTAAGGGCAAACTTACGCTTAAATTTTGCTTGTACTTAACTTTTGCTTATCCTTAAATTTTACCTTGCTCCTTCATTTCTGCTAAAAGCTTTACGATGCGAGGGCCACAGCCTTTGCCACCGCAAGCGCCTGTGCCGGCACGAGTTGCTTCTTTTACTTCGGGAAATGTATGAGCACCATTCAAAATAGCTTCTTTAATCGTTTTACGTGTAATGCTACGGCAGGTACACACCTTTGTAAGCTTATCCAGAATTGCCTCTGGCACTTGGTTTTCTTCAAAATCCATATATATTCCTCTTCTATTCACTTGAATATCTATATACTATATCAATTTAATGTATCGATTTAGTGTATTGATTTACATATCGATATAGTAGATCAATTTACTCTATCCATAGTATCTAATAATACACTGTAACATTAATATATCGAAAATTTACGATTTCTATACACAGTATATCATATATTAAGAACTATATCGATAGTTTTTAATATAAATATAACCATAATTTTGTTCATACTTATAACACAAAAAAGCCTCTACCATAGATTTATCACCTATACGGTAGAGGCTTTCACCAAATATATTTATAAAATCGTCCCAATGATTGCAAAGTAAATTTTGAAAATTGTTTGTTGCAATGGACGGATTACCATAGAAATAATCGGTGTATTAATAAGGATGATAAAGAAAATCAAGTTAATCATCCCCAATTGGTAATATTTAATTTGCCATTCTGCCGGTAGCCACGGCAAAATGATATTAAAACCAGGTAATGGTGGGAATGGAATTAAGCAGAAAATGGAAAGGCCGATGCTATACAAAATAATGTATTGCATAACCATTGGTAAACCCGGAGACTGCATAAGATTCAAATTACCCAAAAGTACGTATATGAAAGTAAATACGAACCCTGTAATCAGGCCTGCTATAGGACCTGCAAAAGCAAGTAGGCTCATATCACGGCGTGGGTCTTTAAAGTAAGATGGATTAATAGCCATCCCTTTAGGCCAGCCAAATCCAACTAGAATGATACAGATAGTACCTATTAAATCAAGGTGTGCCAAAGGAGATAATGTGAGGCGCCCCGCCATCCGAGGTGTTGGATCACCAAACCAGGTAGCTACTTTGGCCTCTGCATATCCAAAGACAGAAAAAACGATGATAATAGCAGGAATACTAGCTAATATCTGTATCGGATTTAAATCAAACATAAAACTCCTTTATATGTTACCTAACATGTTTATGAACTATATATCATATATAGATTACATAACACGTTGATGTATTACATAAATTCTTATTGTTTAGCTTCCCATGCGGTGTAGCCGTCTTGAATGCAGCGAAGGGCATTCAATGTACGAGGATAACCGATGTACGGCACGCATTGGGAGGCGATGTTAATCAAATATTGCTTACTATTGCCTACGTTCAAGTTGCCTTCTACGTGAGCCTTCAGCTGAGGTTCACAGCTACCTTGAGCCGCTAAGAAACAGAAGGTAATCATTTCGCGATGAGCCACACTTAAACCTTTACGAGTGTAGTAGTCACCAAACATATTAGCAAGCCACTTATTGATGTGACGTGTCTCTTCAGGGCCTTCTTGGTAAGAATTACGGATAGACTCACCAAAGATTTCAACCTGTTTCTCTACACCCTTTTCAAGGCGAGATTCACTAGTAATTGTACTACGAGACGGATCTACAACAGTTTCCCCGCGATAGTCAAAAATCTTATTTGTGACCTTAAAGAATGGACGCACACGACCTATGCCTAGATATGGCACAGCTTGATAAAGAAGCTCTATCACTTCATCGGGAATCAAGCCAAAGTTAAGTGCTGCCGGTAACATCAACGCATATTCATCGACAGCAGATACACCCACTAATGTAGCAAGGATGGCCAAGAAGCGATCCTTGGCAGGCACATTACGACCCTCTTCGGTGATAACTTCATCGAACGCAAAATTATCAAATAAAACTTCAAACTCAGGGTCAATATAACCTGCAGGGGCCGCAATATCAGGGAACATGCGCTCCGTATAAGCTTGAGCAAATTCAGATTTAGACATAGGAAACCTCCATAAACAACACTGGTGAAAGCCCAAAGGAGCTTTCACCAGCAATAGTTATGTAATTATTACGGCTTGCGCCATCAAATTATAAAGCTGGGAAAGAGAAGTCAGTACCGTATACTTCTTTCCAAGCAGCCAAGAACATATTGTATTCATTAGAACCAGGAGTGATTTGGTACGCTTGACCATCTGGAGAGAAACGATATACAGTATGCAAGCTTGGATGAACAATATATTTGAACAATGTAGCTTCGCCATATTGATTGTTATGCATGTTCACTACATTGATGCCGAATACATAGTTACGGCTACCATCGATACCACTGAATTGGGATGCTTTATCAAAGAAGTATGTTTCAGAACCATTTGCACTGTTTGGGACCTCTGGATAGTTAGATAAACCATTCCAGTTTGCTGCATTAGCAACACCACCAACTAATAATGTACCGGCTAATACAAATGCGCCTAATAAATTTTTATTCATAATGCTCTCCTTTTTGCCTTTACGGCATCTCACGACAGGTCATGTTCTCACATGACCTCAGCATAATATGTTATATGTATAGTATATCACATTTTATGAAAATATTAGATATATTAAATTACAGAATGTATGCATATGAGATCTTACTAGAGTACGCTACATTAGCGCTTAAGCTTCTCTGCTGTTCTAGCATTAGCGTTATCGATTGCTTCTAACAATTTGTTAAGCAACATACGCATTTGACGTGTTTCTTCAACGTCAAAAATCGGGCCTGCAGCTTCAGACAAGCGACGTGGTATATGAACTGCTTCATCACGTAATGCTTTACCAGTATCAGTAAGGGTTACCATTACTACGCGTTCATCTTGGCGGCTGCGTTTACGCTTTAAGAATGCTTTTGCTTCTAATTTCTTTAAAAGTGGTGTTAATGTACCAGAATCAAGGCGCAATACTTGGCCTAGTTCTTTAACGGACAAATCACCATATTGCCACAATGCCATCATTACGATGTATTGAGTATATGTCAAATTTAACGGATCTAAGTGACTGCGATATGCATTAACAATTTCCTTCGCCACTACATAAAGTGGGAAGCTCAATTGGTTTTCTAATTTCATGTACTCTGCATCAGGTACGTCTTCTTTATGTTTGTAACCTTCGAGTACGCCAATTTCTGCCATATTCTACCTCCATATGCACACATTAATCTACAAATTAATTGTACACAATTCTACAGCAAGCAGTCAACGTAAAAAACCTACTTTGTACATAAATTTTTAAATTTGTCAATTATTTAATATATTTTTTCTTTTTTATTAAAGAAACTAAGGGCTCTATAGAATTTATGGGCTAAAATCACACCATATAGATATAAGGCTATTAATAAATTTTTTTGATATTAGAATTCAACACCACATGCAGACATGGCTTCTTCAAGACGTTTAGCATGATCTAATTCCTCTGGGATAGAATGCTCAATTAATTCAGCAATTTTATGAGCGCCCTCTTCATTAGAATGACGAACTTCATCAGCTAATTTAGCTAAGATAGTATCTGCAGACGCTTCAGCCTTGTAGAAATTAATGACCATCTTAATGAAATCTTCCTTTGTAGCAGGACCATCGCCTAATAAATGGCTATAAATTCCGCCATGTGCTGCATCTTCTGCAGCATTTTTATAGATTGCATCAGCAATTGCATCATAACCAAGCTCTTTAGCTAAAAAATACATAGTGAAATATTGATTAGCACCGTTAATTTCTGCGTTCTTTAACATCTCAATAGTTTTTTCAAAGGATTTACCCTTTGCAATACCATGTAAATTCATAATATTCTCCTTCTATAATAAGCTATATAGATTTAAAACTTTAAGTAGCTGCTCACATATGAATACTCAATAAAACCAAAAGCTAAAAATATAATTTTATACAATTAATATTGTAAACTCTATATCTATTTTTGTCAATATACTTGGTTTAATTAGCTAGTTAGTAAAATGTGGCCTCTTCTAGTTTTTTCTTGTAGTATAATAAAAGAAATTCTATACCAAATCCCATTTGTCTTAGGAGGTCCTCATGAATACCTTAGAATGTATTAAAACTCGCCATAGTACGCGTAAGTTTAAAGCGGGTCAATTATCTCGAGAACTTATCGATCAAGTCCTCGATGCTGGCCGCCGTGCTCCATCTGGCGGTAATACACAATTGACACATTTCATGGTCATTACGAACCAAGATGTACTCAAAGAGTTAGTAACACTCGTTCAAGAGGAATACGGCAAAATGCCGATTACAGAAAATACATTACCTTACATGGTGAATATCATCAAAATGTCCGCAGAAGGCAAGTTTGTATTTAACTATGGCGCGCCTGTACTTATCGTATTGGCTAGCAAACCAAGTTATGCCAACAACTTTGCTGACGTGTCATGTGCAATGCAAAACATGATGCTTGCTTGCAACGAGCTCGACCTTGGCAGCTGCTGGGTTAACCAAATCCGCCATCTTCAAGACAACGAACGCATCCAAGCTAAAATGCGTGAGCTAGGCCTTGGAGAAGACGAAAAAGTCTACGCTAGCTTGGCTATCGGCTATCCAGACTTACCAAACGGTCTTAACCGCCACGAAATCGAAGCAAAAGGCTATCCTGTAACATATATTGATTAATTTGATTAATTGAGACTATAAAATCAATATATTTACGTACAGTATATAAATATATTCACAATTAATATACAACACAAAAGCGCTATCTATCTCACAACTCTACTTGAGTTTTGTTCGGAATAGATAGCGCTATTTTATTGACACCATTCATATATTTTGGTGCTAGTTCTCTCTAATAAATAGTAGATATTTTAATGACCTATAACCTATGCGCTAGCCACATAATGGTGCGTTAAAATAACTATTTATCATAATTAAAAATAAAATATAGTCGACTTTTAGTCATACATGGTATGATTACAATGACATTTTGTAGAAAGGATGTGTAATGATGTCGATTTTCTCTCCAGCTCCTCATATTGAACGATTACCAGAGGAGCAAATCGATTCCACCTACAAACGTCTTCGCAAAGAAGTCTTTGCAGGTACTTTTATTGGTTATGCTACATTCTATTTAATCCGCCAAAACTTTAGTTTGGCTGTTCCGTACATGATTGCTGAGTACGGCTACACTAAAGCGGATCTTGGTATTGTCATGACCCTCTTATCCGTAGCGTACGGCATAAGTAAATTTGTCATGGGTAATGCGTCTGACCGCTCTAACCCAAAATACTTCTCCACAGTAGGTCTATTGCTCAGTGCTTTAGTTATGTTATTATTCGGCACCTTACCTGGTGTTTTAAGCAGTATTCCTATCATGTGCGTGCTCGCCTTCTTAAATGGTTGGTTCCAAGGTATGGGCTATCCTCCATATGCGAAAAATATGGTAACTTGGTTCTCCCGTTCTGAACGCGGTGCTTGGTGGTCTTGGTGGAACGTATCCCACAATCTTGGTGGCGGTATCATCGCACCTCTTGCTACGTTAGGTATCTATCTATTTGGTACATGGCATAGTATTTTCTTCTTCCCTGCTCTTATTTCTATCGTTTTAGCTGTGGTTACATTCTTCTTGTTGAAAGATACACCTCAATCTTGTGGCTTGCCACCTATCGAAGAATATAAACACGAAACAGTAGCAGCTGAAGTAAATGATGAAAACAAAACTACTTTCAAAGAAATCTTCTACAAATATATTTTGCATAACAAATACTTATGGTATCTTGCAATCGCAAATATCTTTGTATACTTCATCCGTTATGGCGTAGTAAGCTGGGCTCCTACTTATTTGACTGCTGTGAAAGGCTTTACAAAAGAAGGTTCCCGTTGGGCTTACTTCTTATACGAATGGGCTGGTATTCCAGGCATGCTCGTAAGTGGCTATTTGAGTGACCGCGTATTCCGCGGCCGTCGTGCTCCAGCTACCATCTGCTTCATGCTATTCGTTATCTTGGCAATCCTTGTTTACTGGTTCAACCCAGCAGGCAATATCCTTATCGATAACTTAGCACTTATCGCTATTGGCTTCCTCATCTACGGTCCTGTTATGATGATTGGCCTTCAAGCAGCAGACATGGTACCACGTGTAGCAACAGGTGGCGCTACTGGTCTTACAGGCCTTCTTGGTTACCTCATCGGTTCCGCTGGTGCTGGTGCGTTCATGGGTCTCATGGTTGACCTTTATGGTTGGGATGGCGGCTTCGTGGCCCTCGTTGGTGCATGTATCCTCGCTATCGTATTCCTACTTCTCACACTTGGTGACAAATCCCAAGCAAAAGAATAATCTACAACTAATAGTTGTAAGAACCTAAAAACTCCCCTAGTAACACATCATTACTAGGGGAGTTTATTATGTCTTAAAATATATACTGTACTAAATTCTATGCTACACACAAAGAACCATTTAAAACTTTCAAATTATATACGAGACCAAGTCGCGCCAAACCGTGCAGTGCAACGGCTGTAACAGGATCGATGAAACCAAGTACACCTGCACCGATAATGGCGATATGGAATACAATGGACACGATGAGTAAACCTAAATGAGACTGCTTTGTTCCTTTTGAAAGCTCTGATACGGGAGATGCATCATCCACAAGAGAGCCCATCATGAGCGCCACTAAGATAAGCTCCAAGGAACACGGGCATAGTACCAATAACAAGGTTACAGTATGTATGAAATCCTGTGTCAATGCAAAGGAACCCATAGATAATAGCAATACAGCCACAACAATAACAGATGAATAATTGTTAATGCCCTGACGCATAGCAACGAGTTGAGATGGCATGGCAGGAAGCATATCATCATCTAAGGTATAATGTGACTCGCCTGTGATAAGCTGTTCCAAGAAAAAGCCAGCCTGTACGATGAGGCCCACATAGGCCGCCGTATGATAATCGCCAATGGAAATGAGCGCTACCATGGCCACAACAATAAGGAAATTAGCATGGATCTCTAAATGCTTCAAAATACTTTGAACGCTATTAATGAGCAGCGGCAAACCACAAACGAGAACCGTCACCCAAGCCAAGTCAATAACAGGATTGAATGACTCTGTGATGGCATCTAATAGAATAAATAAAACACCTAGCGCCAAAATAGCACCTTGCGTGAACAACGACACCTGCGCCGATAAAGACTGTAAAAATTTCATATAGACCTCTATACACTAGAACCGGCCTTACTTACTCCGGAAATAAAACAAAAACAACACAATATTAATTCAGAACTCTCTATACCTAAATTAATTCAAAACCCTATGAACCTAAATTATTTGATAAATCTATGTACCCATAGGGGTATATCTACAATGTAACCATTATACAAAATATGCGAATTATATACAAATCATTTTTTTCGATAAATGATAAAGAACTACAATTTCTTTATGTAGTACCAAAAGAATAAATTTATAAAAATGACTTCTCCCTTAAGAGCTTTAGTTGAAAGCTCTTATTTCTTTATTAGAAATAGAAAGAACAGGTCCCTAAAAACGACTTAGTTTACTATGGAGGCTTTTAGGGACCTGTTCTTTCGGTTAACTAATATGAAATTAGAGCTTCAACGCCTCAATCCATTCTGCTTCTTTAAAGCCAACGAGTACTTTGTCTTCAAGAACCAAGATAGGACGTTTCACAAGCATACCATTGGATGCTAATAAAGCGAGTTTTTCTTCTTCGCTAAGGTTTGGTAATTTATCCTTCAATTGTTGTTCACGATAAATCATACCAGATGTATTGAAGAATGCTTTTAAATCTTTACCAGATTGTGGATACCACGCAGCAATTTCTTCAGCTGTAGGATTTTCAGACTTAATGTCACGATCTGTGTATTTAATATTATGATCATCTAAGAATTTCTTTGCTTTTTTGCATGTTGTGCATTTAGGATATTCAACAAATAACATAGCGTCTCCTTATAGTAATACATAATGTTATAACGATATATTTATAAGTTAAGTGTACCAAATATATCGAAAATTATCAATATCTCATTGACAGTCTACAGGTTCTAATGCATTACAATGATCAATAGAGCTTAATACTTCCTCCATCCCTGCACTATGCTTTGCGGTACGTAAATCAACATCCATCTGCAACCGCAAGAAATATCCTTCAGAAACATTAAAGTATTTAGCTAAACGTAGAGAGGTGTCTGCTGAAATAGCTCGTGTCCCATTCAAGATTTCCTGAATACGCGAAACAGGCACATGTATATCTTTAGCTAATCGATATGCAGATAGTCCTAATGGCTCCATAAACTCTTCTTTCAATATTTCACTGATGGTAGGTGTTGGAATAAACTTGTCCATATATATTCCCTCTCTATTAATGATAATCTATAATTTCTACATCATAAAAACTATTAATATCTTTCACTTTAAAACATAATCTATACTGGCTATTAATCCGTAAACTATACTGGCCAAAGCGATTGCCTTGCAATAACTCTAATCGGTTACCAGGTGGCCACCTTAAATCCTGTATCGATTCAGCATTATCTAATAATATTAGCTTACGAAGAGCTAATCTTTGTATAAACGGTGAAAAGCGTTTAGAAAAACTCTGATGGTAAACCTTTTCTGTTTCCTTATCTTTAAATCCGATAATCATAGAACCTCTCCTTTGATTATACCTGTTTTACAGGTATAACTCAATAATATATACCTGTATTTCAGGTATATTGTGGAATAACTTTATTCTATAAATGATTTCGGTAAAAGATTTCTCTAAAACAGTACTCAAATCCTACTGTTCTTCTGACTCTATTGGTCACCTATTTCGGAATGTATCTACTTCTAGTCATCACTTGAAGATCAGCAAATATTAGTACTAACTTTTATAATGGCTACAAATATAAAAAGACCTATATTCTCTAGACTCTCATGTGCAAAGTACAGCAGTGAAAGGTTAGAGAATATAGGTCTCTTATAAAATCTATATATTATTTTTCTTAGTATTCATAATACGATTTACATTAGAGCAAGAATGTAAGCCCCATAGCTACAAAGATGGCTGGTAATAGGTTCGCAATACGGATTTTACCAGGCCAGATGAGGTCAATACCAACGCAGAAGATCAGAATAGAGCCCACGTAGGATAGGTTATCGATGGCACTCGGTGTCATCAACGGTGCTGCGATGTGTGCCATAGCGGTAATAATCCATTGAGTAATCCCTACAGGAATAAAGGAGAATAACGCGCCCTTCCCCATAGAGGATACCATAACCATAACGATGATACCGTCGAGGATACCTTTTAATAAGAGCGTTTGGTAATTACCCGTTAAGCCGTCTTGAATAGAACCGAGTACGCCCATGGCTCCCACTGTAAACGTAAGGGATGCCGTAATAAAGGCGTGCGTAAACTGCGGATCACCAGTGTTACCAGTTTTGGCTTTTACCCAGTCACCAAATACCGTGATCCAACGATTAAGGTCGATGAGCTCACCAATTACGGCGCCTGCCACCATGCTAATGATCATCAGCATAGGCCCCGTCGTTTGTATCGTTCCGTTCACGATGACTAGCATATACTGCATAGCACCGCTCATCCCGAGGAGGAGAACAATAATACCGCTCACCATCATGAGCGTCTGTTTCAAATTTTCTTTCATAAACCGGCCGAATGCGAGACCGCACAAGCTACCGGCTATGATAAGGCCAATGTTAATGGCCGTGCCCAAACCAATCATATATTTCCCTTTCTAAATTGTGAAAGTAATAGCTTATTTCATCATCAGTATACCAACTATATCGAAATAAATCAATTTATCGTGGTATACAACCAATCTATGCCGTTATATGGCCCTAGATAAAAACATATAGCAAAAAGCCCCTATCCCGTAAAGGATAGGGGCTTCATGTTGTGTTTATAGCTTTGAGAGAGAAGTATATGAGAGACCCGCTTTGGAGAGAGAGAATATATGTGTTTGTATATAAAGCGGGCCGACATATGATGGAACGCTATCTTTCCATCGACTATAGTGTACACCTTAAAGTGCGGTTTAACACAAGTTCAATTTTGTAAAACCAATCATGTATAAAAACTATTGTTAACTAACGATTATACAAATACGTTACAACCTGTATTAATCCTCAGCGTCTGCAGGCAATCGAGCAATATCTGCGGTCTTATTAATCTCATCAAAACAAGGACAGTCCTTACCGTGATCGTTGATAAGGCCACTGGCTTGCAGATGGGAATAAATAGTAACGGGGCCTACAAACTTAAACCCGCGCTTCTTCAGGTCCTTACTAATCCGCGTAGACAGACCATTCTTTGCTGGCACATGCCCATCGGGGTGGCTTTCATAAATAATAGTTTTATTATCTGTGAAAGCCCAGATATAGTTGCAAAACGAACCAAATTCATCTTGAATACGTTTAAAAGCAAAAGCATTATTGATGATAGCCTCAATTTTAGGGCGAGACTTGAGCATGCCCTCAGTCTGCATAATCCGTTCGATGTCGCTTTCACCATAAGTAGCAACCGCATCAATATCAAAGTAATTAAAGCATCCTCGAATAATGTCTCGTTTATTCAAAATCGTAAGCCAACTGAGACCACATTGGAGGCTTTCAAGACAGAGATGCTCAAACTGCAATCGGTCATCATGAATAGGACGGCCCCACTCATGATCGTGATACGCCTGATACAAGGGCGTCGTCGGCCATTCACAAGTAGCCACTACACACCTCCATGAGCCCAGACAAGGACATCATACATGAGCGCTACTACGAGGCCCATTACGAGATGACCGCCCACATAAAACGGCACAAGATAATAGATAAATAGCAATAGTGAATGTAAGGCTCTGCGAAGCCATACAATCGGTGTAGACGTACCGCCGCCCACCTTGCCATCTAGCCAATTATGAACGATATAAATAGGTGTACCTAATCGGACAATCCAGTCGGGCATACGCTTTCTAGGATTGAGTCCTGGGCAATACAAAATCACCAATGGCAACGCCACCGCATCAAGGATGAGCAGCACCGTTAAGGTCAAGGAGAATAAGTCTATCTCGCCTTCCCACGTCAATGGATGAGCTATAAAGCGGAGCGCCCACAAATAGGCTTTATATACGATATACGGTTCTAATAGCCATAATAAGGGCTTCACTACACTCATGGGACTACCTACGCCAAACACAAAATAAGAAAACTACGCATTCGCGTAGTTATTTTTGATACTATTATTATATCAGATTTTGCACTTTTTGTGGGGTTAAAATTCATAAAATTTTATCAAAATATACAATTTATAGTAGTTCTCAATGAAAGAACCCACTATATAAGCTATTCCTCACCGTCAGCTCATATATACTGATTTTTCATCAATTTTATGACTTATTTTGATAAATTACAAAAAAATATAGTGTAAATTTCACCATAAAACCTCACGTAAACAACTAAGAATTTGCAATTAATATTATGTGGCGTTTTTAACCCATACCCTATGTTATGATATATACAGGTAGTAAATACCGTCTCACTTTCTCCTTTTGAAAAATATAACTACAAATAAGGCAGTCCTGATGGACTGCCTTATTTGTATATTACATAGATTGTCTATTTCTCTATAGCCTCAACTATTTCGCCGATGTACATATAGTGTGGTTCCCAGCGATCACTGCCAGCTTTTGTATATTCAGGAGGATTGGATGCATAATACTCTTTTATTTTATCCGCTAAATGTGCTTCATCGAATTGATGTTCGTAAAGCTTTTTGCATACAAAAGTTAACTCTGCTTCTTCAAACATGACACCATTATCTACTGCAACTGGTGTTAAGCCCGAATTAGCCACCTTATCTTCGTCACGACCAGAATGAGATCCTAAATAACCAAGAGCCTTACGTTGGCTTTCAGGCAAGAAACTAACGGTAAACGTATCGTATTTCGCCATGAATTCTTGGGTATAACGAGCTGGATGGATGTACACAGTCACCGTGGAAAGATCATTACCAACTAGGCCCCACATGTTGCCCATGCTGCCCCAGCTAACAGTACAAGTATTAAAATCCTCAGGTGTACCAGCTGTAACAAGAGCCCACCGTTTTTCAAACATAGTAAATGCTTTATAGTCTTTAGATTCAAATGGTTTCATAATGACCTCCGGTTTATCTTATTTCCCAACCTCGTATAACTATCCTAACCCCATTATATAATGCACTAATATACAGTACAATAAGTATTATGTAATATAATTATACTTAGTAATATAATTATACTTAGTAACATAACCAATGGATTATGACAGTATCAATAGATATGAGAGTATAAACGGGAGATACTACCATGACAAAACTACCACTATTAGCGGGTGCTTTTATGATAAGCACTATATTATCACCAATAGGAGCCATCGATGTTAATATTCCTGGTGCAGATTCGAAGATTCCAAAGGATGTCTACATAAATTATCAAGCCACGAGCCCTGATATTGAAAAGGATGTAGCAAACTATGTGGAAGCACTAAAGTTAACAGACAAGGCTAATGGTATTAGTAAAAACGAAATTGAGTATGCTAAAGCTGCCTCTATATATCGCAGTCAACATTACCATAATACAGTTATCTCCATTCACGACAATTACAACCAAATTCGGCTTTCATTCCCTATAGCGGGCATAAAAAGTGATTATGATATAGGACGTTACAAAAATCCAAGTCGAACTATTGAGGACTATCGAGTATTAACCAATAATGGGAGTCTCAATTTAGAAATTGACTATGCTGATTACAAAGACTATGACTGGCGTAACACAAAAATAGCTTATGAAAAACTAACCGACAAGAATGTTCGTGATTTCTTTCAGGACAGGGCAAAACGTAATCTAGCAAAACACATTTCTGATATAAAGGGCACTGTATTTTCATATCCTACTGTTACCTACAGCACTTGGGATAGTATGAAGATGCCGCACGTTGAAAACGGTAAAAAAACAACTCTTACCATCGACACGATCAATTTTAAATTTAAGGGCTATAACATGCGTTCCCCTTTATATCACGCAGGGTTTGTCTATTATGATAACAACCCCGTTCTGAACAAGGTTCCTACAGATAAATTATTGGCTAATTATGTGCTTCCCTCTGTGCAAAACCTAAATGAATTAAATCAATATTCACGCATAGAAAACTTAAACGGTGTACAATACCGCGTACCAAAAGATGCTATATACATAGGTGAGGAAAAGGGCAGCGAATACCAAGATATTAGATCCTACAAAAAAGGGGACATAACATTCTTTGTTTCTACTAATAATATCCCTAAAAACCCATATGCGCGCAATCTTGTTGTAAACGGTCATTACAATTTTAAAATTAATTTAGATACGTTCTGGGATATTTACTATTACCAACCAACATCAGATTATATTAATTATACCGTTATATGGAATAATAATATTCCTGGGCTATCCACACACATCTATACACCTCATAAGGATGATCACATCCTAACCTTTCAATCCTATGATGGGACCTATGGCTTTACCTATATCATCTTTTATCCAAGTTTTTTAAGTGTTGAAGAGATTCAAAAATTACGAAATATGATTGAGTTTTTTGAGTCTACCAATAATCCTAGCTTTAAACTAAAAGAGCATGTTTTATTCCCAGATACAGAGGAGAGCCATGCCCATTAAAACATCGTTCAAAATCTAATAAGATGTGTAATCAAAACAGCCAGTACTGCAAATCGCAATACTGGCTCTTTTTCTTTCTCTATTTCTTTTTATGCATAAGTATATCTACACATAGACAAAATATTAGTTAAGCTTTAAGGCAATCTAAAGACATCAGCCTCCCAAATGTACTTCAACGCAGGAAACTCTTGCTTATGCGGACGATTGATCAATTTTGCCATTTCTACCATATTACGAATATCATGATAAGACGTCTTCACCGCATTGGCTTTATAAGCAACTTCAATGCTGTACACATATTTATCATCACGGATTGTAAAATATGTATAATTAATACCATTATCAAATTTTACACTGCCACTAAATGCAGGCACACCATTACGCCAAATAGTCGCATTATCATTAACTGAATATGGGTATTTTCGGCTCATCGTATCCATCGTAGTAAAAGCACCTGAATAAAAATGTTTTTCATCATTTGGAAAAATCGGACGGCGCTTAATCAGCTGTACTATATCGCCCACCTTATAAACACGCGTTTCCTCACCATAGGAGGTAGGCTCATAATCGGCTTTTCTCGTACTATTCTTGAGCACACGATATTCAAAGTTTCCCCATTTCTCAACATTAGAATAGCGATCTATTGCTTTTGTATCCTCTACCGATGGAATCACATAATTCGCTAAAGCCCCTTCTGCATACCTAATATGATCTGGATTGCCATTACCACGATTTATGATGTTAACACGATACACATGATTCGTATCACTAGGCAGGGAAAACTCAACACCCGTACTCGTACGTGGCTCAGTCTTCTCCTCTTTTCCAGGGATGCGTGTTATAATCCCATACTTCTGCTGCCATTGACCATTTTTTACCGTTTTATATGTGAAAGCCCGATCCGTATAGGTAGTCTTATCATCCACATCGACTACGATATCTGCATTCATACTTTTAATATAATATTGAGGGATACCATTTACGACATTAACAACTGAATTAGTGTTATCATTAATCGCCTTACTTTCAAGACTTGGATAAGGCATAGAAAAGCGAATATGCTGTGTATCATCGTCAAAGATGAACACTGTACTCTGATTAGCTTGGCGTTTTAAAAACTTGGCATTACCATCCATATATGCCTTAGCTTGCTCTACCGTCCTACGCCCATTTTTCACAGTCTGTGCTACCACAGGGCCTGAGCGACGTCTAAACTGAGACTCTACCAGATCCATATCAACACTATTATAAGAATAGCTTTCATAAGCAGTATCAGGCACCATGGCATCTCCACCAGGAAGATTTATATTGGCAGCATGTACTGTTACTATAAGACCAAACGAATAAAGGCCTATTAAAATCGCTCTTTTAATCATACAATTCCCTCAATATAAATAAGTTGTATATAAGACTATCCCTCTATGGCCTCAACCACTTCGCCGATGTACATATAATGTGGTTCCCAGCGATCTTTGCCAACTTGGGTATACATAGACGGATTTGCTGCATAATATTCCTTTACATTATCTGCTAAATGGGCTTCATCAAATTGATGCTCATACAGTTTTTTACATACAAATGTTAAATCTGCTTCTTTGAAAGTTACCCCATCGCCTGCTGCAACCGGTGTTAAACCAGAGTTAGCCACCTTATCTTCATCGCGACCAGAATGAGATCCTAAATAACCAAGCGCTTTGCGTTGACTTTCAGGGAAGAAACTAACGGTAAAGGTATCGTATTTAGCCATAAACTCTTGAGTGTAACGAGCCGGATGAATATACACCGTCACCGTGGACATGTCACCACCATTAGGGCCCCATACATTGCCCATACTACCCCAACTAACGGTACAAGTATTAAAATCCTCAGGCGTACCAGCTGTAACAAGAGCCCAACGATCCTCAAACATAGAAAACGCTTTATAATCTTTTGTTTCAAATGCTTTCATAATGACCTCCGGTTTATCTTATTTCCCAACCTCGTCTAATTCTCCTAATCACATTATATGATGCATTAATATACGATACAATAAGAATTATATTATACAAATATACGAATAAACTAATAAAATCAGAGCTAATTCTATGAATTAAAAGCTCGGCTTTTTTCATAGATATGGTAAGAATATAATCATTTATAAATTAAAATCTTGCTGACTTTATCGCCTTTTTGTTCAAATTGTATTCCATGCATCATATCAGTTCGATAGCGGTATTTCCCATAAAACCATCGATTGTTAGTATCCACTAAATCGGGTCTGCCATATACATTAAGGACCTTTCGCATGGAATCGCCTACGGCAATACCTCTATGTGTAGTAGCATCACGATTCTCGATCATCATATAGGTAACAATAGGGCCCACACCATCCATTTTAAAGTTCCCAAATGTAACACCACCATAGGTAAGTCCTCTACTAGTTTCTTTAGTAGGCTGTCCTAGACTAGCTTTTACACTATCAAATGTATTACCCAGCGAAACACCAAGGATCATCATATCCTCGTCTGGCAAGGTAGTACCTACAATTTGTCCTCCCGCATAGTGAGTATATTGCTCAGCTTTGGGCCAATCATAAGATTGTTTCGCGGCATTCGTTTCTAGACGGTCCCAAGTTTTACTAAGCCAACTTGCCTCTGTCACATAACTATAACCACTTACCAATTGTAGGCCTACAACAAGCCCCATAACCATATATTTTGTTTTCATAGTCTCTCTCCTGAAATTTCTTATAATTAGCTCAAACTACATTCACTATATTACACACTATTGATTCAATAGCTTAACCCACTCCATATACCAAGGAATAAATATAGGGCCGCTTTCTAGTTTCTCTTTATAGCTTCCGTCTTCTCTCCATTGTGGACCTTTTCTGAGTTTGACCGCATCATCAAAGCCTACATATTCAATCATATCTCTCCATTGTTTATGTGTATAAGAGGTCTTACTTTCATCATAATTAATACGATAACTGTAAAAGTACACAGAATCTTTCACAACATGACGGAGATAAGACGCTCCATTAGGCTTGTAAGAATCGATCAAAGAGCCTGCGATACCATTATTCCATACGACTGCATATTGTGTAGGTGTTTCTAAATCGTTATACTTTCTCAAAAAGGATAATATGGAACTCTTGATGACCGTTCCATCTCGTTTTTCACCCAATATGGAGGTACGCACTACACGTATCTTGGCCCCTGTATCCTCATAGGTTCTCACATCATATTGAGTATTCTCTACAGCCTCACTCACTAACTTTGCAGTCTTAGGAACACGATAACTGAAATTTCCCCAATGCTCAACACGACTATAATTATCTAATCCAGACAAGGATTCTATAGATGGAATAATATAATTACTCATCACAACTTCCGGTGATTTATCCTGATACGGATCCTCCGTATTAACCCAACCGCCATAACTAATCCCATAGGTAGTCTTTGAGTCATTCGGTGTAAACTCCGTATACATTACATGGGCATTGTTTGACATTAGCTTCCAAGATGCATCGTGCAAAGCTGGATATGTATATTTTCCTTCTTCTTCAGCATATTTATTGAGTGCTTTACCATGTGGCGGCCCTACTACTAAAAATGAACTAAGGCTTCGCACAGCATATAACGGCCCTTTTCCAGACTTAGACTCTACAGTATCTCCACGAAAGCTAATGTTGGGTACGGATAATCGAATATTCTTATCCCCTTCATGAAGCAATACAACGGTAGACTGAGAATAATTTGCTAACTCCAACGCCTTAGCCAAACCAGGGCGTTCTCGATACAACTTATCCATCCCAGACCTAGGATTTACAGGTTGTGATTTTATAAATTCACTATAATCCTCTGCATTCTGCTCCGCTACTTCATTAATATGACGATAATTCTCATACGCATTGGCAGGAATACTCGCATCTGCTCCAGGCATAGGCGGTTGTCCAGCTGGCACTTCGATCTGTACAGCGCTTACATTCATGGTGAAAGTAGCTGCTAATGCCATCATAATTACACTTTTACGTAACATAAACCCTCTCTTTTTCTCTCACATTACAACATAAATAAGCACAACCTTGTTAGCATAAGTATACTATGCAAACAAGGCTGTGCCTATTATTAATAATTTTATAATTTAGTATATAAGAGTTACTTCTAATTGATATTTATAAGGTTTATCTCCATTTGACGATATATACCTTTATCCCTATAATATAAGTAGATAGTCAGACGAGTCGAAACGTCAGGCGCATCTCGAAAATAATGAAATCTTGAGAAATGGCCTTTCAGTTATCTAGTTACACTAGGCAACGGAGGGCTATTTGCTTTTTGTAAGGCAAATATATATAAACTAATAAAAGCCGAGCTAATTCTAATAATTAAAAGCTCGGCTTTTAGTTTATTTAACGTTTGAAAGAATACTAAAGGTTTACCAATGGAATACTTAAAATAATGGAAGCTGTAATTAAGATATACACTACAAAACATAGTTTTAACATAAGCGCTAAACTGACAAACAGGACTTTATAGATAGGTGCTTCTTGTTTCTTAGATCGTATCCAATCTTTAATCTTATAGTATATTTTGGGCTTGTTAAAAGCTGGCGGTAATCGCTTACACCATAAAACGAGCCACAGAATACAGCATATATTACCAAAGAGAAAGAATAGAAATAGACCAAAATGCTCCAATGAATATACTTTCAATACATAGATATTATAGAGTAGCTGAGCAAATGTCTCTACAAAGTTAATCCATAGATAGACAAGATAAACCTTAAGCAAAAGCACTAAGATAGTTTTGATATATTTGAGTTTACCCATTGGCTCACCCCTATCTAATACCATAAAATTTAAGAACAAAATTTATTATTGAGTTAATATTTTAATCCATTCCATATACCACGGATTAAAGATAGGATCCGCATCAAGCTTCTTTTTATGGCTATCACTTATACGCCATTGAGGTGCCTTTCGTAAACTTTCAACATTATCAAAATCTACATACTCAACCATATCGCGCAATTGTTTATGCTTATACGAAGATTTGCTTTCATCATAGTCAATGCGATAACTATAATAATATTCAGAATCCTTTGTAAAATGGCGTAAATAGGATTCCCCATTAGATTTATAGCGATCAACTAGAAATCCTGGAAGACCATTATTCCAAACTGTTGCATACTGTGTAGGCGCCTCAAGGTCACCATATTTATTCAAAAATGCAAAAATTTGTTTTTTTGCCAAACTTTTATCAACAACATTCGGGTCTATTTGAAAGCGTAACACACGGATTTTAATTCCTGAGGCTTCATAAGTACGAACCTCATATTTGTTATCTTCTATAGCCTCGCTCACTAACTTAGCCTTTTTAGGAATACGATAACTGAAATTGTCCCAATGTTTAACATGGCTATAATTATCCAGCCTAGATAGAGTCTCAATAGATGGGATAATATAATTACTCATTACCACTTCAGCAAATTTATCTTGGTATGGATCATTCACATCCCCGCCACCAAGATACGTAATACCATACGTCGTTTTTGTCTTACTTGGTGTAAACTCTGTGTACATTACATGTGTCTTCGCTTTAAGGATTTTCCAAGATGCATTTTCTAAGCCCGGATATGTATAGACACCTTCATTGTGCATACGTTTACTAAATTCTTTACCATGTGGTGGCCCCACCATCAAAATACTTGTAAAACCACGAACCACAAATAAAGGACTGCCACTCGATTTAGATTCAACCGTATCACCACGCAAGCTAATATTTGGCACAGATAAACGGATATTCTTCTTGTCTTCATGAAGTAAGATGACAGTAGATTGTGAGTACTCTCCTAACTTAACCGCTTGAGCCAATCCAGATTTCTCTTTGAAGACCTTTTCTATCGCAATGCTAGGTTTCTCTACGGTCTTCTGTACTTTGGCACTAAATGCCTCTGCATCTTGTATCGCTTTTTCATTAATATGACGATAATTCTCATACGCATTAGCAGGAATGCTCGCATCTGCACCTGGAACTGGTGGTTGCCACTTTGGTACTTCGATCTGCACAGCGCTTACATGCATGGTAAAAGCAGTCGCTAATGCCATCATGATTATACTTTTACGTAACATAAAACCCTCTCTCCTCTAAGTTTTACAACACAAAATTACACTTACTTCTTGTCTTTCTTAGTTTTATTTTTATTACTAATATTAACACTTTTCTTACGAAGTAATTTTACATTACCAAAGTCTGAGAACTCTACCGTATTTCTTAATTGTATATGAGAGTACGGCGCAGCTCCATCAGTATAGAGTAAATCAATAGCATAATAATATTTATCATCTCGAAGAACTCTATGAATTTTAGATTTCTTGCCCTTCTGATAATTATCAATCATATAACTTGGCACACCATTGTTCCAAACAGAAGCAGATTGAACTAATGCCTCATTAGATAATGGTTGACCTACTTTAGATGCATTAATAACCTTTTTAAAAGAAAAGTTACCATATAGATTATCCACTTTTACAGGCCATCTAAGCACAGAAAATCTTGCAGAAGGTCCTACATACTCTCTAACTTCAGTCGTAGTATTATCCAGATTTCTCTGAGCTTTCAACTTCATTCCCTTTGGAATCCGATATGTTAAATTTTCCCATATAATCGTTTCACTATACGAATCCATATCATCCAGAGAATGAATGGACGGAATGATATAGTTACTCATTACCTGTTCCATTTTTTCTGTAACAGGATGATTCCGATAAGCAATTCCAACGATATATGGTCGATTTGGCTGCTCTTTAAGACGCACTACAGCACCCATCATAGGATTATTTTGATTTAAGAATTTATCATTCATAAACCAGGTCCCCTCTGTTATCTCTGGATATAGGAATTGCCCTTTCTCATCGGCTTTTGCCTTAACAATATCAAGAATATCCGTTACATTAGACCCCAACATAAAGAGTGTATTTCGCTCAGTTAAAAGCTGTAAATCTTCTTTCTCATTAGAACGACTACGAGACAAATAGTCCCCTTCTAGTATGGCTGCTGGCATACTAGCACGAATATTATTATCTTGATCATGTAACAAGATTACCGTTGATTCATTCGCAGCTAAATCTATTTGATTATAGCCCCGTTGAGCCTCTGCATCTAACTTATCCTTTGACAACTTACCATTAGCAACCATTTTATCTAACTTATCTTGGTATTTGGCCTTAGCCTTAACAATATCACTAGATTTATAATTACTAAGCTTACCTGCCCGATAGTTCTCATACGCATTAGCCGGAATACTCGCATCAGCACCTGGCATAGGCGGTTGACCGGCTGGAACTTCAATCTGTACAGCACTTACATTCATGGTGAAAGTAGCTGCTAATGCCATCATGATTATACTTTTACGTAACATAAAACCCTCTTATCTTTTTCTCTCACATTTACAATATAAATAAGCACAACCTTATTAGCATAAGTATACTATGCAAATAAGGCCGTGCCTATTATTAATAATTTTATAATTTAATATATAGGATTTACGTCTAATTGATATTTATAAGGTTTATCTTCATTTGACGATATATATCTTTATCCCTATAATATAAGAAGATAGTCAGACGAGTAGTGACGTCAGGCGCATCTCGAAAATCAAAATACTTAGGAAATGGCCTTTCTGTTTACTTAGCTACCATGCGGTAACGGAGGGCTATTTGTCTTTTGTGAGACAAATAAGCACTACAAGTGCTCCACTAAATAAAAGCCAAGCTATTTTTAAATATGAATAGCTTGGCTTTTTCATTGTGTAAATAAGTTAAGAACATATCAGAAATCTAATATGAATGTTTAGGAGCTTTCAATAACTAACGAAAGATCCATCCAACAATCCTAAGCAAAACCAGAGCTAATATAGCAAAAGCCGAAATAATACAAGCTAAAGCAGCCATAGTACCATACGTTATCAGACATAACTTCATAAAAAAATCTATACAATTATATATACACATACCTATGGTAGATTGTTCTTTTAACGAAATGAACCAGGCTTTTACTCTATAATAAATTTTTGGTTTATCAAACACTGGATATAATTTCTCATACCACAAAATTACCCATGGTAAAGCCCAAATATTCCCAAAGCATAGTATTAATACCGGAAGATAATCTCTTAATGGATATGCTTCTAATACATATCGATCATACAGTAATGTATAAATTCCCCAAATAGAGATTCCCCAAATCAGTAAAAGAACAAGCTTTAACAAGATGTTAAAAACAAGCTTTATCATCGATCTATGTTTATTCACTCTTTCAACCACTCTAGTACTATTCATAAGCTATCACGGCTCATCATCATAGGGAATACCATATGCTTTTTTATACATCAAATTCGGCAATTTATATTTTTCATCACCAAAATCAGCAGGTAGAATCATAGCTTTTAGATTTTCTGCATAGATTCGTTGTTGGCGATTCTGCCCATTATTGTAATAGGTACCACCATCATTAACGGTTCCAATGATACCTGAGTTTCCTTGTTTTACACGCCAAATAGAGATATATGGCGTCTTGTTACCTTGTTTTAAACTTTTATCATGATCATTAATCAAATGGCGCAAAGAACGATCCATTTGGTAATCGTATTGTACTGAAAGTCCTTGAATCATATTAGCAGCAGGCATAGAAACATAGATGACCGCTTCGATACGACGATGACCATTCGGTGCCGTTACAGGCTTAACAGATGAAAGGTCCAAATATTTTCCATCCCCTCGTCCAGAGTCAGCACTCGAATCGATGTGCTCAAATTGCTCTGCGTTTAATAAGTCAGCCTGTGATACGGCTTGACCTTTCATAGGCAATACGAGGCAGGCTAATAACCATAGTGAAAGTAAATATATGCGTTTCATCATCCACCTCACTGCACCACAATATCGTCAAAATGCTGCTGATACACGGACATAAACATAGCATCCGCTATAACATACATAATAGTGTTATTACGATTAAGTGGGAACTTACGCGTATCGTTCACATAATGCATTGGCTTCGTCGCCCCATCAAAGGTATACTTCGCCACATCTACCTCTGTCATAGCCAAACCAGACTTACTTTCACTAGCCTCAATCAATGCCATCATAGACGGACTCGGATTCATTATACGAGACGAATGGATAAGGGTCGCTAACGAATAGTTAGTATCATAATCCACTGTGAGCTGTCTCTCATCGATGGTAGATTGATAAGACGTATCCATCACAACATAGTAGGTCCCGCGCAAAGAATACTGTGGCGGTGCATAGCGAAGAGCCTCAATGGAATACGTGTTCAAATAGATATACAAGCCACCACTCTCCATAGAACCATTCATCGATCGAGTATGAACCAACTTGAACTGTGGTGACGTCTTCAACTCTTGATAGGTGATTGCCTCTGTAGGCATGGTGAAAGCCAGCAACACAAGGGCCAGCATTAAAATACGTTGAACCATAAAAACCTCTCTCAAACTAAACAGTCAAATACTACTTATTTACTCAACAGCTTAACCCATTCCATATACCATGGAATAAAGATGGAACTATTTTCAAGCCTCTCCTTATATGTCCCTTCTTCTCGCCATTGTGGCTCTTTTCGTAACTTTGCCGCATCATCAAAGCCTACGTATTCGATCATATCTCTTAGCTGTTTATGTGTATAAGACGTTTTACTTTCATCATAATTAATACGATAGCTGTAAACGTAAACAGAATCTCTCACAACATGACGAAGATAGGATTCGCTATTAGGCTTATAAGCATCAACCAAAGAACCTGCAATCCCATTATTCCATACTACTGCGTATTGTGTAGGTGTTTCTAAATCATTATATTTATGTAAAAAATATAGTATTGGGATCTTAATAATCGTTACATCTTTCTTTTTGTCCTTAATTGAGCTACGTATTACCCGTATTTTAGCTCCTGTATCTTCATATAGTCTCACATCATACATCCCATCTTCAACGGTTTCACTGATCAACTTAACCGTTTTGGGAATACGATAGCTATAATTGCCCCAATGCTCAATTTGACTATAATTATCCAAGTTAGATAAAGACTCTATGGATGGAATAATATAATTACTCATCACCACCTCAGGTGCTTTGTTTTGATATGGATCTTCTGTATTAACCCATCCACCATAAGTAACTCCATACGTTGTCTTTGTATCATTCGGAGTGAATTCCGTATACATTATGCGAGAATTGTTTGACATGAACTTCCAAGATGTATTCCTCAACCCTGGATAATTATATTTTCCTTCACTTTCAGCATATTTACTAAGCTCTTTACCATGAGGTGGTCCTACTACTAAAAACGAACTGAGACTACGAACAGCAAATAATGGCCCTTTTCCAGGCTCAGTTTCTATCACATCACCACGGAAGCTAACATTTGGTACGGATAATCTGATATTTTTATCCCCTTCATGAATCAATACCACTGTAGACTGCGAATAATCTGCAAGCTCCAAAGCCTTAGAAAAACCAGGATGTTCCAGATTTAGCTTATCAAGCTTAGATGGCGGATTTTTAGGATTCGATTTTGCAAACTGACTATATGACTCTGCCTCTTGCTCCGCTACTTCATTAATATGACGATAATTCTCATACGCATTAGCAGGAATACTCACATCAGCCCCAGGCATAGGAGGCTGTCCGGCTGGCACTTCGATCTGTACAGCACTTACATTTATGGTGAAAGCAGTTGCTACTGCCATCATAATTACACTTTTACGTAACATAAACCCTCTCTTTTTCTTCTCTCACATTACAACAAAATAAGCACAACCTTATTAGCATAAGTATACTATGCAAATAAGACTGTGCCTATTATTAATAATTTTATAATTTAGTATATATGAGTTACTTCTAATTGATATTTATAAGATTGATATTTATAAGGTTTATCTCCATTTGACGATATATATCTTTATCCCTATAATATAAGTAGATAGTCAGACGAGTAGTTGCGTCAGGCTCATCTCGAAAATAATGAAATCTTGAGAAATGGCCTTTCAGTTATCTAGTTACACTAGGCAACGGAGGGCTATTTGTCTTTTGTGAGACAAATAAGCGCTATTAAAGCCCCAAAGGCAATAACGACAGTTATTATCTGTAATAAGAGCATGATTATTTCATAATCACTCATAGGCTTATCCCTCCCTTCAAAAACGAAGAGAGGCCCAACCTCGTCTAACTATCCTAAGTCTATTATAGAACGAACTAATATACGATACAATAAGGAACGAATAATAGAGATATACAGATAAATGCATAGAAAAAAGCCCGTCATAACGGGCTTTTTTTAGTTCCTAATATATATACATTCTCCAACTCCCCAAGAAACTCCTCTTTGTAATTTCCCCAGTTTTTAAGGATAATAGAGTTATACTTGCATACGCACCACAAGTAGGTAAGGGTGATTTAGTATATGTCTCTAACTAGTTTGTAGTTTAGGAGGTGGCATATGGACGCTTTAACTATTATATGGGTCATTGTTTGTGCCTATTTATTACTGAATTTATTGGTCGGCGTGTATTGTCATATTCGTGTAAAAGATAGTACTGATTATCTACTCGCAGGTCGTCGTATTGGGGTTCTTATGACGGCAGGCACGTTAGCTGCTACAGAGATTGGTGGCGGGAGTACCGTTGGTGTAGCCGCGAAAGCCTATGGTTCTTGGGGTTTATCTGCAGGTTGGTACGTAGTCTCTGCAGGGATTGGGGTTATTCTCGTTGCTTTCATCGCACCACTGTTACGACGTGCCATGGCAACGACCGTACCGGAGATCATCGGTCGTCGCTTTGGTGGATCTAGCCATCTCATTACGTCGATTCTTTCTATGCTCGCAACAATTACCTTGGCAGGCGTACAGATTACTGCAACAGCAACTATTATTAGCGTTCTTACTGGACTTTCAACAGAGCTAGCTATCCTCATCTGCGGCGCGGTACTCGTAATTTACACCATGTCCGGCGGCATGTGGAGCGTAACAATGACAGACGTTATCCACTTCTTCGTTCTCGTTGGAGGCTTTACCCTCGCTGTGCCATTTGTATTACACAATGTGGGCGGCTGGGAAACAGTAGTGTCTAAATTACCACCTGAACAGCTGGGCTTCACAAAGGTTGGTTGGAAAACCATCATCGGCCTTGTCATCATGTACTTCATGACCTTCTCCACAGGGCAAGAATCAGTTCAACGGTACTTCGCAGCCAAGAATGAAAGAACCGCTGTTCTCGGTTCTATCATCTGTGGTATTATTATGGCTCTATTCGCCTTTGTTCCTGCCGTATTGGGCCTCGTAGCATTGGCTGAATTCCCGAACATTGAAGCCAATAATGCAGTGGCAACAGTAGCACTTAACCTCATGCCTCCGATTATGGCAGGCTTCGTTATGGCCGCTGTCGTATCAGCGACGCTTTCATCAGGCGCAGGCGATCTCTTAGGCGCCGCAACTGTATTTACCAAGGATATTGTGGAACATCATTTTGGTAAAAGCCTCACCGATGCTCAGCTCACGAGATATAGCCGTCTATGCGTGCTATTCCTCGGCATTATCGCTATCGTTATCTCCCTCGTAAGCAAAGCCATCATTCCAATGCTTGTATTTGCTTTCACCATGAGATCTGCGGGCCCATTCGCGGCCTTCCTACTAGGCCTCACCTGGAAAAATGCAACAGCTGGTGCCGGCATTTGGTCCATCGTACTCGGCTCTATCGCAGGCGTATACTGGGAATTCGTGGGCAATCCATATGGCATTATGTCCATCATCTTTGGTTCCATCGTCAGCCTCATAGTCTTTGTAGCTGTCGTATGCATTGAAAGAGCCATGGGTAAACCACCGGCTCCACCGGCTATACCAAATGATTTAAAAGAATAACTTAAAAGAATAATGTAAGAGAACGTTCTAAAAGAGTTCTCTAAGAAAAAACTCCTATCGGTTAAACCAATAGGAGTTTTCTTATTTTATAACGATATCCTTAAATTATGTGCCATACACACATTCATCACAATTTGACGATATATCATAACCTTACTATAATATAGATAGATAGTCAGACGAGTAGTGACGTCAGGCTCATCTCACAAACTTAATAATATGTAGAAATGGCCTTTTCGTTTTATCTAATTTCCGAAGAAACGAAGGGCTATTTTGCTATTTCTAGACAAATAAGAGCCACAAGTGCTCCAAAGGATATCATGACTGATAAAATCCCAAGGATAATCACAATGATTTTATAACCACTCATAAGCAACCCTCCCTTCAAAAACGAAGAGAGGCCCAACCTCGTCCAACTATCCTAAGTCTATTATAGAACGAACTAATATACGATACAATAAGGAACGAATAATAGA